>Ga0310810_10000420_pt1 | contig 43618 bp, 32 predicted proteins | sample NCmetagenome_FD_207641 | JGI IMG/M metagenome (GOLD analysis project Ga0310810, IMG submission 207641) | Soil microbial communities from experimental microcosm in Duke University, North Carolina, United States - NC | ecosystem: Engineered > Artificial ecosystem > Soil microcosm > Unclassified ...
CCGGCGGCGGCCGGGCTGTACGGCTGGAGCGTGCCGCCGACGCCGGGCGCGGCCGCGCGCGTGCGCGTACGCCAGCGCGGCGGCGGCGTCGCGGATTCGAGCGCGGCGCCGTTCTCGATCGTGGCGCCGGGCTTCGCGGCCGCTCCGGCGATCCTGGATTTCGGCGCGGTCACGGTCGGCACGCAGCGCTTCGACACGCTGCACGTCGCGAACCCCGGCAACGCGCCGCTCATGATCTCGTGGGTCGGCAGCGACCGGCCGACGTTCCAGCCGGCACGCACGTGGCTGACGCTGGCGCCCGGCGCGTCCGATTCGCTGGGGCTCGTGTTCGCGCCGAACTTCATCGGCCTCGATTCCGCGCTCGTCGTGTTCACGAGCGACGACCTCGCGTCGCCCCACGCGCTGCGCGTGTTCGGCACCGGATCGCTCACCGCGCCGGCGTCCGCCGAGATCCCGACGCGCTTCGCGCTGGAGCAGAACATGCCGAACCCGTGGGGCCGGCAGACCGTCATCCGCTACGCGCTGCCCGAGCGCGCGCTCGTCGATCTCGAGCTGTTCGATCTCCAGGGACAGCGCGTCGCGACGCTCGCCCATGGCGAGCAGCCGGCGGGCACGTATGCGATCGCGGTCGGCCAGGGCCTCGGCGACGTGCGCGCGCTGCCCGCGGGCGTGTATTTCTACCGCCTGCGCGCCGGACGCGAGACGGCGACGCGCAAGATGCTGCTGATGCGCTGAGCGGGGCGGCGCCGGCGTGCGTCGCGACTGTCGTCGGCGACCGGCGCGGCGCGTGCCGCCGGCCACCGGTGCGGCGCGTCCGCGATCCCGCGATCCCGCGGCGCCGCGGGCCGCTTGGGCCGGCCGCCGGCCGTGCGCTAGACTCGCCGCCTCTTTGGCTTCGCTCCGACCGAACTTCGCGCGCCGATCTGGCGCTTCCGTGGAGGCCTCATGAACCCCGCCACCGCCCGACCGCTCGCGCCGATCGACGCGCGCGCGCTGCCCGAATACGCGCCCACCACCTACATCGATTTCAGTCGTGCCGACACCAAAGCGGCGTTCGAGCGCGCGCTCGAAGCCGTGCGCGCCCGGCTCGGCGAGGAACATCCGCTCGTCATCGACGGCAAACCGGAGAAGGGTTCGGGGACGTTCGCGTCCACGAATCCGGCCCGTCCGTCGCAGGTCGTCGGTCGGTTCCAGTCGGGGACGCGCGAGCAGGCGATCAAAGCCGTCGAAGCCGCGGACCGCGCGTTCAAGACGTGGAGCCGCGTGCCGGCGGCCGAGCGCGCCGCGTACCTGGTGGAAGCGGCGCGGCGCATGAAGGAACGCCGCCACGAGTTCTCGGCGTGGATGGTGCTCGAAGTCGGCAAGAGCTGGGCCGAGGCCGACGCCGACACCGCCGAGGCCATCGACTTCATGGAGTTCTACGCACGGGAAATGCTGCGCTACGACGGCGTGCATCCCGTGACGCCGATGCCCGGGGAAAAGGGCGGCCTCACGTACGTGCCACTCGGCGTGGGCGCGATCATCCCGCCGTGGAACTTCCCGCTCGCGATCTGTGTCGGCATGACGACCGCGGCGATCGTCGCCGGGAACACGGTCGTGGTGAAGCCGTCGAGCGATTCGCCGGCGATCGCGTGGCAGTTCTACCAGCTGATGGAAGAGGTCGGGCTCCCGCCCGGCGTCTTCAACTTCGTGACCGGCAGCGGCGGCACCGTCGGCGACTCGCTCGTCCGCCATCCGCGCACGCGTTTCATTTCGTTCACGGGGTCCAAGGAAGTGGGCGTCGGCATCAACAAGCTGGCCGCGGACGTTCCGGCCGGCCAGATCTGGCTGAAGCGCGTCGTCGCCGAGATGGGCGGCAAGGATTCGATCATCGTCGACGAGGAGGCGGATCTGGACGCCGCCGCGCAGGGTGTCGCGGTGTCGGCCTTCGGCTTCGGCGGGCAGAAGTGCTCGGCGTGCTCGCGCGCGATCGTCAGCGAAAAGGTGTACGAGCCGTTCCTCGCGAAGCTGAAGGTCGAGGTCGAGAAGTTCACGGTCGGCCCGCCCGACGTGCCCGGCGTGTACATGGGCCCGGTGATCAACGCGGCGGCGCGCGACAAGATCCTCTCGTACATCGAGGCCGGCAAGAAGGACGGGCGGCTCGTCTCGGGCGGCGGGCCGGTGGCCGGACAGGAGGGCTGGTTCGTCCAGCCGACCGTCATCGCCGACGTGCCCGCGAATTCCAGGATCTCGCAGGAGGAGATCTTCGGGCCGGTGCTCGCGGTGCTCAAGGTCGCGAGCTTCGACGAAGCGCTCGACATCGCGAACGGCACGGAGTACGGGCTGACCGGCGCCGTGTACACGAAGAACCCGGCGAAGGTCGAGCGCGCGCGCCGCGAGTTCTTCGTCGGCAACCTGTACATCAATCGCAAGTGCACGGGGGCCATCGTCGGCGCGCACCCGTTCGGCGGCTTCAACATGAGCGGCACCGATTCCAAGGCCGGCGGACGCGACTACCTGCTGCTGTTCCTGCAGGCCAAGAGCATCGCCGAAAAGGTCTAGCGCAGCGCTCCGGCCGCGGCCTCGACGAGACGCGCGAACACCGCGAGATAGTCCCGCGCCTCGCGCGGGTGCAGGAAATTGCCGCGCACGTGCTCGCGTCCGGCGGCACCGAGCCGGCGCCTGAGGTCGGGGGCGCGCAGCAGGCGCGTGATCTGGTACGCGCAGCCCTCGATCGAGTGCACGAGCATTCCGGTGCGCTCGTGCAGGATCTGCAGCGGAATCCCGCCGACCGCACTCGCCACCACGGCGCGGCGCTTCCACAGCGCTTCGGAAACGGTGAGCGCGAAGCCCTCGCGCAGCGACTTCTGCACGACGATGGCCGAGCGGCGCTGCAACGCGTTGATCGTCAGGTGCGCGTCCGAGGGGAGCAGGAGCACCGAGACCCCGCCGACCGCGGCCGCGCGTTCGCGGACTTCCGCGAGCACGGCGGCGCCCTCGGGGTCGTCGTCGGCGCCGCCGCCCGCCAGCACCAGATGCGCGTCCTCGCGCCCGCGCACCAGGCGGAACGCCTCGATGACGCCGAGCGGATCCTTGAGCCGGTCGTAGCGCGACACCTGCGTGATCCACGGCCGGCGCGTCGGCAGTTCGAGCGGCGCGAGCAATTCGTCCTCCTCGCGCTCGTCCAGCTCGCGGTTCTTCTCGGCCAGCGGATCGATGCTGGGCGGCGCGAGGTAGGCGGGCACCGGCAGCGGCGGCACGAACGCGACGTGCGAGAAGACCGCCGCGTCGTAGCGGCCGACGACGGGCTCGAGCAGCGCCCACGCCTGGGGATCGGCGTGCGACAGGTCGATGTGGCAGCGCCACAACCAGTGCTGTCCGGGCTGCCGGCGATGCAGCACGAGCGCGGCCGGCTGAGGATCGTGGATGAACACCAGATCGCCATCCAGCTCGAGCGCCGCCGCGGCCCGGCGGTTCGTCTCGTGGTACCACTCGACGTCGTCCGCGCTCAGCGTGCCGGGCGCGCCGTGCAGCGTGTTGTGCAGCGTCTTCGTGATGCCGTGGAAGCGCGCGTCCCCGGGCATGACCTCCCAGCTCGTCGGCACGCCCAGCTCCTGGAGCAGCCGCACGAGGCGGTGCAGGATCTCGGCGACGCCGCCGCCGGTCGCGGTCGAATTCACCATGACCAGGCGGTGGCCGCGCAGGCGCGCGGCCAGCGTCTCCAGCATCTGCATCGGGCCGTCGCCGACCACCGCGCGGTAGCCGTCGACGAGGCTCGGCCCGTCGCGCCGCACTTCGACGCGGCTCACGAGGCGGTCTCGCCGCGCTGCAGCCGGCGCACGAGCCCGGCCACGGCCTGATGCGCGGCCTCGCGACGCTCGGCTTCGGGCTCGAACGCCGCGGCCGCGAGGCGCGGGCCGAGGCGCGAACGACGCCAGCGTGCGAGCACCTGCCGGCGCACGCGCGCGATCGGCTTGCCCGAACGCGCCGCCTCGAGCAGCCACTCGGCGAGGCGCGCCTCGCCGCGCGCGCGCAGCCATTCCAGCAGCGGCGCGTCGCCGGCCGCGAACCAACGCTGCTCCACGAGGTGGTAGTACCAGACCGAAGGGTCGGCCTCCGCCAGGTGCCGGAGCAGCGAGTCGCCGTCCTCGGCGACGCGCCCGGTGGCGATGGGCACGGATTCGCTCGTCAGGAACACGAACGCCGCGCCTTCCGGGGCCCGCCGCGTGGAGCGCACGTCGGCGAGCGCGCCGAGCAGGCGCTCGCGCAGCTCCACCGGCCCGCCGTCCGCACCCTGCACCGCGAACGACAGGCGCTCCGCCGCCGTGCCGTCCTGCAGCACGCCGTGCGCCCAGGCGCTGAAGTCGTCGGGCGGGAGTTCCGTCGCCGACGCGGAGCGCAGCACGACGTCCACGGCGTGATAGAACAGGCTCTCGATCGGCGCGTCGACGAGCGCGGCGCGCAACTCCGCCAGGTCGTGCGCGACGCGGTGCGTCGGGCGCACCAGATGCACGGCGCCGCTCAGCGCGAACGGGGCGCCGTTCACGTGCGCGCCCGCGTTTCGCTCGGCGGCGCGTCGTCCGAGGCGCGCAGCACCTCGACCACGAAGTCGCGCGCCAGCTCGCGGCAGCCGAGGCCGAACGCGAGCGCCGCGGCGAGCCCGAGCGCCGCCATGGCGGTGACGCCGAGCGCCATCACGAACTGCGCCGCCAGCCCGATCTGTTCGAGCGCGAGCAGCACCGCGAACGCGCTGAGCACGCCGGTCACGACGCGCCCGCGCACGCGGCTGCCGCCCACGCCGGCGGTCGCGAACACGCGCCGCGTCACGCCGCCGAGGGCCATCGCGACGCCGAGGCCGACCACCATCTCGATCGTTCCGGTGGCCACGCGCGGCAGCACGTCGCGCAGCCGGCTGGCCACGGCGGACGACAGCTCGAGTCCGAGCGCGTCGCCGGCCAGCATCACGGCGAACAGCAGCACGAGCCAGTACAGGCTCCACGACGTCATGCGCGCCGGCTCGATGCCCGAGACCGTGCCGCCGAGGCGCAGCCGGCCCACCGCCTGATTGAACCGCACCGCGCGCAGCAGCAGGAGCGCGCCCCAGGCCACGAGGCGCGCCACCAGCCAGCCGACGAGCATCACGGCGGTGGCCAGCACCACCGCGAGGGCGGAATCGCCGGCCGACGCGGCCCACGCGCGCAGATGATCCCCGAAGGCCTGGAGCGAAGCCGATTGCAGGAGGATGAGGGGGTGCATGGCATCTCCCTTCTGGAAGGAACCCGCCGCGCCGGCTTGGGATGCCGGCGCGCGGACGGGCGCCGCGTTCAGGGCAGGCGGGCGTCCTCGGTTGGCGTGCGCAGACTCAGCCTCTCGAACGTGTCGAGGACCTCGATCGCCCAGTCGTAGATGTTGCGGCGCCGAACGGCTTCGCGCAGCGCCGCCATGCGCGCGCGCCGGGACTCGTCGGTCTCGGTGAGCGCGGCGTGGAAGGCCTCGGCCATGGCTTCACGGTCGTAGGGCGAGGCGATGTGCGCGCGCTCGAGTTCGCGAGCCGCGCCGGTGAAGGGCGAGAGCACGAGCGCGCCCTCACCATCGGGGCGAGCCGCCACGTATTCCTTGGCCACCAGGTTCATGCCGTCGTGCAGCGACGTCACGGCGCACACGTCGGCCAGGCGGTAGTAGGGGATCAGTTCGCGGAAATCCAGACCGGTCTCGATGAACTGCACGGTCTGGCCGCCCGCGCGCGGAAAGCGCCGGTTGATGCGCGCCACACACTCCTTCACGCGGCGCAGCACGGCGCGGTATTCGCTCAGCTCCACGCGTGACGGCACGCCGATCTGGACGAACGCGAAGCGCCCGATCCACTCCGGATGGCGCTCGAACAGCCGCTCGATGCCTTCCAGCCGCTCGGGGATGCCCTTCGTATAGTCGAGGCGGTCCACCCCGAGGCCGACGCGACAATCGCCGAGCCCGAGGCGCTCACGCAGAGCGCGCTCGGCGGCCGTCGTCGCCGGTTGGCCGGCCAGCGCCCCGATCTCGTCGGCCGCGACGCTGATCGGGAAGTGGCGCACCCAGGTGCGACGCCCGCCGCGCGCCAGGGCCTGATGATCGCGCTCGGCCCGGACCTCGAGCGTGGTGGCGACGGACTCGATGAAATTCTCGGCGTGGGCACGAATGTGGAAGCCGACGAGGTCGCTGGCCAGCATGCCGTCGAGCAACTCCTCCTTCCACGGCAGGATGCGGAACACCTCGGGGTTGGGCCACGGGATGTGCCAGAAGTGGAGGATCTGGAGGTCGGGACGCGCCTCGCGCAGGAAGCGCGCGGCGAGCGCGAGGTGGTAGTCCTGAAGGAACACGAGGCCCGGCGCGTCGCCGAGTTCCTCGAGCACCGCCTTCGCGAAGCGCCGGTTGACCGCCCGGTAGCTCTGCCAGTCGCGAATACGGAATCGCGGACGCACGTACGCGATGTGGCACAGCGGCCAGAGGGCGCCGTTCGACAGGCCCGAGTAGTAGTGCTCGTGGTCGGAGGCCGTGAGCCACACCCGGCGCAGCGTGTATTCCGGCTGATCGGGTGGGCAGCGCACGCGCCCGCGGGCGTCGGAGGCCTCGACATCGGCGTCGCCGCTGCCGTGGGCGATCCACAGCCCGTCGAGCGCGCGCGCCACGGCGTCGAGCGCGACCGTCAGCCCGCCGGCGTTGCGCACCCACTTGATCTCGCCGTCGCCCCGGACGTGCGAGTACGGCTCGCGATTCGAGACCACGACCAGCCTTCGGTCGCGGACGTGGGCGCGGGCCCAGGCCACCAGGTTGTCGCGTGTCGTGTAACGTTCCGGCTCGGTCGCGGTGGCGAGGCCGTTGGCGGCTTTGGCGAGCGCGGTACGGAGTCCACGTGCATCGATCATCTCGGCGCCCTCCGGGTGCCCTCCGAGATGCGGCCTTGCGCTCCCGAGAATAGGCCAGATCGGGGTTCGGAGGCCAACCGACTGGGGCGCATTGATTTGACGGCACAGATCAGCCCGGTGATGCTGCCTGCGCCGCGGCTGGGCCGCCATGCGGCGGGAGGGCGAACGGCCCGAACGAGAGGACGGCGGATGGCGATCGACGTGTGGCGGGAGAGGCGGGACGTGGCCGCGCGGTTGGCGGGCGCGCGAACGCTATGGCTGGCCAGCGACTTCGACGGGACGCTGGTCCCGATCCAGGATCACCCGAAGGGTGTGCGGACGACCGCCCGCGCGCGCGCCGTCCTCGCCCGGTTGGTCGCGACGCCCGGCATCCGCCTGGCCGTCCTTTCGGGGCGGCGGCTGGCGGATCTGGAACGTGTGGTCGGCGTCCGTGGGGCGTTCCTGTCGGGGCTCGGAGGCCTGGAGACGCGGCGGCCCGGGCAGGAAATCCGGCGTCACGTGCCGGCGCGACGCCGGCTCGATCCCGCTCTGCGATATACGCTCGAGTCCTGGGTCGGCCGGTTCGCGGGAGCCTGGCTCGAGGACAAGGACCTGTGCTGGGCCATCCACGATCGGGCGGTGTCGGCGGATGCGCGCGTCCGGCTGCGACGCGGCGTGCTGCGCCGGCTGCGCGCGCCCCGGGTTCGCGCGCGCTGGGTCGTCGGCTGGCGCGTCATCGAGGTCATGCCCGACGTGGACGTCGACAAGGGCGTCGCGCTCAGGGGCTGGTTGGGGCGTCCTCAGGGAGGGCAGCTCACCGCGTATCTGGGGGACGACGCGAACGATCGGCCGGCCCTTGCCGAGGTTCGATCGCGCCGCGGGATCGCGGTCGGCGTCGGCGGGCTCCGCGCCCGCTACGCGTTGTCCGGGCCCGCGCGCGTGCTCCAGTTCCTCGAGTGGCTGGCCCTCGAGTGGAAGCGCTCGCGGGGCGACTAGGCGGCGCGAGCCATCGCCAGGCGCAACGCCTGTTCCAGGCGCTGGAACGCGGACGGCAACTCGGCGGCCCGCGCCGTAGCCTCGGCGAAGGATTCCGGCACCGAGAGGCGCTCGACTTCGTGACACAGGTGCCCGAGCTCGTCGCCGCCGATCGTGAGGCTGCTGCCTTTGACCGCGTGCGCCGCTTTGCGCAGCACGTCGGGATCGGAGCCGCGCGCCGCCGCGAGGATCCGCTTCAGCATCTCGGGCGTCGAGTGCAGGAACTCGCCGAGCAGCTCGCGCTCGAACTCGCGATCGCCGCCCGTCACTTCGCTCAGCCGCTCCTGGTCCAGGACCGTCCAGGGGCCCGCCGTACCGCCATCCGCCGTGCTCATGCCGCCTCCTCTCGGGTGCGTCCCCAGCGCGCCAGGGCCGCGTACAGTTCGTCCGCGCGCACGGGCTTCGCGATGTAATCGTCCATACCGACTTCCAGGAAGCGTTCGCGATCGCCCTCGAGCGCGTGCGCCGTCATCGCGATCACGACCTGGTGCCGGCCGGTGCGTTGCTCCCCGTCGCGCAGCGCGCGCGTCGCCTGCATCCCGTCCATCTCGGGCATCTGAACGTCCATGAGCACCACGTCGTAGGGCACGCGGGCCAGCGCCTCGAGCGCTTCGCGACCGTTGCCCACCGTGTCGGCGCGCACGCCCTCCTTGGCCAGCAGGTGCATCGCCACCCGCTGATTCACCGAGTTGTCCTCGGCCACCAGCACGCGCAAACCGAGCGCCGCCAGCCCCCAGTCCGTCGCCGCGCCGCGCGGTCGATCCGTCCCATGCGTCATGTCCAGGCCGAGCGCGTCGAGCATGGCCTGGCGCAGCGCGCCCCGGCGCACCGGCTTCGACACGCGGCCGGCCAGGCGCAGGTCTTTCGCGTCGGTCGGGACCTGCGGATCGATGGCCGACGCCAGCACGATCACCGGGCTCGGCAGCTGTTCCCACGACTCCAACGTGGACGCCGGCGTCGCGCCGCGCTCGCTCCCGAGCGCTTCGCGATCGGCGACGGCAACGTCGAACGTCGCGCCCGGGGCGAGCGCGGTCTGCCGCGCCTCGTCGAGGTTCGCGGCGCTCTCGACGTTGCAGCCCCATTCCCGGAGCAGGCTCACGAGCCCGAGGCGCACGCCGGAATGCGGCGCGACCACGAGCACGCGGCGGCCGGCGAACGAGGGCGCGGGCTCCACCGCCGGCTCCGTGTCGACGACGCGCGCAAGCGGCACTTCGAACCAGAACGTGCTGCCCGTGCCCGGCGTGCTGTCCACGTCGAGCACGCCGTTCATCAGCGTGAGAAGGTGCCGCGAAATGGTCAGGCCGAGCCCGCTACCGCCGTAGCGACGCGACGTGCTGCCGTCACCCTGCGTGAAGCTCTCGAAAATGCTGCGCCGATGCTGAGGCGCGATGCCGATGCCGGTGTCGCGCACCTGGAAGCGCAGGCGCGCGTCGTGGGGCGTGCTGTCGACGACCTGCGCGCTGATCTCGATCTCGCCGTGCTCGGTGAACTTGACCGCGTTCCCGACCAGGTTCGTGAGCACCTGGCGCAGCCGTCCCGGATCCCCGCGCAGGGACGCCGGGAACGCGGCCGGGAGCGTCAGGAACAGCTCGAGGCCCTTGCGGTGCGCACTCGGCGCGAGCAGCTCGGCGACCTCCTCGATCAGCAGGCGCGGATCGAAGTCGAGGATCTCGAGCGTCATCCGGCCGGCCTCGATCTTCGAGAAGTCGAGCACGTCATTCAGGATCGCGAGCAGGGAGTCCGCGCTGCTGCGAATGGTCTGGGCGTATTCCACCTGGCGCGAGTCGAGGCGCGTGTCGAGCAACAGTCCGGCCATGCCGATCACGCCGTTCATGGGCGTGCGGATCTCGTGGCTCATGTTCGCGAGGAACTCCGACTTCGACCGGCTCGCGTCCACCGCGGCCGCGCGCGCCTTTTCCACCTCGGCGACGTGCAGCTCGACCAGCTTCTCGCCGACGAGCGCGTGTTCGTAATCGCGTCCGGCGTGCCACGCCGCCGCATGCATGAACGCGACGTACAGAAGCACGATCAGCGCGAAGCGGTCGCCCGGACCCTGTCCGAGCGCGAACGCGGCGAGCGCCGGCGGCACGAGGATGACGGTGATGTAGATGCGCAGCAGGCGCGGTGCGGGCGCCAGCGTCGTGACCGCGCCGGCGGTGATTCCCGCGGTCGCGACCAGGCAGACGATGCTCGTCCAAGAGATGCCGTCCACCAGGATGACCGTGCACACGAACGCCGCCCAGGCCAGCGAGCTCATCACCTGGAGCGCGACGAAGCGCCGGTGCCAGCCGTGGGGGTTGCCCGCGTAGCGGCGGTCGTACGACCACGCATGCACGAAGCGCAGCGCGGCGAGTCCGGTCAGCGCCGCGACGAACGAGAGGATGAGAAGCGGCCGGCTGTACGCGAGCGGCGTGATGGCCGCCGTGCCCACGGTCGCGAGGACGTGGGCGGGCGCGCTCGTGATGCCGCGTCGGGCGAGCGCGTGATTGCTGCGCACCTCGAGGTCGAACAACTGTTCGGCCGTCAGCGAGGCGCGCGCGTTCTTGGGTGAAAAGCCGGACACGGAGCGGGCTCCCCGAGGGAGAAATGTGCGCGAAGCCCAAGGGGTGGCGTCCGGTTCCGTGGCCGCCACCCGCGAGCATCGCGTGGACCGCCCCGCGGCCGAGGGACCGCAGGGGAACGAGTTCCCTACGATTATCGGCGTTGCGCGGCCCCGGGTTGAGGGTCTTGCCCGGCGATTTTCAGCGGCCGGGTTTGCCCTTCTTGGGGCGGCCGCGCGCCGCCGCCGCGCCGGAGGTGGCCCTTGCGGCAGCGCGCCCGCCCGGTTTGGGTGCCGCGGGCCCGGCCGTCGCGGACTTGGCGGGGGTCCGGGTGCCGCTGGGACGTGTGCCGGCCGCCCGCGTGGCGGTGGTCCTGGCGGCCGCGGACTTCGTCGCGGCTTGCGTGGCCACGGACTTCGCGCGCGGAGTCGTTCCCGGCCCGGCCGTCCCCGACGGAACCGGCGCCTGCGCGGCGGGCGCGTGCGCCAGGCCCGGCCGGCGCAGCGCCGCCCGGAAGCGCTCGAAGGGCAGGGTATTCAGCACGTCACGCGCTTCGATGCCGGCGCGGCGTGCGGCGAACACCCCGAAGCGGATGTTGTCGAGGTGGCGCACCGAGTGCGCGTCCGTGTCGATCACGAAGCGCGCGCCCTTGTCCTTCGCGAAGCGCGCGTTCACGTCGCTCAGGTCCGAGCGGTCGGGGTGCGAATTGATCTCGAGCGCGACGCCGCGCTCGACGGCGCGTTCGAAGACCCGCTCGAGGTCGAATTTCGCCCCGGGGCGCGTGCCGATGATGCGTCCCGTGGGGTGCGCCATGGCCATCACTCGGGGATGGTCGAGCGCGCGCAGCACACGCTCCGTGGCTTCGGCCGGCGGCTGGTCGAGTTGCTGATGCAGCGACACGATCACCCAGTCGAGCAGTTCGAGCCCCTCTTCTTCGAGGTCGAGCGAGCCGTCGGCCAGGATGTCGACTTCGAGTCCGTGCAGCACGTGGATCCCCGGCACCGCGCGACGCACCGCCTCGATCTCGCCGACGGACTGGCGCACGCGCGCCGCGTTGAAGCCGTTCGCCATGGCCAGCGACTTCGAGTGATCGGTGATCGCGCAGTACGCGTAGCCGCGCGCCTGGACCGCGCGCACCATCGCTTCCAGCGTGTCCCGGCCATCCGTGCGGTCGGTGTGCAGGTGCAGGTCCGCGACCAGGTCCTCGAGTTCGATCAGCTTCGGCAGGCGGCCCTCGCGGGCCTGCGCGATCTCGCCGGTGTTCTCGCGCAGCTCCGGCGGAATCCACGCGAGGTCGAGCGCGCGATAGATCTCCTCCTCGGTGCGCGCCGCGACCGTCCGCTCGCCGCGCGTGAGCCCGTATTCGTTCAGGCTCATGCCTTTGTCGATCGCGATGCGCCTGAGCTCGATGTTGTGCGCCTTGCTGCCCGTGAAGTACAGCAGCGCGGCGCCGAACGCCTCGGGCGGCACGTGGCGCACGTCGACCTGCAGCCCGTTCGTGAGACGCACCGAGGACTTCGTGTCGCCGCGGCCCAGCACGTCCGCGACGCCGGGCGACGTGACGAACGCCTCCATGACGGCTTCCGTCGCGCCGCCGGTGACGAGCAGGTCCAGGTCGCCGACCGTGTCGCGCCGGCGCCGGAACGAGCCGGCGATCTCGACCTGCTGGACGCCCGCGACCTTGCGCAGGCGCGCCGCCAGCTCCTCGGCGAGCGCCCACACGCCGCCCAGCAGCAACCGGCCGCTGGCCTCGGCGGAGTACGCGAGCGATTGCAGGATCTTCTTCTCGAGCTTCTCGCCGAAGCCCGGCAGCTCGCGCAGCTGGCCGGCCTTGGCGGCCGCCTCGAGCGACGCGCGATCCTTGACGCCGAGCGCGTCGAACACCTGGCGCACGCGCTTTGGGCCGAGGCCCTGCAGCTCGGTCAGCTCGACCATCTCGACCGGGAAGCGCGCCTTCATCTCGTCGTAGAGCGGCGTCGTGCCCGAGCCGAGCAGCTCGCGGATGTGCTGGGCGAGCCTCTTGCCGATGCCCGGCAGCTTGTCGAGGCCGTCCTCGGCGGCGGCGAGCGCGGCCAGCGGTTCGGCAAGCGATTCGACGACGCGCGCACCTTCGCGATACGCGCGCACGCGGAACGAATCCGCGCCGTCCAGCTCGAGCATCACGGCCAATTGCGAAAAGACGCGCGCGATGTCCGCATTGCTCAGCGCCATGTCGACGGGCTCCAGGGTCGATGGGGACTAGGGGAGGCTGGGGAGCGCCACGCGGCTGGCCGCCCGAGGCGCGGGAACGCCCGCACAGTAGCGGGTGCGGGCGTGGTCCCGTCAAATGCCGATGACCGCGATACCAGGGGAGGCCGGCGACGCCATCGCGCCGCCGGCCCCTCAACCTAGCTCTGCGTGCCCTTCATGCCGTCGCGGATCTTGGCGCGCACCGCCTCCACGTCCGCGCTGCGCGTGCCCGATACGCCCGTGTCGCCCGAGATCTTCTCGGACAGCAGCAGCGTCAGCAGCGCCTCCATGACGTTGCCGGTCGCGGCGCCGCCGCCGTTGCCGTTGTGCCCGCCGCCCACGACGACACGCGGCACCACGTCCACGCCCGAGGTCTGCACGGCCTCGGCGAAGCGGTTCATGACCTGTTGCGTGAGCTGAAAGCGCGGGCCTCCGTACGCGCGCACCTGCTCCTCGATGGCCATGGCCTGCGCGACGCCGACGCGCGCCGCGCGCTCCGCCTCGGCGCCGGCCAGCGCCTGGATCTTGCGCGCTTCGCCTTCGCCCATGAGCCGCGTCTTCTCGGCCTCGGCGGTGGCCAGCGTCTGGATCTTGGCCGCCTCCTGCTGAGCGCGCGCCAGGTCGGCCTTGCCGTTGTTCGACTGCACCTGGATCGACAGCTCCGACTCGGTGATCGAGGTCTGCTGTTTCGCGCGCGCCTCCGCCTCACGCAGCTCGCGCTCCTTGACCGCCGCGACTTCCTGGCGGTTGTACGTCTCGACCTGCTCGGTCGCGATCTGCCGCGAGCGGAGCTGGATCAGGATCTGCTCGATGGGACCGCCGTCGGCGCCCGACGTCGGCGTGCCGATCAGCACTTCCTGAAGCTCCAGGTTGTACTGCGAGAACTTCTCCTTCATCTGTTCGAGCGCGACGCGCTGGATGTCACTGCGGTCCTGGATCAGCTGGATCAGCGTGCGCGTCTGCCCGACGTTCTTGAAGTACGCCGAGACCATCGGGTCCAGCGTCTGCTCGACGAGGCGCTTGATGTCGCCGAAGCGCTGGATGACGAGCGGCGCCTTGCGGTAGTCGATGTGCACGACGACCGACAGCGGCAGCGACGGCTCGAACGCGTCCTTCGTGATCAGCGCGACCTCGGACAGGTTCTCGTCGTACTTGTGCGAGCCGGTCTCGCCCTTCGTCCACTTGAGGATGAAGTTCGTGGTCGGCACCATGATGACCTTGCCGGCGTACGTATTGAACGCGTACTTGCCCGGCAGCAGCGGCTCGCTCCATACGCCGCGCGTGCCCTTGAGCACGAGTTCGCCGTGCTTGTACTCGGCGCCCGACAGATCCGTGCCGATTTCGCCGGTGTACGACACGACCACTCCGACGTTGCCGACTTCGACGACGGTCTTCGGCACCAGCTCGACCGTCGCGAACAGACGGTTGATGTAATACGTGCCTTCGACCAGCGCCTGCAGCTGGCGCCCGCGCATGCCGCCGGCGGCCAGGAACTTCTCGGGGTCCTGGAAGCTGTTGTGGAACGTGTCGGCTCGTGTCGCGTCCTCGCCGACCGTCGGCGCGATGATCTGCCCCGGCGGCAGCGACGGGCCGTCGTGCACGGTCACGATGCCGAGCGAGTCGTCCGCGCCCTTGATGATGACCGGCGTGAAGCCCTCGCGTTCGCGGATCAGCGCCGCCATGCGGCGGAACACCTCGTCCTCGCCCTTCTCGAGCGACAGGTAGTACGGGCGCTCGTCCGTGATGACCACGAACTGCGCGAGGTTCAGCGCGTACGTGCCCTCGCGCACGATCTTGCGCTGCGGGCCGCGCTGGCCGCCCCTGGCCAGGAACTCGGCCGCGTCCTGGAAGTCGTTCGCCGTGGCGTTCGCGGCCAGCGCCTGGGACGGCGGTAGCGGCGAGCCGTCGCGCGCGAACACGTAGCCGATCTTGCCCTGGGGAATCGTGACCAGAGGCACGATGTGCACGGCGTACTGGATGGGCAGCAGGTAATGCAGGCCGCCGCGCAGGACGTGCGGCTGGAACCCAGCCTCGCCCTTGAGCGCGATGACGCCCTTGTCGAGCGAGCCGCGCGGACTGATGCGCATCTCGACGATGCCCACCTTGTTGTTCGGAATGAAGCGGATGCCGGCGAGCAGGAACCAAACGACGGCGACGACAGCGCCGGACAGCAGCCACTCAAGCAGGCCCCAACCGATGAACATGGAGACTCAACTCCTGGGATGTCGGTGCGCGTTCCGTCGCAACCGGCCCGCGGCGGGCCGTCGGATGTCGGCGCACATGGGTTGCGGGAGCGCGCGGGTGTTTGCGCTCTCCGCTGCCGCAGAAACGAAGGCTAGAAGAACCGGCCCGCGACGCAAGCCGAACCGGCGAAGTCGAGGAAGCGCCTCGCGCTAGGCGGCCACACAACCCTGACAGTCGCGGGCGGGAGCGGGCCGCGCTCGGCTCCGCTACTCCTTGCCGAGGCGCTTCAGGAACGCGCCTTCGTCGATGACCATGATCTTGAGGCGAGCGGCTTCGGCGAGCTTGGTTCCGGCGCCCGGGCCGGCCACGACCAGCGTCACCTTCTTGCCGACCGAGGACGCGATGCGCGCGCCCGCGGCCTCCGCGCGACGCTGCGCTTCGGGGCGGCTCATCTGCTCGAGCGAACCGGTGAACACCATGGTCTCGCCGGCGAACGTCTGCGGTCCCTTCGCGCGCCGCTCGTGGACCGGCTGGACGCCGGCCTCGACGAGACGCTCGAGCACCTTTCGGTTGCGCGCGCTGTGGAAGAAGTCGACGACCGACGTCGCGACCTCGGGGCCGATGCCCTTGATGGCCTGCAGCGCCTCGGCGTCGGCTTCGATGAGCGGCTCGACGGCGCCGAAGTGATCGGCGATCAGCTTCGCGACCGTCGTGCCGACGTGCTCGATGCCCAGCGCGTACAGGAAGCGGTCGAGCCGCGGGCGCTTGCTGGCCTCGATGGCCTTCCTCAGGTTCTCGATGCTCTTCTCCTTGAAGCCCTCGAGGCCCGACAGATCGATCGCCGTGAGCTGATAGATGTCGGAGAGATCCTTCACGAGCTTGTGCTCGATCAACTGGCGCACCGTCTGGTCGCCGAGCCCGACGATGTCCATCGCGCCGCGCGACACGAAGTGTCCGATGTGGCGTTCGAGCTGCGCCGGGCAGGAGAGGCCGTTCGTGCAGACGTGGTACGCGCCCTCGCGCTCGACCTTGCCGCCGCACATCGGGCACTTCTTCGGCATCACGAACGGTTCCGTGCCGCGCGGCCGCTTGTCCTTGATGACTTCGACGACTTCGGGGATGACGTCGCCGGCGCGGCGCACGCGCACCGTGTCGCCGACGCGCACGTCCTTGCGGTCGATCTCGTCCTGGTTGTGCAGTGTGGCGCGACTCACGGTGACGCCCGACACGTCGACCGGTTGCAGCAGCGCGACCGGCGTGAGCTTTCCGGTGCGCCCGACCTGGACGATGATGTCGAGCAGCTTCGTGACCTCGACGCGCGGCGGGAACTTGTAGGCGACGGCCCAGCGCGGGCTGCGCGAGCGCATGCCGAGCGCTTCCTGCCAGTCGCGCCGATCGACCTTGATGACGACGCCGTCGATCTCGTAGCGCAGCGAATCGCGCTGCTCGGCCATCTTCTCGTGGAACGCGAGCGCCTCGTCGATGCCGGTGCAGTGGGCGATCGTCTTCTCGACGTGGAAGCCCCACGCGCGCAGCGCCTCGAGCATGGCGCTCTGGGTCGCGAATCCTTCGGCCGCCGGACGCCGCGCCGCGACCGGCTCGCCGGCCATGATCTCGTACGCGTAGAAGTCGAGTTTGCGCGACGCGGTGATGGACGGGTCCAGCTGGCGCACCGTGCCCGCCGCGGAATTGCGCGCGCTCGCGAACGGCTCCTCGCCGGCCTGGATCAGGCGCGCGTTCAGCGCCTCGAACTCGGACAGCGGCATCAGGGCCTCGCCGCGGACGGCGAGCGCGCCGCGCGGCGGGGACGGCGCCTGGCCCGAGCGCGGCTCGCTGAGGCGCAGCGGCACGGTGCGGATCGTGCGCACGTTCTCGGTCACGTCCTCGCCGACCTCGCCGTTGCCGCGCGTCGAAGCGCGCACCAGCACGCCGTCTTCATACACGAGTTCGATCGACAGGCCGTCGAACTTGGGTTCGGCGACGTACGTGATGGCCTCGGCGAACAGCCCTTCATCCGTGCCCAGCGCCTTGCGCACGCGCCCGTCGAACTCGCGGACCTCGTCCGCCTCCATCAGCGAGTCCAGCGACAGCATGGCCTTCAGGTGCGGCACCTTCTTGAAGGCAGTCCGCATGCCCGACCCGACGCGCAGCGTCGGCGAATCGGGCGCCCGCAGCTCCGGGTGCTCCGTCTCGAGCGCGACGAGTTCGTGGAACAACTTGTCGTACTGCGCATCGGAAATGCTCGGCTTGTCGAGCGCGTAGTAGCGATGGTCGTGCTCGCGGATCTCGGCGGCGAGTTCCTCGATGCGGCGTCGGGCTTCGGTCTTGGTCATGGGCGGAAGGGCGGGGTCCGTCGGAGCGAATGCGCCATGGCGGGAGGGTAGCGAGCGCGCCCGCGAGTCGCAACGCGGTGGCGCCGGCGCGCTCGGGCGCTCCACTCGCGCCCGAGCTTCGCCCGCGCTACATTCGTCCCGACCCCCATCTCACACACCCCGCAGGAGGAGCCTCACCCGATGGAACGCACCACACCCCGTCCCGCGACCCGCAGCGTCTACGCGGAGGCGGCGCGCGCCGCGCTCGTCAAACTCGTCCCCGAAGCCCGGACCGGCGCGGCGTCGTGGCACATCGGCCCCGGCTCGGTGTGGGTGGGCTGGTCGCACAGCGATGACCGCTGGGTCGCGTTCGGCCTGCGCCGGCACCTCGACTGGGTCACCGGCGAGGTCGCGTTGGCCGAGGCCAAGTGCGACCCCGAGACGCTGCCGCTCTGGATCGGCGAGGGCGAACTGCCCGACATGACGGGCCTGCGCGTCCGGCTCGGGGTGCTGCTCGACGAAGCGGACCGCTGGTGGCCGGCCGGCTCCGACGCGCGCGCGCTCGCGGCGCAGCTGGAATCGATCGTGCTCCAGCTTCGCGTCAAGGCCCAGTCCCGCGTGCTCAGGCCGCGGAGACCCGAAGAGCGCTAACCGCCGCTCACCGCCGGGACGATCGCGATCTCCGAGCCCGGCGCGAGCGGCGTGTCGAGGCCGCCGGTCCAGCGAATGCTCTCGTCACCGACGAACACGTTGACGTGCGGGCGCGTCTCGCCGGTCTCCGTGACGACGCGGTCGCGCACCCCGGGATGCCTCGTCCACAGCAGCACGAGCGCGTCGCGCACGCTCGGCGGCGATTCTTCGAACGCGACGCGCGACGCGCCGGCGGTGAACTCGCGCAGGTAGCCGGGCACCAGAAACGTCACCGCCATCCGCGGCTACTTCCGCTTCTTCGCTCGCGCGCCGCGCGGGCGCGACTTCGCGGACGAGCGTGCCGCGGACGAGCGTGCCGCGGACGCGCGCGACTTCGCGGGGCCGCGTGACTTCTTCGCCGTCCGAGCCTTCCGCTTCGGCGTCGTGCCGCGCGCTTTCGCTCGCGACGCCTTCGCTCGCGCCTTCCCCGACGTCCGCCGTGCCCGTGACGTCGTTGCCCGGCTCGCTCTCGCCGCGACGGTGCCCGGCTTCGGCACGCGTACCTTCGATGCGTCGCCGACGACCGCGGCGCGCACGCACACGACGGGAGGCAGGCCGGCGAGCACGCTCTTCCAGCGCGTGCTCCTGCGGCAGGCCGTCGGTCAGCGCTTCCCACGACGCGCCGCCGTCGCGCGTGCGGAACACGCGCAGCTTGGCGTCCGGCGTGCAGCGGAACTCGTCGCTCTCGATGGGCACGATGTACACGGTCTCGGGATCGTGCGGATGGCCGACCATCGCGAAGCCGAAGTCGCTGGGCACGCCGTTCGCGATGTCCTTCCACGAGTCGCCACCGTTGTCCGAGCGATACAGGCCCCAGTGGTTCTGCAGAAAGAGACGGTCCGGGTGGGCGGGGTGCTGCACGATCTTGTGCACGCACTGACCGAACTCGGGATGCTTGTCGGGCAGGAAATCGGCGCGCACGCCGTGATTGCGCGGCTGCCACGAATGGCCGCCGTCGTCCGTCCGATACACGCCGCCCGTCGAGACCGCGACCGTGATGCGCGCGCGCCCCGCCGGATCAGGCAGGATCGTGTGCAGGCACAGGCCGCCGCCACCCGGCTGCCACCTCTCGCGCTGCGGGTGATTCCACAGGCCGCGCACGAGCGACCACGTCTCGCCGCCGTCGTGCGACTCGAACAGCGCGGCCGGCTCGACGCCGGCGTACAGCGTGTCGGGCTCGTCGGCCGGCCCGGGGCGGATCTGCCAGATGCGCTTGAGCGACGCGCCGGTGTCTTCGGGGAAGCGGATGAGCGCCGCGACCGGATTCGTCCAGTGGCGCCCGAAGTCGTCGCTCGAGCACAGCTGCGCGCCCCAGTGGTCGCTGCCGGGCGCGGCCCACAGCCGTGGGCGGCCGGAGCGCTGATCGAACGCCAGCGCGTACACGGCGTGCCCGGGGAAGTACGGCCCGCCGACGTCCCACTTCGCGCGCGCGGCGTTCGAGCGCAGCACGAACGCGCCTTTCATGGTGCCGACCAGGAGGACGACGTCGCCCTCCTTCACCGAGACGTGGCGCACATCGACCATGGAAACCTCCGGGGGGTGAAGTCTATGGCCACGCCAGCGCGGCGACGCTCACCAGCGAGGTGTCGGGCTCGTCGGACTGTTCGTAGCGCAGCAGCCGCCCCGCGCCCGGCTCGGCGCAGCGCAGCGTCACGTACGCGGGCGCGAAGCCGCAGATGCGCGTCGCGTCGTCCTGCTCGGCGATGACGCGGAACCAGGCGTCGGCGTCGCCGGCGCGCGCCGCCTCGATCGCCGCGCGGTCGACCTTCTCGATCTCCTGCTTGGCCTCGTCGTCGAGGCGCGGATCGCCGAAGCGCGGGCCGACGTGCGACAAGTCGACCGCGGCCACGTACAGGGTGTCGCCGCCCTGCGTCTTCTCGGCGTCACGCACCGCGCCAATCAGGGCTTCGTAGCCGAGGTCTTCGCGCGGCGTCCGCCCTTCGTCGAGCAGCGCGTGGAAGCCGCCGACGAGGATCGGCACGATCGTGAACGGGCGCGCCCCGAGCCGGCGCTGCAGGTACAGGACCGCGAACTCGATCGAATGCTCTTCGCGATGCGCCAGCTCCGCGTGGTACGCGGCGTCGTCGAGCGGCGTGGCGACGGCGTCCACGAACGCCGTATCGCACAGCGCCTTCCCGAGCGGCGTCTGAAAGTGCTTGCGCGTGAGCGCAAAGCGATCGCCGAGCAGCGAGTGCCCAGTACCGAAGATCACGACGCGCAGCGGCCGCGCCGGCTGGTCGCCGAGCTCGAGAAACGCGCGCGCGATGGCGCCGCCCGCGCGGCGCGGGTCGAGATGCGGCGCGAGCAGCGCACGGGGCCGCGCGTCGGTCGCGGCGACCGGCTCGCCCGCCGCGTCGCGTACGGCGGCGGCTTCGGCGAAGTGCTGATCGAGCGTACGCTCGAGTTCCTCGCGTTCGGCGGGGTAGGAGCGACCCTCGAGCGCCGCGCGCCGGATCTCGAGCGGATGATAGGCGTCGCGCAATTCCTGGTACGCGCGCTCGAACCTCGGCGACTCGAGCATGAGCAGGCGGTCGAGGTCGGCGATCATTTCCTTGAGCGCGTGGCTGACGCGCAGGTCCTTGCTCTCGCGCATGAGCGCCGCGCTGAGATCGGTGAGCGAGACCGTTCCATCGAGGAGCTGGAGGATGGGCAGCGCGTCGATGCCCAGCACGGGCTGGCCGCGAATCACGCCGAGCGGATCGCTGACCAGGATGAAGTCGCGCTCGCCGTCGCGCACCGGCAGGAGGATCAGCGGGCGCAGCCGCGGATACTCGGGCACGTCGTCCGGGATCTCTCGCGCGACACCGGGCGGGAGCACGATGCGCGGCGCTTGTGGCCCCGGCGCGTCGCTCTCGGGCTCGGCCCCGGGAATGATGAGGCGTCCCGGCCGCGGCGGTTCGTTCGGCGACTCGATCGGCATGCGCGTCCTCGTGGGTGAGTGGGGCGTCGGACCGGTCGCGCAGTCTAGCCGGGCGGCCCTCGCGCGCTCAAGCCGGCGCGCCGCTCTCGGCACGCGCGCGCGGCGAAAAAGGCGTGGCCCGCCGCGGCGACATGGGCGAAGATGCGCGCCACATGACGACCTCCGCCATCTCCAAGCTGCTCGAATCGTACCTCGTCGATCTCGAGGGGCAGCCGGGATTTTGGCGGGGAATGCGCGAAGAAGTGCCGATCTACGTGTTCAGCGACGACGCGAACGACCGGATGCGCATCATGGCCCCGGTCGGCGAGCTCAAGGAGAGCGACCCCAAGATCCTCGAGGTGCTCCTGCACGCGAACTACGATCGGGCCCTGGACGCCAAGTACGCGCTGCGCGGGCTCGAGGTGTGGGCCGTGTGCGTGCACCCGCTGGCCACGCTGGCCCCCGACGATTTCGCGAGCTTCATCGAGCAGGTCGTGCGCCTGGTGAAGAACACCGGCACCACGTATGCGTCCAGCGATCTGGTATTTCTCTCCGCGCCGGGGGAGGACAGCGAGCGCCCGGACGACGAAGACGACGAGGAACAGCCTTCGTGAATCCATCGGACGGAACCGTCACCCCCATCGGCATCGAAGTGCGCATCGAGCGCGGCACGCTGTTGCCCGGCCGCGCGTGGTGCGCCGAACAGCCACGTGGGCTGGTCGCGATCACGCACGGCCTCGGCGAACACGGCGGGCGTTACGCCGCGCTCGCGGCGGATCTCGTGCAGGCGCGTTACACCGTCGTCGCGCTCGACCTGCCGGGCCACGGCGAGGCGCCCGGGCCGCGCGGCGACGTGCGCTCCTGGAGCGTACTGCGCGACCAGGTCGTGCCCGCCATGCTCGCCGCGTCGCGCGGTCTGCCCGGCCAGCCGATGGACCTGCCGCGCGTGCTGCTCGGGCACTCGATGGGCGGCGTGCTCGCGCTCGACTTCGCGCTGTCACATCCGCGCGAACTGCTCGCCGTCGCGGTGAGCGCGCCAGCGCTGCGCACGACCATGCCGCCGTGGTGGAAGCTCACGCTCGCGAACGTGGCGCGCGTCACGTCGCCGAGCGCGGGGTTCCCGAACGGCATCGACGTCCCCGGCCTGTCGCGCGACCACGAAGTGCTGCGCCTGCGCGCCGCCGATCCGCTCGTGCACGACAAGATCAGCCCGCGCCTCTACTTCGAATTCGCGGAAGCCTGCCAGCGCGTGATGCGCGACGCGCGCCGCCTGCAGGTGCCGGCGCTGCTCATGCAGGGCTCGGCCGATCGCGTCGTCGATCCCAGGGGCGCGCTCGAGTTCACCGGCGCGGCGCCGCACGGCATGGCGCGGCTCCTGACGTACGGCGGCGCGTACCACGAACTGTTCAACGACCTGAGCCGCGCCGACGTCGTGCGCGACCTGATCGCGTGGCTCGAAGCGGTGAGAGTGGTGTGATCGGCGCGCGCGGCATGCTGCTCTCGGTGCGCGCCGGTCGCGTCGCGCGTCACGGCACGCCGTGCGCCGCCGATCCGCTCGAGCGCGAGTGGACGAGCGCGTTCTACAAGGACGCGGTCGAAGGCCCGCGCCACGTCGGGCGCGAAGGCCTGGACGGCGACGAGCAGCGCGACAAGGGCCGCGGCCATGGAGGCCCGCACGCGGCCCTGCTCGCGTACGCGGCGGCGCACTATCCCAAGTGGCGCGTCGAGCTCGGTGAGCCGGCGATGGACTTCGGCGGCTTCGGCGAGAACCTCGACGTCGACGGCTTCGACGAAACGACGGTCTGCATCGGCGACACGTTCGAGATCGGCGATTGCGTCGTCCAGGTCGCCAGCCCGCGCGGGCCGTGCAACAACATCTCGCGCCGCTGGAAGCGCCCCGACATGGTGAATCGCGTGACCGACACCGGCCGCACCGGCTGGTACCTGCGCGTGCTGAAAGAGGGCAGCGTCGCGGCGGGGCAGAGCGTGACGCTCACGGCGCGCACGCTGCCCGAGTGGACCGTGGCGCGGATCTTTCGCCTGCGCGTCGACCCCGACGGCGACATGGCCGGGCTCGAGGCCGCCGCCGCGCTCGAACTCCTCACGCCCGACTGGCGTCAGTGGTTCGCGAAGCGCGTGACGGAGCGGGCGAGCTAACGGCCCAGCAGCATCTTCACCGCCGCTGCCCACCGCGCGTACTCGCTCTCGCGCCACGCGCGTGGCTGCTTCGGGCGGAAGACGCGCTCGACCTTGCGCACGCGCTTCAAGTCGCGCGGCGACCATAGGCCGACGCCGAGGCCGGCGAGCAGCCCGGCGCCGAGCGCCGTCGTCTCGATGACGCGCGGCCGCTCGACGGGGATGCCGAGCAGGTCGGCCTGGTACTGCATGAGCCAGTCGTTCGCCGACGCGCCGCCGTCGACGCGCAAGCTGCGCACGCGGCCGCCCGCGTCGCGGGCCATGGCGTCGACGAGATCGCGGCTCTGGAACGCGAGCGATTCCAGCGTGGCGCGCGCGACGTGGTCCTTCGTCGTGCCGCGCGTCAGCCCGAGGAGCGCGCCGCGCACGTCGGCGCGCCAGTAGGGGGCGCCGAGCCCGACGAACGCCGGCACGAGCACGACGCCGCCCGAGTCCGCGACGCGCTTGGCCATCGCCTCGCTGTCCGCGGCGCGCGCGATCAGGCCGAGGCCATCGCGCAGCCACTGGAGCGCGGCGCCGGCCACGAACACGCTGCCTTCGAGCGCGTACGCGACCTCGCCCGCCGGGCCGCAGGCGATCGTGGTGAGCAGCCCGGCGCGCGAAGCGAGACGGCGCGCGCCGGTGTGGAACAGCAGGAAACAGCCGGTGCCGTACGTGTTCTTGGATGAGCCCGCGGTCACGCAGCCCTGGCCGAACAGCGCGGCCTGCTGGTCGCCGGCGACGCCGGCGATGGGCACGCCGTCCGGCATCCAGCCGAGCCCGCGCGTCACGCCGAACGGCCCGCTGGACGCGCGCACGTCGGGCAGCACGCTCGGCGGCACCGCGAAGCGCGCGAGCAGCTCGGCGTCCCAGTGCCGCGCGCCGATGTTGAACAGCATCGTGCGCGACGCGTTCGTCGCGTCGGTCGCGTGCGTCACGCCGCCCGTCAGCTTCCAGATGAGCCAGCTGTCGATCGTGCCGAACGCGAGCGCGCCGCGGCGCGCGCGCTGCCTCGCGCCCTTCACGTGCGCGAGCAGCCACTCCAGCTTCGTCGCCGAGAAGTACGGATCGAGCACGAGCCCCGTGCGCCGGCGCACGTCGGACTCGAGCCCGGCGCGGCGCAGCGCGTCGCAGCGCGGCGCGGTGCGCCGGTCCTGCCACACGATCGCGCGGGCGATGGGCTTGCCCGTCGCGCGATCCCACAGCAGCGTCGTCTCGCGCTGGTTCGTGATGCCGATCGCGACGATGTTGTTCGCGTTCGCGCGCGCCTGGCGCAGCGCGCCGACGACGGCACGGTGCACGCTGCGCCAGATCTCCTCGCCGTCGTGCTCGACCCAGCCCGGCTTGGGGAAGTGCTGCGGCAATTCCGCGTAGCCGCGGCCGCGTGCCACGCCCTTGGCGTCGAGGAGCAGCGCGGTCGATCCGGTCGTGCCCTGGTCGATCGCCAGCACGAGCGCGCGGCTCATCGCGAGCCCCGCCGAGCGTCGCGCGGCGCGCCCCGCCGACGGTCGACTGGCGTCGCGCACGCGCGTCCGGCGGCCCTGCGCCTCACGCCACTTCTTTCGCGCGCTGCAGGAGCGATTCCTCTTCCCAGCGTGCCGCGTCCACGCTCTGCAGTTCCTCGCGCGTGCGCTGCTCGCTCCAGCCGAGGCGCCGGGCCATGGCTTCCGCGACCTCGCGCGCCGCGACGCGGCCGCGGTCGGGCGCGAGCCACAGCGCGCTGCGCCGGCGCAGCACGTCTTCCAGCCGGCGCGCGAACTCGTGCTCGATCGCGAACGTCGCGAGGCCGGCCGCGTCGAGCGGGGCCTGCGACGGCGCGGGCAGCGGCGCTTCGGAGTCCTCGATCGGCTTCTGGATCTTGAGCCGGCGCGCGACGGCGGCCATCACGTCGCGGGCCATCACGCGGAACGTCGTGTACTTGCCGCCGGCGATCGAGATGATGCCGGACTCCTCCAGCACGCGATGCTCGCGCGACGCCTGGCCGACGGCATCGTCCGAGCCGAGCAAGGGGCGGATGCCGGCGATCGCGGCGAGCGGAAGCACGTCGGCCGCGCCCGGGAGCGCGCGCGCCAACTCCTCGCGCAAGTAACGCACTTCGTCGACGCTCGGGCGCGTCGCGTACTCGGGCGGGGGCGAGGGCACCTCGACCTCCGTCGTGCCGACGAGTGCCGCGTTCTCGAGCGGCACCACGAACAGCACGCGGCCGTCGCGGCGCGCGGTGAGCAGCAGCCCGTGCCCGCGTGTGAGCGGCGGATAGATGAGGTGCACGCCGCGCGAGGGCCGCAGCACCGGCGTCGGCTCGGGCGCGCCGGGCGTGAGCGAGCGCGCGAACAGCCGGCGCAGCGCGTCCGTCCACGGGCCCGTCGCGTTGACGACGGCGCGCGCCGTCAGCGACAGCGGCCGCCCATCCACGCTGTCACGCGCGATCAGCTCGAACGTGCCGGCCTCCGCCGGGCGAATGGCGACGAGCTCGGTGTACGTGAGCAGCGAGGCGCCGTGGGCCGCGGCGTCGCGCGCCACGGCGATCGCGAGGCGCGCGTCGTCCATCACGGCGTCCGAGTACAGCGCCGCGCCGACGAGGCCGTCGGGCGCGAGATCGGGCTCGAGCCCGAGCGCCTCGGGCGCGCGCGTCATGGCGTGCGGCGCCAGGCCATGACGGCCGGCGAGCCAGTCGTAGAGCTGGAGCCCGAGCCGCATCTTCCACGGCGGCACGCGGTCGCCTTTGTAGAGCGGGATCAGGAAGCGGCGCGGGCGGGCGAGGCCAGGGGCCATGCGGCTGACCGCGGAGCGCTCTTCCAGGGCTTCGTGCACGAGCGCGAAGCGCGCCTGCTCGAGGTAGCGCAGCCCCCCGTGCAGCATGTGGCTCGACACGCTGCTCGTGCCCGATGCCAGATCGCCGCGTTCCAGCACGGCGACGCGCAGCCCGTTGCGCGCGGCGAGCCTGGCCACGCCCAGCCCGACGATGCCGCCGCCCACGATCGCCAGATCGACGGGTGCGGATTCGGGAGGCGCGGGTTCGCTGCTCGGGATCTGAGGGTGGACGCTTTCCATGGCATGGCTCCAGCGCAAGTGCGGCGTCCCGAAGGGCCTCCGTGACTTGGGAGGCCTACCTTACATCGTCCGCCTGGGGGCCGCAGCTTGAGTCCGGGTTTCGGGAGCCGCGCCGCGACCCGCCGCCGCCTCCGTAGCGCCCTCACCCGAGTTCGCGCGGACGCAACCGATCCTTGACCGGGGTCCCGATCGGGGCGGAGACTCGTGCACGTCTCAGGACCGGGTCGAACACGCGGCGATGGTGCCGGCCGGGCGCCTGCCGCACGACCGCGCGGATCACCCCTGACCGCGCCTGAGGAGTTTGGATGCGTTCGCCATCCGTGGTTCTGGCCGTCCTCGGCCTTGCCCTGCTCGTTCCGAGCCGCGCCGTCGCCGGCGGCGGCATTTCGCTCAACCCGTTCCAGTTCGTGAACGAGATCCGCATCGGCACGTCCGCGCCGTGCGACTCCGATCTCCGCGCGTGCGCGTTCCAGCCGATCGTCGTGTCCGCTCACGGCATCTTCCCGAATCCGTGCATGCGCATCCGGCGCTTCGAGGTCGTGCAGCCGCCGTTCATGTCGCCGTTCCCGCGCCCGCCGATCCTGCGCATCCTCGTGGACAATGGCGGCTGTCCGCAGGTCGCGCTGTGCGTCAATCGCCCGACGCGCTGGTCGGCGTCGCTGCTGATGCCGGGGCTGCCCGCCGGCGACTTCGCGCTGCCGGTCGTGTACGCGATCGCGAGCTGCACCGACTCGTTCCCCTCCGACACCAGTCTCATCTCGACGCAGAGCATTCCGTTCACCGTCGACTCCGGCTGCACGAATCCGCCCGCGTGCCTGATCCCGACGTGGGGCGACCCGCCGGGAGGGCTGTGCAACGCGCAGCCGATGCGCGGCGTGCCGGCGACGCTCGACCTCGGGGTCCAGTCGTGGGCGCCGCTCGCGGGGCTCCAGGGCAAGCTCGCGTTCTACCTCGTCACGACGAACGAGCCCGTCCTCGTCCAGCCCGGAGCGCCACGCATCGTCAGCCTCGATCCGATCGGTCCCGCCGCGGGCATGCATATCCAGTACACGTCGAATGGAAGCGGCGTCCAGTTCGTGATGTTCGCCGATCGCGGCGCGCCGATTCCGGCCGCGCCTCCCGACTATCGCTTCTTCAGCGGCGTGCCGATTCTGCGCGTCGGCGTGGCGGCGCCCGACAGCGGCGTGCCGCCGTCGGTCGTATCGCTTCGCGCGCTCGAGTTCCTCGGCTCGGACTCCCTCGGCGGTGCCGTCCCGGCCTGCCCGCTACCCCCGTGCATCGGACCGCCGCCCGAGGGTCATATCTGCTTCCCGAGCGCGACGTGTGACGTGAACCACGACGGCTCGGAAGACGTGCGCGACCTCGTTCAGCTCGTGCACTGCGTGCTCGGCTCGGGCCCGTGCCCGGACTATCTGACGGGCTTCGATTGCAACGGCGACGGCCAGAAGAACATCGACGACGTGCTGTGCTGTGGCTCCGAGATCCTGCACGGCCACGTGCCCGACAGCACGACGACACGCCCCGCGCCCGGCGTTCACGTGACGTTCGGCGTGGCGGAGCGCGCCGGGGACGGCGTGGACGTGCCGGTGCACATCGTCGGTGCGGACTTCCTGGGCGCGGCACGACTCGCGCTGTCGTTCCCGACGGATCGATTCCGGGACGCACGTGTCGACGCCAGCGGAATGTCGCAATCGTGGTTGTCGCTGGGCGAGCGGATCGGCGGCCCGTTCGTGATCGGGCTCGTCAACATCGCGGGCAACCAGTCGAGGCTCGAGCCGCAAACGCTCGACTTCGTCGTGCACCTCGTCTTGGCGCCGGGTGCCAGCCCCGACGGCGAGATCGCGATGTCGGCCGCCGAGTTCTCGGGCAATGATGGCGTGGCGCTCGCGGTGGCGGACGCGGCGCCGTCGCAGGCGCTGGGGGGACGCCCCGGCCTGTCGCGGGCACGGCCCAATCCGTTCAGCGGCGAGACGCGCTTTTCGCTCGACCTGCCGACGGCCGCCTCCGTCGACCTCGCCGTGCACGATCTGGCCGGGCGGCGCGTGGCGACGCTGTTCCACGGCACGCTGACGCCGGGCGCGCGCGCGTTCGTGTGGAACGGTCACGACGATCACGGTGGCGCCGTGCGCGACGGCGTGTATTTCGTGCGCTGCGTCACGAACGGTCGCGTGCAGTTCCAACGGGTGGTTCTGTTGCGCGGCCGCTAGAAACGGCTGCATCACAGAGCGAACGGGGGCGGCGCGGGAGCGCTGCCCCCGTCGCGTTCCCGGTCGAGCGCGTGCCGCGAGCCGGGCCGATTGCGCGCCGCGAGCCGTGCAGCCGCCGCGCGCCCCGAGCCGGACCGACGGCGCGCCGCCAGCCATGCCGCCCGCGTCGCGCCGTCGCAGCCGCTCTGTTGCCGCGCGTCGCGCCGCGTGGTATTCGTCCCCGCGCCTCTCCGGAACGTCGCTTCGAGCGGCATCCTTCTCAACCGGATCGCGAGGTGGCCGTGTTCTCGCTCTTTCCCCGCGAAGAAGACTTCTTCACGTTGTTCAAGAAGCAGGGCGCGCTCGTGCGCCAGGGCTGCGATCAGTTGAAGGAGATGGTCGAGCGTTTCGATCAGCTCGAGACGCGCGCGAAGCAGCTCAAGGATCTCGAGCACCAGGGCGATCTCGTGGCTCACGAGATCTTCGAGCGGCTCAATCGCACGTTCATCACGCCGCTCGAGCGCGAGGACATCCACGACCTGGCGAGCGGCCTCGACGACGTGCTCGACGCCGTCGAGGCGATCGGCTCGCGCCTCGTCCTGTTCCGGGTGCCCAGGACCACGCCCGAAGCGACGCAGCTCACGGCGATCGTGGCCCAGTGCGGCGCGCAGATCGAGAAGGCCGTCGACGCGCTCAAGGACTTCAAGGGTCTGATGGCGTTCAGCATCGAGATCAACCGGCTCGAGAACGAAGCCGACACGATCTCGCGCCAGGCGGTGGCCGACCTGTTCTCCGGCCGGCACGAGATCCTCGACGTCATGCGCTGGAAGGAGATCTACGGGCGGCTCGAGGGTGCCGCGGACCGCTGCGAGGACGTCGCCAACACGGTCGAGTCGATCGTGCTCAAGAACCGCTGAACATGCCGTTCTCCCCGCAGGTGATGGCGATCATCGGCGTCGCGTTGTTCTTCGACTTCAGCAACGGTTTCCACGACGCCGCGAACTCGATCGCCACCGTCGTCAGCACGCGCGTCCTGTCGCCGAAGCTGGCCGTGGCCTGGGCCGCGCTGTTCAACTTCGTCGCGTTCGCGATCTTCGGCGTGCACGTCGCGAAGACGATCGCCAAGGGCGTCGTCGACCCGGCGATCGTCACGCCCGAGATCGTGCTCGCGGCGCTCATCGGCGCGCTCGCATGGAACCTGCTCACGTGGTGGCTCGGGCTGCCGACGTCGTCGTCGCACGCGCTGATCGGCGGCTTCGTCGGCGCGGCGGTCGTGGCGCGCGGGCCGGCCGCGGTCGTGGTGTCCGGCGTCACGAAGGTCGCCATCTTCATCGTGGTGTCGCCGGTCCTCGGGCTGGTCCTCGGATTCATTTTCATGCTCGCGGTGATGTGGGGCTTCCGGCGCTGGACGCCGCGCGGCGTCGATCACCTGTTCCGCCGGCTGCAGCTCGTCTCGGCAGCCGCGTTCAGCCTCGGCCACGGCTCGAACGATGCGCAGAAGACCGCGGGCATCATCACCGCGCTGTTGTACTCGACCGGAAACCTCACCGGCGAGTTCCACGTGCCGATGTGGGTGATCCTCGCGAGCTACGGCGCGATCGGCCTCGGCACGCTGAGCGGCGGCTGGCGCATCGTGAAGACGATGGGCATGAGCATCACGAAGCTCCAGCCCGTCGGCGGGTGCTGCGCCGAGACGGCCGGCGCGCTCGCGCTGTTCGGGGCCAGCGCCGCCGGCATCCCGGTCTCGACGACGCACACCATCACCGGCGCCATCGTCGGCGTCGGTTCGACGCGTCGCCTGTCCGCGGTCAAGTGGGGCGTGGCCGGACGCATCGTGTGGGCGTGGGTGCTGACCATGCCCGCCGCCGGGCTCATCTCGGCGCTGGCCTGGGGCGTGGTGCGGGCGGCCGCACCGCGCTGACGCGACGGCGCGGCCCCCGGGTCGCCCGCGTCTCTATTTCTTCTTCAGCAGCTTGAACGCGTGGTTCCAACTGCCGTTCGTGGCGCCGTACATCACCCACGCCATGCACATGGCTTCGAGGTAGCGCGAGCTGGCGATGCCGCCCAGGTCGTCGACGTTCCAACCGAAGTCGCCGAGCAGCTTCGTCACCTGGCGCTTGGCGTCCGTGTCGTTCCCGGCGATGAACATGTCGGGCGGACCGCCCGGGAAGTCGGGCTTGAACATGAACGCGTTGCCGACCGTGTTGAAGGCCTTCACCACGCGCGCCTCCGGCAGCAGGCGTTGCACCTGCTCGCCGCCCGAGTCGCGCGGGCCGTAGAGCAGCACGGGCGGCGTGCCCTGCGAGTGATCGAGCGGATTCGTCGCGTCGATGACGATCTTGCCCTTGAAGTTCGCGACGCCCGCCGCGCGGATCGCCTCTTCGTTCTTCTCGCCGAGCGTCGCGAGCACGAGCAGTTCGCCGAACGCCGCGGCGTCGGCGAACGTTCCGGTCGAGGCCCTCGTGCCCGCGCTCTTCGCCCACGCGGCGGCCTTCGCGTTTCCCGCTTCGCGGCCGCCCAGCTTCACGTCGTGTCCCAGCGTCACGAACCCCGTGCCCAGCGCGCGACCGACGTCACCCGTACCGAGGATTCCGATCTTCATGTGAACTCTCCCGGGAAAAGAAGCGAACTCCGCTCGCGCGCGTCTCAGGCCGGCTGGACGCCCGCGGTCTGCGGCGTGCGCCGCGGCTCGCCGATGAACGCGGGACGGCCGCCGCTCGAGCGGGCCACCGACTCCGCCGTCACGAAACAGTTGTAGTCGGGTTCGCCGCTCACCGGATCGAAGCGCCTGGGGATGAGCACGTTCGTCTCCGGCCAGTAGGCCTGGAGGTGCCGGCGCTTCATGGGCGCGCGCCGCGCGAGGCCGATCCATTCGCCGACGTCCGACGTGAGCCGCACTTCGTCGCCGTCGGCGAGGCCGAGCGCGTCGGCGTCGTCGGGATGCATCAGGACGTGACGGCGGTCGGACGCGCCCATCAGGAAGTCGTGCGAACCCTGGGTCATGCTGTTGAACTGTTTTCCGCGGCGCGTCGTCAGGAAGAACCAGCCGGGCGGAATCTGGATGGACGGCAGCTCGACCACGCTGAAACGGGCACGCCCCTCGGGCATGCGCGTGAAACCATCCGTGAACAGACGCGCGCCGCCCCACTGCACCGACTGACCTTCGCGCTCCAGGTGCTCGATCCCGGCGTACAGCGGCATGGCTTTCGCCATTTCCGCGCGGATGTCGGGCGTGCCGCGCCATGCGAACGACGCGGCCAGCGCCGGGCGCACCGCGAGCGCGACGTCGACGGGAATGCGCCACTCGGGCCGGGCCTCGGCGATGCGCGGGCCGTCGATCTCGGGCGTGAAGCGGATGCGCCGCTCGGTGCTGGTGGCCGTGCCGCCGCCTGGCGTCTCGTAACGCGTCTGGGCGGGCAGCAGGATCACCGTCTGCCCCGGGAGCAGCGCGGACGTGTTCACGACGATGTCCTGATGCACGCGCAGGCCGACGCGCGACAACGCCTCGCTCATGTACGCGCGGTCGGGCATGGTCTCGAGCAGGTTGCCGCCGAGCGAATACAGGAAGTCCAGCGCGCCGTCGTGGGCGGCTTCCAGCATCTGCAGCGTGCGATGGCCGTGGTGCGTGGGCAGCGGTGCGCCCCACAGCGCTTCGAAGCGCGCGCGATCCGCGGGATTCGCGACCTCGAATCCGCCCGGCAGCTTCTCCGGGTCCACGCCGCACTCGCCGCCGCCCTGGACCCCGGAGTGCCCGCGGATCGGCATGACGCCACACTTCTCGCGCCCGAGGAATCCACGGGCCAGCGCGAGATTCACGACCGACTTCACGTTGTCGACGCCGAAGCGGTGCTGGGTCAGCCCCATGCTGTACACGAACACCGCGCTCCGGGCCGCGGCCAGGTGCTCGGCGAAGCGCTGCATCTCGGCGCGCGGCAGTCCCGACGATTCCTCGAGGCGCTCCCACTCGAGCGACGCCACGAACACGCGAAGCCCGTCGAATCCGGTCGTGTGCTCGGCGATGAAGCGCTCGTCGCACGCGCCGCGCTCGACGAGATGCTTGAGCACGCCGTTCACGAACGCGATGTCGCCGCCGACGCCGACCTGGAAGAAGTCATCCATGAGCTTCGTGCCGAACAACGCGCTCCTCAAGTCGCTCGGCACCCAGTAGCGCTCGAGCCCGGGCTCGCGCATGGGATTCACCACGAGGATCTTCGTGCCCTGGCGCTTCGCGTACGTGAGGTACTTGGTCGTGACCGGCTGGTTGTTCGCGAGGTGCGAGCCCCAGATCACGACGAGGTCGCTGCCGATCATGTCCGACAGCGAGCAGGTCGGGGCCGGCACGCCGAGCGTGTCCTTGAGCCCGGAGACGCTCGCCGCGTGGCACAGCCGCGAACACAGGTCGACGTGGTTCGAGCCGAGCAATCGCGCGACCTTCGTGAACGCGTAGTACGTCTCGTTCACGAGTCCGCGCGACGTGGCGAAGAAGCCGAGCCGCTCGCCGGGGACGTCCTTGAGCGCCTCGCCAATGATGCCGAGCGCCTCGTCCCACGACAGCCGGTGCAGCGCGTCACTTCCGGCGCGATGGATGAGCGGGTAGGGCAGACGCCCGAGCCGGTGCAGCGCTTCGTTCGACATCTCGCGCAGGCCGCTCAACGAGCGCAGCGCGTCGTCGGGCGCGGGACCCATGGTGTTCAGGCGCAGGAGCTTCAACCGCGTCATGCACAGGTGGACGCCCGAAATCACGTCGTCCTTGAGGCCACGCGGCCCCAGCGAGCATCCGTCGCACACGCCGTGATTGAGGATGCGCCACGCGTAGGGCAGGTTGTCGCGGTTTTCCCACAGCACCTCGGCCATCTCGACGAACGGACGCGGGCGGGGATGGCGGCCTGGGCCGAACGGAAGCAGATCGCGCAGGCGAAAGCGGCCTCCGCTCGAGTCCATGGGTCGAGGCGACATGCGGGTGAGACTAACCCCGTTGTCGCGCGCGCGGAAGCGAGGCGGCGAAACGAGGCGCGGTACGGCGTGCGCTTCGCGACGAGGCGCGCGCGAGAACGTCGGCGCTCAGAACGACAGCACCAGCCCGCTCTCGAAGTTCGCGAACTCCCGCTGGTCGCCGTACAGATTGGGCGCGACCGGTATCTGCGCGCCGAGCTGCAGCCCGATCGGTGCGGCCAGCGCGATCTGGACCTTGGGCGACGCGTACAATAGCGAGCCGCCCGTGTTGGGATCGCGCACCCCGTTCACACGGTCGTGAGCGGACGCGCGGTAGTCCAGCTCCAGCGAGCCCGACAGCGACGGCGCGAGCGCGCGCTGATACGACAGCGTTGCCAGCAACGCGTCGCCGTAGGTGTAGCCGTGATCGTTCGCGCCGTTCCAGCGTCCCGTCGCGGACGCGTAGACGTGCGCGGCGCCGCCGATGCCGTGCGCCCAGGCGAGTCCGGCGAACGTCGAGGTCGCGCCGCTGCCCGGCTGCAGGTGCTCCTCGGCACGGACGCCGCCGACCGTGCGCTCGTTCTGGCCCCACGCCGTCTTCACGCCGAGCATCGCCGCCAGCCACCAGCCGGACGCGGCGTTGCCGCTCTCGAGCAGGTTCACGTGCGCGAACACGTCGGGATCGGAGATCCCCGACAGCGTGGCCCGGCCCGCCGGATCGTCGATGCGGCGCTCCGCGAGCGGTACGCGACCGACGAGGCGCAGCCGCGCGAACGGCTGCCACGATCCGGACAGCGTGACGCGATTCTCGGTCTCCTTCTCGCGCGCCGCGGGGTCGTCCTCGGAGACCTGATCCTTCGAGCGGCGATCGACGTTCACGGAAAAGCGCCACGCCTGTGCGGCGAAGAAGTCGTCGCCCATCATGCGATACGTCGGATCGCCGCACTGGCACATCGAGCACGCCCGCGCAGCGGCAGGCGCGAACAGCGCGACGACAAGCACGGCAAGGAGGAAGCGCATAGGGTCCATACGATGCATGGCCGCAGATTAGGTCACGAGATTTCTGCTGTCACGCCGCTCGCGCGCAAATTCCCCGGAATCGGAAGGAACGCGCCGGCCGCACCGCGGGTGGTGCCGCCCGCGAGGCCCCGCTAGAATGCGCCGTCCCAACGTCCCACCCTCGACGGAGATCCCTCGATGAACTACCGGCGGCTCGGCAACTCCGGCCTCAAAGTCTCGGAAATCTCGCTCGGTTCATGGACCACGATCGGCGGCTACGTCGACGAGTCCGACGCCGTCCGCATCGTCCATCACGCGTTCGAGCGCGGCGTCAATCTGTTCGACACGGCCGACGTTTACGTGCGCGGCGCAGCCGAGACGGTGCTCGGGCGCGCGCTCAAGACGCTGCCGCGCGAGCAGGTCGTGGTCGCGACGAAGTGTCTGGGCCGGGTGTGGGACGGGCCTCTGGGCGCCGGTCTGTCGCGCAAGCACATTTTCGACGCGATGGATCAGAGTCTCAGGCGACTGGGTCTCGACTACGTGGATCTCTACCAGGCGCACGCGCCCGACAAGGACACGCCGATCGAGGAGACGCTCGAAGCGTTCGAGGACCTGGTGCGCATGGGCAAGACGCGCTATCTCGGTTTCTCGAACTTCGACCACCATCCGCCGCTCGCGCGCCGCGCCGTCGCGTATCAGACGTCGCGCCGCTGGACGCGCTTCGTGTCGAGCCAGCCGCGCTACAGCCTGGTCGACCGCCACGTCGAGGACGGCCACACCGCGTTCTGCAAGGCGAACGGCATCGGGATGATCGTGTACTCGCCGCTCGCGCAGGGCGTGCTCACGAACAAATACGCGGGCGGCGCGACGCCGGAGGGCAGCCGCTCGCAGTCCAAGTTCGCGCACTTCCTGACCGGCGAGAAGGCGCTGACGCCCGAGAACGTCGCGGCGGCCGAGCGCTTCGCCGCATGGTGCGCGCCGCGTGGCGTGAAGCCGGCGGCGGTGGCGCTGGCCTGGGTGCTGCGCCATCCGCAGGTGTCGAGCGCCATCACCGGCGCGTCGCGTCTCGAGCAGCTGGACGAGAACCTGGCCGCCGGCGACGTGAAGCTGAGCGACGCCGAGTGGCGCGAGGTGGAAGGGGCGATCGCCGGGAAGAAGGCGCCGGCGCGCAAGCGCAAGGCGGCGAAGCCGGCGAAGCGCAAGTAGGCGGTTGGCCCGCGCGGCGACGCGACGGTCGCGGGCGCGCTGGCCGGCACGCCGTCCAACGCGCCGCGTCAGTTTCCGGCGCGCGCGGCGCCCTTGTCGAGGTCCACGCCGCGCAGCAGCCACGCGCCGGCCACGAAGAACGGCAGCAGCGTGAGCACGGCGAGCCGCCCGGTGCCGCTGACCTGGGCGACGGCGCCGAACGCGATCGGGCCGACGACGCCGGCGAGTTTCTCGCTCACCGAGTAGAAGCCGAACAGCTCGCCCTGCTGGCTGCGCGGCGCGAGGCGCGCGAACATCGAGCGCGACAGCGCCTGCGTGCCGCCCTGGAACAGCGCGACGAGGCCGGCCAGCACCCAGAAGTGCCACGCCGCCGACATGTAGTAGCCGAGCGCCGTGATCCCGACGTAGCCCGCGAGTCCGATGATGACGGCGGTGCGCGGATCGAACGCGCCGGCCATGCGCCCGAACACGATGCTCGCCGGGGCGGCGAGGATCTGCACCATCAGCAGCGCGCCGATCAGGTCGCCCATGCCGATGCCGACCTCGCTCCCGTAGATCGTGGCCATCTTGATCACGGTGCCGATGCCGTCGCTGTACAGCCAGAACGCGATGAGGAAACGCATGAGCTCGGGCTGGCGGCGAATGCTCCTGAGCGTTCCCCACAGGCCGCGGAACACCGCGCGCGCCAGCTGCGAGGCCACGACGCGCTCGCGCGTCTGCTCGGGTTCGGGCACGTGGCGGAACAGGGGCAGGGAGAAACCGAACCACCACAGCGCCACGCTCAGGAACGACAGCCGCGTCGCGAAATCCACGCTCGGCAGGTGGAACAGGGCGGGCTTCAGGATCCAGAACAGGTTGAGCGCGAGCAACACGCCGCCGCCGACGTAGCCGTACGCGAAGCCGCGCGCCGAGATGCGGTGGATCTCGCCGGCCGGCGCGACGCTCGGCAGCAGCGAGTCGTACAGCACGTTGCCCATGGCGAACGCGACGAACGCGACGCCGAACAGGCCGAGGAGCGCACGCCATCCGGTGAACGGCGCGACCGCGAGCAGACCGGTCGTCACGCAGCCCACCGCGACGCACGCGAACAGGAAGCGCTTGCGCTGCCCGAGCTGATCGGCGGCCGATCCGAGAATGGGGCCGAGCAGCGCCGCGATCAGCAGCGCCGCCGCGCTCGCGTAGCCCCAGTACGCCGTGGCCACGTTGGCCGGCAGCGAGCGCTTGGCGATCGCCGCGAAGAACTGGGGCAGGATCGCGGCGATGACGCTGGTCGCGAACGCGGAGTTGGCCCAGTCGTACATGCACCACGCCCACACCGCGCGGCGCTTCGCGGCGTCGGGAATGGAAGAGGGCGCGGTGGGGCGCGTCATGCCGCGGCGAGCCGAACGCGGGGGGCCATGCGCAAGAGGTACCACAGCACCCGTGTATATTCGACGCTCGTGGGCGATCCAACCGTCATCGTGGTCGGCGCGGGAGTGGCCGGTCTGGCCTGCGCGCGCGACCTCACCGCGCGCCGCATCCCGAACGTGCTGGTCGAAGCCGCGCCGACCGTCGGCGGGCGCTGCGCGACGACGCGCACGCACGGCCAGCTCGTCGATCACGGGCTGCCGTTCCTGCACGCGAAGAGCGGCGAGTTCGGCGAAGCGCTGAACCAGCTGGATCCGGACGGCAAGGTGCTGGGCTGGCCGAGCGACGTGCGCGAGCCGCGCCTGATGTCCCCGAACGACGCGCTCAAGCCCGGGCGCCGGCGCATGGCGCGGCGCGGCGGCGTTCACGAGTTCGCGGAGTGGCTCGCGCGCGGCCTCGACGTGCGGCTCGGCGACGCCGCCGTGGCGCTCGAGGACTTGGGCGGCGCGGTGCGGGTGCGCTCGGCGGCCGGCGCCGCGTTCGAGGCGCCGTTCGTCATCCTGGCGTGTCCGCTGCGGGCCAGCGTCGCGCTCGCGGCGCCCCTCGTCGCCGGGTGGCCGGGCGCGGCGGCGCGGCTCGAGGCGCTCGCGCGGATCCGCCCGCTGCCCGCGCTCACGGTGATCGCGGGTTACGACCCGGGCGCGTTCGACGTGCCGTTCCATCTGTGGAGTCCGCTCGAGACGACGATGCTGCACCTGGTCGTGCACGACTCGAGCAAGCGCGAAGGGCCGCGCGAGCGGGTGCTCGTGCTGCACGCGCGGGCGCGCTACTCGAGCGAGCATCTGGGCGATCCGCCCGAAACATGGCGGGACGAACTGTTGTGGGAACTGGGCGAGATCCTGGACCGGCGCGCCGAGGCGCCTCGCTGGTCCGAGACGCACGTGTGGGCCGACGCGCGAATCGCCGACCACGACCGGCAGAAGGACGGCGTCGTGTTCCAGTCGGAGGGAGGCGCGAGCGTCGCGCTGGTCGGCGACGCGTTCGGCCACGATCCGGGCGTCGAGGGCGCGTACTTCAGCGGGCTCAGCTTCGCCGAGCAGATCGCGCTGCTGCTCGCGACGCGCGCCGGCCGGGTCTAGCGAACAAGCGAAACCGGCGGAACCCGAAGGTCCCGCCGGTTCGCGAGCGGTCGACTGCCGCTCTCACCTCACCGCGTCGTTACCAGCGCGGCGGCTTCGCGAAGCCCAGCTGCCCGTCCTCGCGCTCCCACACCCGCGAGCGGTTGCGCACCGGCTCGATGCCGAGGGCGCGCAGGCCCGACGCGTACTCGTAGCGCAGGATGATCTCATCCGTCGCCACGGCGGCGGCGGTGAACTGCGTGCGGCGCACCGGATCGCGGCTCTGGTCGCCCCAGCCCGTCCCCGGCGCCGACTCGTCGGCGTGGGATTCCGTCGCCTGGCGGCGCGCCAGACCGTCCGTCTGGGGCGCGTCGCTCTGCGCGCGGGGCTCTTCCGGCGTGTACGGCATCGGCGCGGCGGGACCGGAGTCACGGTACCCGGCCTTCACGCGGCCCCACCCCACGTTCTCGGTGAACGCGACGACGCGGATCCAGCCCATGTCGCCGTTGGCCTGGCCGGTGCGCGACGCGTACGAGCGCTCCTCGTCGACGAACACGAAGCGCCGGACGTCGTCGAGCGACGTGCGCCAGCCGCGGATCGTCGTGCTTTCCCACGGATCGAGGACGTACATGGCCTCGTTGCGATCGAGATTCGAGCGATTGCCGCTCACGACGTTCAGGCCGTCCACGCTGACCAGCACGCCGATGCGGTTGCCCGTCAGGTTGCGCAGCCGGACTTCGTACTGCCCGCCGGCGAACGCTTCGAAGTAGCGCTTGTCACCGACGCCGGGGCGCGAGTAGAGGGGTGCGCCCGCGCCGTTCACCAGCATCTGCACGTCGACGATCTGGCCTTGCGTGTGACTCGCCGGACCCGGGTGCCAGCCCCAGGCCTGGGCGCGCGTCGCGGTCGCCGTGAGGGCGAGCGCGAGGCCGAGCGCGATGACGCGGGAGTCGAAGCGCGTGACCGGAACCGGAACCAGACGCGGCCCGCGGGTGGTCACGACCTTCGCGGTCGCCCAAACCAGCGCGGCGCGGAGGTTCTGAAGGAACATGGTAGCGATGTTCATGATGCCCTCCTCGAATCAGTTTGGGTCGGGACCTCGACTTCGGTAACGCACGAATTACGCCGGCCGCGACCGGCTATTCCCGGCCCGGGCACGGCGCCGAGTTCGCGGCCCATCAGGCGGATGCGGGATCGTGCGGAGTGCGGCGCCGGCGCCACAGTGGCGCGCGGGCGCAGCGGCGGAAGGGGGCGGGCCGGACCTACCAGGCCATGATGTGGTAGCCGGCGTCGACGTACAGCGTCTCGCCGGTGATGCCGCTCGCCAGGTCGGACAACAGGAACAGGCCGGCCTTGCCCACTTCTTCCTTCGTGATGTTGCGCTGGAGCGGAGCCTTCTCGGCGTGCTGCTTGAGCATGCCGGTGAAGCCGTGGATGCCGCGCGCGGCCAGCGTGCTCACCGGTCCGGCCGACAGCGCGTTCACGCGCACGTTCTTCGGTCCCAGCTCGAACGCGAGCTGGCGCACCATCTGTTCGAGCACGGCCTTCGCGCTGCCCATCACGTTGTACGACGGCACGGCGCGTTCGGCCGCGAGGTAGGACAGCGTCACGATCGCGCTGCCGTTCTTCTCGAGCAGGGGGAGGAGGCGATTCGTCACGTTGAGCAGCGAGAACGCGCTCACCTCGAGCGCCATCTGGAAGCCCTCACGCGACGTCGAGACGAATGCGCCCTCCAGGTCCTCCTTGCGCGCGAACGCGATGCCGTGCACGAGCGCATCGACGGCGCCCCACTCCTCGGACAGCCGCTTCGCCACCGCGTCGATGGATTCGTCGCGCGTCACGTCGCACTCGAGCAGCAGCGTCCCGGGAACGGAATTCGCGAGCTCCTCGACCATGCCCTTCAGGCGCTCGCCGGCGTACGTGAGGCACAGCCGCGCGCCGGCCTGGCTCAGCGACTGGGCGATGGCCCACGACAGGCTGCGGTGGTTCGCGACGCCCATGACGAGCGCGTTCTTGCCCTTGAGATCGATGGCGTACATCGGGTCCTCCGTGAACGCGCGGCGCCGGGCGGGACGCGCCGTCGCGCACGCGGCGCGCGACGCGTCACGCGCTCAGGCGGCGCGCTGCTTCTCCCATACGCGGATCGGCATGATGATCACCTGCACGCCGGTGAACTGCAGGCGGCGCTGGATCGAGAACGCGGTCTCGTGGTGCAGCGAACGCGTGAACAGGTTCTCGCGCTGGAACACGAGCTGGCCCGCGAACACGACGGGCCGGCGGAACTCCTTGATGAGATCGAGGCACATGCCCTCGAGCTCGGCGATGAGATCGGTGCCGAGCGTGAAGCGGTACTCGGCGTAGTAGCCCATGCGCTGCGCCAGGTTCACGTACTTCTCGAGATCGGCGCGCACCTTGTCCTCGAGCATCTTGACGTCGGCGACGCCCTTGAACTGGCCCGAGTCGACGAGGCCGACCGAGCAGAACACGAAGTTCTTGTAGTGGCGCGGGAACATGCGCTGGATCGACAGCAGCGTGTGGATGCCCAGCCCGGCGTAGGACTCGACGAGCACGATCGCGGTCGGGCCGTCCGTCGCGAGATCGGGCATGTTCTTGATCTCGGGCAGGGGCAGGTTCGTGAGCACGTCGTCGAGCGACGACATCATGCGTTTCACGCGCCGGTAGTGCGAGCGCACGACGAAACAGAATCCGATGAGCGCACCGGTCGCGATTAGTGTGACCCAGCCGCCCTCGCGGAACTTGATGGCGGCCGTGGCGACGAGGATGCCGGCCGTCACGGTCGCGCCGATCGCCGAGACCACGAGGCGGCGGTGCCAGTGCTCCTGTTCACGGCGCGTGTTCCACCAGTGCCGCACCATGCCGAGCTGCGACAGCGTGAACGTCATGAACACGTTGATCGAGTACATGACGATCAGCATCTCGATCGAGCCGTGCGTGTAGAGGAGGACGAGCGCGGCCGCCAGCCCCATCGTGATCACGCCGTTCTGGGTGACGAGCTGCTCGGAGAGATACGCGAAACGCTTCGGCACCCACTGGTCGACCGCCATCGCCGACAACGTGCGCGGGCCGTCGAGGAATCCGGTCTGGGCTGCGACGAACAGCAGCGCGCCCTCGGACAACAGCGTGAACGTGACGATGCCCGGGCTGATGTTCCAGCCGCCGAAATGCCAGCCGCGCGTCAGGGACGCCCACAGCGTCGCGTTCAGCGTCTTGCCGGCTTCGAGGTGCACGTCGGTGAGCAGGTAGCAGAGGAGAATGCCGCCGGCCGTGAACGCGAGCGACGTGGCCATGTACAGCATCGTGCGCTTGCCGGTGACGACGCGCGGCTCGCGCAGGATGGGCACGCCGTTGCTCACCGCCTCGATCCCGGTATACGTGCCGCCGCCCAGCGAGAACGCGCGCAGGAACACGAGCAGCACGCCGACCATCCCGAGATCGCTGACGGCCAGACGCGTGTCCCGGGCGGTGTCGGCGGTGATGTGCCCGAAGCTCGAGGCGTGGCTCGCGATGCCGAAGCCGATGAGCCCGGCGTGGCTGACGATGAACGCCAGGAAGATCGGCGTCAGAATCAGCACCGACTCCTTGACCCCGCGCATGTTCAAACCGGTCAGGCCGAAGATGATCAGGAACTCGATGCTAAGCTTCAGGCCCTGCCACTCGGGAGGGATGCCCGAGAACACGGCGTCGCATCCGGCCGCCACCGAGACGGAGATGGTCAGGACGTAGTCGACGACGAGGGCGCAGCCCGAGATGATGCCCGGCGTCGGCCCGAGCAGTTTCGTGGCGACGAGGTACCCGCCGCCGCCGGTCGGGAACAGTTCGATGATCTGGCTGTAGGAGGCCGAAATGAGGAACACGGTCACGACCGTGGCGGCGATCAGGTAGAACGCCAGATGCGTGTGCTGGCGCAGCTCGAGGAACGCGGCCTGGGGGCCGTAACACGAGGACGAGAGGCCGTCGGAACCGAGGCCTACCCAGGCGAAAAAAGCGATGAGCGCGAGGTTGTGGTGGATGCGCGGGTCGAGGAGATTCTTTGGGCCGCCGAGCAGTATGCCGCGCCATCGTTCGAGCACCGGGGGACTTTAGAGACTTGTCAGGTCCGAATCAAGGCACGCGCCGTCCACCCACATTCGGGAGCCATGTCGTGCGCGCCATGACCTCGGGTGCGCTGCTGCTGCTCGCGACCGCGTCGCTCGCGGCGCCCGACGATCGGCGGCCCCTCGAGACCCGCATGGTCGGCGGCGCGAGCGCGATCCAAGTCCGGCTGGCGCGCGGCATCCCCGCGTTCGCGCGGTTCGGCTGGGTGAGTCCGCCGGCCGAGTCCACGACCGCGGCGCGCATCGTGGAACTCGCCGGGTCCGGGATGAACCTCGCGTTGCCCGCGTGGCAGGACTCGGGGCGGGTGGCCGACAATCTGGCGCGCCTCGACTTCGCGGCGGCGTCCGGAATGCGCGCGCTCGTGTACGACGGGCGCTTCGAGAGGTTCCTCGACGTCTCGGTGGAATCCCCCGAGGGTCAAGCGCTGCTCGACTCGATCGCCGCCACGTACCGCGATCACCCGGGCTTCGCCGGTTACTACCTGGGCGACGAGCCGCCCGCGTCCGAATTCGCGCTGCTCGGCGCGCTGCACCGGGCCCTGCGCGCACGCGATCCCGATCATCCGGCCTGGAACAATCTGCTCCCGCCCTATGCGTTCGCGACGCGCGACGCCTGGGTCGCTTACGTGCGCGCGTACCTCGACACGACCGGCGCGGCCGTGCTGTGCGACGACGAGTACGACTTCCTCACGAGCGGCGATCGGGGTGAGTTCGTGGCCAACGCCGCGACGCTCGCCGAGCTCGCGCGCGAGCGCGGCATTCCCTTCTGGAGCATCGTGCTCGTGATCCAGCACCTCCAGTATCGCGCGCTCACCGACGCCGAACTGAGCTGGCAGGCGTCCATGCTGCTGGCGTACGGCGCGCGCGGCGTCGGCTTCTTCACGTACTGGACTCCGGCGCCCGACGCGTTCTTCCAGTGGCAGGAGGGCCTCGTGCGCTGGGACGGCACGCGGTCGCACTGGTACGCCACGGTGCGCGACCTGAACGCGAAGCTCGCGGTCGCGGGCGGCGCACTGTCACGCCTCACGTGGTTCGTGACGCGCCACTCGGGCAGCGTGCCGGCCGGGGCGGCCGCGTTCGCACCGGACGCATGGGCGCTCGCCGTTCGCGGCCGCGCCGCGCTCGGCGAGTTCGCGGACTCGGCGGGGACCCGCTATCTGCTCGTGGCGAACGCCGACTCGTCCAGCGCGCGGACGATCGCGTTGACCGTGCCCAACGCCGGCGCGGTCGACGCGCTCGACCTCGCGCTCGACCAGTGGAACAGCCTGACGACGACGCCCGCGCCGTCGGGGGTCACGGTCGATGTCGCGCTCGGTCCCGGCGAGTTCGCGCTGCTCAGGTTGCGCGGCGCATGGAGCGCGGCACCCGCGGCCGCGTCGCCGCGCCTCGCCGCGTCCCCGAACCCCGCGACCGGCGAAGTCGCGCTCGTGCTCGGCGATGTCCGCGATCAGGGCCGCATCGAGATCCTCGACGCGGGCGGCCGCCGCGTGTGGTCGCGCGCCGTCGCGCCGGGCAGCGCCGCGTTCCGCTGGCGCGGCGAGCGTGACGCGGGCGGCGTGACGCGCCCCGGCCTGTACTTCGTGAGAGCCGAGGACGCGCGCGGCGTCACGGTCACGCGGCTCAGCTGGCTGGGGCCCGCGCGGTGAGCCCGGGCGCGCGCCTGGCGGGCAAGCCGTCGGCACTTCGCGTGGCGCACTCGGCGTCGCCCGCCGCCGTCGGGCCGGCGCGTTCGCTCGCAGA
>Ga0310810_10000421_pt1 | contig 43591 bp, 41 predicted proteins | sample NCmetagenome_FD_207641 | JGI IMG/M metagenome (GOLD analysis project Ga0310810, IMG submission 207641) | Soil microbial communities from experimental microcosm in Duke University, North Carolina, United States - NC | ecosystem: Engineered > Artificial ecosystem > Soil microcosm > Unclassified ...
TGCGGGCGACGAAGTGATCCTTGGCCGGACGCATGGCCTCGATCTCGAAGCGCTGCTTGCCGTCTTCAGTTTCCAGCGGACCGTAGTTTGCAACTGCCGCCGGATCTTCCGTGAATGACCAGAGTTTGACCTCGCCGCGCACGCCATGCGCGGCACCGATGCGGGCAACGCAAATTCGTTCGGCCACGACGTGGGACAGCGAGCCTTAACTCGCCGCCGGTGCCGGCGCGGCCTCGGCCGGCTTGTCTGCCTTTGCTGGTTTCTCTGCCGCCTGCTCCGCCGGCTTGCCGCCTTCGGCTGCGGGCGCGCCGCCGGCAGTCTTTGCCGCTTCTTCTTCCTTCGCCTTGCGTTCCTTGCGCGGGATCGCCTTTTCCGGGTTGTTGCGCTTCGGCCGCTTCATGATGCCGGCGGCATCAAGGAAGCGCAGCACTCGATCGGACGGCTGAGCGCCCTTCTTCATCCAGGCCTGGACTTTTTCGAGGTCGAGCTTGAGCCGCTCGGTCTTTTCCTTCGGCAGGAGCGGATTGAAATAACCGAGCCGCTCGATGAAGCGGCCGTCGCGCGGCGCACGATTATCAGCGACGACGACGTGATAAACCGGCCGTTTCTTTGTGCCGGCACGGGCAAGACGAATAACGAGAGACATCCTTTAGTCCTTTCTCATTCCATTGATCGATGATCACTTCTTCTTTCCAAGGCCTGGCGGCAGGCCGCCGGGTAATCCGGGAAACTTTCCGCCCAGTCCCGGCAGGCCGGGTAGCCCGGGCATATTCGGGGGCAGCTTCGGCATGGTCGGCGGCAAAGAACCACCACTGCCGGGCATATTTGGCGGCAATTGACCGCCCGGCATGTTCTTCGCCATTTCCGCCATCTGCTCGGGTGATGGCATGCCGGAGCCGAAACCCATGGCCTGCGCCAGGCCGGCAAGCGGGCCGCGCTTGGCACCGCCCATCATCTTCATCATGTCCGACATGCCACGATGCATCTTCAGCAATTTGTTGATCGCTTCCGGCGTCGTGCCGGAGCCGGCGGCGATACGCTTCTTGCGGCTGGCCTTGAGCAAATCCGGGTTGCGGCGCTCCTTCGGAGTCATCGAGTCGATGATCGCGATCTGACGTTTAACGACATTGTCATCGAGATTGGCGGCAGCGAGCTGGTTCTTCATCTTGGCGACGCCCGGCAGCATGCCCATCAGGCCGCCAAGTCCACCCATGGCCAGCATCTGCGTGAGCTGTTCGCGCAAGTCGGCCAGATCGAAGGCGCCCTTGCGCATCTTCTCCGCCGCGCGCATGGCCTTTTCGGCGTCGATATTGGCGGCGGCTTTCTCCACCAGTGCAACGATGTCGCCCATGCCGAGAATACGGCCGGCGATGCGAGCCGGATCGAAATCTTCAAGCGCATCCAGCTTCTCACCGGTGCCGATCAACTTGATCGGTTTCCCCGTGACCGCGCGCATTGAAAGCGCAGCACCCCCACGCCCGTCGCCGTCGACACGGGTGAGCACGATGCCGGAAAGGCCGACGCGCTCGTCGAAGGAGTGTGCCAGGTTGACCGCATCCTGGCCGGTGAGAGCGTCTGCGACGAGCAGCACTTCGTGTGGATTGACTGCGCGTTTGACCTCCACCGCTTCGCTCATCATGACGTCGTCGAGCGTCGTGCGGCCCGCAGTGTCGAGCAGCACGACATCGTATCCGCCAAGCCGTGCCGCTTCGACGGCGCGGCGTGCGATCTGCGGCGGCGTCTGGCCCTCGACAATCGGCAAGGTGTCGATCTGCGCGTCGCGGCCGAGCACGGCAAGTTGCTCCATCGCCGCTGGACGGCGCACGTCGAGCGAAGCCATCAGCACCTTGCGGCGTTGGCGGTCGGTGAGTCGCCTTGCGAGCTTGGCGGTCGTCGTGGTTTTGCCGGAACCCTGCAGGCCGACCATCATGATAGCGACCGGCGGTGCTGCGTTTAGATCAATGCCCGTGTTCGTGCCCTGGTTGCCGGCGCCGAGGGTCGCGGCAAGCTGGTCGTGCACGATCTTCACGACCATCTGGCCGGGCGTCACCGATTTCATCACTTCGACGCCGACAGCTTCTTTCTTGACGCCGTCGACGAAAGCGCGCGCCACGTCGAGCGCGACGTCCGCCTCGAGCAGCGCACGGCGCACCTCGCGCAGGGCGGCGTCGACGTCAGCTTCGCTGAGCGCGCCGCGGCGGGTAAGGCGGTCGAGGATGCCGCCGAGTTTTTCCGACAACGAGTCGAACATCAGTCTACAAGTACCTTTGCGCCCGAGGGCGCATCGCGCTGTCGGGCGGTGGCCTCCGGCCTCTCAATGGGCCGGGCGGCGGATTGGAATTTCACGTCTCTATCGAGAGCGGCGGGAACCTAGGTTCGCGATGTGGCCGAGTCAAGGCAGGGCGGATTTACGGCCCTAATTCATAGCTAACGGTCACGACGGCCCTCAGCGTCTGTTCGCCCGGGGCAACGGGAACTGCGCCGGCGCGCATGGCCTGCATCGGCCGCGGCGGCGGAGAGGAGCCTTCTTCCGTGATCGAAACGACGCGGCCAAGCTTGGCCCCTGCGGCCTTTGCGTAAAGCTCGGCCTTCCGTCGTGCGTCCGCGATTGCGTCATCGCGGGCCTGGTCGAGCAGCTTCGACTGCTCCGAGACCACGAACTCGATGCCGGACATCTCGTTGGCGCCGGCGCCGATTGCGCGGTCGAGGACGGTCGGCAGCTTGTCGATGTCGCGAATCCGGACTGTCACCTGGTTGGTGGCCTGGAAGCCGGTGAGCCTCGCGGTGCCGCTCTTGTTCGGATCGTATTGCGGCTGCAGCGACAGCCGCGAGGTCTGGATGTCGCGGTCCGCGATGCCGGCATCCTTGATCGCGGCGAGCACGGCAGTCATCTGCTTTGCGTTGACTTCGCCTGCCTCGCGCGCGGTCTTGTCCTGGCTGGTTACGCCAATGCGGATCATCGCGGTGTCCGGTGCGACCGCAACCGTCGCTTCGCCGGTCACCGTTACGAGTTTTTCCGCCGCATGCGCCTGTCCGAACGCAAGTGCGCACGCGAACACGATGAATGCAAAGCGCCTTATCATCATTATTTCACCGGAACGAACACATTCACCACCAGCTTGTCGGGATCGCTCTTCACCGGATCAGTGGCGTACTCCTCGATGAAGAGGTCTTTCGCTTCCAGTTGCTTATCGTCGAGATAGTTCGTGATCGCCTCGTAGGTCGTATCCATGGCGTCGTATGAGCCACGATGAACAAATTTGTAGGACTTGCCGGCAGGGGCGGGGCCAACCGCGATATCTCCCTTCGGCGGATCCTTCGGCGCCGCTGCGATTGGCAGCGCGGCCTGATAGGAAAAACCGGTGTCGTCAGTCTGAGTGTAGACCGTGAAGGCCGGACCGGTCGGTTTGATGTTCTGCTTGTCGAGATACTCGTGCAGCGACTTGAACGCATCAATCAAGGTGTCAAAGGCATTGTCCCATTTGCTGTGACCCTTGAGATAGACCATTGTCCGTTCGGGCAATGTCACCTGTTCTCCAAACGCATCGCCTGGTTGCAGCGGCGACGGTGACGCCGGTCCAACCGGAGCAGGCATCGGATCGCTGACACCAGGCTTGGGCTGCGAAGTAGCCACGTCGACTGTGAACGGCAATAAAAGGGCTGCAAGCGTCAAAATAAGCTGAAAGGGCGACATCACGGCTCTCCGTCGTTCGCGGCGGCCCGGCGATTCGCCAGCATTGGTGCACATTCTAGCATGGCCTCTGGCCAATCCTCGTTTATTCGCCATATAAACCGGGCAAAACGCGGGCAAAGCACGATATGGGCGCACTCGCCAATCAGTCCTTCGTGAAGATGAACGGCGTCGGCAATGAGATTGTCGTCGTCGATCTGCGCGCGCGCGGCGGCAAAATAGAGGCGGACGAAGCTCGCGCGGCAGCGCGGCCTGGCGGGGCACCCTATGATCAGCTGATGGCGCTTTATCCGCCGCGAACGCCGGGCACCGACGCCTTCATTCGCATCTATAACAATGACGGCTCGGAAGCGGGTGCCTGCGGAAACGGCATGCGCTGCGTCGCCGATCTTGTGGCAAAGGAGAGCGGCAAGGACACGCTCACTTTTGAAACGACTGCCGGCATTCTCAACTGCTGGAAGGGTGCCGATGGCATGTTCACCGTGGACATGGGGCCGCCGCGCTTCAGGTGGAACGAGATTCCGCTGGCCGAGGAATTCCGCGACACGCGCGCTATCGAGCTGCAGATTGGCCCAATCGACAAACCCGTGCTCCATTCGCCGTCCGTGGTGAGCATGGGTAACCCACATGCGATCTTCTGGGTCGACGATGTCAATGCGCACGATCTCGCCCGTCTTGGGCCATTGCTCGAAAATCATCCGATCTTTCCCGAGCGGGCCAACATAACGCTTGCGCAAATCGTTGCGCGTGACCGCATCATTATTCGCACGTGGGAACGTGGCGCCGGCCTCACCAAGGCCTGCGGCTCGGCCGCTTGCGCCGCCGCGGTTGCAGCCGCCCGGCTCAAGCGTACCGGGCGCAAGGTGAAGGTCACGTTGCCTGGTGGTGAGTTGATGATCGATTGGCGCGAAAAAGACGATCACGTGCTGATGACTGGCCCAGTGCAATTTGAGTTCGAGGGTCGGTTCGACCCGGCACTCTTCGCCAAGGCGAGCGTGTCGTGAGCATCGATGTTGTCACATTTGGCTGCCGGCTGAATACCTATGAGTCAGAGGCAATCCGGCGCGAGGCTGTTGGAGCCGGTGTTGACGATGTGATCATCGTCAACACCTGTGCTGTCACCGCGGAAGCAGTGCGGCAGGCGAAGCAGACAATCCGCCGCCTCGGGCGCGAGCGGCCGCACCGGCGCATTGTCGTGACCGGCTGCGCTGCCCAGACCGAGGCGGGGAATTTCGTTGCCATGGCGGAAGTCGACCGTGTCGTCGGCAACGAGGACAAATTCGACGCCCGGACCTGGAGTTCGACCGACAAGGTTGCCGTGTCCGACATCATGGCCGTCAAAACCATGCGTCCTCACACGATTGACAGTATCGAAGGTCGGTCACGCGCATTCGTTCAGGTGCAGAACGGGTGCGATCACCGGTGCACGTTCTGCATTATTCCGTATGGCCGCGGCAATTCACGCTCGCTCCTCATCGACGACGTCGTTGCCCAGGTGCGGCGCCTCGCCGGAAATGGCTATCGCGAAGTTGTACTTACGGGCGTCGATATCACGAGCTATGGAGCGGACCTGCCCGGCGCTGCGCGGCTGGGCACGCTGGTCAAGCGCATTCTCAAGGACGTGCCGGACCTGGACCGCCTGCGGCTGTCGTCGATCGATTCGGTGGAGGCCGACTCCGATCTGCTTGACGCACTTGCCAACGAGCCCCGGCTGATGCCGCATCTGCATCTGTCGCTGCAATCCGGCGACGATCTCATTCTCAAGCGCATGAAGCGTCGGCACGCGCGCCGCGGTGCAATTTCTTTCTGCGAGCAGGCACGCCGGCTGCGTCCCGACGTTGTCTTCGGCGCGGATATCATCGCCGGGTTTCCGACCGAGACAGAAGCCATGTTCGCCCGCTCGCTCGATCTGGTCGATGAATGTGGGCTAACTCAGCTCCATATCTTTCCATTTTCGCCGCGGCCCGGCACACCCGCAGCGCGCATGCCGCAGGTCGACCGGACCGTCGTCAAAGAGCGCGCGCGGCGGTTGCGCGAGAAAGGCGAGAGGGCGCTCGGAGCGTATCTCGATCGCGAGATCGGCGCCCGCCGGCGCGTTCTCGTCGAGTCACACGCACTGGGGCGCACCGAACAGTTCATGCCGGTGCGGCTTGCCACACCGGCAGAACCCGGTGTTATTCTTGATCTTGCAATCAAGGCACATGACGGCCGGCAGCTTCTGGCGGCTTAACGCATGATCCCGAAAAGACAGGACCCGATTTTCGGATAAGACCATGCGTCACTAAAAAGGGGATCTGCGATGGCCTACCGCGATCATCTGATCACGACGATGGATCAGCTCCAGTCTCTTTATGGAGAGAGAATGGGCGCTTCGGTCGTCAAGGAAATCGATCATATCAACGACGGCTACCGCAAGATGATCGAGGTGGCGCCTTTTGTGGCTGTCGCGACATCAGGTCCCGAGGGGCTCGATTGCTCGCCCAAAGGTGACGCGCCCGGCTTCGTGCGGATCCTTGACGACAAGACGCTGGCGATTCCCGATCGCCCCGGCAACAACCGTATCGACGGATTCCGCAACATCATCCGCGATCCGCGCATCGCGCTTCTGTTTATGATTCCGGGTGTCGGTGAAACGTTGCGCGTCAACGGCCGCGCCTCGATCTCGGTCGACCCCGAATTGATGCAAAGCTTTGCTGTCAACGGAAAGCTGCCGCGCTGCGTCCTGATCGTCCACGTCGAGAGCATTTACTTCCACTGCTCCAAGGCAATCGTGCGATCGAAGCTTTGGGAGGAGGCGACCAAGATCGACCGCAGAAGCCTGCCCTCGACCGGCACCATTATTGCCGAGCTGAGCAAGGGCAAGCTCGGCGGCGAAACTTACGATCGCGAGGCACCGGAGCGCATCAAGGCGCAGCTCTATTGAGCTGCGCCGGTCCACCCGCAAGCTTTTAACATCTCGCGCATGTGCTCCGGCACCGGTGCTGTTACTTTGACCGCCGGCTTGTTCTTTGAAATAGGCACCGTTACCTCGCGCGAGTGCAGATGAAGAGCCGGTCCGCCGGTACGCGGTGCTTTCCCATAGATATTGTCGCCGACGATCGGCCATCCCATTTCCGCGCAATGCACGCGCAATTGGTGCGTGCGACCGGTGACAGGCTCCAGCGCAAGCCAGGTCAATCCCGAGCCGCGGCCCATGACCGTCCATGTGGTGGTCGATGGCAATCCAGTCTTGTCAGCCTTCATCCACCAGCCCCGCGATTCGTCGCGCTTGGAAAGCGGGATGTCGATTCGTCCCTCTTCGGCCTCCGGCCCGCCTTCAACGACGGCCCAATAAGATTTGCCGACTTTGCCCTGCTTGAACAGCTTGCCAAGCAGCGCCAGAGCCTTGCGGTGGCGTCCGAGCACCAGGCACCCGGTCGTGTCCCGGTCAAGGCGGTGCGCCAAAGCAGGCGCACGCGGCAGGCCGAACCGCAGCGCGTCGAAATAGTCCTCAAAGGCATCGCCGCCCTTCGGTCCGCGATGCACGGGCAGTCCCGCCGGCTTGTCGACCACCAGCATCAGCCCGTCGCGGTAGAGCAGGCGGGCGAGCATCTCTTCCGGTGTCATGCCGAAACGGCTATCACGAGCGCCACATGAACGACAGCACACAAAGCGAAGGCTGGTGGAAACGCCTGAGCGGCGGGCTCAAGCGTACGTCATCGTCACTTGGCTCCTCAATCACGGCGCTCGTGACCAACCGCCCGCTCGATCCCGAGACCCTCGACGCACTGGAGGATGAGCTGGTGCGCGCCGATCTCGGCCAGGACCTGGCCGCGCGCATTGTCGACGCGCTGCGCGAAGGTCGCCATCCGCAGGGAATTTCGCCCGACGAGGTCAAGGCAGTCCTTGCCGGCGAGATTGAGAAGGCGCTGACGTCAGTCGCCAAACCGCTGGAAATCACGGCTCGGCCCTTCGTTATTCTTGTCGCCGGCGTCAACGGGTCCGGCAAGACGACGACGATCGGCAAGCTCGCCGCGCGCCTCCGCGCGGACGGCAAGACGGTGATGCTGGTCGCGGGCGACACCTTCCGCGCTGCTGCGATTGATCAGCTGAAAATTTGGGGCGATCGCACAGGAGCGAAAGTGATAGCGCGTGAGCCCGGCAGTGATGCGGCCGGCCTTGCATTTGATGCGATCACCGCCGCAAAGAGCGAAGGCGTGGACGTTGTGTTGGTCGACACCGCCGGGCGTCTGCAGAATCGCGCCGAGCTGATGGGCGAACTGGAAAAAATGGTGCGAGTCATGCGTAAGGTCGAGCCGACGGCGCCGCACGCGGTGCTGCTTGTGCTCGATGCAACAGTCGGTCAGAACGCACTCAGTCAGGTCGAAATCTTTGGCAAGATCGCGGGGGTTACCGGCCTTGTAATGACTAAGCTGGATGGGACGGCACGCGGCGGCATTCTGGTGGCGATTGCTGAAAAATTCGGACTACCTGTGCATTTCATCGGCGTCGGCGAAAGCGTGGACGATCTTGCGCCATTCACCGCGCGGGATTTTGCACGCGCTGTGGTAGGACTGGGCGATTGAACGGTCATGGTCGCGCAAAAGAAGCAACTCAATCCCATCTTCAAGCTGGTGCTCGACATCGGACCGCTGATTCTTTTCTTTGCCGCGAACTCGAAGTTCGGCATTTTTGCCGCCACCGGAGCCTTTATGGTGGCGGTATTGGCTGCGCTTGCGGTTTCGTACGCCCTGACCCGGCACATTGCGGTCATGCCGGTGGTCACGGCCGTCATTGTGCTGATCTTCGGCGGATTAACGCTGGTGCTGCACGATGAGCTGTTCATCAAGCTCAAACCGACGATCATTTACGTTCTGTTTGGCGGCACGCTCGTGGGTGGAATGCTGTTGGGCAAGCCCCTGCTCGGAATCGTGTTCGATTCCGTCTTTCATCTCCAGGAAGAAGGCTGGCGTAAGCTGACCTGGCGATGGGCGTTGTTTTTCTTCGCGCTTGCGATACTGAACGAGATCGTCTGGCGCACGCAAACCACCGACTTCTGGGTGAGCTTCAAATTGTTTGGTGTGGTGCCGCTGACTTTTGTGTTCGCAGCGCTGCAATATCCGCTGCTCACGAAATACAGTCTCGATAAAAAATCCTGACGAGAACCATGGATTTTTCTCGTGTCTGGAAATCGATTGCGGCCGGGTTGTGCGGAAGTGCTGCCCATACCGGGCTTATGGCGCTGAAGTCCTGGGCTCGAATACTTCCCGGTTTTGAGCCCTATAGCGATTTGCAGGTCTTGCTGACTTCTCTGATCGGAAGTTCTGTTCACCCGGTCATTCCTTGGGCGTTGTCGTACTTCAACGGCTCGGTGGTCCTCGGGTTTTTATTCGGCCAATCTTATTCTCGACTACCGGGCCGCACGCCGCTGATCAAAGGAATAGTGTTCGGAGTGGGTATCTGGGTCGTAATGGGTGTCACGTTTTTTCCCGTTATCGGCAAAGGGCTCTTCGCAATGGGCGCCGGACTTGGTTTAAAGCCGACGTTTTTTTCACTGCTCATGGTGCTGACCTACAGCATCACCTTGAGCGCCGCGTATTCGGTATTCGGGTCGACAAAGCGGGCTTCGGCGCTCTAGCGCAACGCCTTTTCGATTTCCGGCATAAGCGTGCGTGCGAGATTGTCCGCAGTGACCGGGCCAACCAGCTTGTAGGCGATGCGGCCGTCGCGGCCGACCAGAAAAGTCTCGGGTACGCCGTACACGCCCCAATCGATCGACGTGCGCCCGGCGTCGTCGCGGCCGGTTGCTACAAAGGGATTGCCATAGCGATTGAGAAACCGCCGGGCATTGTCGGGCGCATCCTTGTAGTTGATGCCGACAAGCTGGATGCGCTTGTCCTTGGAAAGCTGCTCCAGATAGGGCACTTCGTCGTGGCAGGGAACGCACCACGAGGCCCACACATTCACCAGCGTCACGGCGCCTTCGAAAGTCGCATTTGTCAGGCCGGGCACCGGCTTGCCGTCGTGTACAAGGCCCGGCAGCGGCGGCAGATCGGTGGCCGGGATCGGGTGTCCAATCAGCGCCGATGGCAGACGGGATGGATCGCCGGCGCCGAGACGGTAGAAAAACAGCCCTGCCAGTGCGGCAAACGCAATCAGCGGCAAAAACACGAGAACGTTCCGGCGCCTTCTGGCGGAGCCTTCGCTCGAAGCCGTGCTCATTCGCCTAGCCTTTACGCTGGGAGCGCCGCGTCACCCCGCGCTCCTCAAGGTCGCCGAGAATGCGGCGTTGCGCCGAGTAATCGAGCAGCACCCATGCGATCAGCGCCACCACCACGAACAAGGTCACCGCGTAGGCGGCAACGATAAAGTCGGCGTGCGGCCCCAGGTTCATGCATGCATCTCGTGCGCCTGAATCAGGCGCATGCTGCGGACCCGCCGCCTCAAAATCTCGTTGCGTATGGCCGCAAGGTGCAGCGTGACGAAGAGGAAGGTGAACGCCAGCGCCATGATAAGGAGCGGCGTCAACAATGACGGATCTATGGTCGGTCCGCCGACGCGGAATACAGAAGCGGGCTGGTGCAGCGTGTTCCACCAGTCCACCGAGAACTTTATGATCGGAAGATTGACGGCCCCGACCAGAGACAGGATCGCTGCGGCGCGTGCACCGCGGCCAGGCTCTTCCGCCGTCCAATAAAGCGCAAGCACGCCCAGATAGAGCAGCAACAGCACCAGCATCGACGTCAACCGCGCATCCCACACCCAATAGGTGCCCCATGTCGGACGCCCCCAGAGCGAACCCGTGATAAGACAGATAAATGTGAACGCAGCGCCAATCGGCGCGGCAGCCTTGCCGGAAACGTCCGCCAGCGGATGGCGCCACACCAATGTGCCGAGCGCGGCGACGCTCATCAACGCCCACCCGAACATGCCGAGCCATGCGGCCGGAACGTGCAGGAACATGATTTTTACAGTCGCACCCTGCTGATAGTCGTCTGGTGCGTTCATTGCGCGATAGAGCCCGACAGCGAACAGGACGACCGTCGCAGCGATCAGCCACGGCAATACGCGGTCGACGATGCGCAGAAAGCGCGTTGGGTTTGCGAGATCGATCACAGCCATCGGCGGTCTCTTAGCATCTTATTCGAGTCCATGGCGCAGGGCCGCTGTCGCGGCAATTGGGCCGAGCACCAGGCTCGCCAAGCTTAGCGCACAAAGAATGGTAAAAGGGGGGCCGAACGGCGTGAGGCCGGTGATCGCAGCATTTGCCGCAGCAACGCCGAAGATTAGCACCGGCACGGTGAGCGGCAGCACCAGCACCGCGAGCAACAATCCACCGCGCCGCAGTGCCACGGACAGCGCGGCGCCGATTAGCCCGATGAATGTCAGGGCTGGCGTGCCAGCTGCAAGTGTCAGGGTGAGCCAGCCGAGTGCATGCAAGTCGACATTGAGCATGAGCCCGAGCAGAGGCGCGACCACCACAAGCGGCAATCCGGTCGTGAGCCAGTGAGCAAGCGCCTTTGCCGCCACAGTCAGCTCGAGGGGCATCTCGCCCATCATAAGAAGATCAAGCGATCCGTCGTCATGATCGGTTGCGAATAAACGATCGAGCGCGAGCAGACTCGCCAGCAATGCGCCAAGCCATAAAATCGCCGGCCCGATCCGCGCAAGCAGCGCAAGGTCAGGTCCAACGGCAAACGGCGTCATCGTGATCACGATCAAAAAGAAAAGCGCACCCATAAAGGCCCCGCCGCCGACGCGGACCGCGAGACGTATATCGCGCACCAAAATTGCGGCGAGCGCGTTCATGCCGCACCAAGCTTGAGCTCGCGCGCGCGCTCGAGGCCGATTGCTCCGTGCGCGGCGGCGACAATGATTCCGCCGTGTGCGAGGTGGTCGCGCATGATACCGGAGAGCCGGCTCTGCGACGGTGCGTCGAGCGTGGATGTCGGTTCGTCAAGCAACCAGATCGGACGTGAGGCGGCAACAATGCGCGCTACGGACAGTCTGCGGCGCTGCCCTGCGGAGAGATAGGCGGCGGGCAGATCGGCGAGCGGCACAAGATCAAGCAGCTCAAGTGCCGGCCTGATGTCGCTGCGTGATCCGAGAAACCTCGTCCAGAACTGCAGGTTTTCAGCCACCGTCAGTGACGGCTTCATCGCATCCTGGTGACCGAGATAATGAGCCTGCTCGGCAATCGGGGTGTCAGCCGCCCCACCGTTGAGTGACAGTTGTCCGGCGGCAACGCGGACAAGCCCCGCCATCATCCGAAGGAGGGATGATTTGCCCGCGCCATTGCGCCCGGTAACGATCAGCGCTTCGCCCGCGGGCACCTTGAAACTGACGTTCCGGAACACCTCGCGGCCACCCCGGCTGCAGGTCAGGCCTTCGGCTTGAAGTTCCATCACAGCTGCAGGCCCGGTCCTGGGGTGGGCCGATACCCGGAAAACCCCAATATTTTTCGCATTTTCGGCGTTAATCTCGGCGAATATGGCGTCGGGCGCGAAAAGACCTTATAAGCCCGAACTTGCGACGTTACGTAATTCGAATTCGGACGCAAGTCTCGCCAGCCGAGAAAAACATCGCCTTGCCAACAACTTAGTCCGAACCAGCGCCGGTCGTCCAACCGGGAATGGAAACAGCCGAAATGACTTCGCTCGACAGCTTTAGGTGCTGCAAGACCCTGCAGGTTGGTAGCAAGACGTACGCGTACTTCAGTCTTCCCACTGCCGAGCGGAATGGGCTCAAGGGTATTTCCCGCCTCCCGTTCTCCATGAAGGTCCTGCTGGAGAACCTGCTGCGCAACGAGGACGGGCGATCTGTCACCAAGGACGACATCAAGGCCGTCGCTGAATGGCTCAAGACCAAGACATCCGAACGCGAAATCGCGTTCCGGCCTGCGCGCGTGCTGATGCAGGATTTCACCGGCGTGCCGGCTGTCGTCGATCTTGCGGCCATGCGCGACGCGATGAAGCACCTCGGCGGCGATCCCAAGAAGATCAATCCACAAGTGCCGGTGGACCTCGTCATCGACCATTCGGTCGCGGTCACGTTTTTCGGCAACAACCAGGCATTCAAGAAGAACGTCGAGGAAGAATATCGGCAGAACCAGGAACGCTACAAGTTCCTGAAATGGGCGCAGCGCTCGTTCGATAATTTCAGCGTGGTGCCTCCAGGCACCGGGATCTGCCACCAAGTCAATCTCGAATATCTGTCACGGGTCGTGTGGATCCGCAAGGACAAGGTGAAGGCCGACGGCAAGCAGGCAACGATGGAAGTTGCCTATCCCGACACGCTGGTCGGCACCGACTCGCACACGACGATGGTGAACGGTCTCTCCGTGCTTGGCTGGGGCGTCGGCGGCATTGAGGCCGAGGCGGCGATGCTCGGCCAGCCACTGTCGATGGTCCTGCCCGAGGTGATCGGCTTCAAGCTGGTGGGCAAACTCAAAGAGGGTGTGACCGCGACTGACCTGGTGCTCACAGTCACCGAGATGCTGCGCAAGCGCGGGGTGGTTGGAAAATTTGTCGAGTTCTTTGGCCCTGGTCTTGCAAATCTAACCATCGCTGACCGTGCGACGCTCGGCAACATGTCGCCGGAATATGGGGCAACCTGCGGCTTCTCGCCGATCGACGACGACACGATCCGTTATCTCAAGGACACCGGACGTCCCCCTGAGCTCATCGCGCTGGTCGCTGCCTATGCCAAGGCGCAGGGCATGTACCGCGTGAAAACCACGCCGGATCCGATGTTCACCGACGTGCTCAAACTCGAGCTCAGCTCGGTCGAGCCGTCGCTGGCAGGACCAAAGCGTCCGCAGGACCGCGTTGCACTCAAGGAAGTGAAATCGGGCTTCGCCGTCTCGATGGACAAGGAATTTAACAAGAGCGCCGAGGCGAAGAAGCGCGTGAAAGTCTCCGGCAAGAATTACGATCTGGGCCACGGCGACGTGGTGATCGCGGCGATCACATCGTGCACCAACACCTCCAATCCTAACGTGATGATCGGCGCCGGATTGCTGGCCCGCAAAGCGGCTGCGAAGGGCCTGACCGCCAAGCCGTGGGTGAAGACCTCGCTTGCGCCCGGCTCGCAGGTTGTCGGCGAGTACCTCGAAAAGTCGGGGCTGCAGAAGGACCTCGACAAGCTTGGATTCAATCTTGTCGGTTTCGGCTGCACGACCTGCATCGGAAATTCCGGACCGCTGCCGCCGGAGAATTCCAAGGCGATCAACGACAATGATCTTGTTGCCGCCGCGGTGCTGTCGGGCAACCGGAATTTCGAGGGACGCGTCAACGCGGACGTGCGCGCCAACTATCTTGCGTCGCCGCCGTTGGTCGTTTCTTACGCGATCGCCGGATCTATGAATGTCGACGTCGCGCGCGATCCGCTTGGTGTCGACCAGAAGGGCAAGAAGGTGTTCCTCAAGGACATCTGGCCTTCGAACAAGGAAATCGGCGACTTTGTCGCCAAGAACATCACGCGCCAGATGTTTTCCAAGAAATACGCCGATGTGTTCAAGGGCGACGCCAACTGGCGCAAAATCAGCGTCAAGGGCGGCATGACCTACGACTGGGACAAGAAATCGACCTACGTGCAGAACCCGCCATATTTCGTCGGCATGGGGCGGCACCCGAAGCCGCTCGAAGACATCGTTGACGCACGCGTTCTCGCATTGCTTCTCGATTCGATCACGACCGACCACATATCGCCCGCTGGCTCGATTAAGGTCGATTCGCCCGCCGGCAAGTATCTCGTCGACCACAAGGTCAAACCGGCCGACTTCAACCAGTACGGTACACGCCGCGGCAACCACGAAGTGATGATGCGCGGCACCTTCGCCAATATTCGCATCAAGAACCAGATGGTGCCCGGCGTCGAAGGCGGGGTAACCATTCACTATCCGTCGAAGCAGCGGATGCCCATCTACGACGCGGCCATGAAATACAAGGCCGACAGGGTGCCGCTGGTGGTTTTCGCCGGAAAGGAATATGGCAGCGGCTCCTCGCGTGATTGGGCCGCCAAAGGCTCCATCCTGCTCGGTATTCGCGCCGTGATCGCGCAATCCTTTGAGCGAATTCACCGCTCCAACCTGGTGGGCATGGGCGTGATGCCCCTGGTTTTCGAAGAGGGGACCTCGTGGCAATCCCTGGGCCTCAAGGGCGACGAGCAGGTCACAATCCGCGGCCTGCATGGTGAGCTCAAACCGCACCAGCGGCTGATCGCCGAGATCGTCTCAGGGAATGGGACTCTCAAGCGAGTGCCGTTGATTTGCCGTATCGACACGCTCGATGAGCTTGATTATTTCAAGAACGGCGGGATTTTGCAGTACGTGCTGCGGCAATTGGCGGAGTAGTGGGCATCTAACCGGTATTTTGTTAACAGTCGCAGGATAGGGTCACTCACTGCGAAGTGAGTGGCGGGTGATCTAGGGGGCTTCTATAAGGCGCGTGCGAGGCAGGGGATAGCGGGATCGATATGAACTATCGCCACATCACCTTTGCAGTCGCCTTCGTTTTCGGCTCTATGGCTGCTTCGGCTTCCGCCGAGCCGCGTGCCGTTGTCGAGCTTTTCACCAGCCAGGGTTGCTCCTCGTGCCCCGCCGCCGACAAGCTGCTCGGCGAGCTGTCACGCGATCCGTCGTTGATGACGATGAGCCTGGCCGTCGATTACTGGGATTATCTCGGCTGGAAGGACACGCTCGCACTGCACGGTCATTCCGACCGCCAGCGCGCCTATGCCGAAGCGCGGGGCGACCGCGAAGTGTACACGCCACAGGTCGTCATCAATGGAGTGGTCCATGCGCTTGGCAGCGACAAGTCGGCAATCGAAAAGGCAATCGCGCAGACACGCCGCAATCCCGCAACGCTATCACTGCCCCTGACGATGTCCGTTGCCGATGGCAAGGTGACGGTGAAATTGCCCGACGCCCAAGGCGAGAAACACAACGGCGAGGTCTGGCTTTGCCCGGTGACAAGCAAAGTCGTCGTGCAGATCGGGCGTGGTGAGAACCACGACCGCATGCTCACCTATCACAACGTCGTACGGGGCTGGATCAAGCTCGGCGATTGGAACGGGAATGCGGCGACGTATAGCGTTGCGTTGAGCGACATCCCGAAGGGCGGTTATTCGCTCAAGGACATCGACAGACTTGATGTTGTCGTTCAGAGCGGCGCGGCCAAAAAACCCGGGCTGATGCTGGGCGCTGCATCGATTGGCTGCTGCGCCTCTCCTTCAAACTGATCTCCACAATCATCTCATCAAAAAGATCGGGCCGGCGATAAGCCGGCCCGGAGGCATTAGGGGATTGAACCGTACGCGGAACTCAACTGGCCCGGCCGATCGAACCCCGGGGGGCTGGGGGGCTGAGGAATCCGGCGCTCGTACCGGACCGGGCCTTGAGGCAACGCCTACCTTATCCCAATGCAGCGTGACCGGCGATTGACCGAAATTGGGCGTTATTGTGGGAAGGTTTAACGACTTCGTGATCGTTCAGCGGGCGATTTCGCCCGTTTTTCTCGTCTTTTGGCACACGAGGAAATGCTTGCCGTCCATCGCGGCCAGCGCGATCATTGCGCCATAGCAAGGAGGCGCCGCATGACGTTCGGTTCCGGCGAAATTGACCCGAGCCAGTCCCTCGGGGGTGGTGCCCCGCTACGCAGTGCACCCGCCCCCGTAAGTCAGGTCACATTCAGCCGCCGCGAGCTCAATCGCATTCTCGATCTGTATGGACGGAAGGTTGCAGCCGGCGAGTGGCGAGATTACGCAATCGACTTTCTCAAAGACCGCGCAGTTTTCTCGGTGTTCCGCCGCACCTCGGAAGTGCCCCTCTATCGCATCGAAAAGCATCCGAAGCTGGCGCGCCGGCAGGGCGCCTATAGTGTGATTTCCGCGACTGGTCTGATCGTGCGGCGCGGCCACGAACTCGATCGCGTGCTGCGATCGATCGATCGTCTGGCACTCGTGCCCAACTGAGCGGTCAAGGCGGCTTGGTCGCCCCCGGACCCAGGGCGCGCTGCATGAGCACGGTGTCGAGCCAACGGTCAAACTTGTAGCCAATATTCTTGAAGGCGCCGACATGCGCGAAGTCGGCCGCCTCGTGCAGACCGATCGAAGCGGCCTGGTTCGAATCTCCGATCACCGCGACCATGAGGCGAAATCCCTTTTCGGTGCAGGCTTCTATGAGGGCCTGCAGGAGTGCCTTGCCGACGCCACGGCGCTGACTGTCGCGCGCAACGTAGACCGAGTTCTCCACGGTGAAACGATAGGCTGGGCGCGTCCGATACGGCCCCGCATAGGCGTAGCCGATGACAGCTCCGTCGACCGCCGCGACCAGATAAGGAAAGCCGTTCGTCGTGAGTTCGTTGAAACGGCGGGTCATTTCAGCCTGGTCGGGCGCAGTGAGCTCGAACGACGCCGTGCCGTGCTCGACGGCATGGGCATAGATGCGCGTAATTGCCGGAATATCGGCTCGGGTAGCGGGTCGAACAGCGACGGTCATGCGCCGCGGAGGCTATCAAAAAGCAAACGCCCGGGCAGGGGCCCGGGCGCGCATTGCAGTCCTGTCGTTGGCGCTTAGCGGCGGTCGCCCATGAAGCGCAGCAGGAACAGGAACAGGTTGATGAAGTCGAGGTAGAGCTGCAACGCACCCATGACAGCCTTGCGGCCGGCGATCGTGCCGTCGTCATTGGCGCTGTACATCTCCTTGATCCGTTGCGTGTCGTAGGCGGTTAGGCCCGCGAAGATCAACACGCCAATTGCCGAGATCGCAAACTCAAGCCCGCTGCTCTTGAGGAACATGTTCACGAGCATTGCCAGAATGAGCCCGAACAATCCCATGATCAGGAACGACCCGACCGGCGAGAGATCGCGCTGCGTTGTGTAGCCGTAGAGGCTAAGCGCACCGAAGGACGCCGCTGAAATGAAGAACGTGCGGGTGACCGAGGCGCCGGTATAGGCCAGGAACACCGACGACAGCATAAGCCCGAGCAGGCCGGCATAGACCATGAACAGCATGAGCGCCGTGCTTGGCTGCAGGTTGCTGATCCGGAAGCTCATGAAGAACACAAGTCCGAGCGTTCCGAGGAACAGCACGATCGTCAGCGGGCCGCTGAAGATCGTCTGCCCGAAGGGTGTCAGGCCAGTGATGCGGCCCGCCGCATCGGTGACCACGGCGGCATTGAAGGTAAGCCAGGCGACGACGCCGGTCAGAGCGACGCCGGCGGCCATGTAGTTGTAGACGCGGATCATGTAGGCGCGCAGGCCTGCATCGATCGCCTCAGCACGCGCGGCGCCGAAGCCGCGGGCAGCTACGTTACGGTCGTAGTCCGACATCGAAGTTTCCTCTCTTATGTCCCGGCTTAGGCCGGTTACACGTCACGCGCGACAGCCTAGTGCGATCGCGCTCGTGTTCCGAATCTAGTGATTGGCTAGCCTTGGCGCCAGATATGGTCTGACAATGACTTTGCACCATTGCTGAAGTTTAACTTCCAGGCCCGGACTATAGCCTAAATGCCGCACGCCCGCGGGATACGCGGCGGAATGTCGCAAAAACTAGAGATTTCTGAGCACCGGGGCCGGTTTCTGGCCCAGCGCAACGTATGTACCGGCCAGCCCGAGGGTGACGGTAACCATGACCGCCATACCGGCTGCCGCCACCGCCGGCCATGGCAACCAGGCAAACGGCAGGTGCATGAGCTGCACAACGATCAACCAGGCCGCGAGCGAGCCGGCGATGACTCCGAAGAGGGCCGTGGCCGAGCCAATCAGCAGGTACTCGATGCCGTAGGCCGAAATCAGATGACGTCGCGTCGCTCCAAGCGTTTTCAGGATCACCGCGTCGTAAACCCGATGGCGATGGCCGGCCGCGAGCGCCCCGCCGAGCACCAGCGCGGCGGCGACAAGCGTGACGGCGCTGGCGCCGCGAATGGCGAGCACCAGGTTGGCCACGATGCCGCCGATTGCTTCGAGCGCCTCCTTTACGCGCACGGCGGTGACCATCGGGAATGACTCGGCCACGGCCCGGATCGTGGCGGCTTCTTGCGAGGGCGTTCCGCCTCCCGGATACGTCAAAGTCGCGAGGTTGGAATGCGGTGCCCCGGCAAAAGCGTTCGGTGAGAACACCATGACGAAATTGATTCCAAGACTCTCCCAGTCGACAAGACGCATGTTGGCGATGGTTGCGGTGATGTTGCGGCCCAGCACGTTCACGGTCACCGGATCACCAAGCTTGAGGCCGAGCCCATCGGCGATTCGTTTCTCGAAGGAGACCAACGGCGGTCCATTGTAATCTTTGCCCCACCACTGCCCCTCGACCAGCCGCGAGCCGGTCGGGACTTCGTTGGCATAGGTGATGCCGCGGTCGCTCTGCAGCACCCAGGCTGCATCGTCTCGCGCCTTGATGTTCTCCGCTGGCGTGCCGCCGGCGGAAATGATCCGGCCGCGCAACATTGGCACGTCGTCAAGCTTTGCCGACGGCGCATGCGCGCGAAGGAAGGTTTCGAAGCGCTCGGTCTGGTCGGCCGGAATATCGAGGAAATAGAACGATGGTGCCTTCGCGGGCAATTCATTCGAAAATTGCCGGCGGAGGTTGCCGTCGATCTCGATAACGGTCACCAGCAGCGTGATGCCGAGCCCAAGCGAGAGCACAATTGTCGGGGTCAATGCGCTCGGACGATGGATGTTGGCGATCGCCATCCGCAGACCCGCCGAATGCGGCCGCGGCAGACGTTTGGCCACCATCATCAACAGCGCGGCGACCGCGCGCAGCAGTACGAACACAGCGGCTGCAGTGCCGACGTAGATGGCGGCAACGCGCCGGTCATAGGCCAGCAGCACGGCGAGCGCGGCGAGAACGACAACCGCGAGAGCCGTAAGCGCGACATAGCGTTTGCGCGGCCAGCGCAGCTGCGGAGCCACCATGTCCCGGAAAAGTGCGCCGACCGGCACATCATGTGCGCGTCCGAGCGGCCACAACGCAAAGGCGAGCGCCGTGAGAACCCCGTAGACGATTGCGAGTACGAGCTCTCCGGGATGCAGCGCCGGCACAATCGGCAAGGGAATGATGGCGCCGAACGTCCATGAGATCAGGAAGGGCAGGGCCGCTCCGACGGCGGCGCCGGCGATGCCGCCGGCGATCGCAAGCAACACGACCTGCACGAGGTAGATCACGAAGACGCGGCGTCCGCTGGCGCCAAGCGCCTTCATGGTGGCGATGGTGTCGCGGCGCCGATCGAGATGGCTTTTTACCGCATTGCCTACGCCAACGCCGCCGACGAGGAGCGCGGTCAGGCCGACAATGGTGAGAAACTGGGTGAAACGCTCGACATTGCGTTCGAGACGCGGCGATGCATTGCTCCGGCCGCGGATGTCCCAACCCGCATCCGGCAATTGCGCGCGGGCCTGTGCGGCCACGGCCTTTGCATTGTCATCGGATGCATTGTTGGCCGGAAGCCGCAGACGATAGTGCCATCGCACCAGGCTGCCCGGTTGCAACAAACCTGTCGCACGCAGCGCATCCTGGGTCACCAGCAGGCGCGGCCCGAAGGCGATGCCGCCCGCGAGCTTGTCGGGCTCATCGGCAAGCGCGGCGCGAATTTCGATCGTGGCGCCGCCAATGGTGATCCGCGCTCCCGGTTTGATCTCGAGTCGGGCCATCAGCGTCGGGTCGGCCACGCCCCCGAAAATTCCGTCACGCGCGGCCACTGCATCGAGCACCGGGCCGGGCGGATCGAGCGTCGCTTCTCCGAACAGCGGATAGGCGGCGTCGACGGCCTTCAGCTCAACCAGTGTTGCCTCGCCGTCCGTTGTGCGGGCCATCGCGCGCATGGTCGCAACGGTCGATGTCCTGCCGTGGCCATCCAGAAATGCCATTTCCTGCTGGGTGGCTTCACGCTGGATCAGCGTGAAGGCGAGGTCACCGCCAAGTATCACTTGACCTTCGCGCGCCAGCCCATCGGCCAGGCTCGCCGCCAACGAGCCGACGCCGGCGATCGCCATGCTGCCCAGCGCGATGCAGGCAATGAAAACGTAGAAGCCGCGAACCCCCGCACGCAGTTCGCGCAACGCGAAGCGCAGCGGCAGCCATCGGCCGTTGGATTTCGCGGTCACGACACGCCCATGCCGTCGATTCGACCCGACCGCAGGCGCACGACGCGTGCGCACCGGGCGGCGAGCGCCGGGTCGTGCGTGACGAGCACCAGCGTCGATTTGCGCCTGGCGTGGCCGGCAAACAGGAGCTCGATGATCTGCTTGCCCGTATCCTCGTCCAGATTTCCGGTCGGCTCGTCCGCGACGACGATCGCGGGATTCGGCGCAAGCGCACGTGCGACTGCTACGCGTTGCTGCTCGCCGCCCGACAATTGCGCGGGATAATGGTCGAGCCTATCGCTTAATCCGACAGCGGCGAGCTCGTCGCGCGCCTGCGCATGTGCGTCGGCAATCCCCGCCAATTCCAAAGGCACGGCGACATTTTCAAGCGCCGTCATTGTCGGGATCAGGTGAAACGACTGGAAAACGATTCCCACATGGCGGCCACGAAATTGGGCAAGTGCGTCTTCATCGAGGGCACTGAGATTCTCGCCGGCGACCGTCACGATCCCCGAATCGGCGCGTTCGAGGCCGGCCATTACCATCAGCAAGGTCGATTTGCCTGAGCCGGATGGTCCAACGAGGCCAATCGCCTCGCCGCTCCCTATATGCAGGTCGATATCTTTGAGGATATGCACACGGGCCGCCCCCTGCCCGAGCGAGAGATTAACACCGGCAAGCGCAATGGCCGGGCCCGCCTGGGAGCTATTTGTCATGGGACCTCATTTTCCGCAGCCTCGCTCATATGGGAGGAACCCCGTCCGGGTCCAGCGCCTTGCATCCTGGCTTCTGCTCACGTTGTTTTGTGTATCTGTGCCGGTTGCGGCCACAAGCGCGGCGGACAAGCCGGTTCGTGTGGTCGTACTCGGGGATTCATTGACGGCCGGCTTTGGCCTGCCAGCGCAGGATGCATTTCCGGCAAAACTCGCGCGGATACTCGACGGGAAGGGCGTCGCCGCGACAGTTGTGAATGCCAGCGTTTCGGGCGACACCGCGTCGGGAGGACTGGGCCGCCTGGACTGGTCTGTCCCGGACGGGACAGATGCCGTCATCCTGGAGCTTGGGGCCAACGATGCCTTGCGCGGCCTTGATCCGAAGGTCACGAAGGCCGCACTCGATGCGATCCTGCGCAAGCTTGCCGATCGACGTATCGTTGTTCTGCTGGCGGGGATGCAGGCGCCGCGCAATCTCGGGCCCGAATACACGCGCGATTTCGACTCCATCTATCCGGCGCTTGCCTCGACTCACCCGGTCGTCTTTTATCCATTCTTCCTTGAGGGAGTGGCCGCAGATCCCAAATTGAATCAGGCAGATGGCCTTCATCCCAATGCGGCCGGCGTCGACGCGATCGTAGAGCGTATCTTGCCGCGGGTTGAAGAACTGATTGTCAAAGCACGCGCCGCGCGTGCGTCGTGATTGGAAGTCTTGGTCATGCCGCGTCTCTTCACAGGTGTTGAGATTCCCCCTGATGTCGGACAGGCCCTGGCAAGCTTGCGCGGCGGGTTGCCCGGCGCCCGCTGGATCGATCCCGAAAACTATCACCTCACATTGCGGTTCATCGGCGACGTCGATGACGTCATCGCCCATGAGGTTGCATCGATGCTCGGACGCGTGAAACGCGGCGCTTTCGAGCTGTACATGGAGGGATTGACCTCGTTCGGCGGCCGCAAGCCACGTGCGGTCGTCGCCAGTGTCGCCCAGGCTCAGGCCTTGCTTGACGTGCAGGCAGAACACGAGCGCCTGATGCAGCGCATCGGGCTCGAGCCGGAAGGCCGCAAATTCACGCCCCACGTCACGCTGGCGCGCTTGCGTGAATCCTCCAGCCAGCAGGTCGCCGAATATCTTTCGGCCCGTGGCTATTTTCGTACGTCGCCGTTCCGGGTCTCACGCTTCGTGCTGTTTTCGTCGCGGGCGTCAGTCGGAGGCGGGCCGTACGTCGTCGAGGCGGGCTATCCCCTCAACAGCTGACATCATGCCGGTTTGAGCAACCTGGACTGCACGTCGAGCACGGCAGTCGCGACGCTGTGAGCATCGGTGACCACCTCGCGCGTCAACGACAGCAAGGTAAAACGCGGGGGGTCGACTTCTCCGACCACGCTGCCGAAATCGAACTTGAGATCAGCTTCAAACTTGCTGGCTAACTGCTGCATACGCCGGTTGTCGGCGAGACAGTGCATGCGCAACAGCTTGATCCCACGATTGCGCGCGCTCAAAAGTGTGCGCTCGAGCAGGACCGTGCCGACGCCATGACTTTGCCACGGCAACTCGACGCTGAAAGCGGCTTCACCCTCGCGCGCGAAGACAGGCCCAATCGAGCGAAGCTCGGCGGCGCCCCGCAGCACGCCGTCGACAAAAAAGCCGTGGACTACCACGCCGAATCCGCCTGCCGAGCCCGCGTGCCGCGCGACGGATTCATCCGAAACCGCGCCCGAAAAACGCCGGTTGCGGCTTTCGCGATCGAGACGGAGCAGGTGGTCGCGATAGGCGTCGGTTTCGCCAACCCACAATTTGCGAATTACGCCGCCGTCGGGCAAAGGCTCATCCATATCGGCTCTCCTAAAAAAGGTCGCCCTGGCTTGGCAGCGTTTCCGGAGCTGCGGTTCGGCGGTTCCCGAATCGCAACCGTTATTGAGGATATGGTGCATTGCAGCAAGAATTCGACCTGGCGTAGCTTCCGGAAACCCTCGTCCGCAAAAAACGCATAACTACCAAAGGATTACCGCAGGGTTTGTGCGCAATATAACTGGCCTGAATCGCGCCCTGATTTACAGGGGTCCTCGTTCGCCATAGGTGTCGCAACCCACCTTCTGCTCCTGGTCTCATGTCTGAAACCTTCAGTACGCGCTATGCGGCGCTTGTCGCGGCCGGAAAGATTGAGGCCGATCCCGGCCAGGCGATGCTCGGCCGGCGTCTGACAGCGCTCGAGCAGCGCATCGACCAGCATCGGCTGGCGCGCAAATCGTCATCGCTCGGCTGGCTATTCGGAAAGCGCGAACAGGCGGGCACGCCCCTCAAAGGCCTCTACGTTTACGGAGAGGTCGGCCGCGGCAAGACGATGCTGATGGATCTCTTTTTCGAGACCAGCGCAGTCGTCCGCAAGCGTCGCGTGCATTTTCATGAATTCATGGCCGACGTGCATGAGCGCGTTTACGTCTATCGGCAGGAGATCAAGAACGGCGAGGTCAACGAGCATGATCCGATCCAGCGCACAGCCGCTGCAATTGCTGAGGAAAACTGGCTTTTGTGCTTCGATGAATTTCATATTACCGACATTGCCGATGCCATGATCCTCGGGCGGCTGTTCACGCGGCTGTTCGAACTTGGCGTGGTCGTCGTCGCAACGTCGAACCTTGCACCGCGCGACCTCTATAAGGACGGGCTCAACCGTGCCCTGTTCTTGCCTTTCATTGCTTTGCTCGAGCGCCATTGCGAAGTTGTCCGGCTTGAGGCGCGTGTCGATTTCCGGCTGGAAAAACTCACTGGCGTTCCGACCTGGTATGTGCCGGACGACGCGAAAGCCGATGCCGCGCTTGACGAAGCATGGTGGCGGCTTGCCGGCGGTCATGCCGGTGCGCCGCAGGAACTGACGGTCAAAGGGCACCCGGTGCGGATACCGAAAGCGGCGATGGGCGTCGCGCGATTTTCGTTCGACGATCTATGCGCGCAGCCGTTGGCCGCGGGCGACTATCTCAGGATCGCGCACGAGTTCCATACCGTGATCGTCGACCATATTCCGGTGATGGACGACGCCCAGAGAAACGAGGCCAAGCGCTTCATCATTCTGATCGATACCCTCTACGACAACGCAGTGAAGCTGCTGGCCTCGGCGCGGGCGCAACCCGATGAGCTTTACACCGCGACGGAAGGCTACGAGGCTAATGAGTTCAAGCGCACCGCTTCGCGCCTGATCGAGATGCGGTCGCAAGCTTATCTCGGGCTACCGCATGGGCCCAGACAAGGTCCCGCTTTCGACATGCGGGAAATCGCGGAAACCTGATCCGTCGTTTGGGCTCTGGACTCGGCGCGTCCGTTTGCTGGTATAATGTATACAAGGATGCAATACCCCGGTTTTGGTGCCTTGTCGGGCCAAACCTAACCGGTTAACCACCACGCTGCCGCGCTCCGCGGCAGCAGCAAGTCGAGAGTTTTCCCATCATGGCGCGTAACAAAATCGCGTTGATCGGTGCCGGCCAGATCGGCGGCACGCTGGCGCATCTCATTGGCCTGAAGCAACTCGGCGACGTCGTGATGTTCGACGTCATGGAAGGAATTCCGCAGGGCAAGGCCCTCGATATCGCCGAGTCCTCGCCGGTCAACGATTTCGATGCCAAGTTCGTCGGCACCAACAGCTATGACGCCATCGAGGGCGCCAACGTGTGCATCGTCACCGCAGGCGTCCCGCGCAAGCCGGGCATGAGCCGCGATGATCTTCTCGATATCAACCTGAAGGTGATGGGTCAGGTCGGCTCCGGCATCAAGAAATACGCGCCCGATGCATTCGTCATCTGCATCACCAACCCGCTCGATGCCATGGTGTGGGCCCTGCAAAAAAGCTGCGATCTGCCGCAACAGCGCGTTGTGGGGATGGCGGGCGTGCTGGACTCCGCACGCTTCCGGTATTTCCTTGCTGACGAATTTCATGTCTCGGTCGAAGACGTGACGGCATTTGTGCTCGGCGGGCACGGCGACACGATGGTGCCGCTGATCCGTTACTCGGCGGTCGCAGGAATCCCGGTGCCCGACCTGGTGAAGATGGGTTGGACCACGCAAGCACGCGTCGATGAGATCGTGAAGCGGACCGCTAACGGCGGCGCGGAGATCGTAAATTTGCTCAAGACCGGCTCGGCATTTTATGCGCCGGCAGCGTCAGCGATCGCTATGGCGGAGAGCTACTTGCTCGACAAGAAACGCGTGCTGCCGTGCGCGGCCTGGCTCAACGGCGAATACGGCATCAAGGACCTCTATGTCGGCGTGCCGGTCGTGATCGGGGCGAAGGGCGTCGAGCGCATTGTCGAAATCGAGCTCAATGGCAGCGAGCGCGCGATGTTCGAAAAATCGGCGGCGGCTGTGCAAGGTCTGGTCGAGGCCTGCAAAAAGATCGCGCCCAATCTCGACAGCTAAGAAAAGCGGCGGGTGGCATGAATATCCACGAATATCAGGCAAAGGCGGTATTGCGCGAATTCGGAGTTCCGGTGCCGCGCGGCGTTCCGGCCTTCAGCGTGGACGAGGCCGTCAACGGCGCCAAGGAACTGGGCGGTCCTGTGTGGGTCGTGAAGGCGCAGATTCACGCCGGCGGCCGCGGCAAGGCTGGCGGCGTCAAGGTCGTGAAATCGATCGATGACGTGAAAAAGGAATCCACGCGCATTTTGGGGTCCACGCTGGTCACGCATCAGACGGGGCCGCAGGGCAAGAAGGTCAACCGGCTGTACATCGAGGAAGGCTCGGCCATTGACTGCGAGTTCTATCTCTCGGCCCTGATCGACCGTGAGACCTCGCGCGTTGCCTTTGTGGTCTCGACCGAAGGCGGCATGGATATCGAGGAAGTCGCGCACAAGACGCCAGAGAAGATCCTTACTTTCTCGGTCGACCCGGCCACTGGCATCATGCCGCATCACGGCCGCCGCGTCGCACAGGCGCTGAAGCTTTCCGGCGATCTCGCCAAGCAGATCGAGGCGATCCTGCCCAAGCTGTATGCCGCCTTCACCAGCAAGGACATGAGCCTGCTCGAGATCAATCCACTGGTGGTGACCAAGGACAACAAGATCATCTGTCTCGACGCCAAGGTCGGCTTCGACGGCAACGCGCTGTATCGTCACGCCGATATCGTCACCTTGCGTGACCTGACCGAGGAAGACGAGAAGGAGATCGAAGCCTCGAAATACGACCTCAATTATATCGCGCTCGACGGCTCGATCGGCTGCATGGTCAACGGCGCCGGGCTCGCGATGGCGACCATGGACATCATCAAGCTTTATGGCATGGCGCCGGCGAACTTCCTCGACGTCGGCGGCAGCGCGACCAAGGAGAAGGTGACGGCGGCGTTCAAGATCATCACTTCCGATCCAAACGTTAAAGGTATCCTCGTCAATATCTTCGGCGGCATCATGAAATGCGACGTGATCGCCGAAGGTGTCGTCGCAGCGGTGAAGGAAGTCGGGCTGAAGGTGCCGCTGGTGGTGCGGCTCGAGGGCACCAATGTCGATCTCGGCAAGAAGATCATCAAGGAGTCCGGGCTCAATGTGACCTCGGGCGATGACCTCGACGACGCCGCGCAGAAGATCGTCAAAGCCGTGAAGGACGCCGCGTAATGTCCATCCTCATCGACAAGAACACCAAGGTCATCTGCCAGGGCTTCACCGGCAAAAACGGTACCTTCCATTCGCAGGCGGCGGTCGCCTACGGCACCAGGATGGTCGGCGGCACGTCCCCGGGCAAAGGCGGCTCGACCCATCTCGACCTGCCGGTCTTCGACACTGTTGCCGAGGCCAAGGAGAAGACCGGTTGCGACGCGAGCGTGATCTATGTCCCGCCGGCGGGCGCGGGTGACGCGATCTGCGAGGCGATCCAGGCTGAAATTCCGTTGATCGTCTGCATCACAGAGGGAATTCCGGTGATGGATATGGTCAAAGTGAAGCGCTCGCTCAGCGGGTCAATGTCACGCCTGATCGGCCCGAACTGCCCGGGCGTGATGACGGCAGGCGAGTGCAAGATCGGCATTATGCCAGGCAACATCTTCAAGCCGGGCAAAGTCGGTATCGTTTCGCGCTCCGGCACCCTCACTTACGAGGCGGTTTTTCAGACCAGCCGTGAGGGTCTCGGACAGACCACGGCAGTCGGCATTGGCGGCGATCCCGTGAAAGGAACCGAATTCATTGCGGTACTTGAGTTGTTTCTGGCCGATCCGAAAACCGAGTCGATCGTGATGATCGGCGAAATCGGCGGCGCAGCCGAGGAAGATGCCGCGCAGTTCCTGAAGGACGAGGCCAAACGCGGCCGTAAGAAGCCCATGGTCGGTTTCATTGCCGGCCGCACCGCGCCCCCCGGCCGCCGCATGGGCCATGCCGGCGCGATCATTTCCGGAGGTAAGGGCGACGCCGAGTCCAAAATTGCGGCGATGGAATCGGCAGGAATCAAGGTATCACCGTCCCCAGCCCGGATCGGGAAGACGCTGGTCGAAGTTCTGAAATCCTGATTCAGAGTTAGGTCTTTCGTAGACTTACAGACGTCATAAATAGAGTTACAAGAGCCACATCGACGCTGCGGCCGGCGTTCGGCCGCAGCGAGGCGCGCACTTTTCAGGCCGCGCAAGGATCAGACCATGTCCCGCCAGGACGCCAACGCCATCTTTGCCAACACATCTTTCCTCTACGGCGGCAATGCCGCCTACATCGAAGATCTCTACGCCAAATATGAGGCCGACCCTGCGGCGGTGGATGCCGAGTGGCGGGCCTTTTTCCAGAGCCTGAAAGACGAGAAGGCCGACGTCGTTAAGGGTGCGCGCGGAGCTTCCTGGAAAAAGCCGAACTGGCCCGTGCGCGCCAGTGGCGATCTCATCGCGGTGCTTGATGGCCAATGGGGCGAAGCCGAAAAGCAAATCGGCGAGAAGATCTCGGCGACAGCGCAGGCGAAGGGCGTTGCGCTCTCATCTGCCGACGTCTTGCAGGCGACGCGCGATTCGATTCACGCGCTGATGTTGATCCGCGCCTACCGCATCCGTGGCCACTTTCATGCCAAGCTCGATCCGCTGGGACTCGAACCTGAAAAGAACGAGGGAGAACTGGATCCGCGCTCCTACGGCTTCGCCGAGGCCGACATGGATCGGAAGATCTATCTCGACAAGGTGCTCGGCCTCGAGTTTGCCTCGATGCGCGAGATCGTCGGCATCCTCCGCCGCACTTACTGCCAGACGCTCGGCGTCGAGTTCATGCACATCGAGAATGCCGCGCAGAAAAGCTGGATCCAGGAACGCATCGAGGGCCGCGACAAGGAAATCACTTTCACCCGTGAGGGCAAGCGCGCGATCCTCAACAAGCTGGTGGAGGCGGAAGGCTTCGAGAAATTCCTCGACGTCAAATATACCGGCACCAAGCGCTTCGGCCTCGACGGCGCCGAGGCGCTGATTCCGGCGCTCGAGCAGATCATCAAGCGCGGCGGCAATCTCGGCGTGAAGGAAATCTGCATCGGCATGCCGCACCGCGGCCGTCTCAATGTGCTCACGCAGGTCATGGGCAAGCCGCACCGCGCGCTGTTTCATGAATTTAAGGGCGGCTCGGCGACGCCCGACGAGATCGAAGGCTCCGGCGACGTGAAATATCACCTCGGCGCCTCGTCGGATCGCGAGTTCGACAACAACAAGGTCCATCTGTCGCTCACGGCAAATCCGTCACATCTTGAAATTGTTGATCCGGTGACGCTCGGCAAGGTGCGTGCCAAGCAGGATCAACACGGCGCCAAACCGGACGAGCGCACGATGGTGATGCCGCTGCTGATCCACGGCGACGCCGCGTTCGCCGGCCAGGGCGTGGTGGCGGAATGCTTTGGCCTGTCCGACTTGAAGGGCTACCGCACCGGGGGCTCGCTGCATTTCATCGTCAATAACCAGATCGGATTTACGACCTATCCGCGCTACTCGCGCTCATCGCCTTATCCGTCCGACGTCGCCAAGATGATCGAGGCGCTGATTTTCCACGTGAACGGCGACGATCCGGAAGCGGTGGTGTTCGCCGCGAAGGTGGCAACCGAATACCGGCAGAAATTCCAGCGACCGGTCGTGATCGACATGTTCTGCTACCGGCGCTTCGGCCACAACGAAGGCGACGAGCCTTCGTTCACTCAGCCGCTGATGTACAAGAAGATCCGCGCACATCCGACGACCCTTGAGATCTATGGCAAAAAGCTGGTTGGCGAGGGTGTCGTCACCGACGGCGAAGTCGAGAAGATGAAGGCCGACTGGCGCACGCGGCTCGACGCCGAATTCGAGGCCGGCCAGGGCTACAAGCCGAACAAGGCCGACTGGCTCGACGGACGCTGGTCCGGACTGAAAGCGGCGCGCGACGCCGATGATCCGCGGCGTGGCAACACTGGCGTGGATGCCGGCCTGCTGCGCGAGATCGGCAAAAAGATCACCACTGTTCCAAAAGGATTCATTGTTCACAGGACGATCCAGCGGTTCCTTGAGAATCGCGCCAAGGCGATTGAAAGCGGCGAGGGCATTGACTGGGCAACCGGCGAAGCGCTCGCCTTCTGCTCGCTATTGAAGGAAGAGCACCCGGTTCGCCTGTCTGGCCAGGACAGCGAACGCGGCACCTTCTCGCAGCGTCATTCCGTGCTGTTCGACCAGAATAGCGAGGAACGCCATACGCCCTTCAACCATCTCGGTGATCCGCAGGCGCGCTTCGAGGTGCTCAATTCGAGCCTCTCGGAAGAAGCCGTTCTCGGCTTCGAATATGGCTATTCAACCTCCGAGCCGAATGCACTCACTCTATGGGAGGCGCAGTTCGGCGACTTCGCGAACGGTGCGCAGGTCGTTTTCGACCAGTTTATCTCCTCCGGCGAGCGCAAATGGTTGCGCATGTCAGGCCTGGTTTGCCTGTTGCCGCACGGTTACGAGGGGCAGGGACCGGAGCATTCATCGGCGCGGCTTGAGCGCTTTCTGCAGATGTGCGCGGAAGACAACATGCAGGTTGCGAACTGCACCACGCCCGCGAACTACTTCCATATCCTGCGCCGGCAGCTCAAACGTGAAATCCGCAAGCCGTTGATCTTGATGACGCCGAAGTCGTTGCTGCGCCACAAGCGTGCGGTGTCGCGGCTTGACGAAATGACAAACGGCACCTCGTTCCACCGACTTCTTTGGGACGATGCGCAGCTGTTGTCCAACGAGAAGATCAAGTTCGTGGGCGACGACAAGATCCGGCGCGTCATCATGTGCTCGGGCAAGGTCTATTACGACCTTTACGAGGAGCGCGAGAAACGCGGAATCGACGACATTTATATCTTGCGGATCGAGCAGCTTTATCCATTCCCGACCAAGGCACTGGTTGCGGAGCTGTCACGCTTCAAGCAGGCCGAGATGGTCTGGTGCCAGGAAGAGCCGCGCAACATGGGCGCCTGGTTCTTCGTCGATGTTTTCCTGCAATGGATCCTCAACCAGATCGGAGCCAAGCACCGCACCATGCGCTACGCAGGTCGCCCAGCGTCGGCATCGACCGCAGTCGGGCAGATGTCGAAGCATCTGGCGCAGCTCAAGCGCTTCCTCGACGAGGCGCTGGGGTAGATGATTGGCTATCGTGGCCAGGCATAGCGAATGAGAGGGAAGGCGAGACATGGCTGACATCCGCGTGCCCACTCTCGGCGAATCCGTGACGGAAGCCACCGTTGGAAAATGGTTCAAGCAGCCGGGCGATGCGGTGGCGGTCGATGAGCCGTTGGTCGAGCTTGAGACCGACAAGGTGACGCTCGAAGTGCCCGCTCCGGCAGCGGGTGTGTTGTCGGACGTTGCCGTGAAGAATGGCGATACCGTTGCGGTGGGCGCGCTGCTCGGCCAGATCAAGGAAGGGGCCGGTGCTGCGCCCAAGGCTCCTGCGCCGGCAGCAAAACCAGCGGAAACCTCGAAGCAGGCGCCTGCGGCTCCGCAAAGGTCGTCTGAAATGCCCGTGCCGCCCTCGGTGCGAAAAATAGCGGCGGAAAGCGGATTCGACCCGTCGAAAGTCAGCGGCACCGGCCTGCACGGGCAGGTCACCAAAGGCGACATGCTGAGCGCGATCGAGCGCGCCGCGGCGCAGCCGACGCCGGTCTCCGCACCGGTGCAGATGCGCGCGCCGTCACCCGCCGATGATGCCGCCCGTGAAGAGCGCGTGCATATGACGCGGCTGCGCCAAACGATTGCACGCCGCCTGAAGGATGCGCAGAACACCGCAGCCATGCTCACGACCTTTAACGAGGTCGACATGAGCGCGGTGATGCATCTGCGCAATCAGTACAAGGACCTCTTCGAAAAGAAGCACGGCGGGAAGCTCGGCTTCATGGGTTTCTTCGTCCGTGCCTGCATCCAGGCGCTCAAGGAGATTCCCGCCGTCAATGCGGAGATCGACGGCACCGACATTGTCTACAAAAACTACTATCACATCGGAATTGCCGTTGGCACCGACAAAGGTCTGGTGGTGCCGGTTGTGCGTGACGCCCAAACAATGTCGCTGGCAGAGATCGAGAAAACCGTCGCCGATTTCGGCCGCCGCGCGCGCGATGGCAGCCTCAAAATAGAGGACATGCAAGGGGGCACTTTCACCATCACCAATGGCGGCGTTTACGGCTCGCTGATGTCGACTCCGATCCTCAACGCACCGCAGTCAGGCATCCTCGGCATGCACAAGATTCAGGAACGCCCTGTGGTCATTGCAGGGAAGATCGAGGCACGGCCGATGATGTATCTTGCGCTTTCCTACGATCACCGCATCGTCGACGGGCGCGAGGCCGTTACTTTCCTCGTGCGTGTGAAGGAAGGGTTGGAAGATCCGGCGCGGGTCGTGCTCGACCTATAAGTTTCCTCCGTCACGCCCGGCCTTGTGCCGGGCATCCACGTCTCAGCGCTTTGCAAGACGTGGATGGCCGGGGCGAGCCCGGCCATGACAACTGGGAGTGCGGAGTGCATTCATGGCTTACGATCTCATTGTTATTGGCACCGGCCCCGGCGGTTACGTCTGTGCAATTCGGGCGGCGCAGCTTGGCTTGAAAACGGCAGTCGTCGAAAAAAACGCCACCTTTGGCGGGACCTGCCTGAACATTGGCTGCATTCCCTCCAAGGCGCTGCTGCATGCTTCCGAGCTTTTCGAAGAGGCGGGCCACACGTTCGGGAAGATGGGCATTGGCGTTTCAACCCCGAAACTCGATCTCAAGGCCATGATGACGTTCAAGGATCGGGGCGTGGAAAGCAACGTGAAGGGTGTGGATTTTCTTTTTAGGAAGAACAAGATCGATAGTTTTAGCGGCGCGGGCCGCATCATCGGCCCCGGCAAGGTCGAGGTCAAAGGCGCCGACAGCAAGACGCAGACACTGGAAACCAAATCCATCGTCATCGCCACGGGCTCGGATGTCGCGCGCCTGAAGGGCATCGAGATCGACGAAAAACGTATTGTGTCATCAACTGGCGCGCTGTCGCTGCCGGAGGTTCCGAAGCATCTGCTTGTGGTCGGCGCCGGTGTGATCGGGCTTGAACTTGGCTCCGTCTGGCGACGGCTCGGCGCGCAGGTCACAGTCGTGGAATTCCTTGACGGGGTTCTGCCCGGCATGGACGGCGAAGTGCGCCGGCAGGCGCAGCGCCTGCTCGGAAAGCAGGGAATGACATTCAAGTTATCGTCGAAAGTGACCGCGGTCGACGCGTCCGGAAAGCGGTTGAAGGCGACGGTCGAGCCTGCGAAAGGCGGCGCGGCCGAAACGATCGAGGCCGACATCGTTCTGGTTGCGATCGGGCGTGTGCCGTACACCGAGGGCCTCGGCCTCAACGAGATCGGGGTGAAGCTTGATGAGCGCGGACGCGTGGTCGTCGATCATTATTATGCGACGAGCATTCCGGGCATCTGGGCAATCGGAGATGTCATTGCTGGGCCGATGCTGGCGCACAAGGCCGAGGATGAAGGCGTTGCTGTTGCGGAAATTCTGGTCGGGCAGGCCGGTCACGTGAATTACGACGCCATCCCGAACGTTGTCTATACCTTTCCGGAAATCGCGGTCGTTGGAAAAGGCGAAGAGGAGTTGAAGGCCGCAGGAATCGCGTACAACGCCGGCAAGTTTCCGTTCACCGCCAACGGGCGCGCCAAGGTGAACCTGACCACCGACGGGTTTGTGAAAATCCTGGCCGATGCGAAAACCGATCGCGTCCTCGGCGTGCAGCTCATCTGCGCCGATGCCGGCAACATGATCGCAGAAGCTGCCATCGCCATGGAATTCGGCGCATCGGCCGAAGACATTGCGCGCACCTGCCACGCACATCCGACATTGTCGGAGGCCGTCAAGGAAGCCGCGATGGCGGTGGCGAAGCGCACGATTCATATGTAGCTTCGCGACAGCAAGGAAAAATCGGGAGTGTTAAATGGCCAAAGGCCATAAGGACAAAGTTGCGGTCATTACCGGTGCTGCAGGCGGCATCGGGCAGGCCTTTGCGAAACGGCTCGCCGAAGACGGCGTGCATATTGCCATCGTCGATGTCGGCGACAGCAGCGCGACGGTGAAGATGGTCGAGGCCGTCGGGCGCCAAGCCATTGCCGTCAAATGCGATGTGGCTTCGGAAGCATCCGTTGCGGCCATGGCAAAGGAGGTCGGCAAGGAGTTCAGCAACGTCGATATCGTGGTGAATTGCGCCGGAATTTTTCCGCAGAAGAATTTTTCCGAAATGACCTTCGCCGACTGGCGCACCGTGCTTTCAATCAATCTCGACGGAACGTTTCTGGTGACCGCGGCGTTCGTGCCCGGCATGCGGGCCCGCAAATGGGGGCGTGTCGTCAATATGGCGTCAAGCACGCTCGGCTCGGTGGTGACCGGTTTTGCGCACTACGTCGCGAGCAAAGGCGGCATCGTTGGGTTCACGCGTGCGCTTGCCACCGATCTTGCGCCGGACGGAATTACCGTGAATGCGATCGCGCCAGGACTGACACGTTCGCCGGGCACAATGGTGCGTTCGCCGCGTCCCGGTTTCAAGACCATGGATGAGGAGTTTGCCGCGGTCGCGCAGATGCAGGCGATCAAGCGCGTGGAAGTGCCCGACGATCTGGTCGGCGCCGTGTCCTTCTTGACCAGCGACGACGCGGCTTTCATCACCGGGCAGACGTTGAATGTCGACGGCGGGCGCGTACGCAGCTAGTGCCCGGCCAGATGGAGGGCGTGCGGCGCCAATAGACCCAAGGCCATGAAACCAACGCCAAAGACGCCGGCGAAGCCCGCCAGCCAGGCCAGCGCGACAATTCCCGTAATAACTGCAGCTGAAGCAAGCACGATGCCGATCTGGAACGCGGCTGAGGCGAACTCATATTGGTGATATTTCGCGAGCCAGGTGTCGCGGTCGTGCTCAAGTCTTTCGGCCATCGCGCGCAGTTCCTTGCGCCCATCCATTTCCTTTGGATCCGACTCGTACCTCGCCACCGTATTGCGCCAGTTTTCGATCTGCTTGGTGATCGCCGCCTTGCTCTCTTCATTTGCGATCACCGGCAATGTTGCTGCCAGCCCCTCGGCTGCAACACGCAAAGTTGTCTGTCGGACAGTTTTGGCCTGGAAGAAATTCCAGGTGTCGGAGGACTTGATATTGTCGGCAATCGCCGCTGTTTGTGCGCTTTTTCCCAGCGTTTCAGAGAATGCCAGAAACAATGCCAGAACGGAGATCAGCAGCGCGATCTTCTTGTTGGAATGTGATGCATGCTCGGCATGTTCAGCATGCTCGAGATTTTCGTGCGCGCTCATCGCCCCCTCCCTAATCCACGGGCACGATGCTGGTAAAACCGATGCAGTGCAAGAGGGCGTGTCACGCGCGCGGATGAGCGTTGTTATAAACTTCCAGTAAACGCTCGGCATCGACCCCGGTATAAATCTGCGTGGTCGACAATGAAGCGTGTCCGAGCAGCTCCTGGATGGATCGCAGGTCGCCGCCGCGCGTGAGCAAATGGGTCGCGAAGGAATGCCGCAAGGCGTGCGGCGTCGCGGTGTCAGCCAGCCCGAGCGCGCCGCGCAGCCGCGCCATCGTCAGCTGCACAATGCGAGGTGACAATGGTTTGCCGCGTGCCCCGACAAAGAGTGGCCCGTTCGGAGGATTTTCGTGCGGACACAGTGCAACATAGTCGGCAATCGCCTTCGTGACCTGAGGAAGCACCGGCACCATCCGCGTTTTGTTGCCCTTGCCGGTGACGATGAGGCTATCGGACTTGCCGGTGAAGTCCTTGTGTTTCAGCCCAAGAGCCTCGGAGATCCGCAGGCCGCACCCATAGAGCAGCGCGAGCACGGCCGCGTCGCGTGCGATGATCCATGGCTCGCGTTCTTCGCCCTCACGCAGGTCCGTGTCGGCGATTTTCCTGGCGGCAGAGATGGCGAGCGGTTTCGGCAGTGTTCTCGGCAGTTTTGGTGTGCGCACCGCCGCCAGTGCCGCAACTTTTCCTTTCCCGTTTCTCTCGAGAAAGCGCGCGAACGAACGACAGCCCGCAAGCGTGCGCATCAGCGAACGATTTCCAGCACCCTCGTTTCGCCGCGCGGCCATGAAAGCGCGGATATCAGCTGGGGTCAGCTTGGCGAGCTGCTTCAGCGTCGGCGCGGAGCCCAAATGGTCGGTCAGAAAGCCCAGGAACTGGGACACGTCACGCCTGTAGGCGTCCAATGTTTTCGCGGACATGCGGCGCTCGGCACCGAGATGGCTAAGCCATCGCGCGATTTCAACATTGATGTCGGGCGCGACGCGAAACACGTCCAGGGTGGGTGTCTTGGCGGCAGTCATCGGGGCAAGAATGACATTGCTTTCTTCACCCTTCCTTAAAGCCGCGGAATCGGCCAGACCTGAGCCCATGACCACGCGCGTCGTCGATATTCTGGTGCCGGTGGCGCTTGACCAGACCTATTCCTACCGGGTTCCGGCCGGGCTCGAGCTCGCGCCGGGCAACCTGGTGTCGGTGTCGCTCGGTGCGCGGGAATGCATGGGCGTTGTCTGGGCGGAGAATCCCACGCCCAATCCGCGATTGCACAATCGGCTGAAGGACGTCGATGAAAAGCTCGACGTACCGCCGCTCAAAGCCGAACTGCGCCAGTTCGTCGACTGGGTTTCCGGCTATACGCTCGCCTCGCGCGGCACCGTGCTGCGCATGGCTTTGCGCATGGGCGAGCATCTCGGCCCGGGACGCGAGCAAGTCGGCGTCCGACTGGGCGGTCCGCCCCCGCAACGAATGACCCCGGCCCGCGCGCGCGTGCTTCGGCTTGTTGCGGACGGACTCACACGCCCGAAAGGCGCAGTTGCGAAGGAAGCGGGAGTCAGCGCGAGCGTCATTAATGGATTGATCGATGAGGGCGCACTTGAAACCGTGGTGATCCCGCCCGATCCCGTGGCGCTGCCGCCCGACCCCGATTTCGCCAAACCAGAGTTCTCGCTGGCGCAGCTCGCTGCCGCCGACGCCTTGCGCAAGACGGTCGAACAGGGCGGCTACACGGTGACATTATTGGACGGGGTCACCGGTTCCGGAAAGACCGAGGTCTATTTCGAGGCAGTTGCCGAAAATATCCGGCGCAAGCGGCAGACCCTCATCCTGATGCCGGAAATAGCGTTGACCGCCCAGTTCCTCGATCGCTTCTCCAGCCGCTTCGGAACGCGGCCAGCCGAATGGCACTCGCAAATTTCGCCGCGTAAGCGTGCGCAGACCTGGGCTGCGGTTGCCGCGAATGAAGTCTCGGTGATTGTCGGGGCACGTTCGGCATTGTTTCTGCCTTATGCCGATCTCGGACTTGTCGTGGTCGACGAAGAGCACGATCCGGCCTACAAGCAGGAAGACGGCGCGCACTACCACGCACGCGACATGGCTGTGGTGCGCGGCTCGATTGCTAAAATTCCGGTGGTGCTTGCGTCGGCGACGCCATCAGTCGAATCCGAAGTGAATGCGCGTCGCGGCCGTTACCGGCACGTGCATTTGCCGGAACGTTTCGGCGGAGCGCATCTGCCGTCGATCGAGGCGATCGACATGCGTCGCGAGGGCCCACCGCGCGGACGTTTTATTTCGCCGCGGCTGGCCGAAGCTGTCGCAGTGTCGCTCACGCGAGGCGAGCAGGCGTTGCTATTTCTCAACCGGCGCGGCTATTCGCCTCTTACGTTATGCCGGGCATGTGGTTTCCGTTTTCAATGCCCGAATTGCGATGCGTGGCTGGTCGATCACCGCTTTAAGCGCAGGCTCGTGTGTCATCATTGCGGGTATTCGATCCCGCCGCCTGCGGAATGCCCAAACTGCCATGCGACCGAAAGCCTCGCTGCCGTCGGCCCGGGCGTGGAGCGGTTGGAGCAGGAGGCGGCTGAACTGTTCCCGCAGGCGCGGATTTTGGTGCTGTCGAGCGATCTCGTGGAATCGGTCGAACGGCTTCGGCAAGAGCTCGACGATGTCGCCGAAGGACGCTTCGAGCTCGTCATTGGCACGCAGCTTGTCGCCAAGGGACACCATTTTCCCAAGCTCAATCTGGTCGGCATCGTGGACGCGGATCTCGGCCTGGGTAACGGCGATCCCCGTGCCGCCGAACGGACATTCCAGCTGCTGCATCAGGTGGTTGGGCGCGCGGGGCGTGAGGCGGGGCGGGGCTTCGGCTACCTGCAGACCCACCAGCCAGAACATCCCGTGATGCGGGCGCTTATCTCGGGCGACCGCGAGGCTTTCTACAAAAACGAAATAGAACAACGCGAGCGTACCGGTTATCCGCCGTTTGGGCGACTGGCAGGGCTGGTTATCACTGCAAATGAGCGGCACGCCGCGGAAGCCTATGGCCGCACTCTGGCCCAGGCTGCGCCGCGCGGCGAACAGGTCCGCGTGCTCGGTCCCGCCGAAGCGCCGATCGCGGTCGTGCGTGGCCGGCATCGCTTCCGCCTACTGGTGAAATCGCCGCGCGCCTTCGATCTTTCGGCCTATTTGCGTGCCTGGCTTGCCGCGGCGCCCAAGCCGCGCGGCAATGTGCGGCTGGAAGTCGACGTCGACCCGCAGAGCTTTTTCTAGACGTCACGAGGCAAATTTCAGGTCAAATCCCTTTGCGCCTCAATTACTCGGGCATTTCGTCGTGGCGCGCGTTCGGCTGCAGCAAGACACATGCAGCTGCTGCGAAGATCATGGCAAAACCGATCATGTCGGGAATCGTCAGACGCTCGCCAAGCACAAGTGCAGTTGCACTCACGCCGATCACAGGAACCAAAAGCGATCCGAGTGCCGCCGTTGTGGCCGGCAAGCGTCCCACGATCGACCACCACAGGAAATGTGCAAGGCCGACACCGAACAATCCCACAAAAAGGATTGCCAGTATCGTATCCCTCTGCAGCGGCCAGAGATGCGGATAGCCTTCGAAGGCGAAGCTCCCGATGACGATGAATACCAGCCCGAACAGCAATTGCCACGCCGCATTGACCAGCGGCTCGACCGTCACTTTCGCCCATTTGATGTAGACGGTCGCAACGGCCCATGTCAGCGCGCAGCCGAGAGAATAGAAGACGAATGGAGGAAAACCGGCGGCAAACAACGGCCACAGCAGAATTGTGATGCCGGCGATGCACAGACCGAAAGCAAACCAGCGAATCGTGTTGAGACGCTCGCCGAGCACGAGCCAACTGAGCACGACCGTCCATATCGGCATCGAGTAGGTGATGATGATTGCGCGTGACGTGGCGCCGCTGAGCTGCGCGAAACCGGAGAGGACCTGAAATCCCGCGACATTGAGCAATCCCGCGACCATGACATGAACGTACTCGCCGCGAGGCACCCGCATATTGTGGCCGGTGACGCTGGCCGCCAAAAACAGAGTTGCGGCGCCTATGCCGGAGCCGGCGACGCGCAGGCTCCAGGGCGATATCTCGCGCAAGGCGAACGCGGCGGCGACCCAGTTCAGCCCCCAGGCAAACGCAAGCAGCACGACCAGCAGCCTTGCGGTTGCGGCGCTGTCACCTTTCGCAGTCGGATTTGGCATTGCGATGGGGAATTCCGGCTGGCGCTTCGGTAGCGCACGCTATAGCGCGCTCTTCCCTCTGGCGAGGTAGCCCTGCGATGCAAATTTGATGGCTGCTGCCCCCACGCCGGAACCGCGGCGAATGGTTCGCCGTGTTGCACCGCCATGCCTGCTGTGTTAGCTAGCCCACGATTTCAGGGGGTTTCCGCAAACTTTCGCGACGTCTCCAGAAGTCGGAATTCCCGCTTGGATTCCAATGGTTTGCGCCGCCTTCCCGCGACGGCGTCCGGCCTGTGGATGAAGTAGAGGCATCGAGCGTTCCCGTGGCAGGTGAAGATCAGACCATCTCCGGCATGGCAGGCCGTTATGCCACCGCGTTGTTCGAGCTCGCGCTCGAGAACAAGGCGGTCGATGCGGTCAAGAAAGATCTCGATCAGTTCGACGCGCTCATTGCCGGCAGTGCCGATCTCAGTCGCCTGGTGCGCAGCCCGGTCTTCGACGCCGAAGAGCAGCTCAAGGCGCTGTCTGCGGTCCTCGCCAAGGCCGGTATCGGCGGACTCGCCGCAAATTTCCTGAGGGTGATCACCACGAACCGCCGGCTGTTCGCTGTACGCGACATGATCCGTGGCTATCGCGCGCTGGTCGCGCGCCACAAAGGCGAAGTGATGGCTCACGTGACCGTCGCCGAGAAACTCAGCGACACGCATCTCGACGCTCTCAAGAGCGCGCTTAAATCGGTGACGAGCGGCAAGAACATCGATCTCGACGTCAAGGTCGATCCTGCCATCATCGGCGGCCTGATTGTGAAGGTTGGCAGCCGCATGGTCGACAGCTCGCTCCGCACCAAACTCAATTCGATCAAGTTAGCGATGAAAGAGGCCCGCTGATGGACATCCGCGCCGCAGAAATTTCCGCAATCCTGAAAGAGCAGATCAAGAATTTCGGCCAGGAGGCCGAAGTCTCCGAGGTTGGCCAGGTGCTTTCAGTCGGCGATGGCATTGCCCGCGTCTACGGGCTCGACAATGTTCAGTCCGGCGAGATGGTCGAATTCGAGAACGGCGTGCGCGGCATGGCGCTCAATCTCGAAATCGACAATGTCGGTATCGTTATTTTCGGCAACGACCGTGAGATCAAGGAAGGCCAGACCGTCAAGCGCACCGGCGCAATCGTGGACGTACCGGTCGGCAAGGGCCTTCTCGGCCGCGTGGTCGACGCGCTCGGAAATCCCATCGACGGCAAAGGCCCGATCAAGGCGGACAAACGCGCCCGTGTTGACGTGAAAGCGCCCGGCATCATCCCGCGCAAGTCAGTGCACGAGCCGATGGCGACCGGGCTGAAGGCGATCGATTCGCTGATCCCGATCGGACGCGGCCAACGCGAGCTGATCATCGGCGACCGCCAGACCGGCAAGACCGCAATCGCGCTCGACACGATCCTCAATCAGAAGCCGCTCAACGCGCAGCCGGACGAGAAGATCAAGCTTTATTGCGTCTATGTTGCGATCGGCCAGAAGCGCTCGACCGTCGCGCAATTCGTGAAGGTGCTCGAGGAGCAGGGTGCGCTCGACTATTCAATCGTCATTGCGGCCACGGCTTCCGATCCGGCGCCAATGCAGTATCTGGCACCGTTCTCGGGCTGCACGATGGGTGAATTCTTCCGCGACAATGGCATGCACGCCGTCATCATCTACGATGACCTGTCGAAGCAGGCCGTCGCCTATCGGCAAATGTCGCTGCTGCTGCGCCGCCCGCCGGGCCGCGAGGCTTATCCCGGCGACGTCTTCTATCTGCATTCGCGCCTGCTCGAGCGCGCGGCAAAGATGAACGACGAGAACAAGGCTGGTTCGCTGACCGCGCTGCCGGTCATCGAGACGCAAGCCAACGACGTGTCCGCCTACATTCCGACCAACGTCATTTCCATCACCGACGGGCAGATCTTCCTGGAAACCGACCTGTTCTACCAGGGCATTCGCCCGGCGGTGAACGTCGGTCTTTCGGTGTCGCGCGTCGGTTCTTCCGCGCAGACCAAGGCGATGAAGAAAGTAGCCGGCCGCATCAAGGGCGAGCTGGCCCAGTATCGCGAGATGGCCGCTTTCGCCCAGTTCGGTTCCGACCTCGACGCGACGACGCAGCGATTGCTTAATCGCGGCGCGCGCCTGACCGAACTGCTCAAGCAGCCGCAATTTTCGCCGCTGAAGATGGAAGAGCAGGTCTGCGTGATCTACGCCGGCGTCAATGGCTATCTCGATCCGATCGACGTCGCCCGCGTGCGGCCGTTCGAAACCGGGCTGCTGACACTGCTGCGCAGCAAGCACGCGGACCTGCTCGACAGCATCCGCAAGAGCGGCGACCTGTCGGATGCCGATGCGGCCAAGCTCAAGGGCGTGGTCGACGGCTACGCCAAGACATTCGCCTGATGGCGGCATAGGGAGCGATCCAGGAACCGTTCGACATGGCCAGCCTCAAGGACATGCGTGTTCGCATCGCCGCTACCAAGGCGACGCAGAAGATTACCAAGGCCATGCAGATGGTTGCGGCCTCCAAGCTGCGCCGCGCGCAGGTGGCGGCGGAAGCGGCTCGTCCTTTCGCCGAGCGCATGGAGAAAGTGCTGGGTTCGATCGCATCGGCAGTGGCCGGGAGCGATTCAGCACCGAAATTACTGGCCGGCACGGGCGCCGACAGGGTGCACCTGCTGGTGGTGTGCACCGCCGAACGTGGCCTGTGCGGTCCGTTCAACTCCTCGATCGTGCGGCTGGCGCGCGAAAAGGTGAATGCGCTGGTCAACGATGGCAAGGAGGTCAAGATCCTCTGCGTCGGGCGAAAAGGTTACGAGCAACTGCGCCGCCTCTATGGAAAGCTGATCATCGAGACACTGGAGCTTCGCGGCGTGCGCACGATCGGTCTAGCGCAGGCCGAGATGATCGCCAAAAAGATCATCACATTGTTCGATCAGGGCGCCTTCGACGTCTGCACCCTCTTCTTTTCCCGGTTCAGATCGGTCATCGCCCAGATTCCAACCGCGCAGCAGATTATCCCGCCGGTATTCGAGAACGTTGCCGAAAATGGCACCGATGCCGCCTATGAATACGAGCCGGAAGAGGACGAGATCCTTGCCGAGCTTCTGCCGCGAAATCTTTCCGTGCAGGTATTCCGCGCGCTTCTTGAGAACGCTGCCTCCGAGCAGGGCGCGCGCATGAGTGCGATGGACAATGCGACACGCAATGCAGGCGAAATGATCCGCAAGCAAACGCTTACTTACAACCGCACGCGTCAGGCAATGATCACCAAGGAGCTGATCGAGATCATCTCCGGCGCCGAGGCGCTCTAATTTCCGTAACGAGGCACGAAATGGCTACACCCAACGCAGTCGGAAAAATCACGCAGGTCATCGGCGCTGTCGTCGACGTGCAGTTTGAAGATCACCTGCCGGCGATCCTGAACGCGCTCGAGACCACCAATGGCGGCAACCGCCTGGTGCTCGAAGTGGCGCAGCATCTGGGCGAATCGACCGTGCGCACCATCGCGATGGACTCATCCGAAGGACTGGTGCGCGGTCAGAAAGTTACCGATACGGGTGAGCCGATTGAAGTGCCGGTTGGCCCCGAGACGCTCGGCCGCATAATCAACGTGGTCGGCGAGGCCGTGGACGAGGCGGGACCGGTCAAGACCAAGCAGAAACGTGCGATTCACCAGCCGGCGCCTGAGTATATCGAGCAGTCGACGGAAGCGCAGATTCTCGTTACCGGCATCAAGGTCGTGGACCTGCTCGCGCCTTACGCAAAGGGTGGCAAGATCGGCCTGTTCGGCGGCGCAGGTGTCGGCAAGACCGTGCTGATCATGGAGCTCATCAATAACGTGGCGAAGGCGCACGGCGGCTACTCGGTGTTCGCCGGCGTTGGCGAACGCACCCGCGAGGGCAACGATCTCTATCACGAGATGATCGAATCCGGCGTGAACAAGGACCCCAGGAAAGGTTCGGTCGAAGGCTCGAAGTGCGCGCTGGTTTACGGGCAGATGAACGAGCCGCCCGGTGCCCGTGCCCGCGTCGGCCTGACCGGCCTGACGGTCGCCGAATATTTCCGCGATCAGGGCCAGGACGTGCTGTTCTTCGTCGACAACATCTTCCGCTTCACGCAGGCCGGCTCGGAAGTGTCGGCGCTCCTCGGCCGTATTCCTTCCGCGGTGGGAT
>Ga0310810_10000423_pt1 | contig 43518 bp, 46 predicted proteins | sample NCmetagenome_FD_207641 | JGI IMG/M metagenome (GOLD analysis project Ga0310810, IMG submission 207641) | Soil microbial communities from experimental microcosm in Duke University, North Carolina, United States - NC | ecosystem: Engineered > Artificial ecosystem > Soil microcosm > Unclassified ...
GTGCCGGCAAAGGATCGGCGCCGGCGACCTTGTTGAAGAGCTCGACCACCGCCGTTTCGCGCGGCAACTCGCGGATCACTTTTTCCAAGGCTTCCAACGCCAGAGGGGATGGCGTGTCGCCGGCGGTCCGCTCGTATTCTTTTTCGAACTCCGGATCGCTCAAAGTTTTGCGCATCGCCTCCTGCAAAATCTGCGCGCGATCTTTAGGCGTGCCCGGCGGCAGGAAAAAATTCTGCCCTGCCAATCTGAAGGCGCGGAACATTGCAATCAACTTTTTCTCGCGCTCGGATTTGGCAAAGCTCTCCAACTCCGGCAAGCTCGTAAACCGCTGATTGCGTTTTCCCTTGGGAATTTCGATGCCGGCATGAATGTCGACCATGCCCTTCTCCAGCCATTCGCGCGAGCGCACCAGCATGGTTTCCGCCGTGGTCACGCGCGCGTCGACTTCGCGGCGAGTAATCGCGATGTCGAGCTGCGGGCCGCTGTAACCCGTGACGAACTTGGGGTCGTTTAGACCGATCAGATACGAGAAGACACGACCGGTGATGTAGACCGGATGGCCCACCGATTGGCCGCCCACGCGTACCGCCGGCGTCGTGCGCAATTTTTCCAGACTATTCAATCCCGCATCACGTGCGTGATGAATAGATAATGCTGGGCGCTGTCCGGCGTGCCGAGGTAGATAAATTTATCGATATCGTATTGCACACCGGGCTCGCCGAGCACTGCGTTCGCCACCAGCGCGGCGCCCATGCTGCCAACGGTGAGCCCGTCAGGTTTGGCGACCTTGAAAACATGATTCGCCGCCTGCCGGCCCCCGCCAGCCTGCATATACTGGACAATGATGTTGGGACCTCCTGGAATGTGCTTGCGTAAAATGTTGACGACAGCTCGAGTTCGTAAGTCCGCCGAACCCGCCGGCGGGCCGCCGAGAACGACGTTGATGGTTTTGTCGGCGTAGAAATTGGATTGCGCCCAACTCCGAGCGCTGTCGAATCCGCAGATGCCTACCAGCAGAAGCACGATCGTCATCTTCATAGGCTTCGCTCCCGACCACGGATGATTCGGTGAACAAGACCTCCTACTCCAGGGCACGTTAATTGTCTACTGACGGTGCTAGAAATCGGCGGCGCGTCGTTGGAATATTGAAACTGATGAGCCACGCATTTCTATCACTAGGAGAGAAAACATGAAGTCAATCGTCAGGTGGAGCGTTTCCATCGCATTCATATTTTTGTTTACCGTTCATGCGCAAGCTCAAAACGGCAAAGTGGATATCCTCTGGCTGGGCCAGGCCGCCACCAGAATCACCACGCCGCGCGGCAAGGTCATCGTCATCGATCCGTACCTCAGCAAGAATCCAAAATCGCCGGAGCAGTACCGCGATCCGGACGCCCTGGGCAAGGTCGACCTTGTGCTGGTGACTCACGCGCACAACGATCATATCGGCGACACGCCGGAGATCGTAAAAAAACAGAACGTTCACCTATGGGCACCGCAGGGACTGGCTGCCGCGCTTGTCGCGCTGGGCGTCGTGCCGCAGCAACTCGCCCACCGCATGGGCCAGGGCGGCTCCGTCATGCCCTTCGGTCCTAGCGGCGCGAAGATCATCATGGTCCACGCCGAGCACAACTCCGAGCTCGTCTGGAACAATCCCGCCACCGGCAAGAACGAGGTTCACTACGGCGGCGAACCTTGCGGCTACATCATCCAGCTGGAAAACGGTTTCAGGATTTACCATATGGGCGATACCGGGTTGTTCGGCGACATGAAGCTGATCGGCGACTACTACAAACCGGATCTGCTTATGATCCCCATCGGCGGCGGCTCAGCCGTAATGAACCCGGAGGACGCGGCATACGCAACGCGCAATTTCTTGCATGCCAAGTACGCGATACCGATTCACTACGGCACCAACCCGGCCCTCGTCGGCACGCCGCAGGAGTACGTGAAGGCGCTCGGCAAATCGAACACCAAAGTTTTTCCGATCAATCCCGGGGACAAGCTCGAGATCGAGGCAAAGCAGAAAGGCGCGTATCAGGTAAACGCGCCAAAATGACGAGCCGCGCGACCTCCACCCGCACTCGATTTAAGGTTTCGCCACGCCCAGGTCGCGGCGCGCTTTTTCAAGGAAAGTGAAGTCGGAAACCTGACCGACGCTGAAGGGCTGCGCAACTTTCGAGTCTTCGCGCACCAGGTCGATCATCAGTTGCAGCCCTTCCGGCTTCACCGACATGTCGCGCAGGATGCCGCGGCCGAACTGCTTGAGCATTTCGCCGGCCAGGCGCCGGTCCTTCAGACGCCACTGTTTCATGATGATCTGAATCACTTCGTCGCGGTTGCGCGGGTCGACGCTGAAAAGAAAGCCGCGCAGGGTCGCGCGCACCATCGCATAAACTTCGTCCGGGCTGTCCTGAATTTTTTTGACCGACGACCCGAAGCCGTTCTGCGGAAAACTCAGCGCGTCGCCGAGAAACAACAGTTCGTTGTAGCCTTTCTCGACGGCGAGAATGTTTTCCGGCACGCCGAGCAGCGCGGCATCCACCGTGCCGGATTCCAGAGCGGTGAGCCGATTATCTCTCAAAGTCACCACGGTGACGTCGCGACCGGGGTCGAGGCGAAAATGTTTGAGAGCGGCGTCGGCCATCAAAGTCGCAGTGCCGCCGGCGGTGCTACCCGCGACCTTCTTGCCTCGGAGATCGCCCGCGGTGCGAATATCCTTTCTCGAAACGAAGGACTGCAGCGGCCGATCGACGGCGCAGGCGAGAATTTTCGCCGGAAAGCCGCGCACGATGCCTTGAATGATGCCGTTGACCGCCGCGCTGTAGTCGAGATCGCCGCGCACGAAGGCCGCGTTTACGGCTTGAGTCGACATGAAAATGGTTTCGAGCTCGATGCCCTGCTCGCGGTAGAACCCTTTGTGATAAGCGACGTGAAACGGCAGGAAACCGATGTTTGTCGACTGGATGCCCATGCGCACTTTTTTGAGCGCAGGCTGGGCCCAGAGCTCCGAGCACGGGATAAAAATTGAAAGAGCGATGAGCGCCAGACAGCGAGCCGGTATTCTCCGCAGTTTCATATGTGCGGCACGAAGAGCTCATCGATGTTGGGTTTGCGCTCGAGAATTCCCTGCTGGATCTGATAGTCCATCAAGGTTTCCAGGGAGCGGCGTGCGCAGCCGCGTTTGAGACTGTACTGAAACTCTTCGCCCATGACTTCTCTTTCCCAGGCCGCGTCGCGCCGCTGCTTTTCATCGCGATAGCGGTCGGCCCGCGAATTGGCTTCGATCAACGCCGCCAGCAATTTATCAGCGACTTCCGGCTGCTCGTCGAAGATCTCACGGCGCAGCGCGAAAAGATGATTGATCGTGTAGGCACCGGTGCGCTGAAAGAAACCTTTCTCCGCCTGCCGGTAATCGCTCATCAGGTAGCGCATGTTGGCTGTGGCGTGGAGCGCGTAGGGTTCAAGAGCCGCGTCGATCTCGCCCCGTTCGACCAGCTCGACGGCGTGCTCGCGGCTGCGCGGCTGTGAAATAAAATCAACGCGCACGTCGGCGGGCGGCGGACGCAGGCTTTCTTCGGCGATATCGGGTTCCGCGACATACCATTCGACGTCTTGTGGTCTGACGCTGAACTCGTTTTGCAGAATGCCCCGGAGCCACACCGGCGTCGTCGCGTTATAGCGATGGACCGTGATTTTCCCGCCCGCAAGCTCCGACGGATGCCGCAGCGGCGAACTGGTTCGGCAGTACATGCAGCGCAGGCGAAAGCGCCGCGACAGAAAAACCGGCAGTGCGATCAGCGGCACACCGCGCAGACGCGCCAGAATATAAGAAGAGATCGACAACTCGCCGCCGTCGATTTCGCCGGCGATGATCGCCCGATGGCGCGCGCCGACGTTATCATAACCGTCGCCGAACTGGGTCCGAAGCTCGAGATCGACGTTCGCTGCGCTCACCGATCCGTCGAACAATGCCTCGGTATAAGGCGATCTGCTCATGCCGATGGTCAGATGCTTTTGCATATCCGCCTTTCTCCGCTGAAGCCGAGAGAAAATTCCTTCCGTCCTGGGCCGTCCTAGCATACCCGGCTGCCTTCGAACAACGCGTGCGGAGAATTAAACCGAGAACTGCGCTCGGATATTGCAACACCGGAGCAACATACGATAAGACCACACCGGCATACGCCCTGAAAAACCAATCCGGAGCTCTCGATGAAACCTTCGCACCGCTCTCCATTTCTCGCTGTTGCTGCTCTCTGCTTCGCCGGTTCGCTTGCGCTCGCGCAGGACAAAAAACTCACCACGGTCAATCTCGGCTACTCGGCCATCAGCGGTAGCTTCGCGCCGCTGTGGGTCGGCTTCGAGCAAGGACTGTTCGCGAAACATGGCATCGATTTGAAAATGGCCTACATTCAGGGCAACCGGGTGATGCTGTCGGCATTGACCGCCGGTGAAATCCTATTTTACCAGGGCGCGGCCGAAGGCTTGATCCGGCTCGTCTCCGGCGGCGGCGACGGAATTTTTGTCGCGACCCAGTACAACTTCGTCGGACACTACGTGCTGATGACCGATCCGAGCATCACCCGCCTCGAAGATCTGCGCGGCAAAAGAATCGCGCTCGATCCCACCAGCCCGACTTACGGCTACATGCTCAAAGCGCTGGAGCAGGTCGGAATGAAAAAAGAAGACGTGGTCTTCGTGCAGTTCGGCACGGCGGGCCAACCCGAGCGCGCGATAGCAGTGCTACGCAAGCAGGCGTCGGCGACCATTCTCACCGCGCCCAATACCTACGCCGCCGAAAAACAGGGCCTGCGCAAATTTTCCATCCTGCGCGAGCTCGGCATCCGCCAGTTGATCACCGTCACCGCAACCACGAACAAATATCTGCGCGAGCGGCGCGAGACCGTCGCAGCGCTCCTGCGCGCCTACGTCGAAGCCCTTTCCGTTGTGAAAGCGCAACGCGACGTCACCATGAAAGTCATCGCCAAATACACCCGACAACGCGACCCCGACGTGCTCGCCAAATTTTACGACGATCTCGTCCCCGATTTGCCGCGCATCCCTTACATCGACGACACTTCCGCCCGCGCCACCCTCGACGCCATGCAAGCTCAAGGGCCGGCGCTGCCGAAAGTGGATGTGAAAGCGCTCTACGATAATAGTCTATTAAAAATGATCGAAGCGGAAATGGATCGCGATAAACGGCGATAGTGCCGGAGGGCGAAAACGGGACGACCTTTGTTTCGTTTCTGCTTAACGACCGCGGTTGAGCGGCGGCCCACCGGGCGAAGCGAGCTGGTCGCGGGTGCCGGTCGACTACAACCGGGGGTTAGGCCGTGCGCAACTCATTACGGTTGGCCACCAATTTACTATAGGTACAATACGAGGCACACAAGGATCCCCACGGCGAGAGCCGCATGCGAGGCGTAGTGAGTCCGCAGGTATGACGAAGACAGAGATAAATTGCTCAGCTTCATCCAGGTCCCCACGACAAGAGCTAACAGATAGAGCGGCAGACCGAGGACCAAGATCCACGGCGAATACATGCTCCCCGCAACGATTCCGACCAGCGCAATATAGCTCCACGTATGAAAAGGTGTGAGAGCTTCGACAATTCGGCCCTTCTCTTCGACGGTCAATCGCTTCATTCCGGCGGTCAAGATGAGCCGGCTCGCAATAGCACCGCTTGCGATGGCGACGATTGGTCCTACGCTTGTGTCCACGTTACGACCCCGCGCGGTCAAACCCGCTTCGGCTGACCGGCCATTGCTGAAGACGCCTTGCAATTATCACGGCAAGATTGTCAGCCGAGAAGTTAGCCGGGCCTCGATCGATCTTAGTCTGCACCGACGAGCTTCTTCCAACTGCCAGAGTCACAGTAATAGCGTACCGACGCCTTGTTTACGAAGATATCCTCGATCGCATCGTGTCGACACGGGCGGCGGCGCCTCACCGTAATAGCGGTAGGTGGCAACTATCTGTTTCGGACCCGCCACATTGATCTGGCGTGAGAAGTCTATGCGCTCATCACCGCCGATCTGCAGGTAGTCGCGATCGGCGGCACTCGCGAGCGGAGCTGAACACCTCATGGAGCCTCCCCACACAAAATAGATCGATGAGTAGCCGCCAGAGGAACACAGGATAGCCCAGTCAACTTGCCGAGCACGAGCAAACTGCCCCGATATCGCATTCACGGGCGGCTCTCGCCTGGCGACCCTATCGCCCGGCTGCGGCACGAGGCAGCGCAACTCTCGAAGCACGTGACGGACCCGCTCGGGGAAAAGTAAAAGAAAGTAAAAGGGACGCAGAAAGTAAAAGGGACGCTGTTGACTAGCTGGACAAACTTCTTGTCAAAATCTTCGAAACCCCTGAGGTCGAGATCCCCACTTGGCGCGCGACCTCGGCGACGCTAATTCCATAGTTCTCCACCAACCCGCGCACGATCTTTATCCGCACGGCGGGCAGTTGTCCCCGCCGGCTTCCGCTTCGTAGTTCAGTAAGCGACACGCCGTCCTTCTTGCACGCTGCAACCACCACTCGCTCGGCATAACCGCTGGCTCTGTTCCCGCTACGTTGTCGCACTGCCCGCGCGTCCGCTTCTCTGAGGATACTCTCAACGAACTCGGTGCTCCCCAGTATCCGCTCGTCGCTGATTTCTTGCGCTCTGCGCTGCCGACGGGATTTCACTTCAAACCATGACCCGCTCGATCTCATAGGTTTACCGCCGACAAGCTGAGGCCGTCGCCCCAGCGGCACCCCCTCCGAGACAAATTGCCGGTATGCCTCCCTCGCCTCGCTTTCCCTTTGGCCAAACTGCGCCAACACGCTGTCGCGGTCTTGCCAGGAATTGATTTGCGTCCCGAGGATCGTTCCATAGCCGCAATAGGGATACTTCTCTAGTCCCTTTAAATCCTTGACCGAGCCAACCCGCAACGGATTCAAGTGAATGTAACGAACCAGCTCCGTAAAATAACGATCGCCGTCACAGACGATCGATTTATAGCGGTCTTGAAATAACGGTCCGTGCCGGCGGTGGCGCAGATTGTAGCGCACGGCGTGTCCGGTCAACAACCGTCGCATAAACTTGGCCAAGCCCATGGCCGGGCTGCAAAGGAGCAGGTGTGCATGGTTGCTCATCAGGGCCCAAGCATAAATCGTGGTACAGGTTTCCTCCGCCAAAGCGCCAAGCCGCCGGACAAAGTCCTTGCAATCAACGTCGTCGTCGACAATCCGCCGCTTCTCGATGCCGCGGATTATCACGTGATGCAACATCCCCGGACTATCGAGTCTTGCTTGCCTGGGCATGCAATGCGTCCGTCCCTCACCTCAGTTTGCCTTTTCCCTATTCCACTTTGTCCATCTAGTCAACAGCGTCCCTGAATTGCGTTCCCTTGAATTGCGTTCCCGCGCACAAGCGCGGCATTGCCGCCGACGACAAGAACGTCGATAGGCTCGGTTAGCTCAGCCATGAGAGAACTTTAACCATAAAGACATGGTGGTGGTCATCTCAAAAGGAAGGCGCGGTTTTACTTTGCGCCGTGGCCGAAGATGCAACTATCTCTGTGCTCATTCACAATTGCTTAGTTTGCGTTCGTGAGATCGTCGGTCCGCGCGAGCTTTGACTTCTCACAAGCTTCTACGTTATGCAAAACTCGCTGTCTCCAAAGCAAGGAGAGACTTTCATGAATCCACGATTCCGACTCTGCACGTCCTTTCTTATCGCCAGCGTTGTTCTTCTCAGCTCGGCTTACGGCGCCGATGCGCCGAACGAATGGAACAAAATCATCGAAGCCGCCAAGAAGGAAGGCAAGATCGTGGCGGGCGGGCCGCCGACGGCCGTGCTGCGCAAGCAATTCAAAGAAACTTTCGAAAGCCGATTCGGCATCGAGTTGGAGCTGCTTTCCGCGCCGGGACCGCAGAACGCCCAACGCGCGATCTCGGAATTCAAGGCCGGCGTGAAATATTTCGACGTGCTGCATGGCGGCTCGGGAACGCTGGAGCCGCTCAAAAACGAGAACATGCTCGCGCCGTTCATGGATTTCGTAGTTCTCCCTGAAGTGAAAGATCCCAAACAATGGTGGGGCGGTCACATGTGGGAGGACAACCTCAAGACCAATCGGTTCATCTATTCCTTCTCCGCGGATTTCTCGACGCCGCCCTTTTACAATGCCGACCTGGTGAAGTCCGGCGAGATAAGCTCCTACGACGATCTGCTGCAGCCCAAGTGGAAAGGTAAGATCGGCATGTTCGAGCCGCGGGTACCGAGCGCCGGCCAGGGGCTCTGGGGATTTCTCATGCGCGCCAAAGGGAAAGAATTTCTCCAGCGGCTCGCCGATCAGAATCTTTTCATCCAGCGCGACGGCCAGCAAATCGCCATCGGTCTGGCCAAGGGCAATCTTGCCGTCGCCCTCGGCCTGTCGCAGCGCTTCGTCGATCCGTACATCAAAGGCGGCTTGCCAATCAAAGCGCTGACATCGATCAAAGAGGGTATCGGCGGCAGCAACGGCTTCGGCACCGTCGCAGTGATGGCGAACGCGCCTCATCCCAACGCCGCCAAAGTTTATATCAACTGGCTACTCGGCAAAGAAGGCCAGGAACTCTACAGCCGCGCTTTGACCCAGGGAAGCCGCCGTTTCGACGTCGACACCAAGTGGCTGGCGCGCTTTAATACGCCGGCAGCGAAAGATGTCACGACACCGGAGGAATTCGAAAAAGTCCGCTTCTACGGCGAAGACGTGATCCTCAACTGGCGCGAGCCGGCCGGCGAGTTCGCACGAAAAATCCTGAAATGACAGAGCTCCGGAAAATTGATCGGCTGAATCTCTAATCAGGGTCGCTGGACTTCTATCGTCTGCTCAAAGATACAACTTGCAGCCTGACCATAATATGACTATATTATAGTCATGGAAACAGTAAATGTGGCCACCTTAAAGGAAAGGCTCAGTCATTATCTGGCCCTGGTAAAAAACGGCCGAGAGATAATCGTCACGTCTCATCGGCATCAGGTCGCGAAAATTTCGCCGGTCTCGTCGCCCACCGCTAAGGTGATCGAACCCGTGCGACCGGTGAAGGACCTAAAGAAACTAAAAGGAACTCACACTCGCAATGGTACTTCTGTGGTTGAGGCGCTTCTCAACGATCGCCATCGGCGATGAAAGCTTATCTTGACACCTCGGTCATTTTACGAATTCTCTTTCACGAACCGAATCCGGTGAACGTGTGGGGAAAATGGGAAAAAGCCTACAGCAGTTCGTTATGGCGAGTAGAGGCGCTTCGGACCGTCGATCGACTTCGCCTAACTCACGAAATTACTGATTCACAGGTTGCCGATCTAGTGCGCGAGATTGAGATCGTTCACGAGACACTAGCCATTTTCCCGGTGAATGAAAAGATCCTTCAACGAGCCAGCGAAACATTTCCAACGGTTGTCGGAACATTGGATGCCATTCATCTCGCCAGCGCTTTGAGTATCCGCGAGATCGACAGCTTGGATTTAGTCCTGACCCACGACCTGCAACTCGGCACGGCCGCTCGAAGCTTAGGCTTCAAAGTAATCGGGATTCAATAGCTGCGAAGCTATCTCACCAACATTCCCAGATTCAAAGGAGCACGAACCATGCGTTACGAGCTTTACTACTGGCCGTCGATCCAGGGCCGCGGTGAATTCGTCCGGCTCGCCCTGGAGGATGCCGGCGCGGCGTATCTGGATGTGGCTCGCGCTTCGAAGGGCATGTCGATGATGATGCGCTTCATGGAAAGCCGCTCGGAAAAATATCCACCCTTCGCCCCGCCCTTTCTCAAAGCCGACAAACAAGTTATCGCGCAAACCGCCAACATTCTTTTTTACCTCGGGCCGCGCCTCCGTCTCGCGCCGAAGAACGAAGCGGGGCGAATCTGGGCGCATCAACTGCAACTGACCATCGCCGATTGGGTCGCCGAAGCGCACGATGTCCACCATCCGATCGGCGGCGGGCTCTACTACGAGGAGCAAAGGCCCGCGGCGAAACGTCGCGCCAAGGATTTTGTCGGCGAACGGTTGCCGAAATTTTTCGGCTACTTCGAAAAAATACTCCGAAAGAATAGAAAATCGGACGGTTACCTGCTGGGCAGACAGCTCTGCTACGTGGACCTTTCGCTGTTTCAAATGGTCGCCGGTCTGCGCTACGCCTTTCCCAAAGCCGTCGCGCGCATCGGGAAGCAATTCCCGCGCGTCCTCGCGCTGCATGATCGCGTCTCAGTCCGTCCCCGGATCGCCGCATACCTGAACTCCGAGCGCCGCCTTCCCTTCAACGAGGAAGACATCTTTCGCCACTACCCGGAGCTGGATCGGTAAATAAGGCGCCGACCAACTTGATCATCCTCGCTGGATTTTCAAGAATAGTTCTATTCAAATACAAAGGAGCTTTGAATTACGGCCATCGAATTTTATTGGGGCAGCGGTAGTCCGTTTGCCTGGCGCGCGATGTTGACCTTGGAAGTCAAAGGACTTTCCTATGAGTCGAAACTCCTGGAGTTTTCAAAGCGCGAGCACAAAAGCCCGCCTTACCTGCGTCTCAATCCGCGCGGCAAAGTGCCGACGTTGAAGGACGGCGACTTCGTCGTTTACGAATCCATCGCGATCATGACTTACCTGGAACGCAAATATCCGGCTCCGCCGCTGTTCGGCAAAACCGCCGAGGAGACTGGTTCTATTTGGCGCGCGATCTCCGAGAACGAATCGTATCTGGCTGGCGCCGCCGACAAGATCGTGCGGCCAGTTTTTTTCGGCAAAGGTTTGGACAAAGTGGATGAAATTCAAGAGGCAGCCAGCTCCGTTCGCGAGGAACTGCGCGCCATGGATACCAGCCTGCAGCGCAAGGACTGGCTGATCGGTGATGCGATGTCGGCCGCAGACCTCGCGGCATTTCCTTTCGTGCAGTTGCTTCTGCGGGCGGCTTCCAAGGAGGCCGCGCAGCCATTGAATCTCGGACTGATGCCGCTCGCCGAGCATTTTCCGAGCATCGGCAGATGGTGCCAGCGGATCGAAGCAATCCCGAATTACCAGCGCACCTACCCGCCCCACTGGCGCTAGAGGTTCACAAACTCCGACATCTTGGATTGAGGCTTGTGAGGTCCGTTCGTCCTGAGCCTGTCGAAGGAGTCCGAAGCCATTTTAGCAGGTTGCGCATAGGCTAGATCGTCATTTCGGAAAACTTGGCGTCAGCTAGCGCGAACCGGAATTCAAAATTCTGGATGCCGGTTTTCACCGGCATGACGGTGAACCACAAAACCGAAAAGAAGTTTCATGGAAATCAAATTCACTGGCGGCTGTCTGTGCGGCGCGGTTCGCTATGAATGCTCGGCTAAACCGCTTATGACCGGCAATTGCCACTGCCGCGACTGCCAAAAATCGAGCGGCGCGCCGTTCGTGGCGGCAATGGCCGTGCCCGCGGCGGCGTTGAAGATTCACGGTGAAGTCAAATACTACGACGTGCAATCCGACCGCGGCAACCAATTCAGCCGCGGTTTCTGTCCGACCTGCGGCTCGCGCTTGTTTGCCAAATCCAGCGGCATGCCGACGCTTGCGCTGATCACTGCCGCAACGTTGGACGACCCGAGCGTGTTTCGACCGGCGATGGACTTCTACGTGTCCAGCGCGCAGCCTTGGGACATCATGGATCCCGCGCTGCCGAAGTTCGAGAAGATGCCACGCTAGTTTGCCATCCCCGGCAAGCGATGGATTTGTTTACACTCGGCCATCGCCATTGACAGCCGTCAGCGCCGCATGATTAGGTGGCCGTCGCCTGCACGCCGGAGATAACAATGCCGCGCCCCGCGTTAGTCGCTCAGTTGATCCTGCTCATTCTCCTTGCGGCGCCGCTTCACGCCGCCGAACGCACAAAGCTCATACTTGGTTACTCGACCACAGGCCCCACCGCGGTGGGGCTGTGGATGGCGAAAGACAGCGGCGCCTTCGACAAGTACGGCGTCGATCCGAATTTCATTTTCATATCTTCCAGTCCCGTGATGGTGCCGGCGCTGATCGGCGGCGACGTTCAAGCCGCGGTGGCCGGCGCCAACGCGGTAATCGCGGCCGTGCTCGGCGGTGCGGGACTGGTCTCGATCGCAAGCCTCGCCAACCGTCCTTATCTGCGCCTCTGGGTCCATCCCGAGATCACCCGCGTCGAAGAACTACGCGGCAAAACCTTCGGCGTGTCGCGCTTCGGCGCGACCACCGACAATTTGACGAGAATTCTCCTGCGACGGGTCGGGCTGGAAAATGCGGTCAACGTCCGTCAATTGGGCGGCACCCTGGAAGTCGGTCTCGCCTTTCGCCACCGGCAGATTGACGGCGCGGTGCTCGCGACCCTGCGCACCGATGTGCCGCACCGCATCCTGATCGAGCTTGCGGATTCCGGTATCCAATATTCTATGGGACAGCTGGTGGTTTCGCGTGAGTTCTACCGGCGTTCGCCCGACACCGTGGAGCGACTCCTGCGCGCGTATCTTGAGGGCGTGGCCGTGCTGCGCGATCCGAGCCAGAAGGAACGCGTGCTCAAAACCGTCGCGCGCTACACACGCCTAGGAGAAACCAAAGCGGTGGAAGAAATCTACAGCGACGCCAGCAAGTATGTGGATCGCGTACCGCGGGTCGAGGGTGAGGCAGTTTCGACCACGTTGGAATTCATGGGCAAAAAAGGATTGCCCGTCGAGACCTTCGCCGACAATTCGATCATCGATCGATTGGTGAAGGAAGGTTTCATTGATCAGTTGTACAAGAAAAGATAAAACGCGCTGAAGACAAAGGAGTCGTCTATGCCACAGACCCTGCTAATCGACGCGGACTCGCACGTGAGCGAGCCGTTGAACTTATGGCGCGAACGCCTGCCGGTGAAATACCGCGACATCGCGCCGCATATGGAAACGGAATACGAAGGTCGCCCCGGCGCCTGGTGGTTCATCGAGCCCGATCGACAGCCACACAATGTGATTTTGGGTTTCGGCGCCAACAAATCACTCGAAGAACTGCACAAGCTGCTGAATAGCTTTTCCTACGCCGGTGCCCACCGCGGCGGCTGGGATCCGGCGCAGCGTCTCAAAGACATGGATCAGGACGGTGTCGCAGGCGACGTGCTGTACACGACTCTGGGCTTTCGCATGTTCTGGATCAAAGACGCCGGTTTTCAGCGCGCCTGCTTTCAAGTCTACAACGACTGGCTCGCCGAATTTTGCGCCGCCGCGCCCAAACGGCTCAAAGGTCTGGCGCTGATCTCGCTCTACGATCCCAAGCAGGCAGCCGCAGATATCGCTGAGTGCGCCAAGAAAGGTTTGGCCGGTGCTATCGTCTGGGCGTCGCCGCCGGAGGAGCTGCCGTTTTATCTGGAATCCTACGATCCGTTCTGGGCAGCGGCCCAGGAGCATTCGATGCCGCTCAGTCTGCATGAGTTTGCCGGTTTTCGCTGGGTCGACTGGGATTCGAACGCGAAGAAGCGCACCATCGCCGCCGGCATCAACTCCCACGAAGTCGAAAGCACGTTTGCGACTTTGATCATGTCGGGCGTGCTCGAGCGTTTTCCGCGCTTGAAAGTCGTCTCCGCGGAATTGAACTGCGGCTGGCTTCCTTACTTTCTGCGCCGTCTGGACGAACGCTTCGAAACGCGCGGCGCGCGCGTGCACGGCAGCGCCTTTCCCACCGCGCTGACCATGAAGCCGAGCGAATACTTTCGCCGCCAGCTCTACGCAACGTTCATCGACGACCGCTTCGGCATCGATCATCGCGACGACATCGGCGTCGAAAATCTATTATGGTCGTCGGACTTCCCCCACAGCGCGACCTTCTGGCCGCACTCGCAAGAGAAGATCGCCGAGGACTTTCGTGGCGTCGGCGAAGCCGATCGGTCAAAAATTCTCGCTCAGAACACTGCGAGCTTATACGGATTCGAGGTCAACTGAATGATCGACGGCTTCGTCATCAATGTTACGCCCGCGGACGGCGGCGCGTCGTTTTTGACCCAGCAATGCAGACGTAATGATGCTTGGGCAGATTAAACACGCAGCGATTTATACTCAGCACCCTGAGACGACGATTCCGTTTTACGAAAAGATTTTGGGCATGCGGCGAAGCACCACCGCGGTGCTGGAAACCAATCGCGGTCATTTAAGTGACGGGCTCATCGGTCTCGCTGTGCTTGCCAGACGGCCGGGGATTCCCGCCGGGTTGGATCATTTCGGCTTCGAGATAACCGATATCGAAACCGTGTTGAACAGAATCAGGACAAAGTTTCCCGAGACGATCATCACCAAAGGCCTGGAGAGAGTCCCGTTCGCGGTGTTTCGCAGCCACGATCCGACAGGAGCGCAATTCGATATTTCCCAGCGCAGCCACGAGAAAGTCAGGGAAGGCTACAAGGAAGACGGCTGGATTCAGCCGCGCCAGTTCAATCATGTGGTGATTCGCGCCGCCAGCCCCAGACAGGTCGCGGATTTTTATCAGGAAGTTTTCGAGCTCTTCGAAGTGAAGGAACCTCCTCTGGATGATGCGGTCTGTTTGAGCGACGGCAAGGTTCGCCTGCTGCTATTGCGCACCAACGACAATTCGTACATCAGCATGCGCCAGGGCCTCGATCACATCGGTTTCCAAGTCGAAAGTCTCAGTCGAACGAAACAGGATCTCGAAGAATTGACCGCTTCCGCGCCCGCCTCGGCGCCAAAAGATATCGGTGCCGAGATTTTCGGTCACTACACCCGCAGGGACATGGATGCCTGTCGCATCGGCACATTCGCCGTCGCCGATCCCGACGGCGTGCTGCTCGACTTTTCAGAAGATTAATGGGCGGCGTGGAGAAAATCGGGCAAGCATTCGTCGCACTCCTTTTCGGCGCCTTCCTGCTCTGTCAATCGGAACCGGCCGCGGCTCAGAAGCTCGCGCAGATTCACATCGGCGTCCCGACCAACACCGTCACTTGGTTTCCGCTTTACGTAGCGTGGGAAAAAGGCTTCTTCCAAGAACAGGGCATCGAGATGTTGCCTGTAACCATGTCGGTGCGCGCGTCCCTCGGCGCTCTGGCTTCACGAAATATTTCCTATATCACGCCGCTCGGCTCTTCGATGACCGCCATCGCCAACGGCCTGCCGGCCAAAGTGATCATGATCTTCGCCGTACGCTCCCATCATGTCCTGGTCTCGAAGCGCGAGATCGTTGCTCCCGGCGCGTTGCGCGGTCACGGCGTCGCCATCAGCCAGCCCGGTGGCACCGTGCATCGACAATTTCTCAAGATTCTCGAGCACTACAAAATCGATCCCAAAGACGTGAAGATGATCAACCTGGGTGAAATGCCCAACCGCGCGCTCGCTCTCCAGACCGGAACCATTGACGCGGCGATGTTGAGCGTGCCTTACGATCTGTTCATGGAGAAGGACGGTTTCAGACCGCTCGCCTATTTGAAAGACATCCTCGAATTTCCGCTGCTCGGTCTGATCGCCCACGACGAACGCATCAAGGAGCGGCCGGAAGAAGTCAAAAAAGTCCTCAGCGCGGCGCTCAAGGGCATCGCCTACACGAAGACACATCGCGAAGAAGTCTTACCGCTCTTGAAGCAGTTCGTCGGGCTACCGACCATTGAAATGACGCGCAAGACTTACGATGTCATCAAGGAACTCTGGCCCGACACCGGCATCCCCTCAGAGAAAGGATTGGCCACTGCGCTGAGCATGGCGGATGTGCCGGCCAATCTTCCCGCGGAAAAGATCGTCGATTGGTCGCTTGTCAAAGAGGCTGCGCGGAATCGTTGATCGCGATCTTGCGTTCGCTCAAATTCTAGTCAACGTCACTTCTCGCCGGGAAACCAGCCGCCTTGTTTAACCAAACCGCGCAGGTATTCGATCTGACCGGCGTGGCGCGTGTTGCAGTTGATCACGCTCGCCAGACGAATGCTCAACGTCGGCAACGGCTGGTATTGCGGCTCGTTCAGCACGCGATTGAGATCGGCGTTCGAAACCGTAGCCAAATAGTTCTTGGTTTGTGAAAAGACGGCATCGAGATAACCCAACAGCAGTTGCTTGTCGGTACAGGTAAACGCTTCCACCTGAGCGCGCGTCTGCCGGTGTCCCGAGCCGTAGTCGCGCGGCTCCGGCGGCATCTGGAAGTGCGCGTGCCAGCCGTCCGCAATCCACAACTGAGACCGCTCCATCAAGCCCGAGAAATTGGCGTCCTGGACGCGCGCAATATGCCATACCAGCCACGCGATGTGCGGTTTGGGTGGAGACAGCAGTTCTTCAGGCGATAAATCCTTGAGCGCGTCTTGCACCATCTCCCGCACCCGGCCCAAAGCATCGACCACCAGACCTGCGCTTTCCATCCGTGCCTCCCGATTGTCTTTTCGCTGCCCCTTTGCTTCGAACCCAACTTCATGATGAGTATCGGCCGAGCCGCGATCTTCGCAGCATGCAGATGCCAACGCAAATTGAGATACTCAGCGCCGGCGCGGTAAAGCCTGGATTGCTGGCGGTCGTCGCGGCGTTTCGCGAAGAAACGGGGCGCGAAGCAACGGTTTTTTTCTCCACCGCGCCGGCCATCGCTGAGCGAATCCGAGGCGGCGGAGTATTCGATGTCGTTATCGCCCCGCCGCGTTTGCTTGACGACCTGATCGCAAGCGGACATCTTTTCCGCGGCGATCGAATTATCATCGGCCGCATCGGCGTCGGCGTGCTGGTGCGCGCCGGCGCGCCGTTGCTAAATATCGCAGGGGTGGAAGAATTCAAACAAACCGTGAAAAGCGCCGACTCGCTGGTTTACAATCAAGCATCGACCGGAATTTATCTGTCGGCGCTTTTCGAAAGCCTCGGCATCGGCGCCGACTTAGGGCTCAAATCGGTTCGCTACCCGGATTTTGCCGGCGTGCTCGATCATATCCGGCAAGGAAGCGGCCGCGAACTCGGCTTCGGCGCCACCACGGTGATCATCGAAAACAGAATCAAAGGGATCGAGTTTGCAGGGCCGCTGCCGGAGAAAATTCAGAATTATACGACCTATGCTGCAACCAGCACGCGATCCGCCAATAGCGATGCCATGGAATTTTTCCGGTACTTGGCCTCGACCCGGGCCAAATCGATTTTCATCGCGGCCGGGATCACCTAGCGCTCCTCCAGACAGCACGTCGAACGCGGTCGAAAATGGGAGGCATTTCTTGTCGGTTGCCTGCTTGACAAAGCCCCGCAAATCGCCGGAATATCAATTTTGAGCTCAGTTAGCCGAGCCAAAACTGTTTCAAGGAGAAACCGTGATGAGCAACATGATGATTTCCGCGGATGATCACATCGACCTCGGTTATTTGCCGCGGGACCTGTGGACCGCGCGGCTGCCGAAAAATCTGCTCGAGCGCGCGCCCCACGTGGAGGATCGCGGCGAAAAGGGCGAGTACTGGGTCTGCGACGGCGAGAGCTGGGCCGACTATCGCGGCGAACGCTGGTTTGCCAAGAGCAACCGGACCCGTTTGGCTTTGGACCGCGGCGGCGTCGGCGAAGCGCATCGGCCGACCACGCCGGAGAAGCGGCTTACGGACATGGACCGCGACGGCGTCGAAGCCTCGCTCATGTTCCCGCCAATCATTGCCATGCAGGTCGGCGACGCCGAGCTGAGAAATGCCTGTGTGCGTGCCTACAACGACTGGGCGCTGGAGTTCGGCAAGAAAGCGCCGAAGCGTTTCTTCCCCGTCGCTATGCTCTCGCCCGTCGACCCCGAAGCGGCGCGCGATGAAGTAATCCGCGTCGCAAAGCTGGGTTTTCGCGAAGCCAACTTCCTGGTCAACGACGTGACATTGCAAATGAACCTTAAGCCGTGGGACGTGTTCTGGGATGCTGCCGAAGATGCCGGCATCGTCGTGTCCTATCACGTCGGTGGCAGCGTGCAGAAAAGCACGGTGCGCGCAACCATCGATTCGGTCAAGCCGGGCGAACGCCAGGGCGTCTTCGATATGGGCCTCAGCAACGGCGCTACTTCGTTTTTCGATCCCTTCGTCAACATGTTCAACTTCGGCACCCTGGAGCGCCACCCCAAGCTCAAATTCTGCCTCGCCGAATCGGCCATCGGCTGGATTCCCTTCGTCGTGCAGGAGATGGACTATCGCTACAAGAGGCAGTTCGAGCGCCGAAAATCCGAGGACATCCCGCTCAAGGCAATGCCGAGCGAGATTTTCAAGCGCCAAGTCTGGGCGACCTTTCAAACCGACTTGGTAGGATTGCATCTACTTCAGTTTTTTGGCGACGGGCACGCCATGTGGGGCTCGGATTATCCACATCCCGACAGCACTTGGCCGTTCTCGCAAGAAATCATCAAGAAAGACTCCGGTCATCTGCCGGAAGATTTGAAAAGAAAAGTCTATCGCGAAAACGCCGCGGCGTTGTACAGTCTATGATTCGCACTGGAGCGCAGGAACGCAACGCAAAATAAACATATTTAGTCTCGGAGACGCATTATGGCGAAAAATGGATTCAAGATCATCGACAGCGACATGCACGTCATGGAACCGCCAGATTTGTGGGAAAAATATATCGATAAGAAATATCGCGATCGTGCGCCGCGCGGCGTGACCAGCAAGAACGTACGCGACCTGCGCATGGCGCATCCCGACGGCAGCGAGTGGGCCCGCACCCCGACCGCGCCATCGCAAACCGACACCGCACGCGGCCGAAACTTCGAGGAGAAGCAGGTCACTTTCGGCAACGATGCGGCGCGCGGCTGGACCTCAGAGGTGCAGCTCGAAGCCATGGACCACGAAGGCCTCGATATCGCTGTGCTCTATCCGACGCGCGGCTTGCGGGCGATGGTGGACGAGCGCCTCGACCCGCCTTTTGCCGCGGCCGTGGCGCGCGCTTACAACGACTGGATGTATGACTTTTGTCAGCGCGACCCCAAAAGGCTGATCGGCGCAGGCATGATCTCGCCGTACAGCATGGAGGACGCGGTGAGCGAAGCGCGCCGCTGCGGTGAGCAGCTCGGTTTTCGCGCGATCTTTATGCGCGCCAATCCGCTGGTCGATCATCAATGGCAGAGCGAATATTACGAACCTCTGTGGGACGCGCTCGAAGCGCTGAATATGTCCATCGGTTTTCACGAGTCCACCAACACCGGCAGAAATCAGATCGGCGAAAGGCTCAATCCCAACTTCATGCTGCGCCGCGTGTTCGCGCAACCCCTCGAACAAATGCTCGCGCTCGGCTGTTTCTGCGGCGGCGGCGTGCTCGCGCGCCATCCCAAATTGCGCGCCGCTTTTCTTGAAGCCAACTGTAGCTGGCTGCCGTGGCTTTTGTGGCGCCTCGACGAGGCCTGGGAACTCGACGGCGACGTGTTTGCCCCGCAGCTAAACAATAAACCGAGCGACTATTTCCGGCGCCAGTGCGTCGTGTCCATCGAACCCGACGAAGTGGTCGCCAACAGCGTCGTCGAGCAGTTCGGCAGCGGCAACCTGGTTTTCTCCACCGACTATCCGCACGTCGACTCGCGCTATCCGGAAGCTGTGAACTATTTTCTCCGGCTGCCGCTAAACGAAGAGGACAAGCGAAAAATTCTCTGGGACAATTGCGCGGCGTATTACGCCATGTGAACTGAATATTGTTGAATCGCAACTAAACCATTCGGAGTGTCTATGAGCAACAACGAATCCAAAGGCGCGGTCCACTGGATCGATCACCACGTCGTCGGCACCAACGATTTGCCGGGCTGGAGTTACTGGGCGCTTCACGCCACCGGTCTCCCGCTCCGGCCGTTCAACGGCCTCACTACGAACAATCGCAAAAAAAATACACCGATCTTCTGCTTCATGTGGTGGGACGGCGGCTCGTGCCGCATCGGTGCATTTCTTCAACCGGAGATCTATCCGAAGGCCAAAGAACTTGGCAAAGACATGCCGCGCTGCGGATTTTATGTTCGCGCCGAGGACATCGACCATCATTTGCGGAGACTCGACCGGCACAAAATCCCGCACACCGATCCGGTGAAAACCGCGGCCGACGGCGAAGAAGGCACGGTCATCTACTTCGCCGATCCCGACGGCAACCAGTACGAGTTCTGGGCGCCGGTGAACATGCCCGAAGGCGCCATGGAGATCTGCACGGAGGAAAGAGTCGGCCGCATTAGCCATACGGTTTATGGCTCCCGCGATCTCGCACGCACCGCGGCGTTTTTCGAAAAATACTGCGGCATGGAAGCGGAGCAGAATCCGCGCACCGGCGAAGGCACTCTGGTACTACGCATGCGCGCCGGAGCACGTCTCGTCTACAAGCTCGTCGAGCAGCTCGATGAGCGTATCGCCGGCCACAGTCCATGGTGGGACATGCACACCGCATTCACCGTGCGCGAAGACGATTTCTTTCCCAACTACAATCGCATGTGGGAAGGGTTGCCCGAGGAAGCCGGCCCCAAGGAGAGTCTGAACGATTCACGCGACAAGGAAGACAACTTTCCTGCGAGGACCGGTTTGCACCGAAGCCCCGTCGGTTATCGCTGGAAGGAAATCTACCAGCGCGGCGATGAATTCTACGATTGGGACGGCCACGCGTTTCATTTCATCGGCGGCACCCCGGTCAAGAACGACGGCTCGCTCGCGCTGTATCAGACCAAGGAGCAGGAAGAATACTTGCGCGAGCTCGCCGAGTCACTCAAAAAAGGCGAGCGGCCGTAGCGCGGCCTCATACCTCCGGCAACTCGGACCATCGGTCTCAAGGAGCGCATCCGGTGACGCGCCTCATTACGGTTCTCCTGATTTTTCTTTTCGCGCCGCTTGCATGGGGCCAGACCGGTAAGCCGTCATCTGCCGCCGAGCTGGCCGCGTATAGCGGAACGGATCGCGAGCGGATTCTTCTCGACGGCGCCAAACGCGAAGGTAAAGTCGTCTGGTACACTACCCTCGCGGCCGAGCAAAACAAGCAGATCGCCGGTGCCTTTGAAACGAAATATCCTGGAATCAAAGTCGATACTTTTCGCACCGGCTCCTCGGCGCTGACGCAAAGATTGCTGACCGAAGCCGCTGCGAAAAGGCATCTCGCCGACGCCATCGAAACGACCCTTCCCGGCCTGCTGACCTTCCGCGACAATCAGCTTCTGCTTCCCTACACTTCGCCCCACCTCGCCGGCTTTCCCGACGACGCCAAGGAGAAGGCACCGAAGAATCTGGTGTACTGGACTCATGCGCGAGTCCTACATCGGCTTCGCCTACAATAAGAATTTTTTGAATGCCGCCGACGTGCCGAACAATTTCGAGGGATTATTGAAACCCGCGCTGCGCGACAATATGGGGCTCTCGGGCGACGATACTGGCGCGCGCATTATAGGCGCCGTGGTCAGAACCAAAGGCGACGGCTTCGTGCGCAAGCTCAAGGAACAGAACATTCGCATGCACATGATGGCGGGCAGCGCGCTCACCCAGCTCGTCGCCGCCGGAGAAATCTTTGCGTCGCCGAGCCAGTTCTACAGCGCCACCAACGTCGCGGCGAAACGCGGCGCGCCGGTCGCATGGGTGCCGATGGATCTGGTGGTCACCAACGCCGGCGGTGCAGCCGTCTATGTCAACGCGCCGCGGCCTCACTCGGCGCTGCTCTTCGCCGATTTTCTTTTGAGCGCCGGAGGCCAAAAACTACTTGAAGACTTATATTTTGGCAGCGCCAAGAAAGACTACGGCTTCAAGCGCTGGTATCCTGAAAAAGGCGGCACCCTCGCGCAATACGAGACGTCGCTGGAAGGCTGGCACAAACTGCTCAAGGAAGTGACCCGCAAGTAACGGCGCAGCTTGCAAGGGCATCACCTGTGCGAAATCCAATCGATTCGTCTCGAAAACTCAAAGGAGCATCCCGATGAGCCGTCTTCCCGAAATCGACGCGGCGAAACTTACAACTGAACAGCGGGCAATTTATGATCGAATGATGCGCGAGCGCGGGCACATGCGCGGACCGTTCGCAGTCTGGCTGCGCAACGCCGAGCTTTGCGACAACACGCTGCGCTTGCAGGAAATGTTCGCGGCGCGCGTAAAATTAGACCGGCGGCTGCTCGAACTGATGATTCTCGTGTCAGCGCGTTTGGCCACGGCGCAGTACGCGTGGTTCATCCATGAGCCCCACGCGCTCAAGTTCGGCATCGCGCCCGAGATCGTTGCGGCAATCCGTGAACGGCGCACACCGGATTTCAGCCGTGAGGATGAGCGGCTGGTTTACGCTCTCACCATGGAGCTCAACGTCAACCGCACCTTGTCCGAGGCAAGTTACCAACGCGGCATGGCGATGTTGGGAGAACAAACGCTGGTCGAGTTAATCGCCGCCATCCGCTTTTATTCGATGGTGGGCATGACCCTCAACGCCTTTGCCGTTCCCGTGCCCGCCGGCCACGAGGCGTTGGTTTAACGGTCGAATACATCTCTGCGTAGCTTTTTCTGATGTGAACGGCTTCTTTTCGTGAAGATTATCCCTCCCTACTTGAAACAACGCGGCCACGGCGCAAGTCTGGATGAAGAACGCGAGCCAAGGGGGACACAAAATGGAAAATCGCAAATGTCCCATGCTGGTGGAAGGAAAGGAATGTGGACTCCCGCTGAGTCTCGTCGAGCGGGAAATCGAAAATGCTATTGAGATTTACGAGTGCGCCCTCGGCCATCGAACCGATGTGCCTTTCGGCGAAACCGAAAAACGAAGATGCGCCGTGCTGGTGAACGATCACGAATGCGGTCTGCCGCTCGCCCTGGTTCAGCGCGATCTTGAGACCGGCACCGAAATACACGAATGCCCTCTCGACCATCGCACGTACGTTGCGCTTGAATCGCCGGTCGAGGACGAAACCCGCTGAGACACTGCTCCGGGATTTTTCAATCCGACGTCACGCGCCCAGGTCCCACTGCTCTTTTTCCAGATCGCTGCGGGTGAAATGGACGATGATCAATAGCGTGTAATCGTCATGGTTCGATTTTCCGATGCCCGGCACGCTCTCGCCGACGAACTCTCCCGTGGCGTCGGTGGTGGAGATTTTGATTTCCGCATAGCCGTTGTGCTTCACGTCCTTGAACACCGTGATCTCCGGCATCGTGAAACCGATAAGCGGCACCGTGAATGCCGGCGCGCCGATGAATGACTGACCCTGATCAACTCCCAGCACAGAAGCAAACACCTTCAGGCGTAGCTGCGCCTCCGAGGGATTGATGGTGACCCGCACGTGCTGGCTCTCCAGCCAGGCGATGAAATATTCCCGAGCGAAATCCTTGTCCGGCGTGAGGCCGGCAAATTCCACTGCGACCGTTTTGCCCACGAAGGGGTGCACGTCGAGAGTTGCCATCGCCCGCTCTAGGGCACGCACCAGGAGTTGCTGTTCGATGGTCGAGCGCTGTGTGTTGGTGATCTGAGCAGTGACGGCGCAGCCGGCAATCAAAAAAGCGCAAAGCCAAGACGCCTTCTTCAAAATCGTGATCACCATCGTCACCCCCAATCGATACGAATACTCTCAAAAATTCTAGCGCGGATGCGATCTATCTCAATGACCTAGGGTTAATTGGCTTCAGTCTTCGCTTCGCGCTAATAACAGTCTGCCGTCGTGGGTAGGGCGGAACTTTACGCTGCACATGCTGAACCTCAGTATTCGTGATTGTGGATTGGGGCTTTATCACGCCCCCCAGAGCAAAAGCGTGAACGACAACTCTCTTTGAGATGAAAGCTTTAATCGGTGGCCGAGCGCTGTCAGTGGATAGCGTCCACCGTTCTTGGAGTCAGACAGTGGGTTCGACTCTAAATAGAGTTTTTCGGCGCTCAAGGTGACGGCTGGGTGCCGGCGCTTTCGTCGGCCTCAGCGGTGACTTGATCGAGGGCCGTGGCGATTTTCGTGAGAGCCGTTTCGTCCGACATATCTTGAGGCACCGCGAACGGCTTACCGTAGGCAACCACGTTGTGTGAAAAAGGTTTCGGAACAAGATGGCGGTCCCAGGAGCCGAGAAACAACGGCCATGAGCTCGAAAAGCTAATCGGCAGAATCCATGCTTGAGTCATCCGCGCCAGCCGCACGACCCCGCGTTGCACGACTCGAGCCGGTCCTCGCGGGCCGTCCACGGTGAGCGCGACGTCGTGTCCCGAGCGGACATGATAGACCATACGGCGCAGCGCTTCGCTGCCGCCGCGAGTCGTCGATCCGCGCGTCACGAGATAACCGTTGCTTTCGAGCCACCGGGCGATGATGTTGCCGTCTTTGGATTGGGAAGCCATCGTGACAATGCTTTCATTCCGATGCGCATCGATGGGAAGAAACATGCGACCATGCCACAAGGCAAAAAGGATCGGCACACGACGGGCTTTGAGATCTCTATAGTAACGACCGTTTAACTGCTCGATCCGCAAAGTTGTGCGCAAAAGTGCGACACTAAAACCCAATAATTCCGTCATCAGCGTCAAACGAGTCACACCGTTAGGATCCTTTCCGGCCAATTCCAACAAAAAAACCTCACCCTACGGATTCGTTATCGAATCAAACGCAAACCAGCTCTTTTAAAATTGGACGTTGCGGCCCGGGAAAGGTTTCAGAATTTTCGGACTTTATTTCAAACGCTTGTCTTTATTGGCCGATGGTTCAGTTCGGAAAGATATCTCTCTTCGTTCGAGGTGACAGGCTGGATATTTTGTCTGTCATTTCGAGCGGATGCGAGAAATCTTTCCCGAGGTGTTAATGCATTTCAAGTCAAACTGTACCACCACGTGTTATTCCATACTTTGCGCCTTGCGTACGCTGGCGATGAGAGACGTGCGGAGTAAAAACTCCCTGTGTTTGGCGGGATCTTCGGCGGTCGCGCGCAGCTCGTCGAAGCGTGCTTGACGCGCCTGCGGCTCGCGTTCTTCGAGGCGTTTTTTGTTGGTGATCGTCTGCTCCTGGACGAACTCGATGTTCAGCGTGCGCCGGCGGCGCGTGTAACGGTCGAGCAGATCTTCGCGTGCTTCTTTTCGGATCACGCTGTGCAGCGTGTCGACGAGCTCGAGGGCGTCGTGAATGCCGCCGTTCAGGCCGAGACCGCCGACGGAATTGTTCACATGGGCGGAATCGCCCGCGAGAAAAACCCGGCCTTTGCGAAACGTCGAAGCGACGCGCTGATGGACTTTGTAGAGGTTGCGATGCACGACTTCGTAACGACGCTCAAGCGGAAAAACCCGTTGTAATCTCGGGTACGCAGAATCGTCGCTCAGCGCCGCGTCGTCGCTTTCTTCCGCTCGAGTCGGAAACACCGCGCGCCATCTGCCCTTCCCGTCGTCCCCAGCCACTTTGAAAAGATTCGTCCATTCATCGGGATCGGCCAGATAGTTCCGATAGCAGCAGCCCGGCAGCAACTGCTGAAAATCGTCGAGCACCGTCAATACGAGAAAGCGTTCGGGCCAGGTAAAGCCTTCGAATTCGATATCGAGCGCTTTACGAATCGTGCTGCGCCCACCGTCGGCGCCGATCACGTAGTCGCCGCGAAAAGTCTCAGGACCATTCGGTCCGTCCGCGCTCACCGTTGCGCCGCCGGCATCCTGCGTGACGCCGGTTACACGCGTACTGAAACAAACCTGCGCATCGGCAAACGATCTCAGTCGTTCGATACCCATGCGGGCGAGTTTGTGCTGCTCGGTCTGAACCACGAACGGATAGGGCGTCTCATCGCGGAGGACGTCGTGATCGAACTCGACGATCCGGGTTCGCGAAGGTTTATCCCAAAACTGAAAATAGCGCGCCACCAGACCCTCGCGGACAAACGGCTCGATGAGTCCGACCCGGGCGATCATCTCCAAAGTCGAAGGATGCGTCGTCGCCGCGCGCGGGCTTCGATCAATCTCTGCTTCAGCCTCAAGCAAAGTGACGGCATAACCGTGCTGCGCGCACGCGAGCGCTGCCACGACGCCGACCGGACCGGCGCCGGCGATGATGATGTGAGGATTTTTCATTTGAACTTGAGGCGGAATGGCCGCGCTCTTGTAGAAATTATTATCTTAAATTCGTATTTCATTCCTTTTTTTCTTCGGCATTAAACGCGGATGATCGCACGAGTTTCCGAGCGGATCAATCAACCACCGCCGAGTGCTTGAAAGTCGCCGCAGGCTCAGCTTATGCTCGCCGACATGTCGCAGAAAAAAACCACCTTCGGACTGACTTTATCTAATCGTGCGCTGGTAACCAAGGGAACGCCGGCCGGCGCCCTCATTGACATGGCGGCGCATGCTGAGAAAACCGGCGCCATCGACGCCATCTGGGTCGGCGACAGCATCTTGAGCAAGCCGCGGCTGGAATGCATTCCGCTTCTCGGCGCCATCGCGGCGCGCACGGAACGTGTCAAACTCGGCGTCGCGTGCATGGCAACGATCGCGCAGCGCAATCCCGTCCTGCTTGCTCTGCAGTGGGCGAGCCTCGATTCGCTGTCCAACGGCCGCACGTGGCTCGCGGCCTGCATGGGCTATCCGGCGAGCCAGCACCCTATGGCGGCGAAGGAACTGGAAGTGATGCAGGTGGCGAGCAAAGAGCGGCCCAAGAGATTGGAAGAGGTGATCGAAGCGCTGCGCCTTCTCTGGTCGGACGAACACGCGACCTACCACGGCAAATACTACTCCTTCGACAACGTCAATCTTTTGCCGAAACCGGCACAGCAGCCGTGCCCCATCTACATCGCCGCGACACCGCGCCCGTCGCAAATCGGCGAGCAAGGCGTGGAGCGCGCGCTGCGGCGTATGGCCCGACTCGCCGACGGCTGGATGAGCAACCAGATCGACCTCGCCATGTTTCAGGATTATCAAAAACGGCTCAAGCAAATGGCCCAGGAGGAAGGGCGCGATCCGAACGCCTTCAAGACGGTGCTGTACTATGGCGTTTCAGTCGACTGCGATCGGGACGTGGCGTTTCGCGAAGCGAAGATATTTCTCGACGCTTATTATCAGAAAGACTTCAGCCGCGAAGGGGTGGAAATCTGGACCGCTTGCGGACCCGTGGAACACTGCGTCGATTGTCTGCGCGGCTTTATCCAGTCCGGCGTCGATCACATTGCCATTCGTCCGATCGGCGCCGATCTCGACCGGCAGTTCGAGATATTTCTTAAAGAAGTGATCCCGGCTCTGCAAGGCGTCGCGGCTTCGATTTAGTACCTTCGCCGAAACGTCACGCTACAGCCGATCGATGAAGCCGCTTTTCTCGATCTCGCGCACCAGTCGCCCGTCGAGAAAATCCTCCGGCTTTGCCTCACGCGCTTTGGGCTGCGCTTTTTCTAATGTGCGGAGCAGCACCGAGACGCCCTCGACGGTCGGATAGGGCGGAACTTCGAGATGAAGGACGACGCGCTCGTAGGCGTCGTCGAGGATTTCGCGGTCCTGGGTCGCGAGATATTTGCCCATCACCCGGGTGGCGAACGCCTTGTCCTTTTTCGCCAGCGCCGCCCCTTCGATGTACGCGCGTAGAAAACGGCGAACCGTATCCTCGTTGGTCTTGAGATACTTGCGCGTCGTCACCACGCCGTTCTGATGAATCGTCGCTTCGAGCTTCGCCATGTCGAGCAGCTCGCGCATATTGGCTTTCTTCGCGCGCATGGTGGCCGGCACCGATAGCGCCGCGGCCTGCACTTTGCCGGTCAGCAGCGCGAGCACGGTCTCGGGCTGCCCGCCGGTCTGGACCATGGTGATGTCGCGTTCGGGATTGAGGCCGTTTTTCTCCAGCGCAAAACGCGATGCGAAATCCGAGAGCGTGCCGAAGCGTGTAGCGCCGAAAAGCTTGCCTTTCAGATCGGCAATGCGGGTAATCTCCGGCCGGCTGAAAATCGAAAATAGAAAACGCTTGAGAATCGTCGCGACGATCACCGTGTCGGCCCCGGCGAGATTGGCCTGCATAGACGCCGTGCCGCCGAGCTGAATGATCGGCACCTCGCCGGAAAGCATCGCCTGGATCGCCATGGAACTGCCCGGGATCGAAATCGCTTCGATCGCCAGACCGTGCTTCTCGTAAAAGCCGGCCTCCTTGGCAAACCACATGGTCATCTGCGGCGCTCCCGCCGAGCCGCCGCCGACACGAATGCGTTCGAGCTTTTTGTCCTGAGCGGTAGCGGCAAAAAGCGATGCGCCTAAGAAAATGAAGATTGAGACAATCGTGAAAATACCGCGCATCATCGGAGCCTCGGCTTCAAGTGATTGAATTCTTCGCGCCGCGTCAATGGCTGCCGCAGATCACGTTGAGCACCGCTTGGCGTTTCTCTTCCTTGACGACTTTGAGCGCGCGCTGGAGTGCGGGCAGCACCTGCTGTGGATTGTCGACCTTTTCGCCGTAGCCGTCGTGGGCTTCGACGATCTTTTCGTAGCGCGGCGACGGCGTCAGCTCGCAAAGCGGAAAATTACCGGTGCTCACCGCCCAGCCGTCGGGCATCACCTGCTGAGTGGCGGCTTTGCTGGCGTGCCAGATGGCGTTGTTGCAAACAATCGTCAACATCGGCAGATCGTAAGCTTGTGACGCCAGATGGCACGCGGTCGGATTGTTGAACATGTAAGTTCCGTCGCCGACTGTAGCGATGACGGTTTTTTCCGGTCGCGCGAGCTTCATGCCCAGGCCGCCGCCGATGCCCCATCCAAGGCCGCCCGCCGGCGAGCCGCCGAAGTAGCTTTCCGGCTCGCTCAAGTTCAACACTTCGTTGCCGACGCCGTGGTCGCTGATCACGATCGTGTCTTTGTCTCTCACCTGATCGACGCAGTGCGCGAGCCAGGCGTGGCTGATCGGCCTTTGGCCGCTCGCCTTCTCGACCTTCTGTTTCAGGCTCTCGCGGTACTGCTTGTGCTTGGCGCGGATGCGTTCGGCGCGCTCGCTCAATACTTTTTCATTGCGCGGTCCGCGGCGCAATTCCTCCGCAATCAATTGCAGCGCCAGCTTGGGATCGCCGCCGATGGAAATGTCCTTGGGAAAACTACGGATCGGAACGCCGCTGTAGTTGGGATCTCGCGCGATTTGAATGACCTGGGCATGTTCCGGCGGTTTTGCTTGCAACGGATACCAGGGGACATCGCATTCCACCACGACCACCACGTCGGCATCTTTGACGTAAGGCGTCGAGCTCACGCCGAGGTGGTAATCGTGCGTATTCGGCATGCTCAGAAATGGGCTTGCCGGCGTCACGACCGGCGCCACGAGCGCCTCGGCGAAGGCGACCATCGCGCTCAGCGCCGTCGGGTCGGAACCCAAGCGCCCGGTGACGATCAGAGGATTGCTTGCGTTGCGCAGAAGTTCAGCCGTGCGCTTCACGGATTCCGCGCTCGGCTGGAGCGGCTCGGTTTTATTTTTCCGGAACGGATGGATCGTGATGGAGTCCATCTTCTGCGCCAACACCTCCCGCGGCAAAGTCAAATACACAGGTCCCTGCGGCGTGCCCTGGGTCATTTCCAGAGCGCGATCCACTACCGCCTCGACCTGCTGGCCGTTGCGCAGCTCGTAATCCCAGCGGGTAAACTCGCGCACGAGACTGCCCTGGTCGAAAGATTCCTGGCCCCAGTGAATGAAGTTGCTCCGGCTGCCGGTGAAACCCTCTTCCGTGAGTGGAGTTCGGCCGGCGGAAAAAATCATCGGCACGTTCAATCGCGACGCGTTCATGATCGCCGCCGAAGCGTTGCCGGTGCCGACGATCACGTGAACCATCACCACCTGCGGCTCACCGGTGATCATTGCGTAACCCTGGGCCATACTCACGGCAACGAATTCGTGAGCGACGGTGATCGGCTTGGGAAATTCCTTCTTGTCCGCGGCCAGCTTGGACAGCCCATCGATGATTGGCCCGAAGTCCGTGCCGCTGTTGCCGAAGAAATATTTGATCCCGCGCGCCCGCAGGGTTTCCAGATACGCCTGCCCCACCGTCTCCACCGAAATCGTCACTGGCTTGTTGGTCTCCATTAAACTTTTCCTCGATTCTGAATCGGATGATGCCTAGCTCATATATCGACTGCCCGCTGCTGGCAAGCCGCGACATATTTTTTGATTTTTGTAAGCCTTTGTCATTACCCATGCGCGCTGTCTACGCTCTGCGCGGCGACCTGAAAGCCCTCATATCGCACGCAAAGCCCATGAGCGATTGGAATGAGCCGCCCATCATTAGGCAGCTAACCCGCCGTTTTGGTCCTCTATTGCCGGGAAACTTCAGATTGACAACCTCAGGTGCCTGATGGACATTGCAGCCGATTTGAGTTTTTATCATCGAAAACCTTCGCCGAGATACGCTGACAGGCAATTTTTGGCAGCTCCGGCGGCTCCATTGGTGGTGAGACCCTTCATGAGTATGCTGAACGTCAAGAAACTGGCCAATGCACTTATCCGTAACGCCACGCCATCAGACGACGTCGTTCCTTCCATAGCGCTGTGGGGAGTCGATCGGTTCAAGCGAAAGCAAGGCGGCTTGTGGGTTGGCGGCACCGTTTTCGTGTCGGAGCTCGGTGTATCCTTTACGCCGAACAGTCTCAACCGAACGTTTCACGAGGAGCTGCAGGTGATTGACGTGCCGGCCAAAGACATCCGAAAGGTCAGACACGAGTTCGGCTGGTTTACGGGCATCGTAGTGGTTGAACATGCGAGTGGCGAATTTCGTTTCCGATGCTACGGTGCGAAGCGTTTGGCGACAGAGATGGAGCAATGTTTCAATGCCGCATAGCGCGGTATGGCCTAACACAACGCTGCAACCGGCGAGCAACGCGCGATGGTTCAACAATTCGCAACATGTCGCAAGCCAATCGCGGGCTGAGGCTTGAGGCGTTATGTCAATCCGGGCTTTTTTAACGATTTCTCTAAAGCTTTGATACTGGGTCTCTCGGCATTGTCTTTCGTAGGCTGCGCCAACCCGTTGAACCAAGCGACTTCGAACAGATACGGGGATGCGTGTGCCGACGCTGAAGATAACAACCGATTGGATATAGCGGAGCAAGCTTGTTATCGCTCGTTGGTTAACGTTGACTGGGGAAATCTTGGTGACGAACAGAGATCACAGAGAATGTACAACCTCGCGCGGATTAAACGGAAACTGCGCAAGTTTGACGAGGCGGAACAACTTTACAAAGAATCCCTTGAAATAGAGGAGCAGCAGGCAACTAAATCGAATACAAACATTGGACGTCGCCTCGCTGAGCTAGCGATCCTTTACCAGCAACGGGGCGCTATGAATAGCGGGATCCCGTATGTGCAGAGACTTTATCCCCTTGCCGATATTTTCAAGGGAAGTGAAAGAAAAACGGTTGCTGCCATTTTTTATTTCTACTCCCAGGAGTTAGACAAACAAAAAGTCGCAGACGAAGCCGAAAAGTTTTCCAGGAAGTCTTCGGCGATGGGTTTTGATCCGAGCGAAGTAAAGAAATGACATAACCAACGGCTTGAGCCAGATCGTTAGCCCCGCTCGCTCCCTAGCTTTATCTTCACTTTCATCGTCCTGTGCGCGTTTATCTGAGCACTTCCCGGAGCAGCGTAAAATCCACCAGATGAGACGGCGCGACGTTTTTGATGCCGGCCTCGGCCAGCATGGTGGCGACCAGCGGATCCATCGTGGCTTCGTCCATCATGCCGTTTTTCGTGTAATTGTTTTTCGCCATCTGATAGATATCGGTGGCCATTTCGCTGTCGAGCTTCAGCCAGTCCATCATCACCTGCTGCGTGCCTTCGGGATTCTCCTGAATGTAGCGCAACGCCTGTACCATCGCCTTGAGCATCCGCTTTACCTGATCCGGCTTTTCCTTGAGTTTTTTCGTATTAACCGCGAGGCCGCCGGCCAAAAGGCCGTGAAGATCTGCGGCATTGACCAGCATTTTGAGACCGGCTTTCTTCGCTCGGAACGCCTCGCCGTAGTCCATCATCGAACTGTCGAGGGATCCGGATAAAATCGCCGCGATGCGAGTGCCGGAATCGACGACGCGATAGACCACGTCTCGCTCGGGGTCGAGACCGTAATGCTTGAGTATGACTTTGGCGGAAATCTGCTGGGCGCCGAGCAATCCGGGCACACCCACGGATTTTCCTTTCAGCTCGCTGACCGATTTGATTTCCGGGCGCACGACCAGGCCCCAGAAAGGCCGCATGGTGCCGACAAATATGATCTTCACCGGCAAGCCGCGCGCCGCCGACACGAAGCTCGAACCGGCCCGCAGCGTGTAGTCGACGCTGCCGCTGACCAGCGCCGCGCGGTCGGCTTCGGATCGCGTGAGCAACAATTTCATATCGAGATTCTGCTCGCGCAGAAAACCCCGTTGGCGCGCTACTTCCGCCGGCAGAAAGGTAACCGTGGGGCCGGCGTAGGAAACGAGCACTTCCTCCAATGCCGCCGCCGAGCGCGCCTGCGGCAAGAATAGCACGGCCTGAAGCATGAACAGGATCGCAACCGTCTGAAAGCTGGAGCGCGGTACGTTGACCACAAAGACTCCTTTTCGCTCAGAACTCCTCGCGGTAAAGGCCCAACGCTCTCAGCGCCGGGGTGTCGGTCATGGAGAAAAGGATTGCGTCTTCGGACGAAGACCTATTGATATGCCGATGATCGTGCCAGAGCGGCACGACGAACGAGTCGCCTTGCTGCCAATCGAAGCGCTCCCCGCCGATTTCTGTGGTGCCGCTACCCCGAAACGCGTGATAGATCACCGTGCTCGTGTGGCGGTGCGCGGCGGTTTCCTCTCGCGCCGGCAGAAGCTGCACCGCGCATTGAATCGTCGTCATCGTCGCTCCGCCGCCGATAGGATTGCGATACTCCAGCAAATAACCGTCGTGCGGGTCGCGCGCGGCGGGAGATCGCGCCAACGCCAGCAGCGTGGGTTCGGTGTCGCGCCATTTGTAATGAAAAAAATCGGCCAGCGGCAACCCGTGCCGAACCGCGCCGCCGAGATTGCCTATTACATCTTCGCTGCTTTTCTCGATCGGCTGGCGGCGTTCCGGATAACGTTCCTGCATCACCTGATGCAGCGCCTGCACCAGGGGAAAGTCGAGTCCGTCGAGCCAGATCATCGGCGCATCCGAATCGTTGGAGTGATCGTGCCAGGTGAGCTGCGGGGTGAGAATCAAATCGCCCGGCTCCATTACGCACTTCTGGCCGTCCACCGTCGTGTAGGCGCCGCAGCCTTCGAGCACGAAGCGCAAGGCCGCCGGCGTGTGGCGATGCGCCCGCGCGTTTTCGCCGGGCTTCACGTACTGAAACGATATCTGGATCGTATGAGTCGCGAAGCCGTTCTTTTGATCGAGGCCCGGATTGACCAGACGCACCACGCGCCGTTCGCTGTTCTCCAGACTGATCACGTCCCCGGCACGCACCAGACTCGAGCGCACGTCCGACCAACGCCACAGACACGGCTGAACCGCAGTCATCGGGTGCGGCGGCAAGCCTTCCATGCCGAGGCGCCAGTAGCCGGAGAGATTTTTCTCCGCCATGTCTTGGTCCAAGCGCGTAACGCTATCGGCTTCCGCGGCTTGTTTCATGAACGCCACCTCCGTGAAGCTGCATGCGACCTGCATAGCCCCGGCAACGGGTGCTGTCAACGTTCTGTCGATTTGCTTTTACATCGATCTTCGGTTGAGGATATACCGGTTCCACAATCTCCATCGAACCGGGAGGGAGCTGATCATGGCCCGTCTTCGATTCATGATGATCGCGTTATTGCTCGCGCTTATTGCGCCGAGCAGCGCCGGCGCGCAACAAGTTTCCCTGGATCAGGCGAAAAAAGAAAGCGAAGTGGTCTGGTACGGCACGCTCACGGGCGGCGCCATCGTCGGCAACTTGCTCAAATCCTTCGAGAGCAAATACCCGGGCATCAAAGTCAAATACCTCCGCCTCGGCGGCGCATCGTTCGTGGAAAGAATCCGCAGCGAAGCGCGCGCCGGCCGCTTTCTCTGGGACGTGGTGACGTCCGAATACATTCAGTTCTTCGAGCTGATCAAACACGTGACCTTGGCGCGCTACGCCGGACCGGACAACGCGAGCATCGCGCCGCGACATCGCGATCTCAACGGCACCTGGGTGAGTCTTTACGGCGCCATCGCCACCATCGCGTGGAATACCCGCATGACCAAAACCGGCGATGCCCCCAAAGACTGGAAGGATCTGTTGGATCCTAAATGGAAGGGAAGAAAAATCGGCCTGCCCGCCGAAGCCTTTCAATGGTACGGCGGCATGGTTGCCTACCTCGGCGACAAAGCCGGCCGCGATTTTATGAAAGCTCTCGCCGCGCAGGATCCGCAGACGCAGCAGGGTTACACGAATACTTCCAATCTGCTTACGGCGGGAGAGTTTCCCGTCGCGATCACGCGCGCGCACCGCATCGAAGATGCGCGCGCCAAAGGCGCGCCGGTGGACTGGTCCGCGGATGCCGATCCAGTCGTGATCAGCATCCATCCGATCGGCATTTCGGAACGCGCTCCGCATCCGGCCGCGGCTCGGCTCTTTTACAATTTTCTCACGTCGGTCGAAGGACAAAGCCTGTTCACAGACGAAGGATTTTTAAGCTCGCACAGCGGCGTCAAGCCGCGCTTTCCGAGAATGAATCTCGACAACATCAAACACCCGGCGCCGCCGGATGCCAAAGTCAGCGAGCGCATTCAGACCTGGATCACGGAATATCAGCAGACCTTCCGCATTCAAGCGCGCGGCGGATGAATCGACGAACTGCGGATCCCTCTAGAAAACACCGGTATCGAGGAGAGAGTAAACGATTTCCTTCAATTGGGGATCGATGGTATCGAGCCGCGTCACCGCCGGTCCGCCGGCAAGGGATTCGACGATCTCGGGCACGTCTTCGGACTTGACGCCCGCATACCACACTTTTTGCGGATGGACGACGATGTTCGGCCCAAAATCGCAACCGCCGAAGCAGATATAGGGTTTTACCTCGACATCGAGGGATCGCGCCGCGACTTTCTCGCTGATCTCATTCATCAGCTTCTCCGAGCCGCGGCTCAGGCAATCGACGTTTTGGCAGACGAAGCAGGTTTGTTTCATGAACGACACTCCGCGCTAAATTCTCTATTGATTAACGCAAACCACGCGGCGAATGCAACCGGGCGTAGCCGACGCAGGCAGTGGTGCAGTTTGGCTTGCGGGACAACACACGATTAGGAAAGATTTCTCGCATCCGCTCAAAATGACACACGAATCCCGATCTGTCATCTCGAACGAAGCGAGAGATCTTTCCGAATTGCACCACTGCCCGGGCGGAAGCTTATTTCTGGCTCAAGGTTTCTTTGACCAGTTTGAAGATCGGCGTGAGATCCCGATACTCCGGTCTGGCCAGATCGAAATATTTCTTGCCGGGTTCGAGCCGGTTGAAGAGATCCACGTCATCCTTGGGAATATCGCTCCGAGGCGAATTGTGCGCGTCGGGACGTCCGAGTTTTTGCAGCGCGATCTGACCTTCGCGCGAAAGAAACCAGTTGATGAAAACTTTTGCGGCGTTGGGATGAGGCGCGCGGCTGGGAAGGCCGAGAGTGCCGCCGGCGGCGCTCGAGCTGCCACCCTCTTTCCAGTCTTCGGTGTCGAGATAACCGATCGGCAGCTTCTGTTGCACCGCCTTGCCGACTTCGCTGCCGGCGTTGCAGCGAATGCACAGGGCATATTTGCCGATGGCGAGCCAGTCGGTCATCTGGCGCGGGTCGCGACTCACGGTCACCTGCATCTCGCCGTAGAGTTTTTTGAGAAACGGAGCGCCTAGCTCGGGATGAAAATAGAAAAATTGCAAGGTCGCGCCCATGCCGAAGCTGGCGGGATCGAGCGATGCCATCCGGCCCTTCCACTTTGGATCGAGCAGATCCCAATAGGATTTGAATTCGCCGGGATTGACTAGTTTCAGATTGTAAATGATCTGTTTCGACTGCGAATTGGCCACAAAGGCGAAAATGAAACGCTTCTCCGGGTCGATGTAGCGGTGCTCGCCCTCGTGCCACTTGGATGAGTCGACGACCTCGGGCAAAAGCAGCGCCGGTTTGATCGGCTCCAGGATATGCGCTTTGTAGAGCGCGTCGTGGATGGTATTGGCGCCCGCGCTGATGACATCCGGCAAATATTTTTCACCGCGGCGCTCGGCGAGAACTCGCGTGGCGAGCTGGTTGCCGGAACCGATCACCGTGCTGACCTTGATCTTGGGATATTTCTTTTTGAACCTTCGACGACTCGATCGTACTCGTAACAGCAACCGTAAAGCGTGACTTGCCCTTCCGCTTCCGCGGTACGGAGCGTTTTCTCCCACTCGTCTTTCCATTGATTTTGAGCGAAAGCGGACGATGTCGCGCCGAGCCAACCGACGAGCGCCATCGCCGTCCATCCTGAAACCCGCCCAAACGGCCGACAGCGAACCCTATCAAGCATGGCCTGCAACCTACGCGACAGAGTTTGTAACTGTCAATTCGCTGGACTCTTGACTAGAGCGCCCGCAATCACATAGGTTGCGGCGCGTCGGTCATTCAACCATTTCGAGGGAGGCACTATGAGCTACCGTCGTGGAGTGAAAGTTCTGGCCTGCTTCATCACCTATATGATTGCCGCCGCCGCGTGCGCCTGGGGGCAAGCCAATTTCTACGAAGGCAAAACGGTCACCGTCCTGATCGGCGCCAAGAGCGGCAGCCTCGAGATCGCGGCGCAAATCGTTTCGCACCACCTAGGCAAATATCTGCCGGGCAAACCGGCGGTGATCCTGCAGCACATGCCGGGCGCGGCGCACCTGCTGGCGACCAACAACGTTTTCAACGTGGCGAAGCCGGACGGCCTGACGATTCTCGCGTCCAATCCCAACGTCGCCATCGCGCAATTGTCGAAAGTCGAGCAGGTCCGCTTCGACGTGCGCAAATTCCAGTGGCTCGGCTCGTCGGGTGCCGACGGCGCGGCGTTTTCGATCCGCTCCGATCTGCCGTACAAAACCTTCGACGAACTCAAAAAATCCGATCGCGAGTTGGTGGCCGGCACCACCGGGCCCGGCTCCAACGCCCATGATTTTCCGCTGTTGCTCAAAGAGTTCGCCGGCTTAAAGTTGAAGCTTGTCTCCGGCTACCCGTCGAACAGCGACGTGTTGCTGGCCATCGAACGCAAAGAAGTGGATTCCTGGTCGGCGCTCGCCACGACCATCAAGCTCGCCGCCGACCGCGGCGCGGTGCGGCCGCTCGTGCGCGGGCGCGTGGCTTCGCCCGGCTTTGAGAATCTTCCGGTGGATGAAGAACTCGCGACCAGCGCGCTGGGTAAATCGTTGATGGCGATCAAATCGATTCCCGGCGCCATCGGCCGCGCCTTCGCGGTCGCCCCGGGCACTCCTGCGGACCGCGTTGCGCAACTGCGGGACGCCCTGGCTAAGGCCATCAAAGATCCGGAGCTGATCGCGGAGGCAAAAAAAGCCAAGATCGACATGCAGTTCATCGGCGCCGACGAAGTCCTGAAGAACTTCAACGCGCTGATGAATCAAACCCCGGATACCTTGAAGGAGATGGGCAAGTACATCAAAGCGGAAAGCTGAGAAAAGCGAAGGGTCTTTGGGTTTTCCGCGACGCTCGGTATATTTCGCTAAGACGGATTCGAATCAATCTGGATTCCCGCTTAAAACATGCGGGAATGACGGACTCTTCGGATTCGTTCCTTCACTTTGAACAATCGGGGCGAACTGGTTAGCCTCGCATAGATCTCCGAACTCGAATGCGGTCAGCGCGCTCACGCGACGGAAAATTTATTTCTTGATAAACCGCTGCACCGGCATGTTGCCCAACTCGAAGCGCGGGTCGTAGTCCATGCCTTCGCGGATGCGGGTGAGATAATTGTCGCGGTTCACCCCAAAGAGCTCGTAGCGATAGAGATGATTCAGCAAAAAAGTGTGTACGCCCATTTGATAGAGTTTGCCCACCGCGCCTGAAGTCAGAGCTTCACGCTCTTCGACGCTAAGTTTGAAATCACTGATGGCCGCCTCCGACTCTTCTTTCATCCGCCGGCGAAACGCCGGATCATTATCGGTGAGATAAAGCAGCTTGTTGACCTGATAGACACTCATCGCAGCCCTCGTTTGGTCCTTCTATTCCCGCGAATCTATGCGGCTTGGGAAATTTCGGAAGATGCACCACGGAGCGCACTGAGGACACGGAGGAAGAGACAGAGACAAGAGCCTGGAAAAATAAACTCCGCAGCCTCTCTTGCCTCTGTGACCTCCGTGTCCTCCGTGGTGAATTTCTTCTGCGGCTAAATTTTTCGCATCACTCGAATTTCCACACCGCGTAGCCGTTGCCTTCGTCGGGTTCCAGAAACAACGGCTTGGTTTTGCCGACGGCGCCGGCGACCGTGATCCAGTTCAACAGCTCGCCGCTGTTGTTGCCGGCGGCGTTGATTCGTTCCTCCGTCGCCTTCCGCGCCAGAGTTTGATATTGGCCGCGCACCAGCATCTTGGCGATTGCTTCCGCCCACTCGGTGTCGACCCAGCCACGCAGCGGGCCGCCCACATCCATCGCGAAGCAGCCGCTGGCGATCAATGCGACCCGCTCCTTTCTTTCCCAGGCGTCTATGAAGCGCCGCACCATGCGGCCGAGCGCGACGCAACGCGTAGCCAACGGAAGCGGCGAGGCGAAACCGTTGGTGTAGATCGGCACCACCGGCAGGCGCATCTCCGGATTGAGAAAATGCAGAGGCACGGTCAACGAATGATCGAGGCGCAGTTCGTGTGCCGCCGCAAGATCGAATTTGTCGTGCACGCCGTATTGAAATAGCGCCTTCGCAAGCGGCACATGACCGCGCACGGTATAGCGCGGCATAGGACACCATTCCTCCTGCGGTCCCTGCGCCTCCTCCGCCATGCCAATGCAGAACGACGGTAGATTGTTGTAGAAAAAATTGACGAAATGATCACTGTCGACTTCGAGAATAACGTCAGGCTCGGCCTTTTCTATCTGCTCGCGCACCTGCTTCATCAGCGCCTCGCCGCGCACTTTGCCCGGGGTTTGCTGCATTTCGAAAACCAGCCGCGGCGGGTGCGGCACGCCGGCGGCAACCACTAGTTTGGCCATGATGCTTCTCCTATGCGCGAGTCACTTACCGACTTCGCCGAACCTCTAACACCCCGTGCCCATCCGGTCAATTGAATCTGTCATTCCAGGCTGCATTGCCGTCCGCTCTCTGCGACAATCAATCTTGACAGTGTCGTTTGTCGCCCATTATAGTCGCGCCGACTCACGGCGAAGAGTTCAGCGAACTAAAATCGGAGTCACGCAACAAAATGTTTGACGCATTCATCGAGGGACTTTTGCTGGTCCTGCAATGGAAGGCCTTCAGCCTGATGCTGGTCGGCATGGCGCTGGGTTTTTGTGTCGGCCTCCTTCCCGGTATCGGCGGCGCCGCGACCCTCGCATTGATGATTCCCTTCATCTTCAAGATGAGCCCGGCGGAAGCGTTCGCATTCTTACTGGGAATGCATTCCGTCGCCGCCACCACCGGCGATATCACCTCGGTGCTTTTCGGCGTTCCCGGCGAGGCGATCTCCGCGGCCACAGTGGTCGACGGCTATCCGATGGCGAAACGCGGCGAAGCCGGCCGTGCCCTCGGCGCCGCGCTGATGAGCTCGCTGCTCGGCGCGCTGATCGGCGCCTTCGCTCTGGCGCTGGCGATTCCCATCGTGCGCCCGCTCGTGCTGACTTTCGGCTCGCCGGAGCTTTTCATGCTCGGCGTCATCGGCATTTCCTGCATCACCTCGCTCAGCGGCTCCACCGCGCGCGGACAGATTAAAGGCTTCGTCATGGGACTGCTTGGCCTGCTGGTTGCGACCATCGGCCAGGAACGCCAGTCGGGATCGCTCCGCTTCGACATGGGCTTGATGTATTTGTGGGACGGTTTGGATTTCGTGCCTGTGCTCGTGGGTATTTTTGCCATACCTGAGATCATCGATCTCGCTGTGCGCGGGACGTCTATCGCCGGCGACCGGCCGCCGGAACACCTCAGCAGCGGCGTGTTGGAAGGCGTCAAGGACACCTTTCGGCATTTCTGGCTGGTGTTTCGCTGTTCGGTGGTCGGCGTATTCGTCGGCATCTTGCCCGGCGCCGGCGGCGGCGTGGCGCAATGGATGGCCTACGCTCACGCGGTGCAGAGCGCCAAAGACGGCAAAGACCGCGCCGGCTTCGGCAAGGGCGACGTGCGCGGCGTGCTCGGTCCCGGCGCGGCGAACAATTCCAAGGAAGGCGGCGAGCTGATTCCCACCGTCGCCTTCGGCGTTCCCGGCAGCGGCGCCATGGCGATCCTGCTGAGCGGTTTTTTGATCATGGGCATCATGCCGGGACCGGACATGCTGACCAAGCATCTCGCGCTGACTTTCTCGATGGTGTGGACGTTGGCGATCGCCAACGTGATCACAGTGGTCCTATGCCTCGCCATTCTTGATCAGTTAGCCAAGCTCACCTATGTGCGCGGCGGCTTGATCATCCCGTTTGTTCTCTTATTGGTTTTCGTCGGCAGCTATACGGCCAACGGTCAGATCGCCGACCTGATGGTCACGCTGATTTTCGGCGTGCTCAGCTATTTTATGGTGATTTTCGGCTGGCCGCGGCCACCGTTTGTCTTGGGTTTCGTGCTCGGCAAAGTCATCGAAACGTATCTTTTCATTTCGATGACTCGCTACGGCTTCGCCTGGCTGACACATCCGATCGTCGTCGGTTTGATCGTTCTGATGGCCATCGTGATCGCCTACCCCTACGTGCAGCAGCGCCGCCAGCGCTCGCGAGAGCCGCTCCATGCGTAAGGGCGCGGTCGTTTTTTGCGGATTTTTGATGGTGGTGTCCGGCTTCGCCATTTTCACCGCCACTGGTTGGTCGTTCAAGACCAAACTTTTCCCGCTTTCGGTTGCGATTCCTCTGCTCATTCTTTCAACCGTTCAGTTGATCCTGATGCTCCTCGGCAAAGAAGAAACCAACGAAGGCGCGATGGACGTCGACTTTGCGACCGATGTGCCGCCGGAAATCGCGCGCCGCCGCGTGGTCGGGGTTTTTTGCTGGATCGTCGGTTTTATCGCACTGGTCTATTTGCTCGGCTTTCCCTGGACCGCGCCGCTGTTTATTTTTCTTTATCTCAGATTTCAAAGCGAAGTGAGCTGGGCCGGCGCGCTGGCGAGCGCAGCCGTTACCTGGGGCTGCTTTCATCTACTGTTCCAATCGCTGGTCCACATCCAGTTTGAATCGGGCGTGATACAAACGTGGCTCGGCCTGTGACGCACAAGGCGGAGAGAAAAGGAATCTATATTAACAAGTGCGCGGGTTGCACCGTAGGGGCGACCGGCGGTCGCCCTGCACCGTGGTAAAATCATTCTTCATCGGCATTTGTATCCGCCCGGCCGTAGAGTAAAGTTAACGACAACCAACTCTCGTGGAAGGACGCCGCATGCGCTTCGGAACTTTCAGCTACAACCAGGCCCGGCCGCGGGTGCCGGAAAAGCAAGCTTTCGAGGAATTGCTCGAGCAGATCCAGTTGACCGAGAAACTCGGCTTCGACGAAGCCTGGTTCGCCGAACATCATCATTCCGACTACGGCATGCTGGCTTCGCCCAATCTGATCATCGCCGCGCTGGCGCGCCGCACCGAGCGCCTGCGCATGGGTAATCTGGTCAGCGTCCTGCCGCTCTACGACCCCATGCGGCTCGCCGAAGAGTGCGGCATGCTGGATATTCTTACCGGCGGGCGCTTGAACGTCGGTCTGGGCCGCGGCGTGCCCAAAGACGACATGAAACACCGGCTCGATCGCGACACCGCGCAGGCGCGCTTCGAGGAAGGGATCGAGATCCTGCTGCGCGCGTGGAGCGGTGAAACTTTCAGCTATTCAGGCAAAGCCTGGGGCTACGAAGAGATTTCCTGCCGGCCGTTGCCGCTGCAAAAACCGCATCCGCCGATTTACTACGGCGCCACTTCGCCGGACAGTCCGGCCACGGTCGCGCGGCGCGGCTGGAATCTCGCGCTTTCGCGCCAGCCGCTCGCTAACTGCGCGCGCGCCATCAAAGCGTATCGAGAGGAACGCACAAAGCATCCCGAGCTGCCCGGCAACGGCGACGCGATCATGGTGCGCGACATTTACGTTGCCGATACCGACGAGCAGGCATGGAAAGAAGCTCCACCGCAGCTCGTTCGATTCTGGCAGCTCGCGACGGATAATTTCTGGCGCGGCGACGACCTTTCTCCGGAGAGCTTGCCGAAATTCACGGAGCGCTACCCCTATTTTCCCGGCGGCCTCACGGTCGAGCGCCTCGACGAATGGGGCACGTCGCTCATCGGCAGCCCGGACACGGTGATCAAAAAAGCCCGCGTGATGATCGAAACGGCGCGCCCCGATAGTCTGGTCGGCATGTTCAGTTTCGGCGGGTTGAAACACGAGCAGGTGATGCATTCGATCGAGCTCTTCGGCAGGAAAGTGATACCGGCGCTGGGAGCGTAATCGGTGAATTCTCCATTTGCCGAAATCTCAACACGCTAAATTATCCACAAGGATTTTTATGACGACTCATGATAACGCACTGCAATGGCTCGACGTCCGCGACGAGCGCTTCGACTGGCTGAACGTCGCCGATTGGGAACCGCAAGGTGACGGCCTTCAACCGGTGCGCGTGCCGAAAGCGTGGCGCGAGCGCTGGCCCAAGCGCACGGCTCGACGCGGCAAGTCGGCGGGCGGCATGAGCGTGCGCTTTCGAACCGACTCAAAGAGGATCGTTTTCCGCGCGACCTTCCTCGAGTCGCCCGACGCGCCGGACAACCCGGCGGTGACTTGGGAGCGCGCGCGCCCGTCGTTTTTTTCAATCTATCGCGACGGCAAGTACGTCAACAGCGTCGCCGCACTGACTCACTTCACAGCCCAGGAAGTGACCGTTTACGAGGATCGGGAAAGTCGCGAAGTCGAGCTTCAGGTATTGTTGCCGTTCTACTATCGGAATGCCGAGATCGTGTTGCACGGCATCGGCATCGACACCGGCGCAGCGCTGTCGCGTCCCGCGCAGGACAAGCGTTTGCGCGTCTTGTTTCATGGCGACTCGATCACCCACGGTCACGGCGTCACCAGCCCGCGCGAAACCTACGTGTGGCAGGCGGCTCAAAAGCTCGACTGCGTGCCGCTCAATTACGGTTTCGGCGGCAGCGCCTGGGCGGACAACCCCGTCGCGCAGACGATCGCCGAGCGCACCGACTGGGACGCGCTCACGATCATGATCGGCACCAATTCGTTGATCGGCGCCGATGCCGAAGGAAAACCGGAAACCGTGGCACAATATCTTGCCAAGTACGAGACCTATCTCGCGACAATTCGCGCTGCCGCACCGACGAAACCGATCCTTTGCATCACGCCGATCTTGAACCGCGCCGACCTGAAGCGCGGCCCCAACCAGAACGACGAACGACCGGAAGCGTACCGTAACGGCATCAGCGAAATCGTCCGGCAGCGGCAGCAATCCGATCCGAATTTGTATTTCCTCGACGGACTGAGCCTGGTTGACGACTCACTCTACTTGCTCGTCACCGACAACGTGCATCCCAACGATGCCGGCATGCACCGGATCGCCGAAGGCGTCGCCGCGGCGCTCAAGCCGATATTGCAACGCTTGGCATAG
>Ga0310810_10000424_pt1 | contig 43430 bp, 40 predicted proteins | sample NCmetagenome_FD_207641 | JGI IMG/M metagenome (GOLD analysis project Ga0310810, IMG submission 207641) | Soil microbial communities from experimental microcosm in Duke University, North Carolina, United States - NC | ecosystem: Engineered > Artificial ecosystem > Soil microcosm > Unclassified ...
GAAGCTCCGGAGCAGCGGCGCCCGTTTCGTCCTCGGCCTCTTCGGCGGCAAGCCCGCGGACGCCCAGTCGGCGACCGGCGTCGACCTGGCGGTCGCCGCGCAGGCGCCGGAGACCATCGGCACGGAATGGGAGGACGGACAGCTGCTCCGTGGACCCGTCCCGGTCGCGCAGGTGCAGAGCCGGGGTCGCTCCCTCCTCCGGGTCGACGTGAGCCCCGGCGCCGACGCCGCCGCGGTCCAGCTCGCCCGGGGACAGGGGGACGCCGAGCGAGAGCTGGCTGCCCAGGGCCAGCGGATCGAGCTGCTCAAGCGGGAGCTGGGGACGCCCGGTCTCTCCACCGAGCGGAAGCGCCTCCTCGACGCACGGCTCCGCGAGCTGGTGCAGCGCACCGAGCAGCTCACCGCCCAGGCGCAGCAGACGGCGCTGGAGCCGGGCACCTTCACGGTGCGCTTCGTCCCGGTGGAGGCCGCGCTTCCCGAGGACCCCGCGGTGCAGAAGATCATCTCCGACTACGACCGCGACGTGGCCCAGCTGAACCTCGCCTGGGCGAAGGAGCACGGCGAGCCCTGTCCTCCCCCCGCGAAGGGACAGGCCGCCTTCGTCGGTAGCGAGGCGTGCAGGAGCTGCCACCCCGCCCCGTTCGCGGTGTACGAGAAGACCGGTCACGCGAGGGCGTACGCCACGCTGGAGTCGGTCCAGAAGCAGTACCGGCTGGACTGCGTCGCCTGTCACGTCATCGGCTTCCAGCTGCCGGGCGGCGTGTGCCGGGTGGACCAGGTGGAGGGCCGGAAGAACGTGGGCTGCGAGAGCTGCCATGGCCCCGGCTCGCTGCACGTCGCGGACGGGACGCGAGCGTCGGTGCCGCGACCTCGCCCCGGGCCGAGCGTGTGTGTGGGATGCCACACCGCCGAGAACAGCATCCACTTCGACTTCGCGAAGTACCTTCCCAGGGTTCTGGGACCGGGCCACGGCGCACCCGCGAGCACCTCCACCGGCCGTTGACCCATCCGGACGGCCCGCCTAGCATTTGAGGTTCGTTGTCGCTCGCCCTTCTCCTCCTTCTCAGCAGTGCCGCGGCCGCACCTGCGTCCGCGACCGACCCCTCTCCCAGCGCGCCTCCCCGCGCACCGGCGCAGGCCAGCACACCTGCGGCCACACCGGACGACGACGACGAGCCGGCCTCCGAGGAGCTCGAGGAGATGCGCGCCCTCGAGGACGCGGTCCTCGATCCGGCCGCGAAGCCGAGCCCCGAGGTGCTGCGCTCGGTCCGTGCCCTGGGAACCGCCAGCCCTCTGCGCGCGCGCCTGGAGGATGGCTCCGAGCTGCTCTCCGGTGACGAGCCCGTGGTCGACCTCGGCCTGGTGACCAACCTCTCCACCTTCGACGTCGGCGCGCTCGCCCCCGAGTACGACATCCCGGTGGAGATGCAGCCGACGGTCGCCCAGTACATCCAGTTCTTCCAGGGCCCGGGGCGGAAGTGGTTCCGCAAGTGGATGTCCCGCTCCACGCGATACATCCCGATGATGACCCCGCTGCTCGAGCGCGGCGGTCTCCCGCGGGACACCGTGTACCTCGCCATGATCGAGAGCGGCTTCTCCCCCGGAGCCACCTCGTGGGCGCGCGCGGCCGGCCCGTGGCAGTTCATCTCCAGCACCGGTCGCCGCTTCGGCCTCCGCCAGGACTTCTGGGTGGACGAGCGGCGCGACCCGCTGAAGGCCACGGTCGCCGCAGGGAAGTACCTCAACGAGCTCCACGGCGCGCTCGGTCACTGGTACCTCGCCTGGGCCGGGTACAACGCCGGGGGCGAGAAGCTGCGGCGGATGGTGCAGAAGCGCGGCACGGCCGACTTCTGGGCCCTCAGCGACGGCAAGGGGCTGGCGAAGGAGACCAAGCACTACGTCCCGAAGCTGATCGCCTGCGCCCTGGTGGCGAAGCATCCGCGGGCCTTCGGGTTCAGCGAGGACGAGTTCGACTTCCAGCAGCCGCTCGAGACCGACGAGGTGCCGGTGGTGGAGCCCACCGACCTCGACGTCATCGCCCGCGCCGCGGGAACCACCACCGAGCGCATCCACGAGCTCAACCCCGAGCTGCGCCGCTGGTGCACGCCTCCGGGGACGTCCGCGCGGCCGTACCTGGTCAAGGTCCCGAAGGGGACGAGCGAGACCGTGGTCGCGGCTCTGGCGCGCATCCCCGCCTCGGAGCGGCTCACCTACCGGATTCACCACGTGCGCAAGGGCGACACGCTCTCGCGCATCGCCGTCGAGTACCACTCGGCGCCCGAGGCCATCCTCCAGTTCAACCGGCTGCGGAGCGCGAAGACGCTGCGCATCAACAGCGAGCTCGCCATCCCGGTGCCCTCGGCGCGCGCGGTGGCGGACGCCGGTCACGGCCTCGAGCGGCAGGTGGCGCGGGCGCGTGCGCAGGGCTACGTCGCCCCGTCGCCCGAGGAGGAGGTCCCCGCCGGAACGCGGACCGGACCGGCAAGGGCGCTGGCGCAGGGGACGGTCAAGACCGAGGTCGTCGACGGCAAGACGCGCGTCCAGTACGGCGTGCAGAGCGGCGACTCGATGTGGACCATCGCCCAGCGCTTCAACGTGACGGTGGAGCAGCTCCAGACCTGGAACGCGCTGGGGAAGAAGGCACGGAAGGGGCTTCAGGTCGGCTCCCTGCTGACGGTGTGGCCGGGGCCCGCCGCCGCGCCCATCGAGGCGCAGCCGGCGGCGGTGCTGGCCAAGGCGGACGCTCCTGCCACCCTGGTGCGGCCGGCGGCGCCGGTGACTCCCGCGCCCGCCGCTGGCGGCAAGCCGGGCGTCCACCAGCTCGCCGAGGGCGAGACGCTGTGGAGCGTGGCCCAGCAGTACGGCGTGACGGTCGACGACCTGAAGCGCTGGAACCGCATCCGCCACGCCCGTTCGCTGCGTCCAGGGCTGAACCTCCGGGTGGGTGGCCCCCCGAACTGACGGCTGAACGACCGTTGCATGCGCATCAGGCCGTGCGAGAGTGCGCGGCCTTCATGCTCCTCCGCCCCGGCTCCCTCGTCGTCCTGCTGACGCTCGCGGCCTGCGCCTCGGACCGTCCCGCTGCTCAGCGGCCGCCGTCCTCCACGCCGGCCCCGGTGGCCACCCCCGCGCCGGCTCCCCTGGCGCTCGTCGCCCCGGAGGGCATTCGCCTCCCGCGCACCTTCCGCCCCGCCGCCCAGCGGGTGTGGCTCGCCGTTGTGCCCTCGGCGCCGGGGTTCTCGGGACGGACGGAGATCGAGGGGACCCTGGATTCGTCGACCGACGTCATCTGGCTCAACGCCGACGTCCTCGAGTTCGGGCCGGTGGTGGCACGCGTCGGCACCGAGGAGGTTCCGGCGGAGACGGTGGTGCGCAGCGACGAGCGCGTCGCGCTCCGCTTCCCCCACCCCTTGCCGGCGGGCCCGGTCACTCTCCGGCTCGAGTTCCGCGGCACCCAGTTCACCCAGGAGGACTCGGGGATCTTCCGCCAGCAGAGCGGCAGCGACTGGTACTCCTTCACCCAGTTCGAGGAGACCGACGCGCGGCGAGCCTTTCCCTGCGTCGACGACCCGGGGGTGAAGATTCCCTGGGAGCTGACCCTGCGGGTTCCAGCGACCCTCACCGCGGTCTCCAACACGCCGGTGGCGAGCGAGACGGCGGCGGGCGAGGGAATGAAGGACGTCCGGTTCCGGCAGACCCGGCCGCTCCCGGCGTACCTGGTCGCCTTCGGGGTGGGCCCGTTCGAGATCAAGGAGGCGCGGGCCGCGGGCAAGAAGCGGGTCCCGGTCCGGGTCATCGCCCCCCGCGGCCGGGCGCACGAGGCGGCGTGGGCGGCGCGCGTGTCGCCGGAGATCCTCGAGGGGCTCGAGGACTACTTCGGCATCGCCTACCCCTACGAGAAGCTCGACGTGCTCGCCATCCCCTTCACGGTCCAGTTCGGCGCGATGGAGAACGTGGGCCTCGTCACCTTCCGCGAGTCGCTGGTGCTGACCCGTCCGGAGAAGGACCGGGTCGAGCGTCGCCGCGCCTACGCGACGGTGGCGGCGCACGAGTTCGCGCACCAGTGGTTCGGGGACCTCGTCACCGCGGCCTGGTGGGACGACATCTGGCTCAACGAGGCCTTCGCGACCTGGATGGAGACGAAGGTCATCGAGCGCTGGGCTCCGTCGTGGGGAATGGCGGCGCAGCGGGTGGAGCACCGCAACGAGGCTGCCGAGACCGACGCGCTGGTGAGCACGCGGGTCATCCGCCAGCCGGTGCACAGCTACAACGACGTGAAGAACGCCTTCGACTCCATCACCTACTCGAAGGGCGCGGCGGTGCTCCGGATGTTCGAGCAGTGGGTCGGCACCGAGACCTTCCGCCGTGGCATCCAGGGCTATCTCCGCGCCCACGCCGACGGGAACGCCACCGCGCGCGATTTCCTGGCCAGCATCTCCGAGGCCGCCGGCCGCGACGTGGCTCCGGCCTTCGACACCTTCCTCGATCACCCCGGCATCCCGCGCGTCCAGGCCGGCGTGCGCTGCGGCGGGCAAGGCGCGGTCCTCGAGCTCGCGCAGGACCGGTGGCTACCGACCGGATCGACCGGGGATCGTGCGGGGGTCTGGCAGATTCCGGTCTGCACCCGCTGGAGCACGCGGGGCAAGGAGCAGAACCGGTGCGTCCTGCTCGACGGGCCGCGGACGGAGGTCCAGCTCGAGGAGCGCAGCTGTCCGGACTGGGTGCTGCCCAACGCCGGCTACGCGGGCTACTACCACCTGCAGCTCGACCCGGCCTGGCGCACCCGGCTGGTCCGCTCCGCGAAGCTGGACGACGCGGAGAAGGTCGGGCTCCTCGGTGACACCCAGGCCCTGGTGCACGGCGGCGCGATCCCCCTCGCCGAGGGACTGCAGCTCGCCGCCCGGTACGCGGGATCCCGCGAGCACCACGTCCTCGAGGCGGCGATCAAGCTCGCCACCGTGCGGGAGGACTTCCTGGGCGGACGGCTGGGTCCGGCCTACGCCGCCTGGGTGCGACGGGTGTTCGGCCCGCATGCACGGGCGCTGGGCGTCCGCGCCCGGCCGGCGGAGGACGAGGAGGTCCAGCTCACGCGGCCCAAGCTCGCCGAGTTCGTTGCGCGGCGGGGGGAAGACTCGAAGCTCATCGCCGATGCGCGCGCGCTGGCCGAGTCCTGGCTGTCCCGCCCACGGGCCGTGGCCGCGGAGATGGTCTCCCCGGTGCTGGCGATCGCCGGGCGCTTCGGAGGGCGCGACTTCCACACGGCGCTGGAGCAGAGGCTCGACCGCACGGCGGACCTCGACCTCCGCGACTGGCTCCTCGGTGGCATGGCCGGGACGCACCAGCCGGAGCTGCTGGACGAGAACGTGGCGATCGCGACCTCGGGACGGCTCGACCCACGGGAGATCAGCCGGCTTCTGACGGGCAGCAAGTACCGGGACGCGGAGCCTCCGCTCGACTCCACGGTCGGACGCGGGCGGACCGTCGCCGGCATCGATCGCTCCTGGGACACGCTGGTGGCGCTCATGCCCCGCGGTGGGCTGAGCCGCTTCTTCACCCTGACGAGCAATTCGTGCAGCGCAGACGAGCGCGCCGAGGCCGAGCGCGTGTTCGGTCCCCGGGTGAAGAGCGTCCTCGGGGGCCCGCGGCGGTTGACCCTGGCGCTCGAGAGGCTCGACCTCTGTGTCGCCGAGCGGTCCCGCGACGTGCCGGAGCTGGAGCGCTTCTTCCCGGCGCCCCGGACCCCGCGCGCCACGACCGGGGGCTGAGCCCGATCGCTGGCGCGCTCCTGCGCGCCTCCACGGGCGTCCCCCTGGGCGCGGGGGGCTGAGCCCGACCGCTGGCGCCGCTCCTGCGCGCTTCCGCTGGGCGTCCCTTGGGTACTCCGGGTCCTCACTGGCAGTTCGATAGAGCCGCACCTTCCGTCTGCCCTTGAGCAGGGGACCGAGGGAGCGGCGTCACTCCACCGAATCGCGTCAACGAGGAGTCCGACATGTCGAACGCGCGGTGGCTCACGTCCGTCTCGCTGCTCTGCCTCGTCGTCGGCTGCGGCGGCGCTGGTCCGAGCAACAACAACAACAACAACAATAACAACAACAACGGCGGGAACACGCCCTCGCTGTCGGTCTCACCGTCCAGCAGCACCGTCGTGGCCGGGGGATCCCCCGTCAACTTCACGAGCGCGCTCCTCAACGCAACCGGGACGGTGTCCTGGGCGCTGAGCGGCCCGGGAAGCATCAGTGCTGTGACGGGGACCAGCACGACGTACACGCCGCCGGCCAGCGTCGGATCGCCGACCTCCGCCACCTTGACCGCCACCTCCGGAACCCTGACCGCACGCGCGACGATCACCGTGAACCCTCAGGGGATCATCACCGTGGCCGGCTCGGTGAAGGACAACGACGGAAAGGGCGTGGCCGGCGCGACGGTGCTCATCGGATCGCAGCAGACCACCACCGACGGAACCGGCGCCTTCTCCATCGCCGGTGTGTCCACTCCCTATGACGCGACCGTCGTGCAGGGCACCGGGTCCAGGACCTGGCAGGGACTGACCCGGACCGATCCAACTCTCGTCGGCGTGGTCCTCTTGAACCCCGCCAACCACGGAACGGTCACCGGGTCGGTCAGCGGAGGCGATGCGTTGCCTGCCCCCTCCGACAAGACGGCGGTGGCCTGGGGCTCGCCCGAGACCAGTGCGAGGGCGAACGTGACCAACAATCCCTGGACCCTCAATCTCGGCTGGGGCGGCACCTCACCGACCACGGGAAACGTGCACGCGCTTCAATGGACTCCAACGGGAGGTGCCCCGACCGCGTACAAGGGATACGGCGTGAGTACGGGGGTGTCCGTCGCCAACGCCGGGACGACCAGCGGCGTGGCGGTGGCGATGACGGCCCCCGGATCCAGCACCATCAGCGGCAACGTCGCCCTCGCGGCCGGAGTGAGCCTGCTCTTCAAGGACCTCACCATCGACTTCGCCGACGGTGCCTCGTTTGCCGTGGGGACCGCCCTCGGCGGGGCGTCCGCATTCAGCTACGCGGTGCCGGATGGCATCGGCTCCACCGCCAGCGTCACTGCCTCCGGGATGTATCCAGGAAGCTCGGGCACCTTCACCCGCGTGAGTGGGCTCGCGCCGGGAAGCACCGGCACGAACATCGAGCTGCTCGTCCCGTCGACCTATTCCGCCCCGGGCGACGACGCGACCGGGGTGACCACGGGCACCGACTTCAGCTGGACCCCGTTTCCCGGTGCGGTGTACTTCGTGAGCTTCTTCACGACCGCCGCGGGTGCACCGAGCTACGGCGTGATCACCACCGCCAATTCCATCCGCATCCCCGACCTGAGCGCGCTCGGAATCACGCTTCCCGCCTCCACGACCTACGGCTGGACCATCCAGCCCGTCGCGCCCTGGGCCAGCGTCGATGAGTACACCGGCGGCATCGCCGCGTTTCCGTCCGCCAGCACGGTCCAGTTCAGCATCGCGACCGGGCGCAAGTTCACGACCCAGTAGCCGGATCAGCCGCCGGACGCGGCGATGACCTCGGTCACGACCGCGTCCACGTCGCTCTCCGTGGTCCGGTGGTTCACCAGGCACGCCCGGAGCGCGAAGCGGCCGCGCACGGTGGCGTTGGAGAGGTAGACCCGGCCCCGGCGAACCACCCGGAGCAAGAGGTCCTGGTTGAGCCGGTCCAGCTCCGCGTCGGTCTGCCGGCCGTCTCCGCGGTGGCGGAAGCAGACCGCGCTCAGCGAGACGGGAGCGAGGCGCTCCAGCTCCGGCCGCGCGTCGACCGCCGCCGCGAGCCGCTGCGCGAGGGCGAGGTCGGTCCGGATCGACTCCCGGTATGCGCGTACGCCGTGGTAGCGAAGCGAGAGCCACGGCTTGATGGCCCGGAAGCGCCTCGACAGCTCCAGCGACTCCTCGAAGAAGGCGAACCGCTCCACCGGATCCTCGAGCAACGACCGGGTGTAGTCGCCGGTGTGCGAGAACGCGGCCCGCGCCGCGCCCGGGTCCCGGTAGAGCAGACAGCCACAGTCGAGCGGCTGGTAGAGCCACTTGTGAGCGTCGAGCGAGATGGAGTCGGCGAGCGCCATTCCCTCGAAGGCCTCCGGGATCGCGAGGGCCGCGAGCGCGCCGTACGCCCCGTCGACGTGCATCCAGAGGCCATGGCGGGCCGCGACCTCCGCGATGGGCCGGAGCGGATCGATGGCCCCGGTGCTCACCGTCCCGGCGGTGGCCACCACGGCGATCGGCCGCCGCCCTGCGGCGACGTCCTCCTCCACCGCGCGCTCGAGGGCCGCGACGTCCATCCGGAACGAGCCGTCCACCCGGATCGAGCGCACCCCGGCGTGCCCGAGCCCGAGCAGCGCAGCGGCGCGCGGAATGGACATGTGCACCTCGGAAGAGGCGTAGACGACGCCTCCCGGCACCACCCCGTCGGTGTTGGCCGGCGCGCGTGCCTCGCGGGCCATGGCCAGCCCCATGAGGTTCGCCGACGAGCCTCCGCCGGTGAGGCTCCCCACGAAGCCCGGGCAGCCGATGGCCTCGGCGAGCCAGCGGACCACCACCCGCTCGATGGTGACCGCCGCCGGCGACGAGCGCCAGGCGGTGACGTTCTGGTTCAGGACGCTGGCCAGGAGATCACCCAGCGCCGCGACCGGCTCGCCCGACCCGAGGACGTACCCGAAGAAGCGGGGGCCGGGCGGACGGGAGAGCGCGATGACCCGGGCCAGCGCGTCCAGCGCCACGGGCCCGAGCCCATCCTCGGGGAACGGCGCGTCGAATGCGGCCTGCGTCTCGGCTCCCGAGGTCTCCGGAAACGCCCTGGCCGTCGGGAGCCCGGCGAGGAGGCCGGCGGCGAGGTCCACCACCCGGTCGGCCAGGGCCCGGAACTCCTCGGCCGTCAGCGGCAGTCGCTCCATCCGCTCTGCTCAGCCCCCCGCACCAGGGGGACGCCCGTGGAAGCGCGAACACGCGCCAGCGACCATGCTCAGCGTTCCTCGAGCAGCAGCTTCAGCTCGCGAATCCGCCGGGTGATGCTGTCCCGCTCCATCGTCCGGTAGACCTCGGGCAGCAGCTCGCGGCTCGTGCACTCCTGCACCGCGGCCAGGTTCTGCAGCTCGATCTCCAGCGGGTAGCTGGGCGGGACGAAGTCCGCCACCACCGCCCGGACGTCGTCCTCGGTGGGCTCCTCGCGCCCGGCGGCCAGCGCCCGGAACTTGGACCGCACCAGCACCGCCTCGATGTCCGCGCCGGACATCTGCGTCCCCTTCGGGAGCAGCGCAGCGAAGGACGGCAGGTGCGGCACCTTCACCTTCTTCGCCACGATGCGCGCCAGCTCGTCCCGCTCGGCGTCGTTCTGCGGGTAGAACAGCGCGAGGTGCTCCTCCGCGCGGCCCTGGCGCTTGAGGTCGACGGGGAGCAGATCCGGCCGTGCGGTGAGGAGGAACCAGACGATCTTCCCCCGGTACTCGGTGTTGCCCATGAACGAGGCGATCGACGCGAACACCCGGCTCGAGGTCCCCGAGTCACCCGACGCCTCGCGGTTCCCGAGGAAGGCGTCGGCCTCGTCCACCATCACCGCCACCGGCCAGAGCGCCTTCAGCAGGTTGAAGATCTTCTCGAGGTTCGCCTCGGTCACGCCCTGCCACTGACTCCGGAAATTGAGGAACTTCACGCAGGGGATGCCGATGTCGCCGGCGAAGCAGGTGGCCAAGAAGGTCTTCCCCGTCCCCACCGGCCCGGAGACGAGGTAGCCCATGGGCAGCACCTCGATCCGTCCCTTCTTCAGCGCCGCCGCCGCCTGCCGGAGCATCTCCTTCGCCCGGGCATGGCCCGCCACCGAGTCCAGGCCGTGGGCGGGCTCGATGAACTCGAGCAGGCCGTGGCACTCGGCCTGGATGATCTCCTTCTTCTTCTCCTTCAGGAGCTCGGGCGTGATGCGGACCTCGCGCTCGGTGGCCTCGGTGAGGATGCGATCGAGGTTGATGCGCGACAGCCCGGCGCTCATCTTCGCCAGCGCCGGAGCGGCGATCTCGGAGATCGAGGCCAGCCGCTTGCCCTGGAGCTTCACCTGCACGAAGTCCTGCCGCTCCTCCTCGTTCGGCAGTGGCAGCTCGATGCTGGCCACGTAGGGGTTGCGGGCGAGCCGGGCCGAGATCTCCGCCAGGTTCTCCACCAGGAGGACGACGGAGAGGTCGCCGGCGAGGAACTGCGGGTCGCTCGCCCACTTCACCAGCGTGGCCAGGGCGAAGCGGTCCTCGGCGGAGAGGCTCCCCATCTCACCCCCGGGAGCGAGCGTCTCGGCGAAGTCGATGATCAGCGCCAGCGACTGCCCGTCGGAGAGCCGCATCCGGAGGTAGTTCTCGAGGATCTGCAGCGCCCGGCCCGGGTCGCGCGGGAGGACCTTGGCGTACTCGGTCCCGTAGAGGGTGTCGTACGCGGAGAGGGTCCGGGTGAAGTCCTTCTGCGAGTCCGGCGTCGCGGCCCGGATGCCGCTGGACCGGTCGTAGTGGAGCACGTGGCTCCGGCCGCCGAACAGCTCCTCGGTCAGGAACTGCTTGAGCGGGCCGTAGGAGCGGTCCTCGGGTGGGCCGAGCGGCTGGAGGTCCCGCACCGCCCCGTGGAGGAGGAAGGTGCTGACCGTCTTCGTGTAATAGGCCTGGGCGAGCTTCTGCGCCCATGGAGGCAGGTCGGCCAGCGGGTCGGTGGCCTTGCGAGTACGAGGTGCCATCGGGGGGCGGACTCTACCCCCGTTTTCACCGGCAGCCGGGCACCTTGCGCAGCGCCGCCCGGACGGGCACGCGGGGGCCGGGCTGCTCCGGCAGCCGCAGCGGGACCTGGGCGGTCTCGAAGCACCGCTTGCGGAAGGTCAGGGCGGACGCCGTCGCCGTGACACGCGTGGCAACCGGGGTGACGCCGAGCATCCGCTCGCCGCTGAACACCACCGCGCCGGGGGGCGTCGAGGAGACCAGCAGGGCGAACTCCAGCGGCTCGAGCGTGGTCCGCAGCTCGACCGGCTCCTCCGCGCTTCGCGCGCTCACCTTGGTCTCCATCGGCCGGTAGCCCGCGCGGCGGACCTGGAGGCTGTGCTCCTGGCCCGGCACCAGCTCGCCGACGAACGAGCCGTGCGAGCCGGACCGCTTGACCACCTGACCATCGAGGCGGACCTCGGCGTCGTCCGGCTCGGGGAGCACGGTGAAGCGAGCCACGGTCGCTGCGCGCTGCAGCGCGACCAGCACCGAGGTCGCCGCGTTCCCCCGACCCACGGTTGCCTCCACCAGGGCGGGCTTGAAGCCGTCCGCCGAGGCCAGGATCTCCACCTTCCCCGACGGCGCGGGCTGCACCACCGGCCAGTGGGTGGGCACGCCCAGGTCGGCGCCAGCCACGGTGAGCCTCACCCGACCGCGGGCCTCGGGCGGGCTCACGTCGAGCACCACCCGACCGGTCTCCGGCTCGCGGCGACCGAAGACCCAGGCGGAGCTCACCGCCCCCACGGCCACGATGCCGAGGAGCGCCCAGGGCCAGACCCGCCGGCCGGCGCGGGCCGCACCGAACGGGGCGGGGCGCTCCAGCGCTTCCATCTCGGACGTCGGCGAAGGGGCCGTACCGGCCAGGACGGGCGATACGGAAGGGAACTCGCGCGACGGCGAGGTGGGCGACGGGGGCGCCGGCGCCACGGGGGAAACGGGCGCCGCGAGGTGCGGCGCCGGCTCGCTCACCGGGGCCTGCTCGGGCTCGGGCGTGCCCACGGTTCCCAGCACCGGAAGCCCGGCGACCTCGTCCACCGGCGCGGGAGCGGGCGACGAGAGAGGAACGGGCGCAGCCTCGGCAACCGGCGCAGGGGCGGCCTCGGCAACCGGCGCAGGGGCGGCCTCGGCGACCGGCGCGGGCACCGGACGGGGGCGCAGCGGCGGCGGACCGGGCGGCGCGGCGTGGGCGGCGGGAACCGGGGTGGGAACCCCCGGACGGAGACGGACGATGGTCTCGTCCACGGGCGAGACCGGTGCATCGTCCTCCGCATCGCCCGCGGCGTGCTCGGGATCGGTCCGGGGGTCGGAACCGACGATGGGCTGGACCGCTGGATGCGCCGCCTCCACCGAGGCGAGCACCTCGCTGCCGTCGACCAGGAGGGTGCCCTCGTCCTCGCGGGGCTGCGCGACCGGCGCGGCCGCGGTGAGCTTCGGGAGCGAGGCGCTCTTCACCACCGCCGGCGTGGAGGGCGGCGTGGGGACGGCGGCGAGGATCGGCCCGGTGTTCCGGGGCAGCACCGGCACGACCCCACCCTCGGTGAGCATGCCCTCGGGCGCCTTGATGTCGGCGTACTCCGCCATCCGGGCCCGCTCGCGCTCCACCTCCTCGGCGAAGGTGGACTTCATGTACTGCATCAGGTCCTTGCGGCTGAAGATGCTGTCCGAGGTGATGAGGAATCGCTGAAGCTCGTCGGCGAGCTCGCTCGCGTACTGGAAGCGGTCGGCCGGATCCTTCGCCAGCGCCTTGAGGACGATGCGCTCCAGCGCCTCGGGGATCTTCCGGTTGTAGGTGGAGGGCGGGAGCACCTCCGCCTTGCGCACCTTCTCCAGCACCTGGAAGTCGCTCTCGCCGACGAAGAGCCGCTCGCCGGTGAGCAGCTCGTAGAGACAGACCCCGATGGCGAAGACGTCGCTCCTCCGGTCCAGGGGGAGCCCGCGGATCTGCTCCGGGCTCATGTAGCCGAACTTCCCCTTGAGGATGCCCGCCTGGGTCTTCGTCACCTTGCCCGCGGCCTTGGCGATGCCGAAGTCGATGACCTTCACCTCGCCCTCGAAGGAGATGAGGACGTTCTGGGGCGAGACGTCGCGGTGGACCACGTTCAGGTCTCGGCCGTGCTGGTCCTTCTTGCGATGGGCGTAGTCCAGGCCCTCGCAGAGCTTGCCGATGACGTAGCAGACCAGCGGAACGGGAGGCGGCTCACCCTTCTTGCGGGCGCGCTCGAAGATGGAGCGGAGGTCCTTGCCGGGGACGTACTCCATCGCGATGTAGAGGCTCGGGCCGATCCGGTTCAGCTCGTAGATCTGACAGATGTTGGCGTGAGTCAGCTGGACGCTGATCTTCGCCTCGTCCTGGAACATCGAGATGAACTCTTCGTCCTCGGCGATGTTGGGCAGGATCCGCTTGATCGCCACCAGGCGCTCGAAGCCGCCGGCGCCGAAGACCTTCCCGCGCCAGACCTCGGCCATTCCGCCGATGTTGATCCGGTCGAGCAGCAGGTACCGCCCGAAGGGGATCGGCTGCTTCTTCGGCGAGGGGCTGGTCAAGGGAGGACGGGTGTGAGGAGCAACCGCGGTCCGGAAGCCTAGCGACCGGCCGAGCGGAGGGTCAACGAGGCGCCGGTGTGCGTCTCTGTCTCCAAGACCGCGCCACCATCACTCGCCCTGGAACGCGGGCGGTCGTTTTTCCAGGAACGCGGCGATGCCCTCCTGGAAGTCGGCAGAGGCGAGCAGCTTCAGCTGGCCGCGCACCTCGCCCTCCAGGGCCTCGTCGAGCGTGGAGTGGCTCGCCGCGGCCACCGCGGCCTTCACCGCGCGATGGACGAGCGGGGGCCCACCGGCGAGCGTCCGCGCGAAGTCCCGCGCCGCCGACTCGAGCTGCTGCGAGGGGTAGATGCGGTTGGCCAGGCCGATGCGGTGCGCCTCCGCGGCGTCCACCAGGTCGCCGGTGAGCATCAGCTCCAGGGCCCGGCCGAGGCCGATGAGCCGGGGAAGCATCCAGGTCCCGCCTCCGTCCGGCATCAGGCCGCGCTTCACGAAGATCTCACCGAAGCGTGCCCGGTCCGAGACCAGCCGGAGATCGCACGCCAGCGCGAGGTCGCACCCGAAGCCGGCGGCGGGCCCGTCCACCACCGCGATGGTGGGCAGGGGGCAGGCGCGGACCGCGCGGATGAGGCCGTGGAAGTGGATGCGCATCCGCGACTCGATGGTGGCCGGGTCCATCCCCTCCTCGGCGGCGACACGGAGATCCAGCCCGGAGCTGAACGCGCCCCCGGCGCCGGTGAGCACCACCACCCGCGCCCCGCCGGCGGGCGCGGACTCGAAGGCGGCGCGCACGGTGTCGTTCACCTGCGTGGTGAGCGCGTTTCGCGTCTCGGGGCGGTTGAGGGTGATCCACCTCACCCTCGCTTCGTCGGTCGTCAGGACGTCGGCCATGGCGGGCCGGACTCTACACGGCCTCCGACACCAGCACGCTGCTCGCGGTGCGCGTCCGGTGCACCACCGGCGGTCCGAATCCAGCCCTGCCGAGGAGCGCCGCGAGCTCCTCCGCCGAGCGCTGACGCCCCCCATCGGTGAATGCCAGCATCTGGAGATCCACCAGCGACGCCAGCGGCGCCACCGGTCCCTTCTCCAGCAGCAGCTCCACCAGGAGGAGCCGGGCCCCGGCGGGCATGGCCCGGCGCACCACCGTCAACAGATCCACGGCCCGGGCGTCGTCCCAGTCGTGCAGCACGTCCTTGAGCACGTAGGCCGGGAGACCCTCCGGGACGCTGCTGAAGACGTCTGCGGGCTCCAGCCGAACCCGTTCCAGGAGCCCGGAGCGCTCGAACCGCCGCCGCGCGAGCTGCACCACCGGCGGCACATCCACCAGGACGCCCTCCAGCGCCGGGTGCGCCCGAAGCGCCGCCTCGAGGAGGGCGCCGGTCCCCCCGGCCACGTCGCAGAGACCGGCCACGCCGGAGAACGGCGGCGTGCGGACCACCGCCTCCGCGTCCAGCCGGGTGAGCGAGTCCATCGCCCGCGCGAAGCGAGCGCCGTCCTCCTCCGACGAGGCGAGGTGCTCCCAGACGCTCCGGCCGTGCGCGCGGCGGAAGGGCACCTCGCCGCTGCACACGGCCTCCAGGAAGCGGCTCCAGGCGCGGAGGTTGACCTCGGAGGCGAGGAAGACCGCGAGGGGCCCGAGCGTCCGCGGGGCCTCGGGCTGCAGCGCGCGGGTGAGCCGGTTCCGCCGGAAGCCCGCGTCGCTCAGGTCGAGGAGGCCCACCGCGGCGGCGCCCCGGAGGATGCGCTCGGCGGTGTCGCCGTCCAGCACCCCGTCGCCGACCAGCTCGCGCGCGGAGCGGGGAGTGTCGTCGAGCCGCTCGGCGAGGCCGCTGGCGACCAGCGCTCCGGCCACCACGGTGCCGGTGACCCCGGTGATGCGCTCGGCGAGGAGGAGCTCCGGTGGCGCCAGCCGGTCCACCGCCGCGCGGAGTCGCTGGTGCACCCAGACCGCCAGCCGGGCGACGGCGGCTCCGGGGCTCATCCACGCACCCGGGTGCGCATGGCCGTCGACCCCGCCGACTCCTCGGTGACGTCGAGGAACTGCTCCAGCTCCCGGACCGTGCGCTCGGTGGCGCTCACCTCGGCGGCCAGCGCGTCGAGCATCCCACCGACCGCCGCGGGGTCACGGATGGAGATGGACTGCTCGTGGGTGAGCTTGACCAGGTCCTCGATGCTCGCGAGCTGGTGGCTCACCACCGCCCGGCTCTCCTCGGCCTGGCCGAAGCGCTCCAGCCTCCGCCGCAGGATGTCGACTCGCTTCTCCTGCACCTCCCGCAGCCGTGGATTGGCGTCGGCCGCCCCGAGCTCCGCCTCGAGGAGGGACAGCTCGCGGCGGATGGCCTCCCGGTCGGCGATGCCGAGGTAGCGCCGGTGGTCGTTCAGGGTGGCGAGTAGCCGCAGGAAGGCGGTGAGGAGCGCGGCGAGCTGCGCCTCGCTCGAGGCGGCGAGGACCCCACCGCCGGGGAGCTTGCGGTAGTTCTCGAGGATCGAGTCGCGGAGATCGCGGAGGACGAAGTAGTGCTCCCGCTGGCTCTCGGCGAGCTCCGCGAGCAGGCGCTCCGTCTCGTCGTCGTCGGACGGGGCGCTCCGGGCGCCCACCGCGCGGCGGAGCGGGGGAACGAGACCGACGGCCGCGAGGTAGACCGCCTCGGCGCCCAGCGCCACCACGGCGGGGAGGGGGTGTCCGGTGAGCCATGCCGCGCCGCCCGCGGTGAGGAGGGCCACCACGTTGGCGGGCGCGAGCAGCGCGGCCCGGAGCGTGCGACCGGCGCGGCTCACGGGCGCCCCTCCCCGAGGCTGCGGAGGACCGTGACGTCGCGGGTGTCCTCGGCCGCCGGCGGGGGCGGGGAATTCGCGATGCGGGCCTCCAGCGCCGCGGCGCTCTGGAACAGCTCGTCGTAGGTGACCGGCGCCTGTCCGGTGATGCCGAAGAAGGCGAGGTTCTCGCGCAGCGTCGCCGGGGGCTCGCCGTGCACGGCCTCGCGCGGATCTCCGAGCGAGGGCGCCACCTCGCCCAGGAACCGCGCGGCGGGCACCGGGTCGCGCAGCGTGGCCGCCGCGGAGTCGAGCAGGCCCCGGATGATGCGCCGGACACCGTCCGGGTAGCGGGCCGCGAACTCGCCTCGCACCACCAGGACGGTGGCGATGAGGTGCGGCGCATCGGCGGTCGTGGCCAGCACCTTCCCGCCCCGGTCGGCGATGGCGGCCTCGACGTCACCTCGAAGCCCCACGATGGCATCCGCCCTGCCCTCGCGGAGCGCCAGGCCGGCGTCCAGCGCCGAGGGAAGGTCCACCCACCGCACGTCACGCATGCCCAGCCCGGCGCGCATCAGCAGCCACAGACCGAAGTATTGCCCGGAGCTGGCCGGCGCCACTGCCAGGCGGTGGCCCTTGAGGTCCGGCAGGGTCGCCACGCCCACGGCCCCGAGCGCGTCGGCGCCCTGGCTGCGGGCGAGCAGCAGCACCACCCGGGGCGCGGCGTCACGGAGGGGGTGGATCCAGCTCGCCACCCGGTCCACGGTCAGGGCGGCCATGTCCACCCCGCCGCGCTCGGCGCCGTCCTGCAGGGCCTTGCGGAGGTCCCCCGCGCGAGCGAACACCACCGCCCGCGCGTCCAGGGAGTAGCCGGTCCGCAGCAGTCCTGCGGGCCGTCCCTGCGCCTCCCCCACCCCACCCGTGCCGAGCAGGAGCGAGGCCGCCGACCCGCGCGGGGTGAAGCCGACGAGCGTGGGCCGAAGGGGGACCGAGGCGATGTCCCCGCCCGGCGCGGTGACGCCCGCCGGAAAGTCTCCGGGCGAGAGGGTTCCGGTCCTCTCCAGCGCGGGGAAGAGGCGGCGGCTGGCGCGGTCCAGGAGCCCGAACCAGCTGGCCGCGAGCCACCCCCCGGCGAGGACGAGCAGCGCGAGGAAGAGATACAGCCCCGTCTTGCGCCGCCAGGCCATCCGGTGGGTTTGCTTACTTCACCTCCACCTTCTTGCCGATGGTCTTCTCGGGGGCCTCGCCGGTCTCCGACACCGGGGCCGGCGTGGCGAGCCCCATCTCCATCTTGAACTGCTTCACCAGCTCCTGGGCCTGGAGCTTCTCGGCGTCTTCCTCGATCTGGAGCGACTGGTGATCCACCGACTCCAGGGCCATCTGCATCCGGGCCTCGTTCACCGCGGCCTGCTCCTGCACCTTGCGGAGCATCTCGTCGTGGGTGGCGTCGATGCCGGCGACCTCGAAGGACTCCATCGCATCGGCAACCTTGGACTGCCACTGGGCCCGGCGCGCGTCGCGGATGGCGTTCATCGCCTCCTGCGTCTTCTTCTCCTTCTCGCGCATGAACATCTTCTTGACGTTGATCGCCTTGTCGTAGGCCACCTTCGCGGTGTCGAGCTGCAGGCGATTGCGCTCCAGGGCCTGCCTTTCCATCTGGAGGCGCGTGGCGTAGGACGCGGCAAGGTCGTCGCGGTTGGCCTGGATGGCGGCCTTCACCTTGGCGGTGAGGTCGTTCACCTCGACCGTGTACTTCTGGTTTTCTTTCTCCAGCAGGGTGAGGTTCGCCCGGACCATGGCGATCGACTCGTTCATCCGGGGGACCTGATCGTTCAGGTCACGGATGTTCTGCTCGAGGATCAGCTCCGGGTTCTCGATGCCCGAGACGAAGAAGCCGAAGAAGCTGCGCATTGCTCGCTTGAAGCGTTTCCACATGGGTCAGGTCACCCTCGTGAGCTGGCGGCTTACCATACGTCCCGAGGAGGCGGGGGATTGCGCCGGTCCATCGAGCCGGAACCAAAGGCATCGGGGAGCAACGTACCGAGGCGGTGCTCGGTCGCGTGGCCCTGCAGCGTGAGTGAACGCACCGGAACGTCAGGGGAACCGTGCTCGAGCAGCACCTGCCGGCACCCTCCACAGGGCGGAGTGGGCTCGTTCGCATCGGTGAGCACGAGCACGGCGCGCACCTCGCCGTGACCGCCGGCAACTCCCGCAGCCACCGCGGCGCGCTCGGCGCAGAGGCTCAGGGGATACGACGCGTTCTCCACGTTCACCGCCGCGGCGACCGACCCGTCCGCGAACTGGATCGCCGCCGCGACCGGGAAGCGCGAGTAGGGGGCGTAGGCGCGGGGAAGCACCGCGCGCGCGGCGGCTTCCAGCGAGGACCAGTCCGGCTCCATTCCCACTACTCCCAGCCGATGCCCACCTCGTCGATGTAGCGGGCGATCGCCATCTCGTCATCGTGCGAGAGGGCGGTGAAGCGGATGTGAAGGCCTGCATCACGCTGGCCCACGATCTGCCCCCGGGCGTGGATCTCGTTGTGCTCACCCGGCAGCACCACGCGCACCTCCACCTCGTGGGTGTGCGGCGCGTGGCTGGTTCCCCAGAACACGCCGCCGATGCTGATGTCGCCGCGGGTCTCCTCGTAGGCCTCGCCGTCGACCGCGCAGCGAGCGAGGAAGCGAAATGGCACACGGGGCGAGTCTCGCCGGTCCTGCGGCCGCCGGAGGGAATGGCCGGTCTTTTCCACGGGGACCTCCATGCTGGCCGGAAGCTTACATGGGGGGCAGACGGGCAAGGAAGGCACGTCGGTGATGATCCCCGCCGACGTGGGGTGCGCGCTCACCCCGGTCCTGGCGACCCCGCCAGCATCCCCAGAAAACCCCGAAGAATGCGCACCCCGCTCTCCTCGGCCCGCCGGGCCGTCGCCTCGACCTCGGCGTGCGAGAGGGCCCCGCCGAGCCCCGCGGCGGCGTTGGTGACGCAGCTGAGGCAGACGACGCGCGCGCCCATGTGCACGGCGGCGATCACCTCGGGCACGGTGCTCATGCCGACCACGTCGGCGCCGAGCGTGCGGAGCATCCGGATCTCCGCCGGCGTCTCGTAGGAGGGCCCGGCCATCATCGCGTAGACGCCCTCGTGCAACGGAACCGCAGCGCCGTCGGCCGCGCGGAGCAGCATCGCGCGCAGCTGCGGGTCGTAGGCGCGGGACAGGTCCGGGAAGCGCGGGCCGATCCGCGGGTCGTTGGGCCCCTCGAGCGGGTTCTTGCCCGAGAGGTTGAGATGGTCGGTGACGGCCAGCCAGTCGCCGGGGGCGAGCCCCTCGCGCACGCCGCCCGACGCGTTGGTCAGGACGACGACGCGGGCCCCGAGGGTGACGAGCAGCCGGACCGGAAACGCGGTCTCCGCCGCCGTCCAGCCTTCGTAGGTGTGCAGTCGTCCCTGGAGCACGCCGACGCGCACCGTGCCCACCTGCCCGAAGACGAGGCGGCCCGGGTGCCCGGAGACGCTCGGGACGGGCAGGTTCGGAAGGTCGGCGAGGGGCACTGCCTCGGCGCCGTCGACGAGCCGCACCGCGCCGGCCAGACCGCTCCCCAGCACCAGCGCCACCTCGGGCGCCGCGTCGGGCACTCGCGCGCGCACCGCGGAGGCGGACTCCTCGAGCTGCTCCAGAAGACCCCTCACGACGGGCGCACCTCCAGGCGGTCGACGAGCAGCGGCAAGGTGGGCTCGGGCCGGTCGGCGACGAGGAACGCCGCCGCGAGCCGGTCGCACACGTCGCGCACGTCCGTTCCGGGGCGGTGGTGCACGCTGACCAGCGGTTCGCCCTGCTCCACGCGCTCGCCCGGACGGCGCCGGAGGGTGAACCCCACCCCGGGGTCGATGCGGTCCTCGCTCCGGACCCGTCCCGCCCCGAGCACCACCGCGGCGAGGCCCACCGCGAGCGTGTCCACCGCGGCGAGGACGCCTGCCTTCGCTGCGCGGACCTCGCGGGTCTCCAGCGGGCCCAGCAGCGCGACCGGTGACTCCAGCACCTCGGGGTCTCCGCCCTGCGCGCGGACCATCGCCCGGAAGCGCTCGAGCCCCGAACCGTCGGCGATGGCCCCGGCCAGACGGCGCTCCGCCTCGGGGACGCTCGCGGCTTGCCGCCCGAGCACCAGCATCTCCGCCCCGAGCCGCAGGGTGAGGGTGCGGACGTCGTCCGGGCCACCACCGCGCAGGACGTCCACCGCCTCTAGCAGCTCGGAGGCGTTGCCCACCGCCCTTCCCAGAGGGACGTCCATCGCGGTGAGCCAGGCCACCGCCGGACAGCCCATCGCCCAGGCCAGGTCCACCAGGGTGCGCGCCAGCTGCTGGGCCTCGTCGCGGCCGCGCATGAAGGCGCCCGAGCCGACCTTCACGTCGAGCACCAGCCCGTCCAGGTTCTCGGAGAGCTTCTTGCTCAGGATGCTCGAGGCGATGAGGGGGATGGAGTCCACCGTGGCGGTGACGTCGCGGAGCGCGTAGAGCCGCCGGTCCGCCGGTGCGATCTCCGCGGTCTGCCCGAGCATGCACACCCCGAGCTCGTCCAGCACCCGCTCCGCCTCGGTGAGCGACAGGTCGGTGCGGAAGCCCGGGATGGCAGAGAGCTTGTCCAGGGTGCCGCCGGTGTGCCCGAGGCCGCGCCCGGCGACCATCGGGACCACCAGTCCGCAGGACGCGACGAGCGGGGCGAGACAGATCGACACCTTGTCTCCCACACCACCGGTGGAGTGCTTGTCCACCCTCCGCGGTCCAGGGTTCCGGCGCCGGAGCTTCGTTCCCGAGCGGAGCATCGCCTCCGTCCAGGTGCGCATCTCGGCGGGCTCGAGCCCCCGGAAGAAGACGGCCATGCACAGCGCGGCCATCTGGTAGTCCGGGATCTCGCCCCGGCCGTACGCGGCGACGAACCCCCGGAGCGCCTCGAGGGGCAGGGCGGCGCCGTCGCGCTTGGCCCGGATGAGCTCGTAGGGCGTCATCCGGGCATCATCTCACCGCCGGCGCTCGCTAGAAGCGGTAGGCCACACCAAACAGAGCGTACAGGGCGAGGTTCGTCGACCCGAAGGTGCCGAAGCCGATGTTCGGACCGAGCTTCAGCTTGAAGGTCAGGTCCAGGTTGTGCTCGATGAGGTACTCCACGCCACCGCCGAAGAGCAGGGGCATGTTGAAGTTCCCGAAGTCGCCGAAGGTCACGTAGAACGGAATGTCGAACGACGCGTTGACGGTGACCTTGTTGTCGATCGGGATCCCGAACTGCACGCCGATCGGGAAGGTGATGCCGGTCTGCGTGCCGTTGTTGGAGACGAGCAGGAACCCGGGATCGAAGGTGCCGGCGATCTTCACCTTGCCGCTGTCGAAGAAGAGCTTCCGCAGCGTCAGCTGGATCTTCCACTCGAACGCCGTGCCACGGGTGAGGCCCTCCGGCGAGTAGTTGATCCACATCCGTCCACCGATGTCGGTGGTCCCATCGAGGCCATGGATGAAGTCACCCACGAGGCCGGGGAACCCGACCTGGCCGCGAAGCACGTTCGCGCCCGCGCCCACGGTCTCGCCGGAGTCGACCGTCCAGTGGTTCGTCGACGTCTGCGCGCTGGCCAGGCCACCAAGGCTCAGCGCGAACACTGCCGTCCAGGCGACTGCATTCAGTTTCGCTGCTCTCACATGTCCTCCCCGTCACAGGTCATCAACCGTCCAGGCCTCGTGGGCCCGCGCGTCGGCCGGAAGGGAATCCCTCCCGGAAGCTGCTCTCCCCCGTCGGTTGTGGCGCCAGACATAGGCGTTGCGGGGGTGCGCGTACAGAAAAGAAACGACCGCCGCCGGCCTCTGCAGCCGGCGGGCCGCGCACCCAGGGCAAAGGCCCCACCCGGGGAGCCCGGGTCAGAACTTGTAGGCCACGCCGAACAGCGCGTAGAGCGTGAACGAGGTGGGGAAGCCGTTCGTCCCGAAGGTTGGACCCACCTTGATCTTTCCAGTGATGGCCAGGTTCGGGTTCACCAGGTACTCGACTCCGGTGCCGAAGAGAACCGGGATGTAGAAGGCGCTGAAGTCCCCGAAGGTGAAGAAGAGAGGAAGGTCGAACGAGGCGTTCATCGTGAGCACGGAGCTCAGCGGGATGCCCAGCTCGAGTCCGAACGGGATCTTCAGTCCGAACTCCCCGGGAGACGACGCCACGATGATGCCGGGGTCGAACTTCCCGGACAGCTTCATGTTGCCACCGACGTTCGCCAGCTCCTTCCGGATGCCCACCTGAGCGGTGAACTCGAAGCGGGTCCCCCGCGTGATGCCCTCGAAGGCATAGTTGATGCCCACGTGGGCATTGACGTCGGTGGTCGCGTCCAGGCCGTGGATCAGCCGCAGATCCAGGCCCGGATAACCCACGGACCCGGCGAAGACGTTGGCTCCTGCGCCGACGGTGTAGGCCGAGTCCACGCTCCAGCGCGAGGAGGCGGTTGGCGCCGTCAGCTCGCCCTGGGCTCGCGCCGTCCCGACGACGCACATCGTGAGCACTGCGCTCCAGCAGATCGCATTCCGCATCGAAGGTCGCACGGTGTCGTTCCTTTCCCAGTCGAAAACCGTCTCGTTCACACCTGAGGCTGACCACGTGCAGTGGCAAGCACCAGGAAGTCGCGCTCGAGCTCGGCCAGCTGCTGCTCGCCCCGGTCACGTGCGGAGTGCACGTCCTCACCGGGTGCGAGGCGCTCGGGCAGCTCGAAGTAGTACTTGATCTTGGGCTCGGTCCCGGACGGCCGGAGCGTGACCTGCGCGCCGCCCTCCAGCCCGTAGGCGATGACGTTCGAGGCCGGAAGAATCAGCGGCTCGGTGCGTCCCTGCCCGGTGCGGGTCCGGGCCCGGTAGTCCTTCACCCAGTCAACGGCGCGAGCCCCCACGCGCTGAGGCGGATCCTTCCGGAAGGCCTCCATCACACTGGCGATGGTCTCGGCCCCGCTCGCGCCGGGGAAGGTGAAGCTCCGCTGCTTCGAGACGTAGACCCCGAACTCGCGCTCGATCGCTTCCAGGTACCCGTCGACGGTCGTTCCCCGGGCGCGCGTCCAGCCGGCGAGATCGGCCATGCACACCGCTGCGCCGATGCCGTCCTTGTCCCGCACCAGGGTGCCCACGGTGTAGCCAAGGGCCTCCTCGTAGGCGAACACCAGCTCGGCGCCGTCCTTCGCCGCGCGCTCCAGGGCGCGGTTGGCGATCCATTTGAAGCCGGTGAGCGTCTCGTCGTAGAGCGCGCCCAGCCGCAGCGCGATCGCCCCCAGCTGCGTCGAGCTGACGATGGTGGTCATCACCAGCGGTCGCTCGCGGCGCGGTCCCTGGGTCAGGAGATAGTGGCCGAGCAGCACGCCGACCTCGTTGCCGGTCAGCGCGCGCAGCTCGCCCGACGCCTCGCGGGTGAGCACGGCGAGGCGGTCCGCGTCGGGATCGTTGGCCAGCACGAGGTCCGCCCGCGTCCGCTCGGCCAGGGCACGAGAGAGGTCCATCGCGCCGGGCTCCTCCGGGTTGGGGAAGCGCACCGTGGGAAAGGCCGGATCCGGCTGGAGCTGCTCCGGGACAGGGTGGACGTTCGCGAAGCCGGCGCGCCGCAGCGCCTCCAGGGCCAGCGGGCCGCCCACGCCGTGCATCGGCGTGTAGACGATGGTCAGATCCGTGCCCTCGCCGGGGTGCAGCCGCTGGGCGAGGATGCCCTCGAGGTAGGCCTGCTCCAGCTCGGGCCCGATCTCCCGGACGAGCCCGTGCGCGCGCGCATCGGTCAGATCGGCGAGGGGAATCTCCCGGGCCGGGCCCACCCGGGCGATGGCCGCGGCGATTCCGACGTCGTGAGGCGGGATGATCTGCGCGCCGTTCCCCCAGTAGACCTTGTAGCCGTTGTACTCGGGCGGGTTGTGGCTGGCGGTGACCATCACTCCCGCCGACGCGCCGAGCCGCTCCACCAGGAAGGCGCAGAGGGGCGTGGGCGTGAAGCCCGGACGCACCAGCGCGGGGATTCCGGCGGCGGCCAGCACCGCGGCGGTGTCCTCGGCGAACTCCTTGCTCATCCGCCGTCCGTCCCGTGCGACCACGACGCCGCGGCGGGCGGCGTCGGGAACCGTGGCGAGCAGGTACGCGGCCAGCCCGGCCGTCGCGCTGCGCACCACCGCCCGGTTCATCCGGTTCGGACCTGCCCCCACCACTCCTCGCAGCCCCGCGGTCCCGAACTCGAGGGTTCCGGCGAACCGATCCTCGAGCTCGGCGAAGTCCTCCGACGCCAGGAGCTTCTGCAGCTCGGCGCGGGTGGTCTCGTCGGGATCGGCCGCGCTCCACGCATCCGCCCTCCGGGTGAGCTCGGGCCGGTCGCTCATCGGAAGTCCGTCGGACCCCGCCGGGTCGGACCGTGGTGGGGCGTATCTCGCTTGCCCTGGCAGGCCACGCAGAGCTCCGCGAACGGCATGGCCTTCAGACGCCCCCACGGGATGTCCTCCCCGCAGTCCTCGCAGGTACCAGCGTCGCCGGGGGCGTGATCCAGCTTCTCCAGGGCTCGCTGTGCGCGCCCCAGGGTGTCGCCAGACGCGCGATTCCTGTCCGAGGCGATCGCCTGGAGCATCTCGTTGAGGGGTTGCTCGTCCTCGTCACCGCCCACCTTCGAGTCGTCGGTGCGGTTGGGAGCGATGCGCCGGATCCCCTTCGACGAGACGTCGCTCACCAGCGCCTGCAACGCCCGGCGAAGTGTCCTCTTCTGAGCGGCCGTCAACCCCATGGGACTCCCGGGGTCGGGCTTCTAGCGCGCTCCGGGGCCACGTCCAGCGCCGAAGTGCGCTCACGCCGGCGTTCGTCCGGTGCGGCCACGGATGAATCCGATGACGAACAGCACCACCGCCAGCACCAGCAGGAGGTGGATGGCGCCAAACGTCACCTTGAGCGCGAGCGTCGCGAGCCAGATGACCAGCAGCAGCCCACCGAGCGCGAAGAGCATGGAAGACCTCGTTGTTCCGTTCGAGCGGAAACCTGTGCTCTGTCGGGCATGCCAGCAACCGGCGCACCCCCGCCGCGGGGTGAATGGGCCCGGAGCCTCACCGCTGGCCAGCCAGTCAGGTTGACAGGAGCTGCAGCGAGGACGAGGCCCCGAGGCGGCTCGCGCCAGCGGCGATGAGCGCCAGGGCCTGCGCGGAGCTGCGGATGCCTCCGGAGGCCTTCACGCCGAGCTCGCCACCCACCACTGCCCGCAGCAGCCGGACGTCCTCGGGCCGTGCTCCCGGGCCGTTGAACCCGGTGGAGGTCTTCACCGCGTCACATCCGGCCACGACCGCGAGGCCGGCGCCGAGGACGACCGCTTTCGCCGGCAGCAACCCGGTCTCGAGGATGAGCCGCACCGGCACCGGCGCGAGGGCCGAGACGAGCGCCCGGAGCTCGGCGAGCGCCGCCTCCACGTCGCCTTCCCTGAGCCGCCCGAGCGGCGCAACGACGTCCACGGCGCGCGCACCCTCGTCCGCGGCGCGGCGGGCCTCGAGGAGCTTGATCTCCGGGAGGTGCGCGCCGTGCGGAAAGCCCACCACCGAGACCGCCTCGACGTCGGCGTCGCCCAGGGCGCGGACCAGCGTCGCCACGTGCACCGGGTGCACGCAGGCGCCTCCCAGCCGGTGCGCGCGGGCCTCTCCGGCGAGCGTCTCGATCTCCGCCTCGGTCGCGTCGGGGCGGAGCAGCGTGTGATCCAGGTAGGGCGCGAGCGCTCCGGGCGCGCCGAGCGCGGCAGCGGCATCAGGTCCCCACGCCCTCTGGGGAGCCGGGCCTCCGGGGCGGACCAGCCCGGCGGCCGTCGCCGCCGGCGGAGCGCCGGTGCCGGACCAGGCCCGCACGGCCTCGAGCCACCCGGTCACGACGGCGGAGGCCATCAGAGTGCCGCGGTGAGGACCAGGGGAATCTCCACCTCGACGTCCTCTCCCTCGAAGGACGGGAAGACGAGGCGCCGCGCGCGGGACTTCAGGCAGCTCCCCAGGTCGGAGACGTCGATCTCCTTCCGGTCGAGACGGGCCTGCTTCACCGTGCCCGACGCTCCCACCGTCGCCACGAGGTTCACCTTCCCGCCACGGAAGTTGGGGGTCCGCTTGAGCTGCTGCTCGATGCAGGACTGGAAGGCCGGGCCGCTCTGCGAGACCACCTTCGCCAGCGCCTTCTGGTTGGGTCCGCTCCCTCCGCCGGGCGCATCGGTGGCACGCGCGAGGGTCGGAACCGCGGTCGGGCCCACGTCCGCCTTGCGCGCGTCGCCATAGAGCTTTCGCAGCTCCGGCGAGGCGGGAGGCTCCGGCTTCGGTGCAGGGGCCGCCGCAGCTGGAGCCGGTGCGGGTCGGGGGGCAGGGGCGCGGGCCTCACGGGCAGGGGAAGGCGCCGCGGGCCGCGGGCTGTTCCCGAGCAGCAGGGCCTTGAGGCCGCGGACGCCCTTCGCCGAGAAGACCGGCTCCTTCACCGCGGCGCCGGTCGCCGGGTCGACCTGCGGCACCTCGAGCGGAAGGACTTGAAGGCTGGAGAGGGCGTAGAGACCCGCCGCCGGGATCGCCAGCACCAGGAGCACCGCCAGCGCCACCTTCCAGCCCGGGTTGCGTCGCACGACACCGGAAGCCTCGAGGTCCTCCTCGTCATGGCGCACCCGGCGGCTCTTCCGGCTCGCTGACGCAACCGCGGTGGAACGGGTGGTGGTCGTCTTCGTCTGGCCGGGGACGGTGGCCGGCTCCCGGAGGGCGGCCTTCGGGGAGAGGGCGCCGGAGAGCATCTTCTCCACCGCGCGGGCGTCCATCGGCCGGGAGACCGTCAGGTCGAGGTCGCTGAAGAGCTGGGACAGGTCGGCGGTGTTCGCGGGCTTCGGCGGCCGTGTGGCGGCGAGCGAGTGCGCGATGTCGGGCAGGGTCTCGGCGCGGCGCCACTCCGCCATGCCCTCGCACCAGACGAAGGTCTTGCCGGTCACCTCGCCCGCCCGGATGAGCTGTTCCAGAGGCTCCCGCGGCATGGGACCCACCTGGGAGCCCCGCACCATGGCGAACCAGCTGACCACCAGGGGCTCCTGGCCGGCGGGCATGGGGACGTCCACCGCCGCCTGGCAGGTGGGGCAGGCCACCCGGAGCCCGGGAGAGGGCTCCCCCTCGAGGAGGAGCGGCTGTCCACAGCTGTCGCAGAAGAAGGTCAAGGCGGAGGACCGCGCCATCGTACGGCGTATCAGCGTTGACTTGGGAGGCACCGGACGCCTACATCGCCGCCTCGTTTCCCCCTCTGCAGCGAAGGAACAGGTGAGTCGATGCCGGCGAAGGACCTCGGGAACAAGCACGTCTGCTTCAAGTGCGGCTCCAAGTTCTACGACCTGAGGAAGCCCGAGGCTGTCTGCCCGAAGTGCGGGGCGGACCAGAAGGACAGCCCGGCCAACCGCCCCGCGCCGGAGCCCCGCCGGGGCCGTCTGGCCGCGGTGCCCAAGCCACCGGAGCCGGCGCCGCCGCCCGAGCCGGAGGCCGAGGAAGCGGAGGAGTCGGAAGACCTCGAGAGCTTCGACGACGACGAAGAGACCACTCCCGACGACGAGGACTAGCGCTTCGCTAGGCCTGGCGCCGGGCCAGCCAGTCGCGCACGGCGTGCCCCGTGCCGAACGGCCAGGGCCGCAGCTTCTCCGCCCGGATGCGCTTGTACCCCGCGAGCTCGGTGCCCAGCCGGACCTCGCCCCGAGCGTCGATGTGGTAGGCGAGGATGAGCTCGTTGCGCTCGGGGAAGGTGTACACGCCGATCGGCGCCACCACCCTCCCCTCGAGCCCCAGCTCCTCGTGGAGCTCGCGGAGTGCCGCGGCCTCCGGCTCCTCGCCCCGCTCCAGAAAACCGGTGACCAGGCCGTACCAGGACTCGGGCCACCCCACCGAACGGACCAGCAGGACGTCGCCCTCGTGCTCCACCAGCCCCGCCACCACGGGGAGAGGGTTGTCGTAGAAGACGTAACCGCACTCCGGCCCGGGGCAGGCCAGGCGCTCGCGCCCACCCTTCTCCTGCGAGGCCAGGGGCGTGGCGCATCGCGGACAGAATCGCATCGATCCTCCCATCGCAGGACCAAGGACGTTGGCACCGTGAACGCTTCGTTGCTACAAGGCCGCGGCGCAGGTATCGGCGGCAGGAGGCAGCTCTCTTTGCAGGAACGATTGAAGGCCCTGGCCGATCTCCAGAAGGTGGATCTGGAGATTCTGGCGCTTCGTAAATCGGCCGAAGTTTATCCGCGACAGATGGGGGAGCTGGAACGCGAGCTGTCCCTGGCGAAGGGCGAGGTCGAGTCGGAGCGCAACAAGCTCCTCGACGTCGAACGGCAGCGGCGGACCCTCGAGCAGAACATCGTCGAGGAGAAGGAGAAGGTCCGGAAGTGGGAGGCGCGCCTCTCCGAGCAGCGCTCCACCCGCGAATACGCCGCACTGGCCCGGGAGATCGACATCGCCAAGAAGGCGAACGCCACGATGGCCGAGGAGCTGGTGGAGCTGGGGAAGATCCAGGGCCAGCTCCGTGAGGTGGTGAAGGGCAAGGACCAGCAGTACGCGGCGAAGGTCGGTGACGTCGGCGGCAAGCTGAACGAGCTCCGGCAGAAGGTCGCCGGCTTCGAGGGCCAGGTGAAGGAGCTGGAGACGAAGCGGGCCGAGGTGGCCAGGGGCGTTCATCCCCCGCTCCTCTCCCGCTACGAGACGGTGCGGAAGCGCCGGACGCCGGCCCTGGTCACGGTCATCGCGGGAACGTGCCAGGGCTGCAACATGAGCCTGCCGCCGCAGCTCTACAACACGCTGAAGACCACGCTGCAGACGGACGTGTGTCCGTCCTGCCACCGCATCATCTGCGCGCCGGAGGCCATCGAGCCGCCGGCGGCGAAGAAGGGATGAGCGGGCAGCGCCCCTCCCTGTCCGAGCTCCTCCGGGTCATCGCGGAGGAGGAGAGCCTCGACCGCACCCTGGCCCGCTTCCCGGGGCTCTCTCGGACCGACCTGGTCGGAGTGCTCCTCGGGCGTCCTGCTCCGTCCCATCCGCCCCCCCGGGCGCACCCTGCGGGTCCGGTCCATCCGGTGCGACCGCACCGGAAGCTCCGCGTCACCTCCGACGGAGCGGCCCGGGGCAACCCCGGACCCGCGGGCGCCGGCGCCGTGCTGTTCGACGAGGAGGGCCAGGTGCTGGAGCGCCTGGGAAAGTTCCTCGGCCGGCAGACCAACAACGTGGCCGAGTACCACGGGCTGCTCCTCGGGCTTCGCCGCGCGCAGGAGCTCGGCGCGGAGGAGCTGGAGGTGGTCGCCGACAGCGAGCTGGTGATCCGCCAGCTCTCCGGCGCCTATCAGGTCAAGGCACCGGCGCTCCGGGAGCTCCACAGCGAGGCGCTCAGCCTCCTCAAGGCGTTCCGCAAGGTGAAGCTGGTGCACGTCCCGCGGGCCGAGAACGCCGAGGCGGACGAGATGAGCAACCGGGCCATCGACGAGAAGATGTAGCGCGGGCTCGTCACCGTCCGGACCGCTGATAGACTGGTCTCCGGCCGGATCGGGGGGACCATGAAGAGTCGGATGTGGATTCTGGCGGCGCTGCTGGGGTGCGCCACGTCCGCGGCGGAGGATCTGGCACCGGCGTCCCAGGAGTCCATCCTGCCGCTGCACACGGTGGGAGTGGGGTTCGGCCTCGGCCCCGAGCTCACGCCGGAGGGCTGGAATGGCCACGCGTCGGCGAGCAACGGCTTGCTCCGGCTTCAAGTGTCCTGGTCTCCACTCGAGTGGCTCGAGGTGTCGTTTCTGCTGCCGGGAGCGAGCGTGCTCCTCGGGACCCGGGAGCACGACGAGTGGGTCCTGAGCGCCGGCCTGGACGGAATCGGTTACGGCTCGGTCGAGGGACTCATCGTCGTCCCCTCGGTGGTGGCGGGTTATCGCCACTGGTTCTCGAGCACGACGAGCACCGGCGTCACCGGGAGCTGGCGCGGTGAATACAGCAAGCTCGCACCGGTGCTGGAGATCGGAGGAAGCGTGTTCCTCAGCCACACCATCGGCGGCGTGGTCTCGTTCAACCTCGCCCTCGGCGCGTCGGGCTGGCCTTCCGACCCCTTCGCCCTGACCTTCGGCTCGACGCGCCTGGGAACCCGTCCCCTCCCGCTGTTCCGGGTTCATCTCTCGCCGGTCTGGTCGTTCGACCTGGATGCACGCCTGATCCTCCGCCTGCATCCGGACACCCTCCTCGCGCAGCAGTACCTGCTCGGGTTCACGGCCATCTGGTGAAGGCGTGGAGGCGTCCGCCGGACGGCGATGCGCACGCCCGTCTCCAGAGCCCCTCGAGCAGGCGCTCGCCCCGGTGTACCGGAGCGACGAGGTGCTCAGCGGAACGCCCGGATGCAGCCGCTGAACGTGCCGTTGGTCCGGTGCGGGAGGCCGAGCTCGGTGGACACCTCGGTGATGACCTCCGGGGTGAAGAAGTAGTTCCACAGACGGGAGATGAGCCCGCTCTCCGGGTCCACCTCCGCGCGGCTGACGGCGCGGACCGCATCCACGCCGTCGCGGTGCTGGTACCAGGAGAGGAGGAGCGGCTCGCCGTGGGCATACCGGAGCTCGAGGCGCGCGGGCGTCGGGAGGGCGCCCTGGGAGAAGCGCGGGTCGATGCCGCCACCGCGGCCGCCCTCCTCCGGAGCGGCCATCCGGGCGCTCCCGAAACGCATGCCGGGCAGCACGGTGGTCCGGGCCTTCTCGCGCCCGTGTACCAGGGATGCGTTGACCACCTCCACCGCGGCGCCCTCGAGCAGCAGCGCCGCTACCCGGTCCAGGTCCCCGGCGTTGAACGCCGCGCAGAAGGCGTCGAGGGCGGCGGGGACCGGTCTGCGCTCGGTCTCGACCTCGGGATCGGCGAGCTTGCCCCGCCCACGATGCAGGGCGGCCTTCACCGCGCCCACCGAGGTGGAGAGGATCTCGGCGATGTCCTCGAGCGGAAGGTCGAAGGCGTCCTTGAGCACCACCGCCGCGCGTTCCTGTGGCGAGAGCTGGACCAGGAGAGTGCCGGCGGCCTCGCGAACGTCTCGAGACGAGGAACCGCCTCGAGCTTCCGGCGGAGGTGGAGCCGGTATGCGGCGCCGGACGCGGTCGATCCACAGGTTCGAGGCCACGCGGAACATCCACGCCCGGACGTCGCGCGGAGGCTCCTGGAGCGCCCCGAGCGAGGCGAAGGCCCGGGCGAACGTGTCCTGGACCAGGTCCTCGGCGTCCCAGGGGCTGCGCGAGAGGTGGCGGCAGTACCGGTAGAGCGTCGGCCGGAGCGGCTCGATCTCCTCCTGGAAGTCGCGCCAGGCGGACTGGATTGCGCGCGGAGTGGCGTCGTCGTTCATGCAGGCAGAGACGGAGGAGCGGCGCCGGAGGATACGGTCGGTCCCGGAACGGATCGTTCGACCCTCGCTCCCACCCGGGCGCCCGATGCAATAGCAAGTTCGATGACGCCTGGTGCGAATCGCGAGCCTGCAACTCCGCGATTCCTCGTCCCGTGTTCACTCGCAGTCGACGTCGACTTGCTATTGCAACGTGCGGGTGGGGAGAGCGCTCGCCGGGCGGGTGCGCTCAGCCCGATGCAATCCCGGTCCCGGGCGTGCGTCAGGCGAGCAAGCAGGAACTCCAGTTCATGTTCGACCGATTCCGACAGCTCGTCCGGGCGCATCCGGTGGTCGCCTTCTACGCGCTCGCGTTCCCCCTCTCCTGGCGCGCGTACGCGGTCGCTCTCGTGCGGCCGGGGGGCGAGCTCGGTCTCGACCCGTACGGTCCACTGGTGGCGGCGGTGGCGGTCACCGCCCTCGCCGGCGGTCTGGCAGGTCTCAAGGAGTGGGGCCGCTCTCTGCTCCGGTGGCGCGCGCGGCCCTCCCTCTACGCGTTCGCGCTGCTCGTCCCGCTGATCCTCACGCTCGTCGGCATCGGGGCGAACCTGGCGCTGGGCGCGACGCCGCCACCGGTCGACAAGTGGGCGGGATGGTCGACGCTCCCGATCGTCTTTCCCCTGGTGATGGTCCTCGGAGGACCCCTGGGCGAGGAGCCCGCGTGGCGGGGACTGGCGCTGGCCCGCGTCGCGGAACGGCGCCCCATGCTCCAGGCGAGCCTCGCGGTCGGCGTGGTCTGGTTCGCCTGGCACCTTCCGCTCCTGCTCGCACGGCCGGGAGAGGTGTGGCCCGGGCTGGTGGGCATCCTGTCGGCGTCGGTGGTCTTCGGGTGGCTGTACCAGCGCTCGAACGGCGTCGTGCTGCTCCCGCTGCTCATGCACACCGCTCAGAACACCTTCGGCGGTGAGTTCGCCGGGCCGATGTTCCAGGGCGCGGATCTCTCCCGCATGGCGTGGATTCGCGGAGCGCTCTACGCGGCGACGGCGCTCGTCCTCGTGCTCCGCGATGCGCGGCTCCGGATCTCACCAGTCGCCGAGTCAGCCGAGCTCAGCGCGCCACGCATCGCCGCCTGAGCTCAGGGCCGCCGTCCCCAGCTCGCGCCTCGCTCCCGCCAGGCCCGGGCCGTGTCCGTCCGAGAAGCGCATCCAGCCAGGACATGGGACCGCGCAGACGCACGCCCCGGAGGGTAGTCCAGGACCTCGAGTGGCGCGCCCGCCCGTGCCGCGATAAGGCAGTCCTGCCGGAGTGGCCCGGGTGAACGCCGGCTGCCGCAGCACGGGGCAGCGGGAGGAAAGTCCGAGCTCCACAGGGCAAGGGTGCTGGCTAACGGCCAGTCGGCGCGAGTCGAAGGACAGTGCCACAGAAAATAGACCGCCACGGGACGCCGGCGACGGCGCCACGAGGCAAGGGTGAAACGGTGCGGTAAGAGCGCACCGCGGCCAGGGTGACCTGACCGGCACGGCAAACCCCACCCGGAGCAAGAGCCAGCAGGGAGCGTTCCGCCCCACCCGGGGCGAAACGGGGCTGCCCGCCCCAGACTCCCGGGTCGCTCGCTGACGAGGTTCCTGGGCAACCAGGGCCCTAGAGGAATGTTCGCCGCCCGCGCGGGGGAGACTCCACGCGGGAACAGAACTCGGCTTACAGGGCCACTCCGGTTTTTTTGTCAGCCAGCCACGGGCAGCTGCACCAGCAGGACCCGATCGTTCCCGTCGGTGCGGACCGCTTCCGGGTTGCGGACCTTCATCCGCGCGTTGGTCGTGGGAAGCCACAGCCCGACGAAGACGTTCACCGCCCGCGACCGCCACCCGGCTGGCAGGGTGAGCCCGAACTCGTCCTGGATCACCTCGCCCGCCTTCCAGGTACTGCTGGGCGCGCGGAGGGGATGGTCCGCGTTGAGCCGCTCGCCCCGCCCCTCGGCATCCTCCACGTGCACGAAGACCTGCCAGTCCTCGGTGGTGGGCTTGATGACCCGGAAGACCAGCACCACCCGGGTCGAATCCCCTGCCGCCACCGAGGGCGGGGCGAAGGTGGCGCCGACGAGCTCGGCCAGATCGCCGAGCACCGCGCCGTTCTTGACCGGGACCGCCTTCGGCTGCCCCCGGCCGGACTGGGCGGGCGCGCCGGACTTCTCGGAGGTGGGTGCCTCGACGATGCAGGCAGGGAGGACGGTGAGCAGGGAGACGAGGGTGAACGCGCGGCGCATGCTGTGAGGCGACTCTTACCGCACACCCCGGGTGTCGACGAGAGCGTCAGTTGACGTAAGAGAGGCGGCTCATGTCGCCGTTCCTGCTGCTGGCCCAGGTTCCCACCCCGTCCCCCGAGCTGTTCCTCGGCCTCGATCTCCACCAGATCGAGCTGATCGGCGGCGGTCTCCTCGTCGTCGTCGCGGCATCGGCGGGGCTCGCGCTCCGGGCCCGCGCACGCAGGAAGGCCGAGGCCCCGCGGCCGCCAGCCGAGCTTCCGGCCCCGCCGCCGGTCCGGCCCGAGATCGTCCCCGGACCGGACGAGGCACGCGCCCGCGAGGAGGCGGTCGCCGCCCGGGCCCGCGCCGACTCGCTCGCCCGTGAGCGACGCGAGCTGCAAGAGAAGGCGAGAGCGGAGGCAGCGGCTGCCGAGCGCGACCGGCTGGAGACCGAGGCCCGAGCGCTCAAGGAACGCGAGGAGGAGGCCAAGCGCGAGGAGTACCGCGCGAAGAAGGCCGCCGACGCCGAGGCCCGCGAGCGACGCGCCCGCGAGGTCGCCGAGGTGGACCGCGTCCGCGCGGAGCAGGAGGCCCGTGCCCGCGAGGCCGCCGAGGCGGACCGCGTCCGCGCGGAGCAGGAGGCACGGGCCCGCGCCGAGGCCCAGGCGGGCCGAACGCTCGCGGCGGGTCTCGAGCGCACCCGGGGCGAGGGCTTCATGGCCCGGCTCAACGGGCTCTTCTCCCGGGGCGCGGTGGTGGACGACGGTGTGCTCGCGCAGCTGGAGGAGATCCTCTTCACCGCCGACATCGGGGTCCGCACCGCCTCGGCGCTGGTGGACACCGCGCGCGACCGGCTGAAGAAGCGCGAGCTGGGCGACGTGGGGCGGGTGAAGGGGCTCATCCGCTCGGAGGTGGAGCGGATGGTCACGCTGCCTCGACCCCCGTCGCTGCAGGGCGGTGGGCCTCCGCACGTGACGATGGTCGTCGGCGTCAACGGCGCGGGGAAGACCACCACCATCGGCAAGCTGGCCGCGAAGCTCACCCGCGATGGAAAGAAGGTGGTGATCGCCGCCGGCGACACCTTCCGCGCCGCCGCGAGCGAGCAGCTGGACGTGTGGGCCGACCGCGCAGGCGCCGTCCTGGTGCGCGGCCCGGACGGGTCGGATCCCGGCGCGGTGGTGTTCGACGCGGTGAAGCGCGCGCTCGCCGACGGCGCGGACGCGGTGCTGGTCGATACCGCCGGTCGCCTCCACACCAAGACCCCGCTGATGGAGGAGCTGAAGAAGGTGAAGCGCGTGCTCGACAAGGCGCTGCCCGGGGCTCCCCACGAGGTGCTGCTCGTCCTCGACGCGACCGTGGGCCAGAACGCGATCGCCCAGGCGAAGCAGTTCCAGGAGGCAGTGGGGGTGACCGGCATCGCCCTGACCAAGCTCGACGGAACGGCCAAGGGCGGGGTGGTGATCGGCATCAGCGACGAGCTGAAGATCCCGGTCACCTGGGTGGGGGTGGGCGAGAAGATCGTCGACCTGCGCCCCTTCGATCCACACGAGTTCGTGGAGGCGCTCTTCGAACCGGTCCCTGGCGCGGTGGGCGCGACCCCGCCGCCGGGCGCACGGGCCAGCGCCAGCCCTTGATGCACCGGAACGTCTGCTGGGGCGTGCTCGCGCTCCTCGCCGCCTGCGCCGCGAACCCCCCTCCCCCGCCGGAGGCGCCGGTCGCGCACCCCCTCCCCGAGGGGTGCGAGGAGGACCTCGCCGGCCGGTGGGTGCTCGCCTCCGACCCCAGCTGGAGCTACCGGGCCACCGACGACGGAGGCACGGTGGTGCTCGAGGTCGAGCGGCGGTGGGCAGACGGGGGGACACCTTCGCGGACGAGCAGCGCGCGGGTGGTGCTGCACAGGACGCCTTCGGGGCTGGCCGGCGAGACACGCGCGCCGCGGATGGGTCCGTCCGGTCCCGGCTGCGAGGCCAGCCTCCCGGTGGAGCTCACCGGCTGTCCGGATGGCGGGCTTCGCCTCAAGACCGTCGAGCGGGTGCGCGTGGACGGTCAGTGCGCCCCGGTGGACGCTGCACCGCCCGAGACACGGACGTATCTGCTGCTGCGCGCCCCGGCCGACGCCGGATGAGGAGCGAGCCGCGGCGCGTCTACGCCGCGCGCTGCGCCGAGTGCGCCGGCGACACGGCGGGCGCGAGCGCCCTGCGGTCGATGGACCGGCCCTGGAAGAGGCTCATCGCCCCGACGTACAGGAAGCCCACCTGGAACAGCACCAGGAACGGGACCGACGTCCAGATGCCCGCGTCGATGGCGAACCACAGCGCGCCCGAGAAGTAGAGCCCGAAGCCCAGCTCGATCAGCGGCATCATCGTCCGCGCGCCGAGGTAGCTGGTCTTCACCGAGGAGCGGATGCTCTTCCCCTCGCTCCCGGTCTTCGGCGTGCGGGCGAACGCGCTCTGCTGGTTGAGCAGCGCCTCGATCACCGCCTTGGCGTTGTTGATCGCGAGCCCGATTCCCAGCGACATGATGAAGGGCAGGTACTTCACCCGCTTCCAGCCGGTGAGCCCGAGCTCCCGCTGGGTCGCCACGTAGAAGAAGCAGACCGAGGCAGTCGCCGCGAGGCAGAACGGCAGGTCGAGGAACAGCGTCGAGTACAGCCCGTGGTTGAAGCGCACCACCATCGACAGCGGCATCAGCACCGACAGCAGCACCATCAGGAGATAGGCGATGTTGTTGGTGAGGTGGAAGAACGCCTCGCGCTTCACTGCGAACGGCTGGTTCGACCGGAGGATGGTCGGGAGCAGCTTGCGCGCCGTCTGGATCGACCCCTTCGCCCAGCGGTGCTGCTGGCTCTTGAAGGCGTTCATGTCCACCGGCACCTCGGCCGGGGACACGACCTCGGGCAGGAAGATGAACTGCCAGCCCTTCAGCTGGGCGCGGTAGCTGAGATCCAGGTCCTCGGTCAGCGTGTCGTGCTGCCAGCCGCCCGCGTCGGCGATGACCGTCCGCCGCCAGATTCCGGCGGTCCCGTTGAAGTTGAAGAAGCAGCCCGAGCGGTTCCGGGCGGTGTGCTCGATGATGAAGTGCCCGTCGAGGAAGATGCTCTGGGCCTGGGTGAGGATCGAGAACTCGCGGTTCAGGTGGCCCCAGCGCACCTGCACCATGCCCACCTTCGCGTCGGCGAAGAACGGCACCGTCCGCTGGAGAAAGTCCGGCGCGGGCACGAAGTCCGCGTCGAACACCGCGACGTACTCGCCCTTCGCGGTGAGCAGCCCGTTCTCCAGCGCGCCGGCCTTGAACCCCTTGCGGTTGGTCCGGTGGATGTAGCTGATGTCTTGCCCGCTCCGGCGATGGCGCTCCACCACGGCCCGGGCGATGGCGCAGGTCTCGTCGGTGGAATCGTCGAGGACCTGGATCTCCAGCAAGTCGCGCGGGTACTCGATGCGGCAGACCGCCTCGATGAGGCGCTCCACCACGTACATCTCGTTGAAGACCGGCAGCTGGATGGTCACCCGCGGAAGCTGCGCCAGGGTGCCCCTGGGGGTCGGGATCTTGAACTTGTGGCGGTAGTACAGGAACGCCATCCGGTAGCGATGCGACCCGTAGATGGCCAGCACGCAGAGGACGGCGAAGTACACGCCCAGGAAAACGATCTCGACGGTGGTCATCTCTGGCGCTGGCCCCTCGTCCCCACGTCCGGAATCCGGTTCGAGGGCGGCGCGGCAGACTAAGGATGTGACACACCGGTGTCAAACGATTCCGACCACTTACAAACACCTGGGTGGCGGCTGACACAGCGTGTCGAGCAATCGCGGGAACTTGCGAACGCATCGGCTGGCCGGCGCTCCAGTTCCAGGCATCAGGCTCAGAAGTGGTGGAGGATCGTGTACTGCGCCGGCGGATCCTTCCCCACGCGAACCTCGGCGACCAGGTCGTGGTCCAGCTGCGCGTAGTCGCGCTGACAGGCCAGGTAGACGGCTCCGCGGCGCGTGTCCACCGGCGCGTCCTCGACATGCCCGAAGACGTGTCCGGTCGCGAGCGAGCGGAGAGTGACCTCCACCCGCGCGCCGGCACCGAGCACGAGCCCACCGAGGACGTGGACCGCGAGATCGGCGTTTCGCGGGAAGTGGAAGTCGCAGGTCTGACCGGGCGCGATCGGATTCTCCATGATCCGGACGCCCGCGCGTGCGAGCGCCTCCAGGTGCTCCGCCCCCACGACGGGCGGCACCATCGTGCGGAGCGCCTCGGCGGTCGACGCGACCCGGCTCGCGACCACGGTGCACACGTCGCAGCCGAGGACGTGCTCCTCGACCGCCGCCACGGCGGCCTCGTCGAGATCGCCGGCCCACCAGTCGACGAGCGTCTCCCAGGCGAGTGGCGATGCGCAGCTCATGCGCCCGTCCGGGCCGGCGCATCGAGACAGACGCGGAGCGCGGCCAGCGCGCGGTGACGGATGACGCGGACGTTGCCCTGGGTCAGCGCGAGCCGGGTGGCCACCTCTCCGCTCTCCAGCTCCTCGTGGAACGACAGCTCGAGGACCCGACGCGCACGGTGACCGAGGGAGCCGAGACAGCGGAGGAGCACCGCCGCGTTCACCGGGTCTCGCGGCGCCTCGCCTCCGGCAGCGGCCACCAGCACCTCGTCCGTCGCCGGCTCTGCACGGCGATCGAGCTCTCGCACGCGGAGCACGGCATTGCGGCACGTCCCGAGGACGAAGCGCGTCAGCTGCTCGGGCTCACGCACCCGTTTCTCGCGCGCGGCCTGGAGCACGGCGAGGAGCACCGTCTGGACCAGGTCGCGAGCGCGATCCTCGTCCCGGAGGTGGCGCAGGCCGTAGAGCCGGATGCGCGGCGCATAGCGGCGGCACAGTGCGCGCTCGGCCTCGCGGAGGCCCGCGCCTCCCAGGGCGATGCCCGCCAGCAGCGCGGCGTCGGACGCCTCGGCCTTCATCGTCTCGCGACGGTACCACCGCGCGACGACCCCCGCGCCGACTCGCCGACCCGGCCGGAGCGTGCGACCCCTGCCCGTGCTGTCAGCCGCCGAGTGCATCGGCCAGCGCGCGGAGCGCCTGTCCGCCGTCTCCCTGGTGGGAGCTTCCGTGCATCAACCCGAGGACGCGTGGCTCGAGACGGGACAGCTTCTCCAGCAGCGGCCTCACGTGAGGACCCCGGACCAGGTAGGGAACTGCCGCGTGCATGGCCAGCGCCGGCCCGAGCACGTCCGAGGTGCTCAGCGGCGGGACGTCGGCACCGCCGGCGGTGAAGAGGTCGCCGCAGAGGAGCGTCCGGGTCGCCGTGTCGAACATCAGGCCGCTCTCCCAGCCGTGGGGAAGGTGCGGCGTGTCGACCCAGCGCACCGACCGCCTGCCGAGCGACAGCTCCTCGCCATCGGCCAGCGGGCGCGGCGGCCGATCGGCCAGGTCGTTCATCGAGACCAGCGCCGCGGTCACGCTGCACACCACCTCGGCCCGGGGCGCCACCGCGAGCCAGGAGTTGAGCGCGCCGCTCTCGTCGGCCTCCACGTGCGAGAAGGACAGGTACCGGAGCCGCGCCGCGTCGCCCAGCACGTGGGCCACCGCCTCCCGGACCCAGGGGAACGTCCCTCGCAGCCCGGTGTGGAAGAGGAGCGGCGCCTCGTCCTCGATGAGGAACTGGTTGAAGGTGAAGCCCCCCGGGATGAGGGTGGACGGGGTGCTGATGCGATAGATGCGGTCGGCGATCTCGTCGACGCGCGTGCCGGATTCGGTGTTCACGATGCCCATGGTCGGTGGGTTCCTCCGCCCCGATGTACGGGGGAGGCCCGGACCGTTACACGGGCCCGCCGCCGGGGGGCGCGCTCCCCCTCTGGCTCATCGCGCCGAGGCGGCCTTCTGTCCCGGCGTCCGCGGGTGGGCGTGCAGGTAGTCGAGCGCGGCGCGGAGCTGTGGGTCGGTGACCTTCTGGGTCGCCTCCCAGGGGGGCTGCGGAGGCAGGCGGTGGACCACCTCGACGGCGCCCGCGTCGGGATTCCGGAAATGCCGGCGGAGGTCCTTCTCCCGCAGCTCCTTCGTCGCCCCCTCGCTGGGAACGACGAAGTCCGGCTCGATTCCCCGCTCCTGGATGCTCCTGCCCTTCGGCGTGTAGTAGCGGGCGATGGTGAGCTTGAGGCCGCTCCCGTCCTCGAGCTCGATGACCGTCTGCACCGAGCCCTTCCCGAAGGTCTGCGTGCCGAGCACCGTGGCGCGCCCGTGGTCCTGGAGCGCTCCGGCCACCACCTCGGAGGCAGAGGCGCTGCCGGCGTTCACCAGGACCACCATCGGGTAGTCGGGCTCGGTGCCCGGGTCGCGGCTCTTCTCCTCGGTGAGGCCTCGCCCCGAGCGTCCGCGGGTGGTGACGATGGTGAGCCGGCCGGGCAGGAATCGATCGCTCACCGCGACCGCCTGGTCCAGCAAGCCACCGGGGTTGTTGCGCAGATCGAGCACGACGCCCGAGAGCTCCCGGCCGCCGTTCTCGGTCCGCAGCCGGTCCAGCTCGCGCTTCAGGCTGGCGTCGGTGCGCTCCTGGAAGTTCTTCAGCCGCACCCACCCGATGCCGCCGTACAGCGCGCCCTGCACCGAGACGATCCGCACGTGATCGCGCAGGAGGACGATCTCCTGGGGCTGCTGGAACCCCGCACGCATCAGGGTGAGCGTCACCCGCTGCCCGGCGGGGCCCCTCATCTTGGTCGAAGCGCGGGCGACGTCCATTCCCACCGTGCTCTCGCCGTCGATGGCGAGGATCTCGTCGCCAGGCTGGATCCCCGCTCGTGCCGCCGGCGTGTCGTCGAGCGGTGACACCACGACCAGCGCGTCGCCGCGCCTCACCACGTCCAGCCCCAGGCCCCCGAACTCGCCCGAGGTGTCGATCTTCATCTCCTTGAAGATCTCCGGAGGCATGAAGACGGTGTGGGGGTCGAGGGTCTCGAGCATTCCGCGGATCGCGCCGTAGACCAGCTGCTTCTCGTCCACCTTCTCGACGTAGTTGTTCTGCACGTACGACAGCACCCGGGCGAAGAGCTCGAGCTGCTTGTAGGTGCCGTCCTCGGGCGGAGTCGCCGGGGTGGGAGCAGCGGCCAGGGTGGTCAGGAGGAGGAGCGAGGAGAGACCGTTCACGGATGCCTTGCGCCGAGCGTAGCCCGTCCGGCCCGGCGGAGGCGAATCCGGGGAAGGGACCTGGACATTCATTACGAATTCGTACTATCCGAATGCCGAATGAAGCCACGCCTCCAGCTCATCCCCTTCGTCCACCGGACCACCCACCGCATCGGCCTGTACCTCGAGGCGGCCGAGCCGCCGCTGGGCCTCTCCCAGGGGGAAGCGCATCTCCTCGCACATCTGGCCGAGGCGGGGTCCTGCTCGGTGGCGGAGCTGCACCGGGCGTTCGCGCACAAGCGCTCCACGCTGACCAGCTACCTGGACCGGCTCGAGGCCCGGGGCGACGTCACCCGAGACGTGCGCCCCGAGGATCGCCGCTCCTTCAGCGTGCGGCTCACCCGCGCAGGTGCGCGCACCGCCGCCCGGGTCCACCAGCATCTCGCGGCCCTCGAGGACCGCGCGCTGACCCGGCTCACCGAGCGTGACCTGCGCGGCTTCCAGGCCGTGCTCCACGCGCTCTCCGAGACCGTCGACGGACACCCCACACCGAAGTCAGCGAGGAGATCGCCATGACCGTCGTCCCCCTCGTCACCGCCGCACTCGCCGCCGCCCCGGCCGAGCCAGCCGAGCGCGTCAGCCACGTCTACGAGCAGCACCTCGAGGCGGCGCCCGAGCGGGTGCTCCCGCTCCTCACACCGCTCGGCGAGCGCGCCTGGGCCGCCGGATGGGATCCGGCCATGCGCTGGGAGCCGCCGGGGGGTGGCGCCGGCACGCTGTTCGTCACCGGCCACCCAGGACAGCCCGTCCCCCGCACCCCGGGGATGCCTGAGGAGCAGCGCGAAGGCGCTGCGCGGCCAGGCTCAGACACTCTCTGGCTGCTCGACACCTGGGAGCCGGCCGCCGGACACGTCCACTACCTACACGTCACCCCGGGCTCGGACGTGACGGAGATCGACATCCGCCTTCGCCCCGACGGGAAGGACCGCACCGTCGCCACCGTCCGCTACACCTGGACCGCGCTCGGCCCCCCCGGCGTCGCGCTCGTGCGGAGCAAGACGCCCGAGGCCTATCTGCACTTCATGCGTGAGTGGGAGCGCGAGCTCAACCACTACCTCGCGACGGGCAAGCAGCTCCCCGCGGCGCACTGAGCTCATCGCCGGCAAGAGACGCCGGGACCGACGCCCAGCGGGGGGACGCGAGGTCACGCAGGCGCGCCCGCGGGCGCCGGAGCGGGCGTGGAGAGCAGCCCGACCTGGTCGGCGAAGGCCGCGAGCCGCTGCACCAGCTCGCGCGGGCGCTCCATCTGCGGCACGTGACCGAAGCCGGGGACGACGTCGACGCGCGCATCGGGCGGCAGGTGCGCCCGGTACCAGTCGAGCTGCTCCCGGGGGAGGAGCTTCTCGCTCGCGCCCCAGAGGAGGAGCGTGGGCGCCCGCAGCCCGGCCACGAGCTCGACGGGGATGTGCTCGTGCTCCTGGGCGCGGGCCCGGAGCGCACGCACGGCCGGCGTGGCGTGCATCTTCCGCATCTCGGGTGCGAAGAGGATGGCCACCAGCGGAGCGTGGTGGAACAGCCGCCGGGTGAGCCGAACGGCGTCGCCGGTGGTACGAACGTCGAGCGTTCGCATCAGCTCCAGCATCGACGCGCGGGTCATCTCGCCACCGGCGGGCGCGACGAGCGCCAGCGCCGCGACGTCCCCGGGGTGGAGGGCGGCGAGCAGCACCGAGAGGGCCCCGCCCAGCGAGTTCCCCACGACGAAGGCCGGCTCCTTCACCACCTCCCGGCAGTAGGCGTGGAGGACGCCGAGGTGCTCCTCGAGCGTGAGCGGCCCCGAGGCAGGAAGCGGCGAGAACCCGTTGCCCGGGAGGTCCACGGCATGGACGGAGGAGAAGTCCCGGCCGAGCGCCCGCAGGACGCGCACCCACCCGTTGGCGCTCCCGCCGAGGCCGTGGACGAGCAGCACCGGAGGCCCGCGGCCCGTGCCGGCCACGCGGTAGGCGTGGACCGAATGTCCGCCGACCCGGTGCAGCTCGGAGCCCACGCCGGCGGCGATGAGCCGCCTCCGCAGGTACCCCTGCAGCGTCCCGAGCAGGTCCACGGCCGAAAGGTAATGACGATGCCGCGCTGCGTCAACCCGGGGAGCTGCTACGGCGCCCGGGCCATCGCCGCGCCCACCCAGGGCATCGGGTCCACCGCGAGCCCGCGGCGGCGAACCTCGAAGTACAGGTACGCGCCCTTCAGCGAGCCCGTCTCCCCCACCGTGCCGACGACCTCTCCGGGGAAGACGCGTGCCCCCACCGGGCGGAGCACCTCGGCCAGGTGCGCGTAGATGGTGTGGTACCCGTTGCCCTGGTCGAGCACGAGGAGGTTCCCGTAGCCACCGAGCCATCCGCTCCACGCCACGCTGCCCGGGGCGAGCGCCTTGACCGGAGCTCCGGCAGCCGCGCGGATGTCGAGCCCCTTCTGCACGGTGACGGTGTTGAACTTGGGGTGGACCAGCCTTCCGAAGGCGACCTCCACGTTCCCCGGAACGGGGAGCGGCAGCTTTCCCCGGAGCGCGCCGAAGCCGGTCGGCTCCGGCTCCTCCAGGACCGAGGCCACCGCCTGCAGCTGCGCCCGTGAGCGAGCGAGCTCCGCCAGCACCGAGCCGGCGGCCCGGGCCTTCGCCTGCAGGAGCTGCAGTGCCTCGCCGAGCTCGGTCTGCTGACTGGCCGCCTCCTCGGCCTC
>Ga0310810_10000425_pt1 | contig 43290 bp, 35 predicted proteins | sample NCmetagenome_FD_207641 | JGI IMG/M metagenome (GOLD analysis project Ga0310810, IMG submission 207641) | Soil microbial communities from experimental microcosm in Duke University, North Carolina, United States - NC | ecosystem: Engineered > Artificial ecosystem > Soil microcosm > Unclassified ...
AGACGACCCTTCCGCCGCCCACCCGCGCCGTGATCGCGCTCACCGTGTCCTGCACGAACGACGCCATCGTCCAATCGCCCGTGCAGCCGCAGATATCGAACGCGAAGTTGCGCAGGATGTCCGTGCCGCGATCGGTATGTGCCACCTCCGGGTGGAAGAGGAGCGCATAGAATCTGCGATCCTCGTCGGCCATCGCGGCGACGGGCGCGTTGGCGCTGGTCGCGGTGACGGTGAATCCGGATGGCGCCGACTTCACGAAGTCGCCGTGGCTCGCCCAGACCCGCAGCTCGGAGCCCATCGACGCGAGCATGGGCGCGCCGCGCTCGATCCGGATGGTCGCGTGGCCGAACTCGCGATGCGGCGCCGGCGCGACCTCCCCGCCCAGCGTATCGGTCATCAACTGCATGCCGTAGCAGATGCCCAGGACGGGGACGCCTGCCTCGAACACGGCGGACTCGCAGCGCGGGGCCGACGGCTCCGAGACGCTGCGCGGGCCGCCGGACAGCACGATGCCGACGGGCTTACGCGCCTGAATCTCTCCGATCGGCGTATTGAAGGGTAGAATCTCGGAATAAACGGACAGCTCCCGCAGCCGGCGCGCGATCAATTGCGTGAACTGCGAGCCGAAATCGAGAACGACGATCGTCTGATGAGTCACTGGAATTTGGAAATCTGGTAATTGGGGAATTTTGGAAATTTGGGTTCGGCCAAAAGACAAATCACCCAGTTACCGAACGGCTGAACGCTATTATAAGGTGTGTTGGTCGTGAGCCGCACCACCATATATTGCGTTTTTCTTTTCGGCAGCGTCGTCGCCGCGGCAGACGCCCCCGGCGACGGCAAGACGGCGCCGAAGCTGCCCGTCGCGGTGGTCTGGACCATCGATCTGGCGGCGGCGGCGAGCGTGTCGCCGGCAATCGACGGCGAACGCGTCTATGTCGCGCTGCGGACCGGCGAGTTGACGGCGTATGCCGCATCCGACCGTCGCGAGCTCTGGCACGCGAACAAAACGGTCACACTTCCTCTCGCCGTTGGCGGCGGACTCGTCTTCGTTGCGGGCGGCGACGCGATTGAGGCGCTGCACGGGACCGACGGGAAGAGCGCGTGGATCGTGCCGCGCGCGAAGATCGCCGCGCCGCTCGTCGCCGCCGACGGCTGGCTCGTCGCCGTCACCGATGCCGACGTGATCGCGATCCGCGCCAGCGACGGCGAAGTCGTCTGGCGACACCCCGCCGGCGGCGTCATCCTTGCGCCCGCGATCGATGGCCCGCGCCTTTACATCGGCGCCAACGACGGACGCGTGATGGCGATCGAGCTCTCGTCAGGCGAGGTCGCGTGGGAGCACTATGTTCCGGAGGGAGTGACGGCCCTGGCGGCGCACGGCGGCCTGGTGTATGTGGGCGCGGGCGACAAGGACTTCTATTGTCTGTCCGCCCGGAACGGCAAGGAATCGTGGCCGAAGCGCATCGGCTCGATTGTGACAGGCCGCATCGCCGCCGATGACCAGCGCGTCTATTTCTCCGCGCGCGACAACATGGTTTACGCGCTGGACCACGCCAATGGGAACCAGCGGTGGGTGCAGCCGCTGCGACGGCGTCCCATCGCCGGCGTTGTGGCGCTCGGCCACGTCATCTTCGTGCCGACGGGCGCCGCGGAGCTGACGATGCTCTACGACAAGGACGGACGGCCGAGTGGAAGCGTGGCGCTCCCGGGCCAGATGCTTCCCGGATTGGCGCCCGACCTGCTGGAGACGACCGACGGACTGCAGATCGCCGTGGTCACAGGCGGACTGTCGAATCAGTGGCAACTGACGCTGATTGCGTCGGCGGGCGAGCTCCCGATGGCGCCGTTCGCGGCGATGGATCCGTTCCCCGGCGTCCCGTACTTGACCGATCCGATTCCGGAGCCGATTGAGAAAACGCTGGGATCGCTCATCGCGGGCGATCCGGTGCTCGTCCCGGCGACGTCGATCGAATGGCCCTTCTTGCTGACAGATCCGCCGCTCGAGCCGCTTACGGCGCTCCCGGGCCTGCAGTTGAGGCCCCTGTCGCCAACGCTGCCAGCTCGGCGCGAACGACCCGGGCCAGCCGGCTGACGCCCGCTTCGATGCGCTCGTGTGACGGCGCCGAGAAGGACAGTCGCATCGTGTTCTTGCCCTCGCCGTTCACGTAGAAGGCTTCGCCGACGACATAGACGACGCCCTCCTCGATCGCGCGCATCGACATGTCGTCCGCGTCGATGCTGCCGGGCAGCGTCAGCCAGAGGAAGAACCCGCCTTTCGGCTTCGGCCAGCGGACCAGATCGCCGAGATCGCGCTTCAGCGCCTGCTCCATCACGTCGCGCTTCCGGGCGTAATGCTGCCGCAAGATTGGCAACTGACGTTCGAGCACTCCCCGCCGGCACGCTTCGTAGATGATGCGTTGATCGAGCGAGCCGGTCAGCAGGTCCTCGGCCTGCTTGGCCATTTCGAACTTTGCCGCGAGCGGCGCGGGCGCGGCGATCCAGGCGACGCGGTAGCCGGGCGCGAGCGTCTTCGAAAAGCTGCTGAGATACACCACGCGGCCCGACCGATCGTCGGCCTTGATCGGCCTCACATCCGCTTCGCCCGCGGAGTCTTCGAAATACAGGTCGCGATAGGGATCGTCTTCCACGATCAGCACGTCGCGCCGCCCGGCCCACTCGAGGAGCCGCTCGCGTTTGCCGAGCCCGATCAGCAGTCCCGTCGGATTCTGGAAATTCGGGACGACATACAGAAACTTGATCCGCCGGCCCTCCGCGCGGAGGCGCTGCCAGCTCGCGTCCAGGGCCGCGAGATCGATGCCGTCGGCTTCCTGCGGCACGCCGACCATCGACGCCTGCACGTTGCGGAACGCCGAGATCGCGCCGACGTAGGTCGGCAGCTCGACGAGAATCACGTCGCCGGGGTCGATCAGGACGCGCGCCACCAGATCGAGTCCCTGTTGCGACCCGGTCGTCACGAGGAGCTCCTCGATGGCCGTCGACATTCCGCGGGTGTGCTGGATCGAGGTGATCACGTCGAGCAGGGGCCGATAGCCTCGCGTCGGGCCGTATTGGAGGACCGGGCCGTCGCGGCTGCCGAGCAGCTCCGCGGCAATTTCGGCGAACGCCTGCCACGGAAACGTGTCGGGGGCCGGATACCCGGGCGCGAACGAAACGATGTCGCGCCCCGAGGCGATTACCGCGCCCATCTTGCGGATGGCCGACTGCTGCATCCGTTCGGCCGCGCGCGATAGAAACCGATCGTAGTTGCTCATGCCGTGCGAGTGTCGTGAGAGACAGAGGGCGATCCAGGGCCGGACGCGCTGGTCGCCGCCGCCAAACGATGATACCAACGATAGTGCGACAGATACGTGCCGAGCGCGGCGAGCGCGAGGTACTCGAAAACGATGCCGCGTATCAGCCACGCCGCGAGCTGCAGCGGCAGGACCGCCAGTCCGACGAGCGGCACGAACGCAATCAGCCCGAGGCCCGTCGTCGCGAGAATCGACGCCGCTGTCGCGACGACGACGACGACGAGCACAACGCCAAAGACCCCCGCGATTTCGCGCAGATGGCCCCAGACGAAGGCGAAGGCCAGGCGGACGCCGACGCGAACGCTGACGTCTTCAATCGCGACGACCATCTGCGTCATGAGGTAGAAGAAGTTGACGAGCGTGATCCAGACGATGAGCACGCTCGACGCGAGCGCGGCGGCGACCGTCCACCCGAGCAGGATTGCCGAGTTCGCCGCAAGCGCGTAGCCGCCGAAGACGAGCGCGAGGTACGCGCCCGCCGTCAGCGCGTAGATCACCAGCAGCCCGATCCCGAGGCGCACGTATCGGCGCCACAGACGCGCGCAGCCGGCGAGGAAGGGATCGATGGCGACCACCGCGGCGCGCCGGAGCGCTTCCATCCGCAGCGGCGGCCGCTCGATCGGGCCCGCGACGCGCTCCGCCTCGGCGAGGAGCGCGATAGTCCCCCCTTTGACGATGAACGTGACGATCGATCCGCCGACCAGCACGACCAGTCCCGCCACGACGAAGGCCATGAGGGCGGCGGGGCTTGCCATCAGCGCCGACAGGATGGAGGTGACGATGTCTCGGACGTCGCCGCGCAGCAGATCGGTCAGGTTCGTGTCGAGCAGGAGGGCGACGAGGAACGCGCCGCCGACGATCGGGACTGCCAGCATCAGCTTCAGGCTCGATTCGGCGACGAACTGGACGATCACCAGCGGCCAGTTGGCCGCGGCGATCAGGGCGCCGCGCTTGAGCGCCGCTTTCAGCCCCGGAGTGGAGCGCATTGCCAAACACTCCACTATAGCATCGTGTATCCTGCGGACGAGGTGGTGGAACCGACGATCGAGCCGCCCGCGATCACGCGCGATCGCCGCGTCAGCGCGGCGCGCGTATTCGCCGGCGGCTGCGCCGCGGCCGCCCTCGTCGTTCTGATCGGGTTCGGCCTCGAGCTGTACCGGCTCGGGACGAGCGACGCGGCGGCCGCGGCGCGTCTGGAGCAGGACGTCCGGTCTGCTTTCGTCGAGATGACCGCCGACGTGCAGGCGGTCGCGCAACAGATTGCCGCCGAGGCGCAGCCCTCGATGGCCGCGGCCGCTGACGCGGACGCCCCCGCGCGCGCGCTGTTCGACGCGGCGGCCGACGGCCTTCAGCGGATTCCCGCGAACGTCGACCTGCTGGCGGACACGATTTACGACCAGAGCGGCGCCGCGCGCGCGTGGGCCGGCCGCGCGTCCGATTTGCCGCCGGATCGGACGAAGGGGGGGGCCGCGCTTTTCGTCGCGCCTTCGCCGCTCGGTCTGCGTCTCGTATATCTCGAGCCCATCACCGCGAAGACGCCGGGCGCGACGCGGCTGGGCGCCGTTGCCGTCGAGCACGTCCTCACGCCGGCCGCTCCCGCGCCGATTCTCCTGACGACGAGCGTCTACGCGATGCCGACGCCGCGCGGGCCGGTGACGCTGCAACTGCACGATCGCATGGACGGCACGGCATCGTCGGATGGCGGCGCGCGCCGGTTCGTGCTGGCTGGACCGGACGGCGTCCCGCTGCTCGATGCGGCGGTGCGCTTCCCGGACGTCGCCGCGGTTCGCGCGCGCATGCGACGCACCGTCGCGGCCGTCGCGATTGCGGTCTTCGCCTCGACGATCCTGCTGCTTGCCGGCCCTCTGCTCGATCGCCGCGCGGCGGCGCGCGATGCGTCGCGTGAGCTTCGCCTCACCGGGCTGATCGTGATGGTCGTGCTCGCGGGCGTGGGGCTGCTCGACGTGGCCTTCGCCTCCTCGCCGTGGTGGCGCATGGCGTCGAACCGAACGGCCATCAAGCTGCTGCTGGGAGGGATTGGCGCTGCGGCGCTGTCGGCGACGCTCGTCTCCGCCGCCGTCCGATTGCGTCTCGCGTTGCGGGCACGGCGACGCTCGCCAGAAGCGAATCTCGTCGTCTTCGCGGCGGCGCAGCTCATCTGCGGCGCTTTTCTCGCCGCGGTGCTCGTGCTCTTCGAGCGGCTGCTCGGGCGCAGCGTCGATCCCGCGGCCGTGGATCTCCGGCACTTCTCTCTTCATCCGTGGACGGCGGCACGGCTGGCCACCCTCATCGGCATCCTACTGTGCCACGCGGCCGTGCTCTGGGGAGGCGCGCTGGCCTGCGTGATGACGCTCGCCCGCTGGCGCCTGCCGCGCGGATGGTCTTCCTGGCATCTGGTGGCGGCGGCGCTCTGGCTGGTGCCGACGGTCGTGGTCATCTCCGTCGGCGCCGCTCGTGGATGGCCCGTCCCGGCCTCGGCCGTCGTCTTCGGCGGCGCCGCCTGCGCGGCCGCCGCGCTGGTGGCGCCGCGGCTGGTGACGTGGTTCCGCCGGACGACGGTCGCCGCGAGGATCCTGGCGCTGTTCATGGCTTTTCTGCTGCCGGCGCTGCTCGTCTATCCGTCGGTGCATTTTTTCTCCGTGCGCTCGATGCAGCATCTCATCGAGACCACCTACGCCGTGCAGGCGATCAACCATCCGCAGACGCTGCAGGATCGGCTCAAGGAGGCCGAGCGCGAGATCGACGCGCTGCCGAATCTGCCGGCGCTCGTTGCGTCGACGTCGACGCCGCAGCCGGGCGCGCCGCGCACCGATACCGCGTTCCGCATCTGGAGCCAGACCGTCCTCGCGCGCGCGCGGCTCACCAGCGACGTCGAGATTTACGATCGCGCGGGCGCCCTCGTCAGCCGCTTCGCGCTGAACTTCCCGGAGTACACCAACGCGGCGCAGACGCCCGAAGCGCTCCGGAGCTGCCGGTGGGATCTCTACGGTGAAGCCCAGCGTTTCGGCGGCGCCCAGGAGCGCAACATGCTGCACGCCCAGCGCAGCGTCTGCGTCGACGGCCGCCCGATCGCCTCCATCGTCGTCCACGTCGTCCTCGACTATCGGACGCTGCCCTTCATCAGCTCGCAGTCCGCGTACTTCGACGTCTTCAGCAACGCGGGAGCGTCCAACCCGGTCGAGGGTCCGCCTGCGGGCGACGTCGACGTGGCGATCTACGGCTGGGGCCTGACGGCGATCTACACATCCGGCAACGACGCGTGGGCGATCGACGATGCGACGTTCGAGCGCATCTACAAGGCGCCGAATCGGCAGCCGTTCTGGATCGTGCTGCGCAAGCAGAAGACCAATTACAACGTGTACTTCGCCAACGATCGCCAGTTCATCTACGCGCTCGGCTATCCGATTCCGGGCGTCTTCGATCATCTCGTGCGCCTCGCGGAGCTGACGACCCTTGCGGCGGCGGGATACGTGCTCGTCCTGATCGGCAACGCCATATTCACGCGCATTGCACGCGCCCGGGCGCAGACGGGGCGCGCGCTGCTGCGCGAGATTCGCGCGAGTTTCTATCGCAAGCTGTTCATCGCGTTCGTGCTCGCCTCCATCGTGCCCGTGCTCACGCTGGCGCTCGTGATCAGGACGTACTTCGCCGGCCTTCTGATCAACGACATCCAGGGAGAGGCGTCGAGAACTGCCGCCGTCGCGCGGCGCGTCATCGAAGAATCCGATGCGCTCCTGCTGCGTACCGAGGGCGGAACCCCCTTCGGCGACGATGTCATGGTCTGGATCGGCCAGTTGATCAACCAGGACGTCAACGTCTTCGACGGTCCGGAGCTGTTTGCGACCAGCGAGCGCGACCTGTTCGCCTCCGGGCTCCTGGCAACGCGCACGCCGGATGATGTGTACCGCGCCATCGTGCTGGACCGTCTGCCCAGCTTCGTCACCGAGGATCAGGTGGGCCCGGTTCCCTACATGCTCGCGGCGACCGCGGTGCGAACCGGAGGACGCAACGCCGTGCTCACCGTTCCGCTGGCGCTCCGGCAGCACGAAGTGGAGCGCGAGATCGACGAGCTGGATCGCGGGGTGCATCTCGCCGCGCTCTTCTTCATCCTGGTCGGGGCGGCGATCGGCCTGTCAATGGCGGAACGGATCGCCGATCCCGTGCGCCAACTCACGCGAGCGACGCGGCGCATCGCGCGCGGCGATTTCGACGCGCGGATCGCCGTGCGCTCATCCGACGAGCTCCGCCGTCTCGTCGACGCCTTCAACGGCATGGCCGCGGAGCTGAAGCAGCAGCGGGATCAGCTCGAGAAGACGCACCGGCTGGAGGCCTGGGCGGAGATGGCCCGCCAGGTGGCGCACGAGATCAAGAACCCGCTCACGCCGATTCAACTGTCGGCCGAACATCTGCGCCGCGTTCACGTGGATCGCGGACAGCCGATGGGGCCGGTGCTGGAAGGCTGTGTGGCGGCCATCCTCGGGCAGGTGCACCTGCTGCGGCAGATCGCGGCGGAGTTCTCCAGCTTCGCCTCGTCGCCGACCGCCCGGCGCGTGCCCGCGGATCCCGTCCAACTCGTAAGAGACGTCGTCGAGCCGTACCGCATCGGGCTGGAAGACCGGATCGAGGTGCGAAACGCGGTCGCCGCGCCGCTGCCGGCGGTTTTCGTCGACAAGACGCTCGTCACGCGCGCGCTCGCGAACATTGTCGAGAACGCGCTGCATGCCATGCCCGGCCCCGGCCGGCTGGACGTCAGCGCGGCGGTGGACGATGGCTACGTGGTCATCCGCGTGGAAGACACCGGCGTGGGGATGGATGACGAAGCGCTCGCCCGGGTGTTCGAGCCGTACTTCTCGACGAAGACCACGGGGACGGGACTGGGCCTGCCGATCGCGCGCCGCAATATCGAGCTCAGCGGCGGGGCGATCCATGTCGAGAGCGCCAGGGGCCGCGGAACCGTCGTGATCGTCAGGCTCCCGGCGATGCCGGAAGCGTAGGGGGTGGCGGCGGCCGGCGATGCATCCGTGCGTACAAGTACATGGCGATGGCCGCCGCCACGTAGCTGTAGGAGAGCACGACGAGCGCGATCCGCGGGTGCGAGGCAATGGCCGCGATGACCACCGCTCCCATCAGCAGCCACGCCGGCGAGCGGCGCCAGCCCACGTCGATTGCTTTGACGCTGCGGAACCGAATCGTGCTCACCATGAGGAACCCGGGCACGAGCAGCATCGGCAGCGCCAGCGCGGCGATGCGGACGTCCTGCAGACCCCAGGGGTACAGAAAGACGGTGGACGCGGTCACGGACGCCGCGGCCGGGCTCGGCAGGCCCGCGAAGTAGCGCTTGTCCGCCACGGCCATGCCCTGGATGTTGAAGCGCGCGAGGCGCATCGCCGTAGCCGTGACGTAGACGAAACCCGCCGCCCAGCCAAGCCGTCCGAGGGGCCAGAGCCCCCAGGTGAACGCCAGAATCGCGGGCGCGACGCCGAACGACACGACATCGGCCAGCGAGTCGAGCTCGGCGCCGAAGGCCGACTGCGACTGCGTCAAGCGCGCGAAGAAGCCGTCGAGCGTGTCGACCACCATGGCGAGGCCGATGAGAATCGCCGCCGTGTCGAAATCGCCGCGCGTCGAATACACGACCGAAGCGTAGCCGCACAGCAGATTGGCAACCGTCATCAGCGACGGCAGCAGGTAGACGCCGCGGCGGAAGCGCTCCGGACGCTCGCCGCGCCGGCGCCGCAGCGGATTAATAGCCATGGGCCGTCGCCGACCGCGGCCGCAGGCGCGCGAGCACCGTCTCGCCCGCGACCACCTGCTCCCCGACCTGGACGAGAATGTCGGCGTCGGACGGCAGGAAGACGTCCATTCGCGAGCCGAACTTCATCAGGCCGATCCGCTCTCCGCGCTGCAGCATCTGTCCCTCGACAATCCGGCACACGATCCGCCGCGCCAGCACGCCGACGACCTGCCGTACGACGATCGTCTCGCCCCCCCGATCGATCCAGATCTCGTTCAGCTCGTTCTCACACGCGTCCGGCTTGTAGGCGGGCAGGAACTTGCCCGAACGATATTCGATTCGCGTAACGCGCCCCTCGACGGGCGTGCGATTGATGTGGACGTCGACCGGCGAGAGGAAGATCGTGATCTGCATCCAGGCGCCGGGCGGGCTCCAGCGGCCGTCGGACGGCCCTGCGACCATCACCCGTCCGTCCGCCGGCGAAACGACGAGCCCCTCGCCCGCCGGGATCCGCCGCTCGGGATCGCGGAAGAAGTACGCGAAGAAGGCGCCCAGCGCCGCAAAGCCGGAGGCCCAGGCGTAGCGCTTGGATCCCGCGAGCAGGGCGGCCGGCACGAGCGCGCCGGCGATGAATGGAAGCCCGGCTCTGTCGATCTTCATCAAGTCCCCGCTCGCCTGCGGCCAAAAGAAAAGGCCGGCCTCAATGATAGACCGGCCTTCGAAAACCCGCTGGAAGGTATGAATGTCAGTGCGACGTCGCGTGGGCCGTCACCGGTCCGCGATGCTGCCGCAGAATGCTCTCCATCTGATCCTTCAACTGCAGTTTCTTCTTCTTGAGGGTGACTTCTTCGAGTTGCTCGGGCTCTGAAAGGTAATGACGCGAGGCCAGATTGTGGATGCGTTCGTCGAGGTCGTGATGCAGGCTGGCGAGTTGGCGGAACTCGTCGTTGCTCTCGAGCAACTTCCTCTTCATTTCGTCGAAGTCTGTCGGCATTACCGCCTCCTGGAGTGAAGGGTCTTACCTGAGGACATTCATAGAGGCAAACTACCACCCTCGCGCCAGAGAATCAAGGCGTCTTCGTCGGGATTCGTGTAATACCTCGGCCGTTTGGCGGTGACTCGGAAGCCGAGGCGCTCGTACAGGGCCAGCGCAGCCCCGTTCGAGGCGCGAACCTCCAGCGTCGCTTTTCCGGCCCCCTCGGCGGCGGCTTCGGCGAGCACCTGTTTCAAAAGGACCGTCGCGAGGCCCTTCCGCCGCTCCGTGGCGGCGACGGCAATCGTGTTGATGTGGAGCTCGTCGAAGATCACCCAGGAGACGCAGAAGGCGATGACGGCTCCGTCCGGGTTTCTCAGCACGTGAATCCGGGTGACATCGGAGTTGCGCAGCTCCCAGACGAGCGTTTCCCGGGGCCAGGGATTGGTGAACGATTCCGCTTCGAGCGCCACGATCGCGTCGATGGTGGCGCTGGCCTCGGGATCCCGAACGCGCTCGGCGTGCATGTCAGGACCGGGCCGGCGTCCGGCGGCGATCGCGCGCCAGTTCGGCGTCCGGGCGCCGGACGTACAGCGGACTGAGCGCGTGAGGCCTGACGGCGCGGTCCGGTTCGCGGCCTGCGATGGACGCGATGGCGCGCGCCAGCGGCGGCACGCGGTCCTCGATCGCGGCCCGCGATCCCATGCGCCGATCGATGACGTCGCGATAGCGGACCGCGCCGTCGCCCACGAAGCGGACGCCCGAGGCCGTCGCGATCGCCGCGGTCCATGCGTCGAGCGTGGCGTCGGGCGTCAGGGAGGATGCCGGCGCCACGAGGCGGCCGTCCGCCTCCATCAGCGCCGCGAAGACTTCTCCGCGGTGCGCATCGATCCACACGCCGACGCGATTTGCGCCGTCGCGCACGTGCCAGGCCAGCGCCTCGAAGGTGGTCACCGGCGCAACCAGCCGCTTGCGCGCCAGCGCGAGCCCCTGGATCGTCGCGATGCCAACGCGCAGTCCCGTGAAGGACCCCGGCCCTGTGGCGACGGCGAATCGATCGACGTCGTGGAGCCCGACGCCGGCTTCACGCAGGGCCGCCATGAGTTCGCGGGGCAGCCGCTCGCCGTGCGCACGGGATCCATCGCCCTCGCGCTCGATCAGGATCGCGCCGTCGCGCGCCACCGCGACGCTTCCCGCCGCCGCCGACGTGTCGAGCGCAAGAATCAGCAATCGCCACTCACCACTCGGCAACTCCGAATTCCCAACTCCCCACTCCCAACTCTCAATCGCCAATTCCGATCGGCAATCTGCAGTCGCCAATACATCGGCAATCAGCAATCGTCGATACCGATCGGCAATCAGCAATCGCCGATACCGAATCGGCAATCAGCAATCGCCGATACCGATCGGCAATCAGCAATCGCCGATACCGATCGGCAATCAGCAATCGCCCATACCGATCGGCAATCAGCAATCGCCCATACCGATCGGCAGTCAGCAATCGCCCATACCGATCGGCAATCAGCAATCGCCGATACCGATCGGCAGTCAGCAATCGTCGATTCAATCGCCAATCTTCAGTCGCCAATCGCCAATGTTATACTCGCCCGACACGCCTTCGATGTCCTCCCCTCCAGCGTCCAGCGAGCGGGCCGGCGCAACGCCGGCGATGCGGCAGTACTTCGAAGCCAAGCGCCAGTACCGCGACGCCCTCGTCTTCTTCCGCATGGGCGACTTCTACGAGATGTTCTACGAGGACGCGCTCACGGCCGCGCGCGCGCTCGAGCTGACGCTGACGTCGCGGTCGAAGGACGCCGGCGGCGGCGCGATTCCCATGTGCGGCGTGCCGTTCCACGCCGCGGACGGCTACATCGCGCGCCTCGTCCGCAAGGGCTTCCGCGTCGCCGTCGTCGAGCAGATGGAGGATCCGAAAAAGGCGAAGGGCCTGGTGCGGCGCGAGGTCGTGCGCGTGGTGTCGCCCGGCACGTTGACCGACGCCGGCTATCTCGACGCCCGCGAGCCGGCCTTCCTGCTGGCGCTCGCGCCGATGGCCGCGGGGACCGGCTTCGGCGTCGCGCTGCTCGATCTGTCCACGGGCGAATTCACGGCCGCCGAGTTCGCCGGCGACGAAGGGCGCGCCGCGCTCTGTGACGAGCTCTCCGTGCTGCGTCCGCGGGAGGTCATCGCGCCCGCGGGATTCGAGGGTGCCGAAGGCCTCCTCGCCGCCGCGCGCCACTCTGCGCGGCTGACGGCGTGCGAGGCGTGGACGTTCGAATACGAGTCCGCGCGCCGAACGCTGCTCGGCCAGCTCCAGGCGCAGACGCTGCACGGGTTCGGTCTCGAGGACCGGCCCGCGGCCGTGTCTGCCGCCGGGGCGCTCGTCCACTATCTCCGCGACACCCAGAAGGCCGACCTCGCCCACGTGCGCGACGTCGCGTTCCGCACGGGCAGCGACTGCCTGATCGTCGATCCGACGACGCTCAGGAATCTCGAAGTCGTCGAGGCGGCCGATGGGGGCCGCGCGGGATCGCTCCTCCACGAAATCGATCGGACGATGACGCCCATGGGCGGGCGCCTGCTGCGCGCGTGGCTGCTGCGTCCGCTGCTGGCGCTCGAGCGAATCCAGGATCGTCTCGACGCCGTGGAAGACTTCGCGTTTCGCAGCACCGCGCGGACGAAGCTGCGCGAGACGTTCAAGTCCATTCACGACATCGAGCGCCTCGTGTCGCGCGCCGCGCTCGGCACGGCGGGTCCGCGCGATCTCGTGTCGTTGAAGCAGTCGATCGCGGCGGTCCCCCGCGTGAGGATGGCGCTCGAGGAGTTCCAATCGCCGCTCGTCAGGAGCCTCGTCGCGGGGCTCGACGATCTCGCGGACGTGCGCGACGCGCTCGATCGCACGCTCGTCGACGAGCCTCCCGCCGTCGCCCGCGACGGCGGCGTCGTCCGCGACGGGGTGGATCCGGAGATCGACGAGCTGCGCGGTGTCAGCCGCGGCGGCAAGCGGCGGATCGCCGAGATGGAGGACGTCGAGCGCGCGCGCACCGGCATCGGGTCGCTCAAGATCCGCTACAACCGCGTGTTCGGGTACTACATCGAGGTGTCGAAGTCGAACCTCGCCGCCGTTCCCGCCGACTATCACCGCAAGCAGACGATTGCCGGGGGCGAGCGATTCATCACGCCCGCGCTGAAGGGCTACGAGGAAAAAGTGCTCGGCGCCGACGAGCGGATCGTCGAGCGCGAGGTCGAGCTGTTCGAGGCGCTCCGTCGACGCGTGGCGTCCGAGGCCCCCCGGATCCAGGATACGGCGCGCGGCGTTGCCGCGCTCGACGTGCTCGCGGCGCTCGCCGAGACGGCCGCGATCCACAACTACACCAAGCCGCTCGTCCACGCCGGCGACGAGCTCACCGCGGTCGACGCGCGCCATCCCGTCGTGGAGCGCCACGTGGCCGATGCGTTCGTGCCGAACGACGTCGCGCTCGACGCGGCCGGGCAGCAGTTGATCATCCTGACGGGCCCCAACATGGGCGGCAAGTCGACGTATCTCCGGCAATGCGCCCTCCTCTGCCTGATGGCGCAGGCGGGATCGTTCGTGCCGGCGCGCAGCGCGAAGCTGCCGATCGTCGATCGGCTGTTCGCGCGCGTGGGCGCGTCCGACAACATCACGCGAGGCCAGTCGACGTTCATGGTCGAGATGCAGGAGACGGCGAACATCCTGCACAGCGCGACGTCGCGGAGTCTCGTGATCCTCGACGAAATCGGCCGAGGCACGGCGACCTTCGACGGCCTGAGCCTCGCATGGGCCGTGGCCGAGCACCTGGCGTCGAACCCGCGCGGCCGGCCCAAGACGATCTTCGCGACCCACTACCACGAGCTGACCGACCTTGCCGACGCGCTGCCGTCGGTCGCGAACTTCCACGTCGTGGTCCGCGAATGGAAGGACGATCTCGTGCTGCTTCGGAAGGTCGTCCCCGGCCGCGCCGATCGCAGCTACGGCATCCAGGTCGCGCGGCTCGCAGGCCTGCCGCCGGCCGTCGTCGCGCGCGCCCGTGAAATCCTCATCGGCCTCGAGCGCGATGAGCTCTCGCGCGGGGGTCGGCCGTCGCTGAGTGGCGCGCCGGGCGAGCGCCAGCGACAGATGGGACTCTTCGCGGCGCCGCCGTCCGACGATGCGCTCCGCCGCAGACTCCTCGCGATCGACGTCAACGAACTCACCCCTTTGCGGGCCTTGTCGCTTCTCGCTGAATTGAAGAGTGAAGCAGGGGAATGAGAGGATCAATTCTTGGGAGTTGGGAGTTGGAGGTTGGCAGTTGTCGTCACCGCGCTTCTGTGCCGCGCGGCAATGCCAGTCGACGCAGCCAATCGCTACGATCCGCGGCTGCGCTTTCGAACGATCCGGACGGCGCACTTCGACGTTCACGCGCACCAGGGGGAGGAGGCGCTGGCGCGCCGGCTCGCCGCGATCGCGGAGCGGGTGCGGGTCCGGTTCCAGCCGACCCTCGGAATTCCTCGCGGCCGGGTACAAGTAATCCTCGTCGATCAGACTGACCTCTCCAACGGCTGGGCCACGACGGTCCCGTACGACACGATCGAGATCACCGCGGTGCCTCCGGCGTCGGAGTCGCTGATCGGGAACACCACGGACTGGCTCGAGCTGGTCTTCATCCACGAATACACTCACATCCTCCATCTCGATCGGACCCGCGGGTTCATGGAAGGCGTCCGGCGCGTGTTCGGCCGCATACCGGTGGCCTTCTCGAACAACTTTCTCCCCATTTGGCAGATCGAGGGCATTGCCACGTTCGAGGAGAGCCGCATGACCGGCGAGGGACGCATCCCTGCCGGCGACTTTCGCGCGATCGTCGACGTCGCGGCGGCGCGACGGCGGTTCGAGCCAATCGATCGGGCCAGCGGCGGTCTGGACGAGTGGCCGGACGGGCTCGCGCCATATGCGTATGGCGCCTATTTCCATCAGTACCTTGCCGATCGATACGGCCCTGAGCGTTTGTCGCGGCTCGCCGACGCGACGGCCGGGCGCCTGCCGCTCTTCGGATCGGGAGCGTTCAAGCAGGTGTTCGGCCGGTCCGTGGGGGACCTGTGGAACGATTTCCGCGATTCGCGCGCGCGGACGCCGCTGCCGCGAAGCGACACCGATGCCCGAGCCGTCCGTCTGACCCGTCACGGATACGTGGTGACGGCGCCCCGTCTCGGCGCCGACGGCGTCATCTACTACGAGCTTTCGAATGCGGACGGCTTTCCGGCGTTGATGGCGCTCGCCCCAGGCCGCGCGCCGCGGCGCGTCGCCTGGCGGATGCTTGGCGCCCGCACATCCGTCCGCGGAGACTGGATCGTGTTCGATCAACTGGAGCGCGTTCGCTCGGTCGCCCTCTATTCCGATCTGTATGCGGTCCGCACCGCGGGCGGCGTCGTTCACCGCTTGACCGCGGAGGCGCGGGCGGCGGAGCCGGATCTCTCGCCGGACGGCCGCCGCGTCGTCTGCACTGTCGAGATGAACGGCCGTCGGGCGGTGGCGCTTGTCGAATTCAACCCGGCCCGGACCGCAAGACCTCTCGTGATCGTTGACGATCCCGAGGCGGACTACACGGGTCCGCGCTGGTCGCCGGACGGACGGCAGATCGTCGCGTCGCGCCGCCGTCAGGACGCCTACGAGCTTGTGGTGATCGATCCGGAAACGGCGGCAACGCGGCGCGTGATCGCGCGGGGCGACGCAAGGCTCGTCACGCCGTCGTGGACGAGGGACGGCGCGTCGATTCTGTTCGGCGCCGATATCGGGGATGCCCCGTTCAATATCTACGCCGTCCATCTGTCCGACGGCACGGTCCGCCAGGTGACCGACACCGCCGGCGGCGCGCAGTCACCGGAGCTGTCGCCGTCTGGGACGCTCGTGTACGTCGGTTACACATCGGACGGCTACGATCTGTTTTCGCTGCGGACCGATCCAGCGACGTGGAAGCCGGTGGACTTCCGCGTCACCGCCTCCGCCAGGGTTACGGCGAGTCAAGCAGAAGATTTCAAGGACCGGCGCTACAGCCCGCTGCGCACGCTGCGGCCGACGTTCTGGACGCCGACGATCAGCAGCGACGCCGGCGAGACCGTGATCGGCGCCGGGACGGCGATGAACGATGCGCTCGGGCGGCACTCGTACTCTGTGGATGCGGGCTGGACCGCGAACCGCGCGAGACCCGACTGGCACGCGGCGTACGCCTACGATCGCCTGCGGCCGACGCTGTTTGTCAGCTACGCGGACGACACCGATCCCGTTCGAACTGGGGAGGTCCGCAGCCGCGAGCTTCTCGCCGGAGTCCTGTTACCGTTTCGTCGCGTACGCTGGACCGAAACGCTGCTGGCCGGCCTCGACGCCGAGTCGGACACGTTCGATTGCACCGCGGCCTGCCCGATCCAACACGGCCGGCGGGACCTGCGTTCGCTTCGCTTCGGGTGGCTGCACGACAGCCGACGCGTGTTCGGGTATTCGATCAGTGCCGAGGAAGGATTCCTGATCGAGGGCGCGGCGGAGACCAGCCGGACCGCGCTCGGATCCATCGCCAATTCAGGCGCCGCGCTCATCGACGCCCGCGCGTTCACGCGGGTCCTCGGATCTCACACTGTCCTCGCGGCGCGTGTCGCCGCGGCCGGCGCGTGGGGATCGACGGAAGGACGCCGCGTGTTTTCGGCCGGCGGGCCGGGACCCCCGGCGGCCGCGTTCGATTTCGGCCGGGACACGATCGGACTGCTGCGCGGCTTCGCGACCGAGGACCTCGTCGGCTCGCGCGCCGCCGTCGCGAACGTGGATCTGCGCGTGCCGCTCGCCCGCATCCAGCGGGGCGCCGGCTCGTGGCCGGTGTTCCTGCGCTCGATCCACGGGGCGGCCTTCGTCGACGCCGGCAACGCGTGGAACACGGCGTTCCGGACGTCGGACCTGCGGACCTCGACCGGCGGAGAGCTCTCAGTCGATCTCCTCGTCGTCCACTCCGCGCCGGTGACCATCGCGAGCGGAGCCGCGTGGATCCGGGATCCCTCCACGTCGCGCAGCGAGGCGTCGTTCTTTTCGCGTCTCGGCTACGCCTTCTAGATCGTTCCGTGGCAAAATAGCCGCGGCATGAAAACGAAATCTCGTTTTCTCCGTGCGCCGGTCGAGCCGTTCACCGTCGAGCCCGATGCGTCGGCGAGCGATCTCCTCGAGCGCATGGAGCGCATTTCGTTCCAGGGACGCAATCTCGCGACGGCCAGGCGCATCTGGGAGAAGATGCTCGCGAGCGACTGCACGATCTTCTTCGGCATGGCCGGCGCGCTCAGCGCCGGCGGCCTGAGGATGATCGTCGCGTACCTGATCGCCAACCGCTACATCGACTGCCTCGTCTCTACCGGCGCGAATCTCTACCACGACCTCCACGAAACGCGCGGCCGGCGTCATTATCTCGGCTCGCCGCACGAAGACGACGCGGCGCTCCAGGCCGAGCACATCGATCGCGTGTACGACACGTACGCCCGCGAGGACGAGTTCTGCGACAACGACGAGTGGATTGCCGCGTTTGCGCTCACGCTCGAGCGCCGGCCCTATACCTCGCGCGAGTTCCTGTACCGCCTCGGCGAATACTTGTGGAAGGAGACGGGCCAGGACGGGATCCTGACGGCCGCCTACCGCGCGAACCTTCCGATCTTCTGTCCGGCGATCGCCGACTCCTCCATCGGGATGGGCCTGTCGCAGGCGCGCCACCGGGATTCCGGCGCCGGGCTGATCGACGTCATCGGCGACATCGTCGAGTCGGCCAACCTCGTCATTCGGCATCCGCGCACGGCGTCGGTCGTGCTCGGCGGCGGGACGCCGAAAAACTTCATCAACCAGGCGAGCGTGCAGGCGGAATTCTTCGACGACCGCATCGGCGGCCACCGTTACGCCCTGCAGATCGTCACCGACGTGCCGCACTTCGGCGGCGCGTCGGGCTCGAGCCTCGAGGAAGCGCGAAGCTGGGGCAAGCTCGCGACCGATGCCGAGCAGGTCACCGTCCACGCCGATGCCACGCTGGCCATGCCGATCCTCGTGACCGCGCTCGCCGCGAGCGCGCGCGAAACGCTCGCCGGCCGGAAGCCTCTCCGCTTCGACCTCGCGGGCGCGACGATGGGCGTGAACGGCCGGCCTTTTCCTCAGGCGCGTTTCGAGGCGCGTTAGCGATGGATTTTCCGTTCCGCTACGACCACGCCGAGCCGCTGGTCTTCGGCGGCGCTCTCCCCACCCGCAGCAGCTTCGACGATTCGCAGGTCGTGATCCTGCCGGTGCCCGTCGATCGGACGACCTCGTACGTGAGCGGCACCCGCAACGGGCCGCACGAGATCCTCCAGGCCTCCTCGCACATGGAGCTCTGGGACGAGGAGCTGAAAGTCGACGTGCACGGCGTCGGGATCTTCACGCTGCCCGAGATGGAGCTGCCGTTCGGCGAGATGGAGCCGCTGGTCGATGAAATCGAGCGCGTCGCCTACGAGATCATCGGACGCGACAAGTTCCTCGTCAGCCTCGGCGGCGAGCACTCGATCACCCCGCCGCTCGTGTCGGCGGCGGCGCGCAGGTATCCCGGCCTTTCGGTCTTGCAGATCGACGCGCACGCCGACATGCGCGATGCCTACATGGGCACCGTCCACAACCATGCGTGCGCGATGCGCCGATCGCTCGAATACGCGTCGATCACCCAGGTGGGCATCCGCAGCCTCTCCACCGAGGAAGCGGAAATCCTGCCCAGAATGAAGACGACGATCTTCTACGACATCGACATGCGGCGCGACCCCCGCTGGATCGACGCCGTCGTCGCGTCGCTGCAGCCGGACGTGTACGTCAGCATCGACGTCGACGGCCTCGATCCCGCGATCATGCCGGCGACCGGCACGCCGGAACCGGGCGGCCTGTCCTGGCCCGAAGTGACCGCCCTGCTGCGCGCGGTGGCCGAAGGCCGCCGGATCGTGGCCTGCGACGTCGTCGAACTGAGCCCCATTCCGGGCATGGTCGCGCCGAATTTCCTTTGCGCGAAGCTCGTCTACAAGCTCCTCACGTACCGTTTTGCCGGCGATCCTCGCGCAAAACGGATCTGAAGCCATTCCCACCTCCCAAGGGGTCCCTGAATCAGCTCCGGGGCGCATAAACCCCTAGCCACCCCGGTGTATACCCGGTATACTCCTCTGCGTGGCGCTGCCGGACCTTTACACTCAGGCCACCGACGCCCTCCAGCAAGGACACGGTGCGGATGCCGCGGCATTGCTCGTCCGCGCGCTCAAGCAGCCGGGCCTGACGCGGGACGAGAGCCTCCAGCTCAAGTGCGCGCTCGCTGAAGCTTCATTCCAGCAGGACGACATCCGCCAGGCGACTGAAGCTCTGGGGGCGCCGCCCGACGAGCGCGAGCGCCTGAATCCCGCTCGTCTCTCCGAGGTGTGGCGGCTGCACGGCCGCGCCGCGATTGCGCGAGGTGAGCCGTCGAGGGCCATCGCGCTGCTCGGGCGCGCGCTGAAGCAGGCGGAGCGCGCCCATGATTCGCGCGCGATCGGGCTGGCGCACTACGAGCTCGGGCTGTGCTACCGGCAGGTCGGCGACACGGCGATCGTGCGCGATCACATCGCGCAAGCCGCGTCCGCGCTTCACGCCGCGGGCGATCGGCGCAATCTCGCGCTCGTGCACTCGCTGAGCGGCGTCAGCCTCGCGCAGGAAGGACGGCTCGACGAGGCCATGACGGCGCTCCGCCAGGCGGAGCGCCTCGCCCTGATGGTCCGCGCCACCGACGTCGTCGCCACCGTCTGCGGCAACCAGGCGAACGTGGCGATGATGCAGCACCGGCACGAGCAGGCGCTCGCGCTCGCGGAGCGCAGCGTGGAGCTGCAGGAAGAAGGCGGGACGCCGCACGGACTGGGCATTGCGCTCGCCTCCCTCGGTCAGATCAGCGTCCGCCTCGGTCGGCTGCGCCGCGCGGAACAGGCGCTCAACCGAGCGCTCGACGTCCGCAGTCCGCTGCACTTCATGCGCGAAACGACCGGCGCCGTTTTCGATACGCTCGCCCAGATTCATCTCGTGCGCGGAAACCATGACGAGGCGAGCCACTGCCTCCAGCGGTCCCGCGAAGCGTACGGCGATTCGAGCCGGTGGTATCACTGGTCGGTGCAGGTGCTCGAGGCGCGGCTGGCGCTGCGGCGCGGCGACGCCGGCGCCGCCCTCGAAATCGCGACGAAGATCGCCGGCGCCGACGACGCGCCGCCGGCGTACGCGACGCAGGGAGAGCTCGTCGCAGTCGAAGCGCTCCTGGCTTCCGGACGGCGCGAGGAAGCGGAAAAGCGACTCACGGCCGCGAGCGGTCTCCTCCCCGCGGCAGGCATGAGCGGCGTCTGGGGAGAGTTCCTCCGGCTGCGCGGACGCACGCACGCGCAGGCGCGCCGGACGACCGACGCGTATCACGATTTCGGGCAGAGCGTCAGCGTGTTCGAGCTGCTCGGCGAGAAATACCAGGCCGGCCTCAGTTATCTCGAGCTTGGCCGACTCGCCGGCGGCGCGGGCGCCCGCTCGCGGGCGGCGCGCTATCTGGCCGACGCGCTCGCCATCTTCGAATCGCTCGACGCGCGTCCCGAGCTCGCCGACACACGCGCCGCGATCGCCGGCATTCCCACCGCCGGCACCGGCGCGTTTCTTGGCGGGCAAGTCGACGGCGACGCCGCCCTCGTGCGTCGCATCGTGGACGCCGCCGTCACGCCCGCGCTCCTCGCGAAGGAAGGGACGACGACGCTGCTGGAGGCGTGCGACGCGCAGGCGGCGGTGATCTTCACGCGGGCGCCGTCCGGCGACGTCGAGATCGTGGCGGCGGCCGGCGTCGAGACGGATGCGGCGCGCGCGATCGCAGCCGCGGCAGCGCGATCGATCGGCGGGCCCGCGTCGACGCTGGTGATCGTCGAGTCGATCGGGCGCGACGGATCGTCGCCGCGGTACGCCGCCGCGTCGGGGGCGCGGGCGTTCACGGTCCCGGTCGTCCAGCGCTTCCGGACGCTCTGCGCCGTCCTTCGGCAGGGTTTCGAGCTGTGCTCCGCGCGGGAACGGCCGGCGGAGCCGGCGGCCGGCACCGTGGAGCGATCGCTGGAACCGCTGATTCCCGGATTCGTCTGCGCCAGCGGCGCGATGCAGCGCGTCATGGATCAGATCCAGCGGCTGCAAGGCAGCGACTTGACGGTCCTCGTCACCGGCGAGAGCGGAACGGGGAAGGATCTCGTCGCGCGCGCGATTCACGCCGGCTCGCCGCGCGGCGAAGGCACCTACCTGCCCTACAACTGCACGAGCGCCACCCGCGAGCTCGCCGACAGCCAACTGTTCGGCCACCGGCGCGGCAGCTTCACGGGCGCGTTCGCCGATCAGCCGGGCGTCATCCGCAGCGCCGCGGGCGGCACGATCTTTCTCGACGAGGTCGGCGACCTGCCGATCGACGTGCAGCCAAAATTGCTGCGGTTCCTCGAGCAGGGAGAGATCCTGCCCGTCGGGGAGACGCGCCCGATTCGCGTCGACGTCCGCGTGGTCGCGGCCACGAACGCGGATCTGGAACAGCGCGTCGCCGAAGGACGCTTCCGCGAAGATCTCTTCTATCGCCTGAGCGTGATTCGGATCCACGTGCCGCCGCTCCGCGATCGGCGCGAGGAGATTCCGCATCTCAGCACGTTTTTCGTGCGCGAGGCGGGAGAACGGCTCGGCAAGCCCGGCGTCAGGCTCAGTGCCGACGCGCTCGATCTCTTCGATACGTTTGGGTGGCCGGGCAACGTCCGGCAACTCCGCAATGAAGTGCACCGCGCGGTGGCGATGGCGGCGCCCGGCAGCGTCATTACGCCCGACCTGCTCTCGCCCGCGTTTGCCGGCGCCGCCACCGACAACGGGTCGCCCCGGCGGATGCGCAACGCCACGCTCGGATCGGCGGTCGAACGGCTGGAGCGGGAGATGATTCAAAGCGCGCTGCAGCGGGCGGCCGGCAATATTTCACAAACCGCGAGAACCCTCGGCCTGACGCGCAGGGGCCTGTATCTGAAGATGGACCGATTGGGAATTGGGTAGCAAGTATACGCTACCCCGGCCATTTGGATATCAAGTATTCATAATCCGGGTCTCTGTTTGGACCTCCTGCAGAGCTTACAAGTACCTGTCTCATAGCTGTTTATCACTCCAACGAGACTGCGCAGCGAAGAGCGGCCCGGCCTTTGTAATGGGACGCTCACAAGTTTCAGTTTCGCCGAGGAGAATCGTATGGAACAGCGTCTACGACTCGTGCAAGGCGGGCAGCCCCGCAGCGAGAAGCGGACGGCGGAACGCCGCGCGGTGAGCGTCACCGGACAGATTGTCTGGAAGGACGCGCGCGGCAATACGAAGCTGGCCTCTGTCGTTACGCGCGACGTGAGCGAGCACGGCGTCGCCGTGCAGTGCCTGAACGGCGCGGCCATTCCGCTCTACCGCCTCGTGTACTTCCAGGTGGATCGCGAGGCGCGTTACCGCACCGAGCTCCCCGTCGCGCTCAGGAAACCGAACGTGCTGTCGGCGATCTTCCGGGTCGGCGCCGACAACCAGGCGACGGGGGCGCCGTCGGACTATGCCCTTCGTCTCCTCGTCGAGCCCGCCCGGACCGCCCAGCCGGTCGCGCAGCAGCCTTTGACGGCCTGACCATGTTGACGTGCATGCGAATCGACCGCTGGGATCCCCGTAGGTTCGGGCCCGTCACGGAAACGGCCTTGCGGAAGAAAGTGGAATCCTGCGGATACCAGGTATCCACATTTTCATGGCCGGCCGGAACGGTCGTGCCTTCCCAGACCCAGGACCGGGAGCGGGTCGACGCCGTGGTGACCGGCGTCGTGAAGATCACCCTGGACGGCGAGTCGGCGATCCTGACTGCCGGAGACATGGTCTACGTGCCCCGCGGCGCCGTCCGTCGGGTCGAAGTCGTCGGCTCGAGCCCGGCGCACTGCCTCAACGCCGTCTATTTCCACTGAATCCCGCGCGGTTCCTACACCACGAAGCGGTTATCCGGCGTAATCGTAAAGGTCTGCCGCATGAGGCCGCGCCGGATCAGTCCCCCGGTGGCCAACGACAGCGTTACGAGGATGTCGTCGCGGTGAACGGGCCGCGCAGTAACCTCCAGCCTGTAGGTCTTCCCGTCCCGGGCGGTGAGCGTCTTTCGAATCGGCGCCGCGACCACGTTTTGCCACGTCGAATACGGAATGTCCCTGAGCCGCGAGATCTCTTCGTCCAGGACCTCGCGCCTGATCTGTTCGCGCCAGACGAACGGGTTCCGGAGTCTCAGTCCCACCTGCGGTCCTCGGCCGCGCGGACTATACAGTAAAATGGTGCGTTTCCCATGCGCCCGTAGCTCAGCAGGATAGAGCATCGGTTTCCTAAACCGGGGGTCGCAGGTTCGAGACCTGCCGGGCGCGTTTCTTATCGATCGGCAGGGCGATGAAGCGTCTCGAACGTCACAAGCTCAAGGAAAACGATTTCGCGCAGACCGTCGCCCGCACGCGCGACCTGCTCGCGCAGCGGCAGCGCGAGGCGACGACAGCGGTTGTGGCGATTGCCGCCCTGACCGTGCTGGCGGCCGGCTTCTATGGCTATCGTGCCTCGCAAAACGCGCGGGCGACGAACATGCTCGCAAGCGCGTTGGCGGTGGCGGAAGCGCAAGTGGTCGCGCCTCCCCCGCCGGCGCCGGGCAGCCCGCCGCCGGTGCAGCCGCCCGGGACGTTCCGGACGGACCGCGAACGGCTCGACGCGGCGCTGCCCCTTCTGCAGCAGGCCGCCGACGCCTATCCGGGCACCGAAGCGGGCATCACGGCGCGCTATCGACTTGCCGCGACGCTGGCTGGTCTCGGCCGCTACGCGGAAGCCGAGCAGCGATACCAGGAAGTCGTGCAGAAGACCGGTGAAAAGAGCATCTATCACTTCACCGCCAAGCTGGGCGTGGCCGAGGCGCAGCTCGCGGAGGGAAAGACCGACGCCGCGATCGCGACGTTTCGGGAGGTCTCCGCGGACGCCAATTCGGCGCTCCCCGTCGACGGTGTCCTGATGCAGCTCGGACGCGCGGCGCTCGTCGCCGGCAAGAAAGACGAAGCCGCGCGCGCCTTCACCCGCGTCGTCGACGAATTCCCGCAGTCGTTGTACGCTTCGGAAGCGCGAGAAAAGCTCGCGGAGATCAAGAAGGCCTAGGCGGCCGCGGCTTCAGTACTGCAGGACGGCGCACACGTTTTCGCCGGCGAGCTTCTCGCGGCCGTTCAGCGCGAGGAGCTCGATCAGGAACGACACGCCGTGGACGTCGCCGCCGAGCTGGCGGACCAGATCCACTGTCGCGCGCGCGGTCCCGCCGGTCGCGAGAAGATCGTCGACGATCAAAACCTTCTGCCCCTGCTCGATCGCGTCGTTGTGCATCTCGAGCACGTCGGATCCGTACTCCAGCGCGTAGCTGACGCGGATCGTCGTGTGCGGCAGCTTCCCGACCTTGCGGACGGGGACGAACCCCGCGCCGAGCCGATCCGCCACCGCGGCGCCGAGGATGAATCCGCGGCTCTCGACGCCGACGACGAGTGAAATGCCCGCCCCGCGGTACGGATCCGACATGGCGTCGATCGTCAGCCGGAATCCCTCGGGATCGCGCAGCAGCGTCGTGACGTCGTAGAAAAGGATTCCCGGTTTCGGAAAGTCAGGAACGTGGCGAATGCGCGTCTTGAGTTGGTTCATGCTCACCTGATTGCGAATCCCGTCGTGCGGCCGTCCGGCGCGAGATCTTCGACGTCGACATGTTCCACTCGCGCGGAGGATGGTCCGCGGCGAAGCGCTGCTTCGACGCGGTCGACGGCCGACAGCTCTCCTTCGATCCGCGCCTCGACCCGGCCGTCGGACAGGTTGCGGACCCATCCGCAGACACCCTCGCGTGCGGCCGCCGCTTCGGTGAAAAACCGGAACCCGACGCCCTGCACGCGTCCGCTGATCACATACCGGCGCGCGACTCTCATGCAAAACGCGGATTATAACAAGTCCCGTTCGACGGTGATCTCGACGAGCCCCACGGGCTCGTCGCGGGCGACAAACAGCGGGTCGCTTTCGAGCGACAGCTCGAGCAGATCCACGGGCCGATACGGGCGCTCCTCGAGCGACAGCGTCACCTGCGAGATCTCCTGGTAGCTGGCGAGGACGACGTCGGCGATTGCATGGAGCGTGTCCTGTGCGGAGCGGCCTTTGTGCCACGCGAACGTCTCGATGATGGCCGATCGGATCCCGGTGCGGAACGGCGCGAACGCGATGTCGCCCGAGGTGTACGACCAGCGCGCCGCCAGCGTGGCGATGAAGAGCCGCTGCAGCCCGTCCTCCGTCCCGTCGGCCGCCGCGCCGCCGCGCGCCGTCGCCGCGAATCCGCCCGTTCGCAGCAGCACCAGATTCTCGATGCCGGCCGACACCGACGTGCGGGTCCCGTTGCCGCTAATCGATGCCGTCCGCCGCTCGACGCCCGCGGGGGTGAATGCCTGGCCCTGGGCCTTTCCCCCCGCGTCCACGCGCGACCACGGCTGCTCCGCCAGATCGACGCGAGCCAGGCCGATCGACGGATGGGCCTGCAGGATCTGATCGCAGACGACGAGTCCCAGCGACTCGAGCGCCGCCGCGGCGTGGTCCTGCTCGCCGACGACGCGGTGGACGATGTTCTTGATGGCTTCGCCGGGCACCATCCGATCGAAGCTGCCTTCGAAGCGAAGCGCGATCGTCAGATCGCGCGGATCGTGGCGATCGCCGCGCCGGACCACGCGGAGCATCCGCAGGCGCGATTCGCCGTACCGGCTGGAGCGGATCACGGAGCGACCGGCGGCAGCTTCTTCCGGGCGATCTGGATGTTGAACGCCGCGACGTCCGTCTTGAGCAGCGCGTCGAGACGCGCGAGCTGTTTGTCGAGCTGCGCGGACAGATCCTTGAAGACCAGGTAGGACTGATCGGTCGGCTTGTAGTCGCCGACTTCGACAATCGACTGGAGCGCCGCCAGCTTGTTGTTCAACTTGATCGGGAAGTTGAGCGGATCCTGGCCGCTGCGGTTGCGATACTGATAGATCTCCCCTTCCACGTCCGTCAGCTTTGCGGTCAGGGCGTCGCCGGACGCCGACACCTTCGCGTCTTTCGCTTTCGCCGCGCGATCCGCAATCTGATCTTTCAGCCCGCGGATCTTCAAGACCGCCTCGTTCGCCGCGCCGACCTTCGCGTTGATCTGGCTGGCGAGCGTGAACTGCTCCTGGAGGTCCGCATCGGTGGCGTGAATCTGCGGATTGCGCACGATGGCAAACGACTCCGTGCGGGTCACGCCGCCGGCCGTCAGCCGGACCTTGTAGGATCCGGGCGGCGCGGCGGGGCCGCGGACGCTCCCGGCCCACATGATCAGTCCCTTGAAGTCCTTCGCATCCGGATACCTGGTGTCCCAGACGAAGCGGTTGAGCCCCTGCTTGACCGCAACTTGGGGGGGCGCCGGCCGGAAGCCCTCGTCGGGCGGCGGCGGCGCAGGCGTCGCCGGGCCCGGCGCCGGAGGCGTGCCGACGAACGTGCGGATGACGGCGTCCCGCGCGTCGAGGAACTCGATCGTCACCTTGTCCGCCGCGTTCTTCAGGTAATAGTCGACCGCGACGCCGCGCGAGACGGACCGCATCGCGTCGCCCGGCTTGAACAACACCACCGGCTCCGATGTCGTCTCCTTGCCGATCTGGCGCAGTACGTTGATGTTGTTCATGACGTAGAACGAGCGGCCGTGCGTGGCGATGACGAGATCGTCGCCGTGAACGAGCACGCCGTGCACCGGCGTCACCGGGAGGTCGAGGCTGAACGACTGCCAGACGTCGCCATCGTCGAACGAGACATAGATCCCGGTCTCGGTGCCCAGGAACAAGAGACCCTTGCGCTTGGGATCCTCGTCGATCGATCTCGCGAAATCGCCGGCGCGGATGCCGGTGATGATCTTCGTCCATGTCCGTCCGTAATCGTGCGTGCGGTAGACGTACGGCGCGCGGTCGGAGCGCTGATATCGGTTCGCCGCGACGTAGGCGGTTCCCGCGTCGTGCGGCGACGCTTCGATCAGGCTGATGCGGGCGAACTCCGGCAGATCGGGCGGCGTGACTTTGGTCCATGCCTTGCCGCCGTCACGGGTCACGTGCACGAGGCCGTCGTCCGAACCCGCCCAGATGACGCGGCCGTCGACAGGCGACGGCGCGAGGGCGAACACCACCGCGTAGGTTTCGACGCCGGTCTGATCGAGCGTGATCGGTCCGCCCGAGTCGCCCATGGTCGCGGGATCGTGGCGCGACAGGTCGGGGCTGATCTGTTCCCAGGTCTGTCCCTCGTTCGTCGATTTCCAGACGTACTGCGACGTGACGTAGAGCGTATGGGGATCGGTCGGCGCGATGACGATCGGGAACGTCCACTGGAAGCGCTGCGGCATGTCGCCGGAGTTGTGCCCCATCGGGTTGTCGGGCCAGACGTTGATCGCGCGCTGTTCGCCGGTGCGGCGGTTGATGCGCGTCAACAGCCCGCCATAGCTGCCGGCGTAGAACACGTCTGTATCGAGCGGATCGGGCGCGATGTAGCCGCTTTCCCCGCCTCCGACGTCGTACATGTCGTCGCCGCCGCCGTTGCTGGGCACGCAGACCGTCGAGTTGTCCTGCTGCGCGCCGCAGACGTGATACGGGACGTGCGCGGTCGTGAACACGCTGTAGAGCTGCGCCGTCGGAAAGCGCTGCGACGTCCACGTCTCGCCGCCGTTCACGGTCACGTTCGCGCCCCCGTCGTTCGTGTTGATCATTCGTTTGGGATCGTTCGGCGCGATCCAGAGATCGTGATTGTCGCCGTGCGGATCGCGGACCGAGGTCAGCGTCTTGCCCGCGTCGGTCGACCGGTAGACGCTGGTGTTGAGGACGTAGAGCGTGTCCTTCGTCTGCGGGTCGGCGTAGACCCGCGAGTAGTAGAACGCGCGCTGCCGGATCCGTCGGTCGTCGTTGACCAGCTTCCACGTGCCGCCCGCATCGTCCGACATGAAGATGCCGCCGTCCTTCGCTTCGACGATCGCGTACACGCGGTTGCTGTCGGCGCCCGAAACGCTGACGCCGACTTTCCCCCAGACGGGTCTCGGCAGGCCGGCGTTCTTCGTCAGCTCCGTCCACGTCGTTCCGCCGTCGGTGCTTTTGAAGAGGCCGCCGCCCGGACCGCCGCTCGAGAGCGAGTGCGGCGTCCGAAAGACTTCCCAGAGTCCCGCATACAGGATGTCGGGGTTCTTCGGATCCATCGCGAGATCCACCGCGCCGGTTCTTTCGTCCCGGAACAGGATCCGTTCCCACGTCTTGCCGCCGTCCTTCGACCGGAACACGCCGCGCTCCGGATTCGCGCCATAGGGATTTCCGAGCGCTGCGACGTACACGATGTCGGGGTTGGTCGGATGAACGCGGATCCGCGCGATCGCCTGCGTCTGCTGAAGTCCGACGGCCGTCCAGGTTTTGCCCGCGTCGGTCGTTTTGTACACGCCGTCGCCCTGGATGACATTGCCCCGAAGCTCGGTCTCTCCCATGCCGGCATAGACGACGTCCGGATTCGAGGGCGCGATGGCGAGGGCGCCGACCGACGAGGTCTTCAATTGCTTGTCCGACACCGGGCGCCACGTCAATCCGCCATCGGTCGTCTTCCACACGCCGCCGCCGGTGGCGCCGAAGTAGTACTCGAGCGGACGGCTGGCACTGCCTCCGGCGGTCTGCGATCGCCCTCCACGGTTGGGCCCGATCGATCGCCATCGCAGACCCGCGAACAGCGACGGATCCATCTGCGCGTCCGGCATGGCCGGGAACAGCGTCAGCACGGCGAAGAGCAGCACCAGGAACCGGAACCGGGAGCGGAACCGGAACCCGTTGAACCCGTTGAACCCGACGAACCTCTGCACTGTCATGCGGCTCATCCTAATCGATCCGAGTACGTAGCTGACGACCCACAAAGTTACGTTTTCGAGCGTTACGGCCGGGCTGGATGGCCGTTTGGACACGGTACGCCGTGTGCTGTATCGGGAGCAGGAGGGACCGATGCTCTTTACGATCGCGGTGATTTTGCTTGTGCTGTGGCTCCTGGGACTCGTCAGCGGCTACACGCTCGGCAATTTCATCTACGTGCTGCTCGTGATCGCCCTCGTGCTGTTCGTGGTCGGGCTGGTCAGTGGACGCAGGACGGTCTGAGCACGGTTCCAGAGTTCTAGCGTTGTAGGATTCTGGAACACCGGAGGGAAATCGGCCAAGCTGTTGGCTACCGGCCAACGGCTTGGCTGTGTTCGACCCTGATTCTTTCAAAGAAACCGCCAAAACTGGCCTGTTTTTGCCGATCTTCCGCGGCACGCGCGTTGCTCAGCCTCTCGGGGAGAGATGCCGAGAGCCCACAGTTCGATCGGAGCCGCGTCGGTCGCGCAGGCCGCTTCCGACCTGCACGCCGAAGCGCACCTGCACGGACCCGCGTTGATTTGCGGGCACTGTACCCACGGTCTGGAGTGCGTCGAGCAGAATCGCCGCTCGGGCACGTGGGTCGGCTCGTTCATTTGTCCCAATTGTCGAAGTGAATATTTCTACGCGTACCGCTGGGGCCGTCTCTTGAAAAAGGCCTAGGGAGGCGGGAAGTAGACAGCAGGCGTCAGGCGTACGACTCGGTCACCTCCGGGCCGGATCGTTCTCCTCAGCTCGCAGCGCTGGCTTGACGGTTTCAAACTCCTGCTGTCTACTCCCCGCTTTCTGTTTTTCTTCCGGCCAGATCAGCGCGTCCTGGCGGATGTGCCAGCGCTCCACCGAGCCGTCCACCAATTTCAGATCAACCGACGCATCGAACACCGTATCCGCCGCGAGCAGGCTTCCCCGCGTCAGCCGCGGATCGTCGGGGTTCGCCACTGCGAGCTCGGCGAGCGAAGCGGCCCAGCGTCCGTGCGTCTCGCGATAGGCGCGCTGCGCGTAGTACACCTGGTGCAGCCATCGTCTCGCCGGCCAGGACGGATCGGGCTCGAACGCCACCGTTCCAGTGGTCGCCGACGAGAACTGGACGTAGCCCCACTGCTCCGGGCGGTGCATGTCGATCACGTGCTGCGGAGACCACACCCAATTGTGCTCGCCCCGCCCGGCGACTTTGCGATAGGTCCCGCCGGCGTTTTCAAACGTCCACTCCACGCGTGAGAAGTTCACGCGCCACTGGTCGCCGTCGCCTGGCGGCGATCGCCGGCGCGCCAGCTCGCCGAGCGCGTCCCAGGGGACCGCAAGCTCGACGGTCCATCCGCGATCCCTGTCGCGCGGATCGTTCAGGGTGCCGTCGAGATGCACTGCCGATTGCAGTCCGCGAATCTCCCAGTCGTTGACCGCCTTCCCGCCGTCCTTGTACGGGCGCGGCAGCAGGAGATCCCAGTTCGTGCCGAGCGCATTGATCTCGAACTCGTAGTACTCGTGGCTGTCGCCGTTCGGATCGATGAAGAATTCGAAATCGTTGTCGTGGAAGATGACCGAGTCGTGTTCGGTGAGCGTCGCCCAGAGATCCGGCTCGACGAGGTCCGCGGCGATATACAAGTACGCATCGTCCCACAGCATTTTGGCCCGGGTCCGGAGTGCGGGCTTCGGTCTCGCGTCGCCTTCGATGTCGGTGAAATCCTCGGTCCATGGAGCCCGGCTCCATGCCTTTTCGTCGAGGCGGCCATCCACATGGATCCGTCCGTCCGCGCGATAACAGACGTAGCCGCGCGGATGCGCGAAGGAGGCCGGCGCCACCGGCGCCTGGGACGCGGCGGCGCCGATGGCGAGGATACCCACAGCGGCCAGCGGCCTCATTGCGCGAGCGCTCCGGCGACAATCTTCCATCGCGGAGCGGTCATCGCCGCGGCGTCGAAGATCGCGATGCCGCGCGCGCCGCCTTCGAGCGCCATTGCGATCGTCCGCCGCAATTCGTCTTCGTCGAGATCGGGAACGAACAAGCCGCTGTAGACCGGCTTGCTCACCGCGCCGACGGCCTCCCGTGTGTACTCCCGGACGAACTCCGGACCTGCCTGATAGAAGCGGTGATACAGCATCGGCAGAAACGCGTCGATCTGAAACCGTCCCCAGTCCTGCCGCACCATCGTCCGCGCACGGCTCGGCCCTGGGAAAACGGCGGCCGTGATCGTTTTCCCTCCGGCGTGCGCCGCCGGCACGAGGTACCCGTTGACGAGATCGACGACGCTGTCGAGCCGATACTGCAGCCAGTCGCGATTCGCTTCGGGATCGCGGAGCTCGATCGGGTCGATGCCGTGTGCCGCCTTGAATGCCCGCCGGCTGTACTCCGTATACCCGTAGTCGTACGCGGGGTACACCTTGTCCTGGACGATGCCGTACTTCGACCAGAGACCGGACGGCAGGATGGCGTCCGGATGCCGCACGTAGTCGAGGTGCACGCCGGCGAGGCCGTCGATCTGCGCAAGTTCCCGCACGGTACCCTGGACGAACTCGCGGACCTCCGGACGCGCGGGATCGAGGAACTTGTAGTAGTCGACGTACGCGGGCTTGTCGGCCGCCGACTCGCCTTTCGCGTTCACGTTGTACCAATCGGGATGTGCGCGCAGAATCTCCGGCAGCAGGCACGGGAGGGTCCACATCCATGCGTGGATCTCGAGACCCTCCGTCCTGGCGAACGGCACGATCGTCTCGAGGAAGTCCGCCCTGACAGGAAACCGTCGGCTGCGATAGTAGGCCTCGCGTCCGTTGTAGATCTCGACGTTGAGCGCGTGGATCCCGGACGAACGCATCAGCGCGAAGTCGCGCTTCCAGTCGTCTGCGGCTCTCCCCAGTCTGGGTCGCATCCAGACCCAGTTCTTCAATGGGCCGCGGCTCGGCCGGCGCGAAGCGACATTCGGCCAGCCGGCTGCGGCCAGCGGTCCCGCCGCGAGCGCCCTCAGGAACTCCCGCTTCGTCATCGTCACAGCCAGCCGATTGTCGCTGATCTCGTGCTATCGTGATCGGTAATGAAAGGGGCCTGCATGGCTCGAACGTTTGTGTGTATGTGCGCGCTTCTGCTTGGGGGTGTCCTGATGGCGCCGGTCTTTGCGGACGAGTTGAAAGTCGGTGACAAAGCCCCCGATTTCAAGCTCGTAGGGACCGACGGCAAGACGTATTCTCTCGCGGATCTGAAAGGCAAGACCGTCGTCCTCGCCTGGTTCCCCAAGGCTTTCACCGGTGGGTGAACGGCCGAGTGCAACTCGCTCCGTGAGAGCGGGGACATCATCCGCAAGTACGATATCGCCTACTTCATGGTGAGCGTCGACACCCCTGAAGACAACAAGGCATTCGCGGAAAAAGAGCACGCCGACTTCCCCATGCTGAGCGACCCCGCGAAGGCGGTCGCAACGGCGTACGGCGTCCTGCCGCCGCCGAATCCGGATCGGCCCAACGCGCCGCAGTTCGCGCGTCGCTGGACGTTTTACATCGGCCCCGACGGGAAGATCCTCGCCATCGACAAGACGCCGGGCACGCAGAACGCCGGCGAGAACCTTGTCGCCAAGCTCAAGGAGCTGGGCGTCAAGGAACGGAAGCCGTAATCCGCTAAAGCTCACGTCGCGCTGTTTGCAGCCGATCCCTGCCGGATAACGCATGGTCTGGAGGGATCAGCATGAAACGAATTGGTGTGTTTGCGCTTGCCGGAATCACGGCGTTGACGCTGGGCTGTAACAGCAGCCGGCGTGAGACCGCCGCCAATAACCCCCCGGCCACCGGCGGAGCGGTAGGCACCGCCGGAACGGCCGAGAATGGCGTCCCGAAGGGCGACCGGACGTTCGCCCACGACGTTACCGGCATGAATATGGCCGAGATCGATCTGGCCCGGCTGGCGGTCGAACATAGTCCGAGCGCGGACGTGAAGAAACTCGCGCAGACGCTCATCGACGATCACACCGCCGCCGGCGAGAAGCTGAGCGCGATCGCGTCGCAGAATTCGATCGACGTGCCCGCGCAGATCGACGACAAGGACCGCGATCGCCACGAGACGCTGGCGAAGAAGCAGGGGCTCGACTTCGACAAGGACTGGGCCGACGCGATGATCGACGGCCACAAGGACCTTCTCGACAAGCTCGAATCGCGCATCGACAAGGACAAGCTCGGCGAGTGGAAGACCCGGCACGAAGACGCCACGGGCAAGAAAGTGGAGGCCGCCGGCGAGGACGTGGTCATCCTTCCCGAAAAGAGCGACAACCCCATCACCAGCAGCATCAATCAGTGGGCGGCGACGACTTACCCGGTCGCTTTCGCGCATCTGAGCGCTGTCAAGGCTCTCAAGGACGCGCTCAAGAAGCGCAGCACCGACTGAACCGTCTCCTGTCGAACGGCCGGCCACGCCGGCCGGCTGTTCGCTTTCCTATCGGCAGAAATTACACCCCCGCCTTCACAATCGCTCCACAATTGAGCCGCAGACTTCCTGATATAGGAGGTCGTGCAATGGATCGTGGTTTCAGGCTCATCGCCTTCGTCGGAGCGGTTCTCGTCGCGGTCATGGTCGGGTTCGTTTCCTACAACGCCGGTGTTTCGCATGGACTGGCGGTGTCGACATCGGCGCCGGGCGTGCTGGCGGCCCCGTACGGCCCGTACGGATGGTATCGTCCGTGGGGATTCGGATTGTTCGCGCCGTTCCTGTTCCTGTTCTTCTGGCTGTTCCTGTTCCGGGCCTTCTTCTGGGGCGGGTTCGGCCGACGTCGATGGTGCCGGCCGGTTTCCTACGACGCCGCGCCGGATTTCGACGAGTGGCATCGCCGCGCGCATGAACGCATGAAGGGATGAAGACGGTTCTCGTCGTCGAAGATGATCGGCAGATCGCGCAGATTGCGTCCGATTACCTGACGCACGCAGGCTTTGACGTGCTGACCACCGGCGACGGTCCGGACGCGCTCGCGGTGAGCCGCGCGCGGCGTCCGGATCTCGTCGTGCTCGATCTGGGACTGCCCCGGCTCGACGGGCTCGAGGTCGCGAAACGCCTGCGCGAGGCCGGCGACGTCCCGATCATCATGCTGACCGCCCGCGTCGAGGAATCCGATCGGCTCGCGGGGCTGGAGCTCGGCGCCGACGACTACATTACCAAGCCGTTCAGTCCGCGCGAGCTGGTCGCCCGCGTGCGCGCGGTGCTCCGGCGTGTCGAGTCCGCCGCCGGCCAGCAGGAGATTCTGCGGCGCGCCGACCTGACGATCGACATCCCGCGAATGGCTGTCAGCCGCGGGGGCACGGCGATCGATCTGACGCCGACCGAGTTTCAGCTCCTCGCCGCGCTGGCGAAACAGCCCGGACGCGTGTTCACGCGGGCGCAGTTGCTCGACGCGATCCGGGGGGACGCCGTCGAAGCGTTCGAACGCGCCATCGACGCGCATGTCAAGAACATCCGCCGGAAGATCGAGCCGGATTCGCGCAGTCCTCGATACCTGCTGACCGTCTACGGCATCGGGTACAAATTCGCGGAATGAGGATCAGGCCGCGGCCTCCGTGGCGCTGCGCTCCGCCCTGGTGGCCGGCCGGCGAGGCGTGGCCGCCGAGGACTCGCGCGCACGGATGGCGGCGCGGCCGCGCGCGGTTCGTCCGGCGCATCGGATTCCTGCTGGCGGCGCTTCTGATCTTGAGCGGGCTCGGAATCGTCTCGCTCGTATCGGCGCTTGTCGGCACCCTGCCGTTCGCCCCGCTCTCGCATCGCATCGTACCCGTCCCGCTGGCGATACTCGCCGCTGTCGCGGTCTATTCGCTGCTGTTCGCCGTCCTGCGGCGATTCGGCAGTCCGCTCGGGGCGATCGTAGAAGCGGCGAATCGCGTCGCCGACGGCGACCTGTCGACGCGCGTGCCTGAGTACGGACCGCCGTCGCTCCGAATCGTCGGCCGCGCGTTCAACAGCATGGCGGCGCGGCTCGAATCGCACGAGCAGCAGCGGCGCCATCTGATGGCCGACATCGCGCACGAGCTTCGTACGCCGCTGTCCGTGATTCAGGGACGGCTCGAGGGCTTTCTCGACGGCGTGTACCCGCGAGACGACGCGAAGCTGGCCGAGGTGCTGGAGGAGACGAAGCTGCTCGGCCGCCTCGTCGACGATCTCCGGACCCTCGCGGATGCCGAGAGCGGAACGCTCGCGCTGCACAAAGAGACCACCGACGTCGCCGTGCTGGTCCATGACGTGGTCAACGCGTTCTCCGGGGACGCGGATCGGCGGCAGATCGCGCTGCGCTCCGAGGCGCCTTCCGATCTTCCGGCGATCACCGTCGATCCGATGCGTCTCCGCGAGGTGCTCGCCAATCTCCTGTCGAACGCGCTGCGGTACACGCCCGCCGGCGGCACGGTGTCGATTGCCTCGAGTCGGCAGGGCGATCGCATGGTCGTATCCGTCGCCGATACCGGAACGGGGATCGCGCCGCACGACCTGCCGAAAATCTTCGATCGTTTTCACAAAGGGACCGGGTCCCGCGGGTCGGGCCTCGGCCTGACGATCGCCAAAGATCTGGTGCGCGCCCACGGCGGAGAGATTTCAGCCGACAGCCGGCTCGGGCACGGAACCACGGTCACGCTGACGTTGCCGGTCGGGTGACGGGCGCGAAGCCTCCCGTAGGGGCCCTACTCGTACCGGACTGCTTCCATCGCGTCGATCCGAACGGCGCGCCGGGCCGGCACCACACACGCCGCGAGACCGATCGCGGCAAACAGCAGCGCCGCGCCCCCGAACGTGACGGGATCGAGCGGCGCGACGCCGTAGAGCAGATTTGCAAACAGCCGGCTGCCCGCCGCCGCAAGGCCGAGCCCCGCAGCCGAACCGATCATGACGAGCATCATGCCCTGCCGCAGGACCATCCGGACGACGTCGGCGCGCTGCGCGCCCATCGCCATGCGGATGCCGATTTCCCTGGTCCGACGTGTGGTGGTGTAGGCAGTCACGCCGTAGATGCCGATCGCCGCCAGCAGGAGTCCGACGAGTCCCACTGAGCCGGCGACCGCGGATGCGATGCGAAGCTGCATGTACACCGGCCCGCTCGGCATGTCGAGGCGCTGTGGCGTTGACAGCGTCAGGTTCGGATCCATCGCCTTGACCAGTTCGCGCATCGCGGCCGCGCCCCGTTGAATGCTGCTCGCCCGCGCGACGACTGTGACCTGCCGCGTGAACCGTTGTTGAAGGGGAACGTAGACCATGGCCGGCTCCGCCTGCTGTACGATGACCGGCTGAGGCGGTGGTTCGTTGGAACCGACGGCCGTCCGCTTCAAATCCCTGGTGACGCTTGGCTCGCGCCGGGGAGATCTCAGATCGCGTACGACGCCGATTACCTGGAGGGCGATCGTGGGACCGGGCCGCTCGCGCCCGCCGTCGTGCCATTCGAGGTACCGCCCCACGGCGTTCTCACCGGGCCAGAAATGCCGCGCGACGGTTTCGCTGACGATGACGACGGGCTGCGTGCCGAGGCGATCCGCGCTGGTGAATTCGCGCCCGGACAGCATCGGCATCCGCAGCAGGGCGAAGTACCCGGGATCCACGGCGTTCCAGGTACCCATGAACGACTGCCCTGCATCCGACGCGGCGCCCGGCGCCGTCAGCCACACGTCCATCCCGCCGCGGCCGGGCACATACTTTGACAACGCCGCGGCCTCGATGCCCGGGGCCGCGCGAAGCCGATCCACGAGGTCACGCGCGAAGACCGCGCCTTTCGGCGTCGAGTACCCACCCGCCGCGAGATCGAGCGACGCGATCTCGACGCCATGCGGATCGAACCCCTGATCGAAGGAACCCATTCGCTCGAGCGCCTGCGCCAGGAGACCGGCGACGACGACCAGCGTGATACTGAACGCGACCTGCGCGATCACGAAGATGTTCCGCGCGCGCATCCGGTCGGATGGGCCGTGTGAGTCGTCCTTCAACCCCGAAACGACATCGGCCTTCGAGACGTGGAGCGCCGGCGCCAGCCCCGACAGAAGGGCGGCGGAAAGCGAGACCAGGCCTGTGAAGACGACGACACGCCCGTCGAGCGGCAAAGAGATGGCAATCGGAATCGGAAAGGCCGGCAGCACCGAGATCAGGAGCGACGTCATGACCCTCGCGACGAACAGCCCCGCGGCTCCGCCCAGGAGGAACACCAGCGTCGTCTCCGTCAGGAGCTGCCGCACCAGCCGCAGGCGTCCGGCGCCGATTGCGATGCGCACCGCGATTTCGCGTCGCCGCGCCGCCGCACGCGCCAGAAGTACGCCCGCCACGTTCGCGCACGCAATGACCAGCACGACCGATACGAGCGCGACAAGCAGCGCCAGGAATCCGGCGGCGAGTGTTGCCAGCGGCCCCGGAATCGACGAGAGCCGCGCCACGCGGAGCCGCATGCCGCGATCTTCATTGGCGTATTCCCGCTCGACTTGCCGCGCGATGGAGTCGAGCTCCGCCGCCGCCTGCTGTCGCGAGACGCCAGGCTCGAGCCTTCCGCCGGTGCCGAGATCCAGGTATCGGCGATTCACCAGACGCGTCGATCCCGGCTCGAGGACCCCGACCATCCCCATGGGCACCCACAGATCCGGCGACGCCAGGTTGGTGCTCCGAAACGCCTCAGGAGCGACGCCGATCACCGTAAACGGCTGCCGGTTGATGTCGACGGTCCTGCCGACGATGCCCGCGTCACTGGCGAACCGACTGTTCCAATAGCGATAGCTGATCACCGCGACAGGCCGCGTCTCGTCGGTCGCGCTGAACACGCGTCCAGCGGCGGGGACGACGCCCAGCGCCGAGAAATAGTTCGCCGTGACGACATTCGCGAAGGCCGTTTCGGTCCCACCGGCGGCGCCCACGCCGACGGGCCTCGGCTCGAACTCGTACGCGAACAGCCCGATCGTGGTCGCGCGCTCGCGCACGTCGGCGAAATACGGATAGGACGTGGTGAAATTGCCGCGCGGGTTTCCTTCCTCGAAGCGGAAGACGTCGATCAGCCGATCCGGTTCGCTGACGCCGGCGGGCGGCCGAAACAGCAACGCGTTCGCTATTGTGAAGATCGTCGTGTTGGCGCCGATCCCGATGGCGAGCGACAGGGCCGCCGTCAGCGTGAACACGGGACTGCGCGCGAGCAGCCGCAGACCGTAGCGGATGTCCTGAAGAAGGGCATCGAGCGGCGCGCCGGCGCGCGCGTCGCGGATCTGTTCTTTCAGTACGGCGGGCCGGCCGAGCTCGATCGCCGCCGCGCGGCGCGCCTGCGCCGGCGGAAGTCCCATCCGAATCTTCTCGTCCACGAGCAGCTCGAACATCGCTTCGAGCTCATCGTCCACGTCGTGGTCGACGCGGGCGCGGAACGCAAGATTGCGCCAGAGGCTCACGAGCCGGCGGATCGGTGAGCGGCGGGATGGCATGGCCTTCTATCGAATGCCTATACGAGCGCCAGTGTCGTCCCGTTCCCATCGAATGTCAACTCACAGACACTTGCCGGCCTTGTTGGACCATTCGAGCTGGACGACATAATCGTCGATCCGTCTCGTCTGCCAGGCGCAGATGTCGGCGACCTCGCCGTTGGCATCGTCATACCAGCCGGTGCCGGGCACGGGGTCGGTGATGGCTTCGCACAGCTCGTGCGACGAGGTCGAGGTGAGCGCGTCGAAGACCTCGGCGTCTCCAATACAACCGGGACAGCCCGGATATGGCATCACGGCGTAAAAGGTCTTGCCGCCAATGTCGCTGTGGTACCCGCAGAAGGCCTGGCACGAGGCGGATCCGCCCATCACGACGCGCACGCCGGGCGCGACGTAAATGAAATACAGCGAGTTCGGCGTGGCCTTGGGCACGCCGCTTTTTCCGAGGTGCTGCGTGAGGAAGGTCTGGATCGCCGCATCGGTGATGGAGGTGCCGCGCAGGCCGGTCGTGATTGTTGCCGTTCCCGTCCGGCGGCCGTGCGCGATCTTGTACCCGCCCGCGTTGTATTCGCTCAACTGATCGATCAGCGGGCTCGTCAGGGCGAAATCGAAGAACGCGTTCAATCGGCCGATCAGCGTGTTCTGCGGCGACGTCTTCCACGCGGCGCCCCAGAAGATCGTGAACACCTCGACCGCGGCGATCAACGGCCCCTTGCGGTACGTGAGCCGCGCGGCCGGAGCGGCGACCTCGCCGAGCGCCCTCAGGGCCTTACCTTGCCCGTGAAGCGGGACGATGCGGATCGGATCGGGCGTGCGGACGTACGGCGTTTTCGATCTGGCCATGGTCGCTAGCCTCCTTCGCGTCCTGCATAGCTTAATATGTTGCGATCGTGAGCAGCCCCGAACTGTCGCGCCGCGCGTTTCTCGCCATGGGCGCCGTCCTGCCTTTCGCGGCGTCGGCGGCGTGGAATGGTGCCCGCGACGTGCCCGTCGGCCTCGAGCTCTATTCCGTCCGCGGCGAACTCGCGAAGGATCTGATCGGTACGGTCGCGGCGATCGCACGATTGGGGTACCAGGTCGTCGAATTCTACGCGCCGTATTTCGACTGGACGCCGGAAACCGCCAAGAGCGTCCGCAAGGTCATGGACGACGGCGGACTCAAGTGCCACTCGACGCACAATGACGGTCCGTCGTTTACGCCGGAAGGCTTGCGAAAGGCCATCGAGCTCAACCAGATCCTCGGCAGCACATATCTGATCATGGCGAGCGCGCCGCGCGTCACGACCGTCGACGGATGGAACGCTCTTGGCGACGAGCTGACAGCGCTGTCCGAGAAGCTCAAACCGCTCGGGATGGCGACGGGCTACCACAATCATCAAATCGAATGGCGCTCCATCGACGGCACGAGGCCAATGGATGTACTCGCCGCGCGGACGTCGAAGGACGTCGCTCTTCAGTTCGACGTCGGCACGTGCCTCGAGGCCGGCGCGGATCCTCTCGCGTGGATCGCCGCCAATCCGGAACGGATCAAGAGCATCCACTGCAAGGACTGGGCGCCCGCCGGCGGCTACAACGTCGCCTTCGGCGAGGGCGCCGCCCCGTGGAAGAAGATCTTCGATGCGGCGGAGACGACGGGCGGCGTGGAGTACTACCTGATCGAGCAGGAGACGGGGGCCGCCAACGGCGGCGAACTGCCGATGGTACGCCGCTGCCTCGAGAACTGGAAGAAGCTGCGCACGTAATCCGTCAGCGCGATTTCGGCTTTGTAATCGCCCGTCGCCGGACCGGCACGCGCCGGGCCGGATTTCGCGGTATTCGCCTTGCACTCCGCGCCCCGTCCTTCATGGAGATCGCGCTCACAGAACGTCAGGCGGCGCCCGCCCAGGCCCGGCGCGCTGCCGCCCGCGCCTCGCTGATCGTCCCGGTCTTCGGCACGACGATGTTCCTCAGCGGGTTCCTGCTGTTCCTGGTGGAGCCCATGGTTGCGCGGATGGTGCTGCCGATCCTCGGCGGCGTGCCGATGGTGTGGAACGGCTGCGTCGTCTTCTTTCAGATCGTGATGCTTGCCGGATACGGCTATGCATTCGGCGCATCCCGATGGCTGGATCTGCGCAGGCACGTCGTCGTCCACGCGGCGCTGCTCGCGGCGCCGGCCGCCGTGCTTCCCTTCATGATCCGCCCGGGATCGGTGACGCCGCCGGACGGCAATCCGCTCGGCTGGCTCCTGCTCCTGCTCGCGGGCAGCATCGGGCTGCCCTTCTTCGTGCTGTCGACGAGCGCGTCGGTGTTCCAGCACTGGCTGTCGCGCACGGATCACCCGTCGGGCCGCGATCCGTACTTCTTGTATGCGGCGAGCAATCTCGGATGCCTGCTCGCGCTCGCCTCGTATCCGACGCTGGTCGAGCGCGTGTTCACGCTGCGCGAGCAGACGCGCCTCTGGACGATCGGCTACGCGGCGTTCGCCGCTCTGGCGTGCGCGTGCGCGGCGTTCGCGTGGCGGCGCGAAGCGCCGGAGAGCGTCGAGCCCGCGGACGCGGCGGCGGCCTCGGCGTCGCGCGTTCTCGTCGGCGCGCCCGTGACCGCGCTGAGGCGCGCCCGCTGGATCGCCCTCGCGTTCATTCCGTCGAGCCTCATGCTGGCCGTTACGAGCTACATCTCGACCGACGTCGCGGCCGTCCCGCTTCTGTGGATCGTTCCGCTGGCCATCTACCTCCTTACGTTCGCGCTGGCATTCGGCCGCTACTCCGCGGCTGCCGGCGCGGTGGCCCGGCGCTCGCTGCCGCTGCTGGCGGTGCCGCTCGCTCTGTTCATGATCGCGAGGGTCCGCGAGCCGTTCGGGGCCATCATCCTGCTCCACCTGGCGGCGTTCGGCGCGATCGCGCTGAACTGCCACGCCGATCTCGCCGCCGATCGACCCGAAGCCTCGCGACTCACGGAGTTCTATTTCTGGGTCTCGTTCGGCGGCATGCTGGGCGGGCTGTTCAACGCGCTCGCGGCTCCGGTCCTGTTCAACAGCGTCGTCGAGTACCCGCTCGTGGTTCTGCTCGCCTGTCTGCTGTTCCGCGCCGCCGATTCACCGGTCGGTCGGCGCCGCACGACGACGGATTTCGCCCTGCCGGTCGTCGTTGCCGCGCTGACAGCAGGAGCCTTGATCGTGCTGAGCGCACGCGGCGCGTCGCTGACGGTGCAGCTCGAAGTGCTGGCGATTCCGGCGCTGCTGACCTTCGCGCAGCGGCGGCACGCGGTGCGCTTCGGGCTCTGCATGGCCGCGCTGTTCGGCGCCAGCCTCGCGGTGGGCAATCGCGACGGCCAACTGCTCTATGCGACGCGCACGTTCTTCGGCGTGTACCGCGTGAGCGAAGATCCGACGCACCGCTATCACGGCCTCGCCCACGGCACCACGCTGCACGGGATGCAGGCGCTGGCTCCGGAGCGGCGCCATGAGGCGCTCACGTATTTCCACGAAACGGGGCCCTTCGGCCAGGCATGGAACGCGATGCCGCGTGCGGCGTCGGCGCGCGAGGTGGCCGTCGTCGGCCTCGGCATCGGCACCCTGGCCACCTATGCCAGGCCGGCGCAGCACTGGACGTTCTTCGAGATCGATCCGGCGATCGAGCGAATCGCCCGGACGCCCGAGTACTTCTCCTTCATGGACGCCTGCGGCGACAAGTGCCGCGTCGTGCTCGGCGATGCGCGCATCTCGCTCAATCGTATGCCCGAGCGGGCCTTCGATCTGCTGGTGCTCGACGCGTTCAGCTCCGACTCGATCCCGATGCACCTGCTGACGCAGGAAGCGGTTTCGCTGTACCTGTCGCGGCTGGCGCCGGACGGCGTGCTCGTCATGCACATCTCCAACCGCCATCTCCGCCTCGCTCCCGTCATCGCGCGGCTCGCGGAGAACCAGGGCCTCGCCGGTGTGCAGCAGATCGATCTCGGCGGAAAGAACTGGCCGGAGGGCAAGAACCCCTCACACTGGATCGTCATGGCGCGCAACGCCGCCGATCTCGACGTGCTCCGCCAGGACGCCCGCTGGAAGCCGCTCGCCGCGTCTGCGTCGACGCCGCTCTGGACCGACGACTTCTCGAACATCCTCAGCGTGCTGAGCTTCCGCTGAATCGGCGCACCCTCCGCCGCGGTATAATCGGCGCCGCACGCACCTGCTTCCATTCCTCGAGGACTGATATGACTATGCGCCTGCTCCCCGCGATCGCCGTTCTCGCCGCGATCGCGCTGGCCGCCCCGGCCGTCAGCCACGCACAAACGTTCAAAGTGGACAAGTTCGACATCAAGGGCGACGGCGGAACGGACTACGTCGCCGTCGAGGCGGCCACGGGCCGCGTGTTCGTGTCGCGTGGCACCCACATGATGGTCGTCGAGGGCGCCACCGGCAAAGTGGTCGGCGACATTCCGAACACGCCCGGCGTACACGGTGCGGGCATCGCCACGAAGGCCGGGCACGGCTTCACGACCAACGGCGGCGACAAGACGGTCACGATGTTCGACCTGAAGACGCTCGCCGTCATCAAGCAGATCAAGGTGGATCAGGGCGGCCTCGACGGGATCATGTACGACGAGCCCGACGACCTGATCATTCTGACGAACCATAGCCGGCCGATCGGCACGGTGACCGCCATCAACCCGACGTCAGGGGACATCGTCGGAACCGCCGAGCTCGAGGACACGGGGCCCGAAGGCGCCGCCGCCGACGGCAAGGGCCACATCTTCGTCAACAACGAAAACAAGAGCACGATTCAGGTGATCGACATCAAGACGTGGAAGGCGACGGCATCCTGGCCGCTCGCGCCCTGCGAAGGCCCGACCGGCATCGCGTACGACAAGGCGACGAACCGCATCTTCTCCGGCTGTAGCAAGACGTCCGTCGTCGTCGACGC
>Ga0310810_10000426_pt1 | contig 43264 bp, 56 predicted proteins | sample NCmetagenome_FD_207641 | JGI IMG/M metagenome (GOLD analysis project Ga0310810, IMG submission 207641) | Soil microbial communities from experimental microcosm in Duke University, North Carolina, United States - NC | ecosystem: Engineered > Artificial ecosystem > Soil microcosm > Unclassified ...
GGGACGTCGTCAACCTCAAGCTGACGCACACGTCGAACTCGGCCGCGAACCCGCGCGTCGGTTCGGCCGCGCGCGCCCAGGCCTCGGGCGACACGACCGGCCGGGTTCTGCTCGGCCACTTCTAGCGGCCTCTCGTGGCATGGGACTCGATCTCCGACGGGCTCGTCCGAGCGGCGTCGAGAACCTTCGCCAGTAGCCGCACGATCATCTACGACACGGCCGGAGCGTCCCCGACGGATGTCTCCGGCCTTTGTATTTTCACCGAGGCGCACTCGGAGACGATCCTCGACGAGGACGAGGCCTCGGTCCAAACCGTCGCGCCGACGCTCGACGTCCGGCTCGCCGACCTCCCGACGCCGCCGGTCGAGGACATGCTGGTCTCGATCAACGGCGTGGCGCACCGGATCGCCGGGTTCGAACCCGATAGCGAAGGCGGCGCGCTCCTGATCCTCGAGGAGGTTTCGTAGTGGCCTCGCGCGCCGAGATCCGCGACGCGGTCGTCGAACTGCTCAAGGGCCACACGTCCGCCGGCCTGCGCGTCGGCAAGTCCCGCGCGCGCCCGGTCTGGCGCCAGGGCCTACCGGCGCTGCAGGTCTACACGTCGAGCGAAGAGTTCTCGATCTCGGTCGAGGCGCCGCGCGAATACAAGGTCGAGACCGACGTCGCGGTCGAGCTCTTCGTCGAGGAGACGGTCGACGGGCCGGCCGACGACCTGGTCGACGCGCTCGCGCGCGAGGTTTTTCTCGTTCTCTCGAGCGACCCGACGCTCCAGATCGACCAGCTCCAGCTAGTCCCGATCTCGTTCCGAACCGACTTCGCCGCGAGCGTGAAGAAACCGCTCGGCGGCGCGCGCTTCCTTTGGCGCGCGATCCACTACACCGACGCGCCCGAGGGCGAGCTCGGCGAAATGGGCCTCTTCGTCCAGGCGCACGTCGAGACCGACCAGGCGCCGGTCGACGGGACTCGCGAAGCTATCGACGACGTCTTCCCCGACCAGTAGGCTCCCGGCCATGCAAGTTCGCCCGCGCTCTGGTCTGCTCGTCCGTGATCCCGCGAACCCGCCGATCCCGCTCCCCGCGGAAGGCGCCGAAGTTCCTCGGACGACCTACTGGCTCCGCCGCCTCGCGAAGGGCGACGTCGAACTCGTGAACGATCGCGACGCGCTGCGCGAGATTCAAGCGCGCGAAGACCAAGCCAAACCGCCCGAGAACTAGCCATGACGATCCAATTCGCGAACCTCCCGACCACGCTCCGCGTCCCGTTCGTCGGCGTCGAGTTCGATCCCTCGCGCGCGCGCCAGGGCCCGGCCGTCAAGGCATACCGCGCGCTGATCATCGGCCATCGGACCAGCGCCGGAACGGTGCTCGAGAAGGTCGTGCGCCGGATCACCGGCTCCGACCAGGCGGCGACATGGTTCGGCAAGGGCTCGCAACTCCACCACATGGCCGAGGCCTGGTTCCGCCAGAACCAGCTCGTCGAAACCTATGCAATGGCCTTCGACGAAGAGGCCGGGACCGCCGCAATCTGGCGCATGCGGTTCACCGGTCCGAGCACCGCGGCCGGCACGCTTTACACCTGGATCGGCGGGCGCCGCGTGAAGACCGCGATCGCCTCGGGCCAGACGGCCGTCCAGGTCGCGGCCGCGGTCGTCGCCTCGGTCCAGGCCGACACGACGCTCCCGGTCGTCGCGGCCGTCGGATCGACCACGACCGACGCCGAATTCACCTACCGCCACAAGGGAACCAGCGGCAACTACCTCGACGTCCGCGTCAACTTCGGCGCCGACGAAGATCTTCCCGCCGGCGTGACGGTCGTGATCTCGAACCCGACCGCGGGCGCGACCGACCCCGACCTGGCCGAGATCTGGCCGGTCGTCGGCGAAGTCCAGTACGACGTCTTCGCGATCGGTTTCCACGATTCGAGCGGCCGGACGGCGCTCGACACCGAACTCGAGGACCGCTGGGGCCCGCTGCGCCAGAACGACGGGACGGCCTTCCTCGGCGCGCGCGGGACGCACGCCGCGTTGACGACCCTCGGCCAAGGTCTCAACTCGAAACACCTCGTTATCCTCGGCGCGGACAACGCGCCGACGCCTCCCTGGGAATGGGCCGCGGCCGCTGGCTCGGTCGCCGCGCGCGAACTGCAGGCGGATCCGGCTCGCCCGCTCCAGACTCTCGAACTGCGCGGCGTCTACGGCGGCGTCGAGGTCGATCGCTTCACGCTCTCGGAAATGAACCTGCTCCTTTACGACGGGATCACGACCTGGACCGTCGACTCGGCCGGCGTCGTTCACCTGGGCCGCGTGATCACCACCTATCAGAAGAACGCGACCGGCCAGGACGACACCGCCTTCCTCGACCTCAATACGACGAAGACGCTCTCCTATCTGCGCTACGACCTGCGCTCGCGCTTCCTGCTCAAGTATCCGCGGCACAAGCTCGCGAACGACGGGAACAACTTCGGCGCCGGGCAACCGGTCATGACGCCGGGCCTCGCGCGCGCGGAGGCGATCTCGGCGTTCGAGGACTGGACCGCACTCGGCCTGGTCGAAGGCCTCGACCAGTTCAAGACCGATCTCGTCGCCGAACGCGACACCCAAGACCCCAACCGGTTGAACATCCTCCTCGGGCCCGATCTGGTCAATCAGCTCGTCGTCGTCGGCGCGCGGATGGCGTTCCTCCTCTAGGCCTCGAGCACCCCGGAGCCTTCCACTATGGCAAGCAAGAATCGGCGCGGCGGGATCCTCTCGCTCAACGTCAACGGCGTCCGCCAGGACGCGAAAGGGAACTTTTCCTACAACCTCGGCAAGGCGAAGCGCGACGGGATCGTCGGAGCCGACCGGCCGCACGGCTACAAGGAGGTTCCCCAGATCCCGTTCGTCGAGGGCGAGATCACCGACCGCGGCGACCTCGATGTCGGCGCGCTGGTCGAGACGACCGACGCGACCGTGACGCTCCAGGTCGCCAACGGGAAGACGATCGTGCTGCGGAACGCCTGGTTCGCGGGCGAGGGCACCGTCCAAACCGAAGAGGGGAACATCGCGGTCCGCTTCGAAGGTCTTTCCGCGACCGAGGGCTAATTCGTGGCGACTCCCCCCTCGTCCCCCGCGCGCGAGATCGAGCTCGGCGTTCCGATCGTCTGGGCCGGCGAAGAGATCAAGGTCCTCCACTACAAGCGCCCGACCGCCGCGCAGCTCTGGAACTTCAAGCTCCCGCTACAGTCCGAAGGCGCATCGATGCCGATGGGCGAACTCCTCGCGGTCGGCGCGAAATGCTGCGGCCTGGCCGAGGGCGCGGTCAAGCTGCTCGACGCCGGCGACGCGATGCGGCTCGCGACAATGGTGGGGGAGACCTTGGGGAGTTCCCTAGCGACTGGGACCTAGCTCTCGCCGCACTCGCGGCCGCCTTCGGCTGGCCTCCGCGAGAACTGCTCTCCCTGAACGCCGCCGAGCTGCGCTGGTGGATCGAACGAGCCGAGTCGATCGGCGCGCTTCGGGAAGGTAACGTCTAGCGCCATGCCGAACGCGACGCTCCCGCTCTCCGTTCTCCTCGGCGCGGTCGACAAGTTCTCCGCGCCGCTCTCGCGCGTCGCGGGCAAGCTCGACGCCTTCGCCGCCAAGGCGGGCCGGATCGGCAAGGCGCTCTCGCTGGGGCTGACCGCTCCGACGTCGGCGTTCCTCGGGCTCGCGATCCATACCGGGATCGAGTTCGAGAAGGCGATGAACCAGATCTCGGCCGCGTCCGGGATGGCGCGCGGCGAGCTGACCGACCTCCAGGCGGTCGTCCAAAAACTCGGCGAGTCGCCGCCCTTCAACGCGGCCCAGATGGCCGGAGCTGCAGCCGCGCTCGTTCGCGAGGGGAAGAGCGTCGCCGACGTCATCGGCCTTCTGCCGAGCGTCCAGAACCTCGCCGCGGCGAACGGAATCGAGCTCGCCCAGGCGGTCGAGATCCTCACCGACTCTCTCGACGCCTTCAATCTCGAGGGGAAGGACTCGACCGAGATCGTCGACAAGCTGACCGTCGCGGCGTCGAAGTCCGGCGGGCTGACGAACCTCGTCGCCTCGCTCGACACGATCTCGCCCGCGGCCCAGGCCGTGAACGCCTCGCTCGACGACACCTTGACGACGCTCGTCGCCTTGAACGCGACGGGCTCGGAGGGCGCGCGCGGCGCGAACGCTCTGCGCACGGCCTACGCGAAGCTCGCCGAGCACGGGATCAACGCGAAGGATCACCCGCTCGTGAAGATGCTCGGCGAGCTGGCCGACAAGGGCGCCGACGCCGGCAAGTTCATTGAGCTCTTCGGCGCGAAGGCCGGGCCGGCGCTCAAGGCCGCGTCCGCCAAGGGCTCGGCCGGCCTTCACGACCTGGGCGTCGAGCTCGACCGATCCGGCGGAGAGGCCGCTCGACGCGCTGGCCTCGCGGTCGGCGGCGCCGGCTACTCGTTCGAGCGTCTGGGCGCTTCGATCGAGAAGCTCCAGCTCGCGATCTCCCAGAGCGGTCTCCTGCAATGGGTCGGCGATCTGATCGACACTTTCGCGACCTGGATCTCGAGCGTCGCCGAGTCGAACCCCGAACTCTTGAAGCTCGCGACCGTGATCGCGCTGGTCGTCGCGACCCTTGGCCCGCTCATTCTGATCGCCGGCCAGATCGCGACGGCGATCTCGGCGATCTCCGGCGTGCTCGCGATCGCGACGCCGCTCGTCGCCGCGTTCAACGCCGTGCTGGCCGCGAACCCGATCCTCCTGATCGTGCTCGCCATCGGCGCGTTGATCGCCGCGATCTACCTCCTCTGGAAGCACTGGGACAAGGTCTTCGGGTTCCTGCGCGCGACCTGGGAACTCTTCACGCTCCCGATCCGCTCGTTCCTAACGATGATCATGAACGCTTTCCCTGCGCTCGACCGGCTGATCCCCGACTGGATCAAGGGGATCATTCACGGGAAGACCTTCCGCGCGATCGGCGCCGGGCCCGAGATCGGAGCGGCCGCGATCGCCGGCGCGAGCGGCGTCGGCGCGCCGATCAAGACCGAGTCGAAGGTCGCGGTCGACTTCAAAAACGTCCCGCGCGGCGTCAACGTCGAGACGGAGAAGGGCGCGAAGACGCCGGTCGATCTGTCGGTCGGCTACGCGATGGCGGGAGGCTAGGCCGTGGAAGCGCGCACCTGGCCTTGCTCGCCCGACGACCGCTTCCCGATTCCGTTCGAGCCGGCGCCGTTCAAGTTTGAGGGGCTCGGGCCGAGCTGGCTCCTCGACTCGGAGGGCGAGGTTCTCTTGCGCTGCGTCTGCGGATGCATCCTCGGTCATCCGACTGCGCACTCGATCGAGGAAGACGGCAAGATCGACGCCTCGATCGTCTGCTCCCAACCTAGCGGCGGCAAGGCTCCCTGCGGCTGGCACGTCTACGGCAAGCTCGAGGGCTGGACCGCCGGCGCGATGGCGGCCGGGACGCACAAGTTCGTAGTCCGAGGAACGCGATGAGCTGGCGCGACGAGCTGCTCGACGCTTCGCTGGGCCCGGTCCCGTTCAAGGTTGCATCGACCGAGGTCGAGGCCGGCCGGCTCTACGCCGTGCACAAGTTCGCGGGCTCGAAATCGCGGCCTTGGGTCGAGGACCTCGGCGTCGGTGGCGAGGTCTTTTCGGTCGACGCCTACGTCCTGGGCGCGGACTATCTCGACCAGCGCCGAAAGCTGCTCGACGCTTGCCTTCGGCCGAGCACGACGCTCCGCCTCACGCTCCCGACCTGGCCGCCGCGGATCGTCGCTTGCCTGGGCGTCACGCTGCGCGAGAGTTCCGAAGAGGGCGGGTTCTGTCGGTTCGAGCTCTCGTTCCGAGTCGTCGACGACCAGGTCACGATCGCGAAAAAGGCGCGCCCGACCGAAGACGCGAAGACCAAGGCGACGGCCGTCGAAGACCAGGCGCGCGCGAGCGCGGAGCAAAACCTCGCGCTCGAGGGCGTCCCCGATTCGGTGCGCGAAGGCGCGGCCGAGAGTCTGATCGCGGCCGGGAAGGCGATCCTCGCGCTCGACTTCACGGCCGGGCCATCGGCCGAGGTCGCGGCCGTTTCGATCGCTGCGCGCCGCCTGGTCGAGGACGCTTCCGAACTCGCGACCTCGCCGGCAGACCTGATCGGCGAGGCGGTCGCCGCGGTCGAAGGGATTCTCGGCGCGGTCGGCAATGCGAGCGGCGCTCTCACGGCCTACAGCGCGCTTTTCGAACTCGAGATCCCCGCACTCCTGGGCGGTTCTCCAAACGGCCAGGCGCGCGACCGAAACGCGGCCGCGACGATCGGCCTCGTCCGCCAGTATGCGCTCGCCGGCTACACGCGCGCGGCGGTCGAGAACGAATGGGCAACCCGCCAAGACGCCGAGAGCGCGCGCGACGTCGCGCTCGAGGCGATCGACGCCGAGGCCGAGACCGCCGATGACGCGGCCTACTTCGCACTTGTCGCGTTGCGCGCGTCGCTGGTCGGCGCGCTCCCGCCCGAGGACGAAGATCTTCCCGACCTGGTCCAGATCAAGCTCGCCGGCGATACGACGACCATCGCGCTCGCTTACAAGCTCTACGACGACGTCGAGCGCGACGACGAGATCCGCGAGCGGAACAACCTTCGACACCCCGCGCGCGTTCCCGCTGGCGCCGAGCTGGAGGTTCTCTCGCGTTGAAACCGACGAGCACGATCGACCAGGCCGGCGTCGTCTTCGACGAGATCGAGGTCGAGCTCGACGGGACGACCTTCCGCGGCTGGGAGTCGATCCGGCTCTCGCGCGAAATGAACTCCGCCTGCGGCACGTTCGAGATCTCGGCCTCGCTCTCGCATCCCTTCCCCGGCCACGCCGGCGCGCGCGCGGTCGTTCGCCTGGGCGGCCTGGTCGCGGCGCGCGGGTTCGTCGACGACGTCGAGCTGGAGCTTTCCGAGAGCGGTCACTCCTGCACGATCGGCGGGCGCGACAAGACCTGCGACCTCGTCGACTGCTCGGTCCCCTACAACATGGGGCAACTGCAGAACGTCTACCTCGACGACATCGCGAAGGCGCTCTCGGAACCCTACGGCGTCGAGGTCGACGTCGGCCAGGCGGTCCGCGGCGACCTGATCCCGCGTTTCGTCACGAACCAGGGCGACACGGCCTGGGCCGCGCTAGAGCGGATCGCGCGCTTGGGCGGGCAGCTCTGCTATCCGACCGCCGACGGGACGCTCCGGATCGAGCGGCCGGCGCAACGCGACTCGGTCGGCTCGATTCAAGAGGGCGACTCCGGCCTCCGCTTGCGCTGGACCGACGCCGACCGATTCAACCTCTATGTGATCCGCGGCCAGAACCGCGGCTCCGACGCCGGCTGGGGCGCGAACGTCGCGGCCGTCCAGGCCTTCGCAATCGACGACGACGTCGGCCGTAGCCGGACGCTGCTCGTCGTCGCGGAAACGGCGATCGATCCCCAGACCGCCCAGGAGCGCGCGAACTGGGAGCGCACCGTTCGCCGCGCGCGCTCGGCCGGCGTGACCGCCAAGGTCCGCGGCTGGCGCCAGAAATGGAACGGCCCGCTCTGGGCCTTGAACGAACTTGTCCCGGTCTCGATCCCGCGCTGGGGCTTTTCGGCGAAGCTGCTCGTCGACGGGCTCGCGTTCACGCGCGACGAGCAGGGGACCTCGACCGAGCTCCGCCTGGTCCGGCCCGACTCCTACTCGCCCGAGCCGAGCAAGTCCGACCCGTTCAAAGACTGGGCCGACAAGGGCTCCAGCTCGCCCGACGTCGACCTCGACGAGGAACCCTGATGCACTCCGCGGAATGGGTCCGCCGGCTCCTGCAGCCGGTCTTCGCTCGAGTGCGCGCGCTCGCCTCGCGCGGAGTCGTCCAGCTCTCGAACGACGGCCGGCGCGCCCAGACGCTCCAGATCATCGTCGACGCCGGGCCGCCGCTGGACTCCGTCGAACGGTTCGGCGAGTTCGGGTTCGTGTCGCGGCCGCCGAAAGGCGCCGAGGTCCTCGTGATCTGCCTGGGCGGCGATCGCTCGCACCCGATCGCGGTCGCGACCGAATACCGTGACGCGCGCCCGCAAGGTCTGGCCGAGGGCGAGGCCGGCCTCTACTCGACGAGCGGCGGCTCGGTCGTCGCTCGGATCACGGTCCGGGCCGACGGCTCGGTCGAGATCACGGCCGGGACGGTTACGATCTCTGGCGACGTCGTCGTCGCGGGCGACGTCTCGGACCCGGCCGGATCGATGGCCGAAATGCGCCAGATCTTCAACCTCCACACACACCACCACGGCGGCGCCGCCGGCGAGACCAACCCGCCGACACAGCCGATGGTCTAGCCGATGGACGTCTTCCTCGATCTCACCGACGAAGGCCCGGACCTTCGGATCTTGAACGGCGACCTCGCGATCGACGAGGGTCTCTCGAGCGCGATCCTCATCTCGCTCTTCTCCGACCGGCGCGCCAATCCCGACGACCTGGTCCCGCCCGACGACGACCCGCGCGGATGGCCGCTCGAGACTCCGGGCGATCGCTGGGGCTCGCGGCTCTGGCTGCTCGAACGCGCCAAGGCGACGCGCGAGAACGTCGCGCTCGCGCGCGCGGCCGCGCTCGAGGCGCTCGACTGGCTGATCGAGGACGGGATCGCGGAGTCGGTCGACGCGCGCGTCGAACTCTCGCCGCCCGACAAGCTCTTCGTCGAGGTCGACGTCACGCGCGGGAAGGCCCGCCGCTGGCCTCAACTGTGGGAGAGCGTCCGCCTGGGCCTCACCGTGCGCGAGGTTTCTGGCTCGACCCTGCGGATCCTCTACCGCTAGCGCCGGCCGGCCTCAAATCAGACGGCAAAACCGGAACACGCCGGCCGGCGGAGCGGGTTCTTATCGGGTTCCCGGAAGACCGGAAAAAGAGACCGCGCGCGCTTTTTCTGGTTTCGTATTGACTAACGCGGCGGGAGCGCCGATAGTCCTTCTGTCGACGCGAGGAGCGCCGACCCGCGAGGCCCGGCCGGCCTCCGACCGGATCGAGGAGATCCCGATGAGCTTCGCCGCCTCCGACCTGATTCCCGCCGACCAGAAGACGGTCCGCCCCTTCATCACCCGTTTCGGCGAGATCTGGTTCGCCGTTCACGTTCTGAACTGCGCCGACGGACTGCTCTCGGTTCACCCGTCCGAGGCCGAAGCCTGGGAAGAGATTCGCGGCGAGCGCCAGAAGACCGACCCGCTCGTCGTCTGCATTCCGGGCGGCACCGATTCCGAGGCGGCGTGGTTCGTCGTCGACCGCGCGACGAAGCGCCAGATCGGCGGGACGCACGCCTCGCGCCAGAGCGCGAGCGACGCGCGCAACACGCTCCACGCTGAAGCTGCAGGCGATCTTTGCGCGGATCTCGACGGCGACCTTTGCTGCGACGTCTGCGGCGTCTCGCTCGGCGCGCCGTGCGAATGCTGCGCCGGGATCGGCTACCACCGCGCGGGTTGCCCGGAGTGCGAGTCGTGAAAGCTCCCGCCTCGATCGTCGAACTCAAGGCCTCCGCCCATGCCGCCTCGGAAGGTTCGAGCGCCTGGGCCTGGACGATGTTCGAGACGTCCGTCGGCGGCGCGAGGGCGGTCCGTTCGCGTTCGCGCGCGACCTACTCCTCGGCCGAGCGCGCGCTCGACGCTGCGGACAGGGCGGCCGCGAAAGCCGGTTTCAAGCGCCGAACGGCGACCGAGACCTCGGCGCTCTACTTCCGCCCGGCATTCCGGTCGCGCCGCGCTCGGTCCGTTGCGTCGTGACCTCGCCGCCCTACTGGGGCCTGCGCGACTACAAGGTCGACGGCCTGTTCGGGCTCGAACCGACGCTCGAGGCCTACCTCGCGAACGTCGTCGAGATCTTCCGACTCGTGCACCGCGCTCTGCGCGAGGACGGGACGCTCTGGCTCAACCTCGGCGACTGTTACTCGACGCAACCTCCCGGCAATCGCGACGTCGCCGACCGGACCTCGACGTTCTACGGCCGGAAGCGCCTGATCGAGTCGACGACGGTCGCGCGCGGACACTTCGGCAAGCTGCGCCGAAAACAACTCGTCGGGCTCCCCTGGCGCGTCGCGTTCGCGCTCCAGGAAGACGCCTGGGTCCTGCGCTCGGACACCGTCTGGCACAAGAAGAACCCGATGCCGGAGAGCGTCCGCGATCGCCCGACGCGCGCGCATGAGTTTCTTTTCCTCTTCGCGAAGTCCCGGCACTATTACTACAACGGCGACGCGATCCGCGAGCCGGTCACGGGCGGCGCGCACCCGCGCGGCGGCGGCGTCAATCCCAAGGCGAAGGAAGCTCCGGTCGGCTGGGACACCGGACCCGGCTCGCATCGCGCGCGCACAGGCCGCTACGGCGCGAACAACGGCTCGGCCGCGGCGAAGCGCGTCGACGCCGACGTCTCGGCTCGGATGGGCCGCGGACCTGGCTGGCGCGGTCGCGCGGAAGAAGACATCGCCGACGAACCCTACGGCATGGCGCGCGAGCTTCAGGACAAGCGCGAAGGGCGCGATCGCCGGCGCGTCGATCTGAACTCCGCGCGCGTCCCCGGAAGGTCGAAGCAGAACGAGTCGTTCTCGTCGGCGATCTCCGGCGTCGAGCCGATCACGACTCGCAACCGGCGGAGCGTCTGGACCTTCCCGACCGAACCGTTCCGCGGCGCGCACTTCGCCACGTTCCCCAAGGCGCTCGTCCGGCCGTGCATCCTGGCCGGCTCGGAACCCGGGGACCTGGTCCTGGATCCGTTCGCGGGTTCTGGGACGACCGGCGTCGTCGCGGTCGAGCACGGCCGGAGGTTCCTCGGCCTCGAACTGTCCCCGGAATATGCCGCGATCGCGCGCGAGCGGATCGGCGGTCTCCAGCTTCGCCTCCACCTGAACGGGAAGGTCCTTCCAAAATGACGACCTCGACTCGCTATCTCGACCTGGTCCTGGGCGCTCCGCGAACCTCGGACTACGGTTCCTTCACGCTCGCTTCGAAGGAACTCGACGCGATCAAGGCTCTACTCACGAACGCTGACCGACTCGATGCGCAACGGCGCGCGATGCGGGTCGAGCTTGAGTTCTGCGCTCGGACCTTCGCCGCGATGAGCGGGAGCGGGCCGGCGCACGCGAACCGGATACGCAGCCTGTTCAATCCGGAGACGTTCGACCGCGGGATCGATCGCCTCGATCCCTGGCGCCGGCTCTTCGCTTGCGCGATCGCGTTCGCTTTCACCTACCGTTTCGCCGAAGGTTCCAAGCTCTCCGAATGGCTCGACGACGACGTCACGGCGGCCGGAATGAACCAGCTCGAGAACGCGGTCGTCGCGGTCGCGAAGGATCGCGGCGAGGTCACGTTCGAACGCTGGGCCCAGGCCGCGCTCGAGACGTTCGAGCACGAACTCGAGGACCGCGGGAAGGCGCTCTCGAAACCGGCGATCGCGCGCTACCAGGCGCACGTCGACGTACTGCGCGCGCGACTCGCTTCGAAGGTTCCAACGTGAACCAGCGCGTCCTCTTCGACGAACTCGCCGAGCGCGAGCGGGCCTGGCGCGAGTTCCATCGCGAGACCCCCCAGGTCTTCGCGATGTTCGAACGCTTCGCGCTCCAGGCGCTCGGCAACGGCTCGCGCAAGATCGGCGCGCGGATGGTCTGGGAGCGGATGCGCTGGGAGACGCGCGTCGCGACCGACCTCCCTGGCGAGCCTTGGAAGCTGAACGACCACCACGTCCCGTTCGCGGCACGCCTGTTCATGGAACGACACCCCGCCTTCGCCGGCTGCTTCGAAACGCGCGATCGCGCGCAAAAGGAACCAACGTGAAACCCCACGTCCCGCCTCCCGCTCTGGTCTCCGATCTTCTCGAGGCCGCGCGCCTCGCGGAAAACTACGCGATCCAGGGCGCCGCCGAACTTGACGAACTCCGCCGCTTCCGCGCGCTGTTCCTGCGCAAGCTCGCCGCGCTCCTCGAGCCGTACATCGACCTCCTCGCGAACCGTGGCGAGCCTGGGTTCGAACTCGAAAGGATCGGCCTCTACCTCATGCGAGGCCGCACCTGGCACGCCGTCAAGACCCCGCCGGCGAATAGGAGCTCGCGTTCGGAGCGCGAAATCTGGCCTTCGCCGCTCTCGGATGCCGAACTCGGCGAGCGTCCGATCCATCCGGCCGCGATCCTGACGAACCTGGTCGACGTCTTCTCAGCGCACGCCGACGGCCGCGAGGGCGCCTGCGCAGAGATCACACGCGACCGCCGGCGCTTCCAGGCGATGCAAGTCCTCCTCGAGGGCTAGGACAAGGTCGCGAGCGCCGCTACGCTCTCGGCGTGCCGTTCAACCGTCCGACGCTCTCCGAGCTCCAGACCCAGGCCGAGGCCGATCTCGCCGGCCGGCTCGGCCTCGGCGCGCTACTCCGGCGCGGAATCTTGCGCGCGCTGGCGCGCATGGTCGCCGGCCTGGTTCACTTGCTACACGGTCACTTGGCCTGGCTCGCGCGCCAGATCTTCCCCGACACCGCCGACGACGTCGAGCTCGAACGCTGGGCCGGCCTCTACGGCCTGGTTCGCAAGATCGCCGAGAAGGCCGAGGGCCAGGTCCAGTTCACCGGCACGAACGGCGCGCTCGTTCCGAGCGGAACGCGCATGCGCCGCGCGGACGCGGCGGAGTTCGAGACGCTCGCCGATGCGACGATCGGCTCCGGCGTCGCGACGGCTGACGTCGCCGCGGTCGTCGCTGGCGCCGCCGGCGACACGTCGGCCGGCCTCGCCGTGCTCCAGCTCTCGCCGGCCTTGGCCGGAATCTCGCTCGAGGTCGAGGTTCTCGCGCCCGGGATACTCGCCGGGAGCGACGCCGAGACCGACGAAGAGCTGCGCGATCGCTTGGTCGCGCGCCTGCGCGCTGGCTCGCGCGGCGGCTCGGCCGCGGACTACGAAGCCTGGGCGCTCGAGGTCGGCGGCGTCTCTCGCGCCTGGGCGCTCCCCTTGCTCTATGGTCCCGGGACGGTCGGCGTCACATTCTTCGTCTCGAGCGGCGTCGGCGCACCGATTCCCGACGCCGGGAAGATCACCGAGGTTCAAGATTACATCGACGCGCGCCGGCCCGTGACCGCCGCGGCGACGGTCTTCGCTCCCGGCCTCGCGACGGTCGATGTTACGGTCGCGATCACGCCGGACACCGCTGCAGTCCGGGCCGCGGTCACGGTCGCGTTGACCGAACTCTTCGATCGCGAGGCCGCGCCTGGCGCGACGATCTTCCTCTCGCACATCCGCGAGGCCGTCTCGACCGCCGCCGGCGAGACCGATAACGTCGTCTCGCTTCCTGCAGCGGACGTCACGGTCGGCGCCGGGAGCATCGCCGTCCTCGGGACTCTGCTCTTCGTATGACCTCCGCGGCCGAACTGGGTTCGGTGCTCGCCAAGGTCGCGCCGTCCGGCCAGGCCTGGCCGCGACCGACGACCTCGGTCTTCCGCGCCGTGCTCGAGGGCCTCGCCGCCGGACCGAGCGAGGTCGAGCGCCGCGCCGACCAGCTCCAGGTCGAGATCGATCCGCGCTCGGCGCTCGAACTGCTCCCCGACTTCGAACGTCTGCTCGGCCTTCCCTCGGCGTGCACCGCCGGCGAACCCCAGACGGTCGTCGAACGCCGCGCGGCCGTCGTCCAAAAACTCACGGCCGTGCGCGGCGCAACCGTGGACGAGCTCGAACTCCTCGCCGCGTCGCTCGGGATCGTCTCCGAGGTCGTCGAGTATCGGGCCTTCGTCGCTGGTTCGCACGCCGGCGACTTGCTCTCGAACGGCGGCTGGCTCTACACGGTCACGCTGCGCGCGCCGGTCGCGACGGGAGCGTTCTTCCGGGCCGGGACCTCGGGCGCCGGCGACTCGCTCTTCTCGCTCTCCGGTCCCTCGCTCGAGTGCCTCGTCGCGGACTGGGTTCCCGCGCACGTCGTCGGCCTGGTCGAATACACGCTCGAGGCCGACCCCTCCTGGCAACCCTGGCAGCCTGCTACGCTCCGCCCGGCCGCGTTCTCGGCCGCCCCGACCGTCGTCTCTCCCAATCTCCAGGGCTAGCCATGCATCGTATCGACGCGCCCGGATTTGCTCCCGGCAACCTCTTCACCGAAGGCGACCCGCTGCTCGGGATCCCGCCGACCCAGGTCTCCGATGACTGGCTAAACGACGTCCAGGAGAACCTCGCCGTCGCGATCGAGGGCTCCGGCCTCACACTTTCGAAGGGCAACGGCGGCCAACTCCTCGAGGCGATCCGTTCGCTCTACGGCTCGGGCGGCCGGCGCAACAAGGTCATAAACGGATCGATGGCGCTGAACCAGCGCGGGGGCTCGCACGTCTTCACGAACGGGACGGCGCGCTACACGCTCGACCGTTGGCGGTTCGATCCCACTTCTGGCAACACGACGAGCGTGACGATTTCCCAGGGCGGAGGCGGGACGCCGTCGTTCGAGAGCGGGCTCCGGACCTCGTGGAACCTGACCTGGAACCAGTCCGCCGCGCTCAACGGATCCGGCCATCCGGTTCTCTCGCAACGGATCGAGAACTGCCTCCTCTTCGCCGGCAAGACCGTGACGCTCACGATCTGGGCCGCCAAGCAAGGCGCCGCCGGCGGCGTCGAGACGACGCTGACTCCGAGCCTGGTCCAGTTCAAGGGAACCGGCCCGGGAACCGCCGGCACCGTGACCGGCGCGCCGTTCACGATGTCCGCCGGAGTCGTGACGCGCTACTCCTGGACGCTCGCCGTTCCTGCGCTCGCCTCGACCGCGCTCGCGGCCGACAACTACCTCGAGCTAAAGTTCACCGGTCTCAAGACCGCGACGCGCGGCGTCGTGATCTACGCCGTCCAGCTCGAGGCCGGCAACGCGGCGACGGACTTCGAAGACCTCCCGCTTCAGGACATCGAACTTCTCGCGCTGCGGTTCTACGAAAAGAGCTATCCGACAACCGTCGCGCCCGGAACTCCCGGACTCTCTGGGATGTCGGCGGACCGCGCCTCGGGGACCGCGAGCTACGGTCTCTCGACGCGCTTCCGCGTCGAGAAGCGCGCGACGCCGACCGTCACCTGGTATGCGCCGAACACCGGAACGAGCGGAAACATCACCTACGGCGGCGCCGGCGGAGTCGATCTCAGCGCGACCCCCCAGGACGCCGGACCGTCCGGCACCGGTTACCCCTCCCACTCAAGCCAATCCGCCGACGAATCTTGGGGCCACTGGACCGCCGACGCCGAGCTGTAGCGGAATGGAACCGAACGTCTCGAGCTGGGGTTCGATCCTGCGCGACTTCGGCTATCCGGCCGTGGTTTTCTTCGGGACGATCTACGCGCTCTCGCGCCTCGCGAAATGGGCCAAGCCGCACGCCGAGGGCGTCGTCGCTGATCACCGCGCTCTGGTTCAACAAACCACCGAGAGCGTCAAGGCGATGGAACTCGCGACCGTCAAGACCCAGGGCGAGCTCCAGGTCCTCACGAACCTGATCCGCGAACTCGCGAGCTCGACCGGCGCGACCGAGCGGCTCCTGATCGCTCACGACGGCCGCGCCTCGGCGTTTATCGACAACTTCGCCGAGCGGCTCGCGGCGCTCGAAAACTGCGGCGCTCCCGCCCCCGACCAGCACTAGAGGAACCCGCCATGTCCTTCGTCTATCCGAACGCGCGCAAGCTCGCCTGGGGCGGCTCGATCGACCTCGTCGCCAATACCGTGAAGGTTCTCCTCTTCCGGCCGGCATCGACCTGCGCGGCCGACGTCTCGGCGAAATTCCTCGCGGACTTCGTCGACCTCCAAGAAACGGCCGTGACCGGCTACTCGAGGAAGACGCTCGCCGGCAAGGCCCTGAACGACCCCGGGACCGGCCCGGTCACGTTCACCGCGACCGACGTCGACTTCGGCCTCCTCTCCCAGGGCGCCGGCGAGTCGATCGGCGGCGCGCTGGTCTTCATCGACAACGGCGGCGCGGGTTCGGACGTCCCCCTCGCGTGCATCGATTCTGTCGCCGCCTCGTCGATCTCGTTCCCCTACAACCCCAACGGGAACCAGTTCGTCCTCGACTTCGTCGCCGGCGTCGTGCTCCAGCTCTAGGCCTTCGCGCGCGCGCCGCGCGACGCTACGCTCGCCGCCAGAGGTCCCGAGCTTGTCGTTCAATCACGTCCCGCTGATCGTCGACCAGACCCTTTCCCCGGTCCGGGTTCGAGAGGTCGCGAACACCCCCGGCGAGGGCGTCCCGCCGCGCGTCCTCCCGCTCGCGACAACCTCGACGGACGGCGCAATGTCGGCCGCCGACAAGACCGCGCTGAACGGGACGCCGGCCGCGATCGCGTCGGCCGTCGCCACCGAGGCCGCCACGCGCGCGGCCGCGGATGGATCGGAGGCCTCGACGCGCGCGGCGGCCGACTCGTCTCTCGATTCGCGAGTCTCGTCTCTAGAAACCGGGACTCCGACTCAGATCGCCGCGGCGGTCGCGTCGGAGGCGGCCGCGCGCTCGGGCGCAGACTCCGCCGAGGCCTCGACACGCGCCGCGGCCGACACGTCGCTCGACGCGCGCCTGGACGCGATCGAGTCGGCCTTCGACCCGCTGGCCGAAGAAAACGCCGGCCTCAATCTCCTGACCGCGTCGCCCTTGACGCCGGCCGAAGAGCGCGGGCTCTTCAAGCAACGCAACGCCTCGACCGGCGAGCTCGAGTTCCGCCCGATACATCCGGGCGCGGACCTCGAGACCCATCTCGTCGGCGATTCGATCGAGGTCGCGCGCCGGCCGAAGATCTGGGTCCCCGCGATCATCGGCCTCTCCCGGGCGATCGGCTACCGGCCCGTTCGGCGCCAAGGGATCCGAACCGCCGGCGCCCAGGGCGACACGACCAAGCTCGCCGACAACCACGGTTCCGCGCACCGTTACCCCCTCATGCTCTGGGCCGCGCTCGACGTCAACGGGTTCCCGCACAACCGCCACAAGCGACTCGAGAGCGACAACGCCGGGAACGACTCGGGCGAGCTGGGCTACGAATTCGGACACGACATCCGCGCCGGCGACTTCCGCGACGGTCGCGCGCTGAAATGGTTCGGCCGCGGGCGATGCGAGAACGTGACCTGGACCGATGCTTTTTGGGACTGGGCGGTCGAGATCAACCCGACTGTGGGCGTCTACGCCGGGCCCTACCGTCTGCGGATGCCGTCGCCGCCCTTGCTCCGCACCTGGGCCGGCGAGAACCGGTTCGACTGGTCGGTCGAACTGCGCTCCGAAGGCTGGAAGGCCTACTCGGTCGTCGGGAAATGGACCATCTTCGACGCCGGCGGCGACGAGCTGCTCTCGTGGAAGAAAGAGGCGCACGCCGACGCGGGCTTCGACTTCCTCGCCGCCGCCTCGCGCGTCCAGCTTTCTTGGCGCGTCGAGCGCGACAAGGCGACCCGGCTCGACACGTTCGACAATACGAACCAGGGCGCGAATCAGGGCGCGAACCGCCTGCGCTGCTCGGTCCGGACCTACGGCCTCGACTGGGACGGGTTCCCGCAAGGTTGACCGATGGCGCCCTTCTACGCGACCTACGACCTCACGACCGCCTCGCGCGTCGTCCGTTTCCGCGGGCGCGGGCGCTACTCGCTCGCCGCGGTCTGGGATCCGCCGCCGGGCTTCACCGGCGCGCGCGGCGTCGGGATCCGCAAGCATGGCGGGAAACGTCACAACCCGCGCGATTTTTCGCTCGGCGCCAACACAACGGCCCAGATGTTCACCGACGTCTTCGGCGCCTACGTCATGGCCTACGATTGCGACCCGGGCGGTCTGTGGCGCGGCGACGCCGAAGAGGTCGACTGCGAGTTCATGGACGAGAGCGCCGCCTCCGACGCGCTCTTCCCGATGTTCCTCGGCGCGCACTACGCCGACCCTTACCTGGTCGGATCGACGCGCACGGTCGACCCGGCCCGCAACCGCTGGTGCGCGTTCGGCGAAAGCTCGGGCGCGCATGACGTCGCGCGTTCCCAGTTCGTCCCGCTGGGCGGTTTCGGCGATCTGGCCGCGGCCGAGAGCGTTCGCGGCGGCCGCCAGTTCCGCTACCACCCCGACCACCGCTGCGGCCACGCCTACCTCTTCATTCCCCAGAACCGGATCTCGAGCTTCAACGCCTACACGACCGACCCGGCTCTGGGAGCGGTCGGATCGATGCGCGCGACGACCTGGGTCGCGAAGACGACCGGCGGCTCGAACGCGGCGGGCGCGAACGTGCTCCGCCTGGTCGGCGACACCGTCCAGAACTTGCGCTGCAACCGGCTCCGGATCGTCGCGTCCGCGGGCGCAACGTCGACGGGCTCGAACTTGGCCGGCGCGAACGTGCTCCAGGTCACCGGCGGTTTCCCCGCGCTGCGCGTTGGAACCTTCCTCCGCTACAACCTGGGCGCGGGCGATGTCGAGCACAACGTCACCGCCGCTTACGCCGGGGGCGCCGGCTCGCTCTCGATCTTCCCGGTCCTCGCCGCCGACGTCCCGCCCGGGACCGCGCTCCAGATCCGGTTCGACGAGGCGGTCACCGCGAGCGCCGCCGCGCCGGGCTCGAGCGTCACGCCGGTCGACGTCTCGGTCTGGCCGCCGCTCGCGATCACCGTCCCCGACGGCTCGCCGGTCGAACTGCTCCACTACTTCCTCGAGGACTACGGACAAAACGGCTGGGATTCGGGCTATCGCTGCTCGGGCAACACCGGCTGGACCTGCGCGACCTATCCTTTCGAGGACAAGCGCGAGGCCGACGTCGACTTCCTGATCGACTCGGGCCCGAACCCGCGCGTCGCCGAACTGAACGTCATGATCGGCGGCTCGGGCGGAATCACGCTGCAGCGCGTCGACTCGCTCACCGATCCGCGCTCCTGGGCCGTGCGTCACGCGGGCGCGCCGGCCAACCTTCCCGAGCGGATCGACCTCCACGACGAGTGCGACGCGGCGCTCCTCGCCCATCGGCTCTACCTTTCCGGCGCGCGCGTCGCGGCCTACCTGGGGACGCGCGAGACCAACCCCCAAGGGACCGACGGCTCGATCCCCTGGCTCGCCGGCCGGAACGCGCAGTTCTCGAGCTCGATCCTCGCCGCCTTTCTTTCCGATCCCGCCGCGCGCGGAGGAGCTTTTTCGTAATGGCCGACGCTCCGATCCAGCTCGACCTATTCGAGGCGGCGATCGTCGCCTCGCTTTCGGCCGACATCCCGGCCGGTTCCGCGCTGCGCCGGCGACGCGGCGGGACTGGTTTCTCGGTCGAGACGCTGGCCGAACTCCAGGCCGAGCTCGGGATCGTCGCGGCTCCGAGCACGATGGGCGCGGCGACCTCGATCGCCGGCGCGTCGGGCGGGATCACCCCGAACTCGGCTGCAGGAGACCAGGCGCGCGCGCTGGTCGGCGCCGCGGTCTTCTCGGTCCTGCTCGAGATCCAGAAGATCCTCGACGCGAGCGGGACGCCGCTCGTCGACTTCGAAGGCCTGGGCGACATGCTCAACCGGCTCTATCTCGCGGCGGCCGCGTCGGGCGGCCAGAAGGCGCGGATCGGAGCGCGCGGCGCCGACGAGAACATCGACCTCCAAACCGAGCCGAAGAACGGCGGCGACCTCACCGTCTGGGCCTCGCCGATCGAGGACCTGATCCGCCCGACTTGCGGGATCTTCGCCCAGTCCGACGCGGCCGGGTTCCAAGCGCGGAGCCTCGCGGCGCCGATCGTCGAGAGCTTCGACACCGCCGGCGCGCCGAACTCGCCGGTCCTCCTGCGCGACGCCGACGGGTTCTACGTCCAGGTCTCGACCGACGACGTCACCGGCTCGACTTGCGGTTTCTCGTTCTCGGCGGCGTGCACTCAGCGCCAGGCCGTGCCGACGTTCTACTGGTTCGGGAACGCGCAGTTCATCGACACTCGGGCTTGGTTCGCGGCCTGCCTCTCCGACCCGGTCAACGCGACCGATCTAGTCTCGCTTCCCAATCCCGGCGTCGCGCTCTGGATCGACCAGGTCATTCACTCCGCGCCGAAATCGCTCCGGCTGATTACCTGCTCTGGCCCGGCTATCAACATCTCCCAGACCGGGAAGTTCTCGGTCGACTCGAGCGGACGACTGGATCGAAACGACGGCGGCGACTGGATCGCGGACGGCATTCGACTCGACGACGTCGTCACGGTCGGCGGGTTCACGATCAACCCCTCGAACAACGGCGCGCGGCGCGTCGTCTCGTTCGTTCCCGCCGGCACACCCAAGCGCCGGATTGTGTTCGACACGCCGATGATCCCCGAGGTCACACCGGCCGGCGCGGTCACCGTGACGCACCCCGGCCAGGTCCAGAGCGACACGGGCTACGTCGTCGGCGCGAACGCTCGGTTTGGGTTCCGACTGCGCTACCTTCCGACCTCGTTCCAATGGGAGTTCATGGCCTACAACTTCGCGACCAAGGCCTGGGAGTCGCGCTCGGTCTCCGACGGCGTCGCGCCCGTCCCGGCCGACGCGCTGCTGAGCATGTTCTGGCGCCAACGGGTCCTGACCAACGCGCAGCACAAGACCGCCTGCGCGTCGATGTTCTACCGCCGGCGGACTTGAGAACGTGCCGACCTACGTCCTCGCGGTCCGCGACGAGAACGGCCTCCGCGTCGAGATCCCGCTCGAGGACGGAACGCTCGGCTATCCGCACGTCGTTCTCTTCGACGAGAACGGCGCGTCGGTCGAGATCGAGAACGACCCGCCGGAAGCTCCGCCGGTCGGGCGCTTCCCCTACCTCGACGAGTTCGACGTCCTGCGCTTCATCGACTTCGAACCCGCCGGCGGGAGCGTCGTCGACGGGCCGCTGGTCCTGCTCCTGGCGCCGATCACCCGGACGCTAGACTTCTCGAGGCGAACGAACATGGCACAACTCGGCGACACGCTGCTCGTCGCGCTCGATCTGCGCGACGACTTGACCGTCCCCAACCTCACCGGGACGACGCTCGAGCTTGTCTTCCGCCGCGGCGACGGCTCGGCCCTAGTCCGGAGCGCGTCCGAGTCGCTCACGGTTCCAGGTCGCGTCCAGGCGCAGCTCCAGGCGGGCGACGTCCAGAGCGCCGGCGACTGGGCGGTCCAGGCGCGCGTCGTCTTCCCCAACGCGACCGAGTTCCGTTCTCGGCCGCGCTCGTTCCAAGTTCTCCACAACCTCCCGACCTCCTGAACCTGGACGGCGGCCGTCGCGCGCGGCATCCTCGGCGCACCCGAAAGGACTCTTCACAATGGCGAACGGGATCTCTAGCTACGCCGCGAACAAGTGCCTCGAGGCGATCTGTAAGAACACCTCGTTCGTCGTCACCGCGGTCTACGTCAAGCTCCACACCGGAGCACCGGGCGCGGCCGGAACCTCGAACGCGGCGACCGAGACGACGCGCAAGGCGGCGACCTTCGCCGCGGCGTCAGGCGGCGTGATCGCGTCGAACGCGCAGGTCCAATGGACCAACATCGCGGGATCTCAGGACGCGACCGACTTCTCGGTCTGGGACGATCCGACGGCCGGGAACTTCCTCTTCTCGGGTTCGATCACCGCCAACGCCTACACCGCCGGCGACACGTACACTTGCCCGAGCGGGTCGCTCACCGCGACTCTCACGGTCGCGAGCTGATCGCCGCCCACTGTGGCGACTCAAACCCGCGCACCGACGAGCGACATCGCCGAGAACGGGACCTGGTCGGGGGCCTCGGCGGGAACCCGCTACACGGCGGTCGATGATCACCCCGACTCCGGCGGCGCCGACGCGCTCGTCCACGGGACGACGGTCGGAAATATCACCTTCGGGATGGCCGCCTTCTCGATCCCGGCGGGCTCGACGATCACAAAGGTCGACGTCAACTACTACGACTCGAAGAACGGCGCGGGCGGAGTTCTTCTTTCGAGTCGCGTCCGCGTCAACGGGACGGCCTACAACGCTTCGACGCACGATGCCGTGAACGGCGGGATCACGCTGCGGACCGACACCTGGACGACGAACCCCGAGACGTCGGTCGCCTGGACGGATACCGACATCAACGGGACCAGCGCTCACCCGCTTCAGGGATTCGGGTTCCGCGCGACCGACGCGACGCCGACGATCAACTTCTGGTCGGTCGAGATCGTCGTGACCTACACGCCGAACGTCGACGCGACGCTGGACGCGCAGCTCGGCGGACTCTCCTCGAGCGCGACGTCGACGGTCGAGCACTCCGCAACCCTCGACGGCGCGCTCGGATCCCTGTCTGGTAGTTCGAGCGCAACCGTCGAGCACTCCGCGACGCTCGCCGCCGCGCTTGGCGCGCTCGCCGGCGCCGCGACAATGACGCCGGAGGTTTTGGCCGCGCTGGCCGCGGCACTCGGTTCGGAGTCGAACGCGGCCGTCTTCACCGTCGAGCACCCGGCCACGCTCGCCGCTCCTGCAGGCGGACTCGCCGGCGCCGCGACATTCTCGGTCGAGCACGTCGCGACGCTCGCCGCGCCGTTCGGCGGGCTCGTCGGTCTCGCGGCCGCACTGGTCGAGCACCTGGCGACGATGGCTTCTCAGTTCGGCGCCAAGTTCGACGGCCAACTCGCGGCGACGACCGACAAGACGGGCGTCGTCCTCGCGGCCGTGCTCGACGCGCTCTCCGCCGGCGCTACCTTCGACGTCGAGCACCTGGCCGCGCTCGACGCCGCGCTGGGCGCGCTCGACGCGACCGGAACGTTCGTGATTCCCGGGACCGCGATCCTCGACGCGCCTCTCGGCGGCCTCGTCGCCGCGATGTCGGCCTACTCGAGCGCGAGCACGGCGAAGATCGAGCGCGTCCCGGGACCGTTGAACACGCTGCTCGACTTCAACCCGCGGCGCCGGCGCGCGCAGCTCTTCGACCAGGTCACGGTCGCGTTGACGATCACCGACTCGGCGGGCGCGATCGATCTCTCGGCCGCGCTGCTCCTCGAGTTCGCGTTCGAAAAACCGAGCGGCGCGCAGCTCGTCCGCCGCGCGACCGCCGGGCTCGCGCTAGGCCGCGTCGAATACCGGTTTGCTCCGAACGAGCTCGACGAGGCGGGCGACTGGGCCTGCCAAGCTCGCGCGGTCCTCGCCGGCGGCGGCGATGTCCGCACGCCGGAGCGTCCGTTCTTCGTCGGCTGGAATCTGCCGACCGTCTGAGATCGGTTTCGCCGGCTCGGCCTCCAGCTCGCGGAGTTCGGTCTTCTCCGCCTCCGGGATGCCCGTCGCCCCTTCGCGCACGCCGCGCGCCGCGGCACTGACGAACTGGCCGACGAAGGGCTTGAGACGGTAGGGTTCGAGCTGATCCTGGACGAGGAGCGCGAAGAGTTCCCACTGGGCCTCGACATAGCCGGCCGCCTTCAACGCGGCCGGCAGATCGAGCAAGGCCGCGGCCTCGACGATGTCGGCCGCCTTGACGAGATCGGCGGGCTTGGCGACGTCCTTCTCGACCAGGATCGCGGCGGCCGCCTTGCTCGAGAGATAGATCAACCGCTCGCGGCGCGCGATCTCCTCGGGCGAACTGTCGTCGAACGAGGTCGAGCGGCAGGACGAGGCGACGAAGAGAAGGAAGAGCGCGGCGAGAATCGGGGCGAATCGGTTCGGGTTCATTGGTTTTCCTCCGCGCCGACTGTAGCGCCGCTCTCTGGGCTTTGCTTGCGCCGACCCCGCCCGGAGTTCTACTCTCGGGCCATGCACCGAACCGACGCGCCCGGGAACCTGGCCGGCCTGTTCACCGAGGGCGACCCGTACGGATCGCCGGCAACCGGCGGGACGGTCGTCGACTCGGCCTGGCTCAACGACGTCCAGGAGAACCTCGCGAAGGCGATCGAGGGCTCGGGCCTCGTCCTCGAGAAAGGAAATTTCGGCCAGCTCTTCGATGCGATCCAACGGATCGCGCTCGACTCGTCCTTCTCGGGCCGCACGATGCGCGCGCAAGCGCGCGTCGCCCAGACGACCTTCGACCTCACCGGCCTCCCGTCCCCGACCGCGCTCGGAACCCAGAGCAACGGCTCGAACTCAGAAGGCCCCTACGTCCAGGCCGACACCGCGACGCCGTCCTCGACGCCGGAGGACATCGGCTGGAAATGGACCTTCGCCGAGGTCCAGCGCTCCTGGGTCCCCGACCTGCAGTTCTCGTTCTCGACCGTCAACTCGACGCACTCCCGAATCTGGGCCGGGCTATTCTCGGCCGATCCGTCCGCGCTCCAGGACCCGGCCTCGATCACGTCGGCGGCGTTCCGCTTCGACGGCTCGCTCGACGACACGGGCTCCGGCGGAGACGGAACGATCAAGAGTATCTGCTCGAGCGCGACCGGCTCTTCGATCAAATCGACCGGCATCGTCTACGTCCCCGGGACGCGCTACATCGGCCGCATTCGCCGCTCGATCGATCTCGGAACGCGGTTCGAGTTCTACATCAACGGCGTCCAGGTCTCGAGCCACCAAGGCGCGCTGGAGTTCGTCCCTGGAACCTCGACCCCGATCGGACCGGCCGTTCTCATGCGGCACTTGTCCGACACCAACGCGAAGCAACTGCGCCTGGGCTGGCTCGTTCTCCGGTCGAAATGACCGGCGGGCCGGGCCGGGCTTCGTCCCCGTCCTGGAGTTCTTTCTATGCCTCCCGTCGCTCGTCTTCGTTCGATCGCTCCGTTCGCCTCCGGTCCGTTCGTCGTCCGCGGCCTGGTCCCGTGTCCCTACACCTGGAGCGAGGTTCCCAACGCGCTTGACCATCTCTTCGCGCGCCTCCCGGGCGGAACCCAGTTCCCGACCCAGGTAGAAGGCGCGCGCTACGACGAGCGCGGGCGGATCGAGGCGATCGAGGTCTCGGCCTTCGTTCCGCCCGAGGCCTCGTTCACGGCCGGCGCACCGATTGCGTTCGACCTCGAGGTCGGTCCGAAGACCGCGCCGGCCGCGCCGCCGCCCGGCCAGCTCGCCGAATACCTGCGCGAGCGCGGGCTCTCGATCCATGCCGCGATTCTCGACTCGGCCGGGACGCACTGGAGCTACTCGGCCCAGATCCTCCCGAACTCGACCGCGCACCGAATCTTCCGCCACGGTCCCTTGGTCCAGACGCTCGAGTTCTACGGCCGGCTCCGCCCGAGCAACCCCGGCGCGCCGTTCTCCGAGCTGCTCGGGTTCTCGCTCTGGCTCACCTGGACCGCCGGCGAGGACATCGTCGAGGCGCGGCTCGTTCTCGACTCCGGCCGGATTCGGCCGGCACTTCCCGACCTCGACCTCGTCGCGCTCGAGGTCCAGGTTCCGAGCGGGTTCGAGATCGAACACAAGGGACCCGAGCTCGAATCGCGTCCGGCGGTCGACCTGGGGACGACCTGGGCGCACCCCTTGAACGCGCTCAGCCGGCGCGAGGTCTGGATCCAGCGCCAGGAACGCGGCTGGAGCTTCGCGCTCTTCGGCACCGGCAACCGCACGCGCGCACGTGCACTCCTCGATAACGCCGGATTCGCGGTTCCCGAGCCGGGCGTCGGCTGGAGCTGGGGCGATCGCGCGCTCTGCGGGTTCCTCGCCCAAGGCCTCCCGGTTCCCGATCTTCGACACCTGGGCGTCGACACGTCCGTCCCGGGCTCGGCGGCCTCGCTCGGCACCCTGCTCGCGAAGCTCCAGAGCGGGGCGCCGATCGGCTCGTCGAACAACTCGTTCCCGCGCATGGGCCTCTTCCATCCCTGGGGCCCCGAATACGGCGGCGTCACCGGCGGGAGCGAGATCGACCAGTTCGAGGGCGTCGAATGCGCGATCGCGCCGGACCCGCGACGCCTGCTCGAGTATCAACTCCGCGCGCTCCGATGCCTCGATCGCCAACGGATCGCGCTCTACGACGACTCGAGTCGACCGCTCCCGATGGACTCGGTCGAAATGCCGAACGGCTCGCTCCCGTTCTCGATCTTCAACGGCCTCGTGAACTCGAACACCGACGCGCCGCTCGGGTTCAAGCAGGCGGCCTCGAGCTGGACGCGCCCGACCGGCGGGCCGGCCTACGAAGCAACGCTCCGAAGTTTCCAGCCGGTCGACTTCCAACACCTGGTGCGGTTCACCGGCCCTTGGAAAGTTCTCGCCGCGCTCGATCGAGACCCGCATGCGATCCGCGTCCTCTCGCTCGAGGCCGAACTGGTCCGAGCGCAAATGTGGGAAAAGACCGGCGGCGCGTTGCACGGCTGGGTAGCGCAATGCACGGCCCGGCCGCGACAAGGCGGGCCGCTCGGCCGCGGGCAAGGTTGGAGCGCCGATGTCGTCTCCCAGGCCTGGATCTATCGCTTCAACGCTTGGCGGAAACGGTTCCGCGGCTGGGCCGCGTCGTTCCTCGAGGTCGTCGCGAACTCGCCGACGCCGGCCGGAGTCTGGCAACGCGAGGAGAGCGGGAAGGCGATCCAGAAAGCGCCCTTCAACTCGCAACACTCGACCGCGCAGACGATCGAACTCGGGATCCTCGCGAACGGCGCGCTCGGGTTGTGGCGCGCGAGCAAGGCCGCGCACCCGACCGCCAACGTCGAGCGCGCGCTGGTCGAGGCCGGCTCGACCGGCCTGCGCTATCTGTGGCGCGTCGGCTCGCCGTCCTCCTACCAGTTCGTCGCGATCTCCCCGATCGCCGCCGGGAGTCCGCCCTACGCGACGCTCCCGACCGGGCTCTGGTCGGGCTACGATTCGACCCAGGTCGAGAACTTGCTCGGCCACGTTCTGGAACTCGCGACCTTGTCGGGCGACCAGGCGACGCTCGGAATCGTCCACGGGATTGTCGCCGACTGGACGAGCCAGGCCGCCTCGCCGCTCACTTGGCTCAAGGGCCGCGGCTGGGCGAACTACTACAACCGGGTCGCGATTCTCTCGGCGCTCGAGGCCGGGTTCTAGGCCCGCGGTCCTCTCACCGGTTTCACGTCAACGGCGCCGATCACCGGCGCCAGAAAGTCCTCGAATGAACCTCGGACTCTGCTTTTGGATCGTCATGCTCGTCGCGCTGATCTTGGGAGTTCTCCCGCTCTTCGGAGAGGGTCCGAAGAACTGGCGCGGCGCGGCCCCCTCGTTCCTCGTCTGGTTCCTGCTCCTCCTCCTGGGCTGGAGCGTCTTCGGCGCACCGCTCCACGGCTGACCGATGGAACGCCGAACGCACCAGATACCCTCGGTCGCGCTCGCGCTCGCGGCGGCCGGCCGACTCCCGCCGGACGGGATGCCGCTCCGGTTCAAGGCGCCCCGCTCGCCCGTGCGCGGCGACGGGTTCGACCAGACCCGGCTCGAGCGAGCGAAGCTCCGGCGCGAGGCGAAGGTCGCACGGCGCGAGCGCAACGGTCACCGGGCCTGGGCGCGCTCGGGCGCGTTCTAGCTCTCCGCGACTACCTGGTCGAGGCGCACTGCCTCCCGTGGAAGAGATCCGGGCCGCTGGCCTTGGTCTCTTCCACGGCCTTCTAGAACGCGCCAGGATCGCGCCGGAGGCCCGGACGACTTCCGCGTCGCGCGCGCGGAGATCGTCCAGCGCGCGCTAGAGGGCTCGGCCGGCTGACCTCGCAACCTCGACGCCGCGCCGCAACCCTCCCGGCTCGGGTCGTCATTCCGTATTGCGAAACGGCCTCCGGTTTCGTAGGGTCGTCCGCATGGCACGTCCCCGCACCGTCTCCCAGTCCGAGGCCTCGCTCCCGTTCGGTCCCGTCCGGATCTCCGTCGCGCAGCGCGCGGCGCTCGAGAGCTGGGCGCAACGTCGAGGCCTTCGCAACGTCTCCGAGGCCGCGCGCGAACTCTTCGACCTGGCGCACACGATCCTCGCGCTCAATCGCGAACTCGAATCGAATGGCGAGTCGCCGCTCGGGACGATCCTCGCCGACGCGATGGGCGAGATCTCGTCTCCGGACTCGCAGGCGCTCTTCGCCGCGCTGGTCGAACGCCTCGACTCCCGCACTCCGACCGGCACTCCGCCGGCCGGTTCGTCCCCGAACCCGAACGACTCCAACGTCCATGAAACCCAAGCCGAAAAAGCAACGGGCAAAGGCCCAGTCCGCCCAGGCCGCCGAAAAGGTCGCGGCCGCTAAGAACCCGCCGAAGAACCGCTCCGGAATCGCGCCGGAGGAATGGACTAAGCAAGAGAACGCGCCCAAGGCGGCCGCCGCCCTGAAGGCGCCGAAGACCGACCACGACCGCCTCGCCGAGATGGAAGACACTTACGCGAAGATCGCCAAGGCCGAGAAAGAGATCGAGGACCTCCGCTGGACGGTCAAGGCGCGCCGCGAGCGCCTCTCGACCTTGAATCGCGAGCTTCGTTCGCTGCTCGCCGGCCAGCTCGCGCTCGCCTTCGGCCAACCCGCGAACAAGGTCGGCAAGCCGGAAAAACTCGACACGACGAGCGACTGGTTCGAGGTCCGCGATGTCGGCTCGAACCGCTACGTCACGACGCTCAAGATCGGCGACCCGCACCTGGGCGACTACAAGAAGCAACCGCGCGACTACGTCGTCCGGCCGCTCCCGGCCGATGCCGCCAAGGTCCATGAGGCGAATGCGGCGGCCTCCGGGCTCGCCCGCAAGCTCGGCTCGGTCCCGGTCAACGGCGCCGGCGGGCGGACGGTCTCGACCGTGCTCGCCGAGGCGGCCGACGCTTCCAAAACGCCGGCGATCGACCAGAAGACCGCGAGCGCCGGAGGCTAGGACGCGCGTCCTCTAGCTTTCTTCACGCGCGCCCGGGCCGGACGTCTGCTGAACGTCCGGCCTTTTTCGTAGGCTCTCCTCGGAGTCGGCGCTCGCCGCAAGGCGGACGCGCGGCGCCGGCGGCGTCGGGGGACGAGCGCCGGCACTTCTGCTCGCGGCCTCCCGGCCTCTACCTGGGGGGTCGCGAGCTTTTTCGTCGGTCGCGCGCCGCCCCCCCCCTCGCACGGCTCGGAGGATTTTTTTCGGGTTTCGCCGGCTCGCTCCCGCGACGTTCGGGAGTCGGGGATAGATCCGAGTTCTGGTCCTGAACTTTCCCCCCCTACAGAAGAAGAGGAAACGAGAACTAGAGACAATGGGCGAACGGTCTCGCGAGGAGGCTCTCGCTCGCATCGCATACGAAACGGCGGCGAGGCCTTGACTCGCGCCTCGGCCGGGAGCACGTTGTCTCGCACCTGGCAACGCCGACGCCTTCGCCGCGCACTTCGCGCAGCTCGTCGCGTCCTCGCCAGGGCGGAGAGTAGAGGCTCCGGCCTATGTCCGTCGTCCCGCTGATCCAGAGCTTTCAACGCGGAAACGCGCTCGAGGATCTCTTCGGTCGCTCCGTTCGCTTGGCTACGGTCGTCCAGGCCGCGAGCCGGCGGCGCGACGTCCGCGAACTCCGCGCTCGGCTCTGCCTCTTGCTCCTCAAGCTGCGCTGTCCCCTGCGCGGGATCCCCGGCCGGAGTTGGTACATCCCCGGCGCGGTCGTTCGCCTTGGGATTTCTGGGATCGCGCGCGCTTGGCGCGGGTTCTTCGGCGAGGCGCCGCCGGCCGAGCGCACGCTCCGCGCGCACCTGGGGACGCTCGAAAAGGCCTGCGCGATCATTCGCGCGCCGGGCGACTGGATCCCGACCGCGCCGGGCGCGCCGCGGCTCCGGCACGCCGACACGTTCCATGTGATCGAGGACGAGCGCGACGCAACGTGGTGGGCGCGCGACGGCCTGGCCGTGCTCGACCAGCATCCCGAGGCGCGCACGAACGCGAGTACCTGGCGCCGGCTCTTCCGGGCCTGGCGCGAGCGCGCGCGCGACCCGCAGGCCCTTTTCTCGTTCCCGAGCGCGAGCACGAGGCCAGACCAGGCATCCCCAGTTACCGCCACGCGGGAAGACGGAAAGAAGCTCCGCGACGCGCTCGAATCGAAGGCGCCGCTCGCGGTCCTGCAGGCGCTTCGATCGATCGGCGCGGCCCCCGACGGGCGGGTTCTATTCCAGATCGCCGAGGACGACTCGGCACTACGAAAGGCCGCCGCGCGCATGGCCGGCGAGCTCGAACGACGAACGAGGATCCGAAACCGGCCGGGCTGGTTCGTCTGGGCGTTCCGAGAGGCCGGGGGTCGAATCCGTAGAGCGGCGCCAAGCGCCGAGAGGTTCACAGCATGAATACGAACGACGAATGCGAGGAAAAGGTCCCGGCCGCGCCGGCACCGGTTTGCGAGGAGTGCGGCGGGCCGATCGCGAGCGGCGACCGGAAACTCGTCCGCGAGGAGGGCGATCACGCTCGGGAACTCTGCGGCCGCTGCGCGCGAGGGTGGAACGCATGAATCGCCAGGAACAGAAAACCTCGACACATCGCGCCGAGGTCGCGCGCGGCGAATGGGCCGCGGCGCTCGTCTTCCTACCGTTGGTTTCGGCCCAGGCCGAGATTCGCCAGGCCTTGGTCGATGCGCTCGACTCGACCGAACAATCGGAACTGAGTCCTCGGATCGAGGCCGCGATCGCGGCCTTCGATCGCAAGCCGGAGGAGGACAAGGGGCGCGAGGTCGTCGGATTCTCAGCCGAGCAACAACTCGACCTGTGCGTCTGCGGCTGGAATCGGACGCGGCACGTCAACGGCACGGGCCCGCTGATCGGTTTCCTCGGCGCGCGCTCGGTCCCGCGCTGCAATAGCTTCCGACTCGCGCAGCACGGCGACGCCGGCGAGCCGGAGATTCGCGAGCCGGAGGTTCGGCCGTGAAGATCAAGCTCGGCGCCGAAGTTCTGGTCCCTCAAGTCCCGAACTTCCTGCGCCTCGAGGGCGGCGGCGTTCTCCCGATCGCCCAAGCCTCCGACGAGGACCTGGAGGCGCTCGGGAAGCTCTGGACGGCCGCGCTCCGCAACTTAGCGCGCGAGCGTCGAAACCGGCCGGCGGCGACGATCTCCATGAGATCCTGCCCGGCCTACGGCGTCCCCCAGGGGTTCGTCGGGACCGTCAATTTTCCCAACGGCCAGGGCGCACCGTTCCTGGTGAATGGCGAACCGTGCATCGAATGCGGGCTCGCGTTCAAGGTCGGGACGATCGTCTATGCCGCCGCCAGCCCGCGCTCTGGGATGGTCTGCTCGACTTGCGTCGGCGAGAACCCGGCGAGGGCTCAACAGTGAGTTACGCCGAAGGAACCCGCGTCCCCTGGGCGCAGAGTCGAAACGAGATCGAGGCGCAGCTCGCCAAGGCCGGCGCGGAGGGATTCGCGTTCGCCTCGAGCAACTGCCGCGCGATCATCGGATTCTCGATCGCCGGCCGTGCGGTCAAGATAGAGCTTCCCCTTCCAACTCCTGGCGAGGTCGCGAAGACGCCGACCGGGAAGACCCGGAGCCTCGGCTCGATCGAGGAGGCGCACGCAGCCGAGGTTCGTCGGCGCTGGCGATCCCTGGGCCTAGTCATAAAAGCCAAGCTCACCGCGGTCTCCGACGGGATCTCGACCGTCGAGCGCGAGTTCCTGGCCGATATGGTCATGAAGGACGGCCGCACCGTTCACTCGGCAATGATCCCCAAACTCGCGGCCGCGAAGAACGGCGCGCCGCTGCTCATGCTGGAGGACGGATCGTGACCGAAACTCCCAAGTCCCGTCGCGTCGACTTCTCGGTTCCGCGCGGCGTCGTCGAGCACCGATCGCGGGTCTGCATCTACTGCCCGAAACGGATCGTCTTCTGGACGCCGACGGCCGGAGGCTCGCCGCTCGACGTCGAGAGCGCGATCGAGGACCCGGACAATCCGACCGCGCTCCGCCTCGAGTCCCACTTTGCTCGCTGTCCAGGCGCGGACAAGGCGCGCCGGCCGCGAGGTCGCGACGAATGAAGACACTGCCCGAAGAGCTCGTCGAGCTCCCCTCGATCAACCTCGCCGACCTGATCGGCGCGCCAGACACGATCCAGCTCGAGCGCGCGATCGCGCACGGGACACGCGCGATGCTGCGCAAGGTCGATGCTCAGACTTGCGCGAAGGTTCTCGACCAGGTCTCGCGCTTCCGCGGCGAGGCCTCGACACCGATCGAGACAATCCAGCGCGCGCTCGAACTGGCGCACGCCGTCCGTTCCGTCCTTCGTCTCCAAAATGCCGCCCAACGGCTCGCCGAAATGGATCCCGATGCTCTCCTCGCCCGTTCGTGAACTCCTCGCTTGGATCTGCGCTCTCGGCCTGCTCTTCCTCCTGGTCGAGGCGATCCTCTACCCCGGCAAGCGCCGGGCACACTTGCTCGACGTTCTACGAAGGGTGATCGGACGCTAGGCTCTGGACTCCCGTTCGAAGTCCAACCCGGAGACCTTCCATGTCGACCGACCCCGCACCCGCCGCGAATCCCTCCCCCGCATCCGCACCGACGAAGGCCGCGAAGGCCGAAGAGCCGGAGGACTGGAAACCAGGCAGGGGCAAGGCGTGCACCGCGGTCTACATGCGCGGCGGGCCCCAGTTCTGCGAGACGCCGGGCAAGATCGTCCAGTTCGACGCGAAGACCGAAACGGCCGACGTCTCGTACACGAATCACAAGGGAAAGGCGGGCCTCCTCGAGGGCGTCCCGCTCGCATCGCCGGGCGACAACTACACCCGGGCTTGCTTCACGGGCCCCAAGTAGTGGCCGACGTCGGGATCGGCGTCGTCTTCGATAGCAACGCCGCCGATCTCGGCGGAGCCTTCCGGAATCTGTTTGAGAAGCAGTTCCGCTTCGCCGCGACGGTCGCGCTCACCCGCCTCGCCCAGGACGTCAAGAAGGCCGAGATCGAAGACCTTCCGCAACGGCTCAAGGTCCACGGGAAGCGCCTCGCGAACGGAATGCGCGTCAAGCGCGCGGAGGTCCGCGACTGGCCGAACGCGACCTCCGAGGTCGGATCGCTCGACGAGTTCCTGATTCTCCAGGAGTTCGGCGGGACGAAGCGCCCGACGAAGGGCGCCTCGCATGTGGCTATTCCCGCGCGTTACGTCGCGCAGCGCCGCAAGGCCTCGACCGGACGGTTCCCCACCATCCTCAAGCCGCGCAATATCCCCAAGTCCCACAAGCAACCCGGCCAGGCGATCCGCGCTCCGGTCCGCGCCAAGGGCGGCGGGCAAGCCGACCGCGTCTTCTGGTTCCTGCGCGAGTCGGTCCAGATCAAACCGCGGCTCAAGTTCCGCGAGACCGCTCGGCGCACGGCCGGAATGAACTACCAGCAGCACTTCGAACGCGAGCTCCAGGCGGCGATCAAAAGCGCCAAGGTCCGCGCGACGAAGTTCTCGGCCGAGCAGGGCCGGTTCTTCTATCGGAAGGCGCTCGCCTCGCTTTGAAGATCTCGAACACCGTCGCGGCCGCGATCTCGCTCGCGATCATCGGAGCGGCGATCCTCTACCGGAACCTCGGCCTCTGGCCGACGCTCGGAGTCGTCGCCTTGCACTCCGGTCTCTCTTGGCGCTGGGAGGCCGCGCTCCAGGAATCGATCGAGGACCACGAGGACGAGGATCCATGAACAAGGCCGAGCTCTTCACGATGTCCGGAGCCTTCGTCTCGTCGGTCGAAATCCCTCGCTTCGATCCGATGCCCGAGGTCCTCGTCTGGGGCTTGCGCACGTTCACGCGCGACCCGCAGAACGATCGCCGCTACGTCAAGGCCTTCGCCTACTTCGTCCCCTGATCGAAGCTCTCAAGTTCGAGCGTTCCCCGGGCCGATCACCTGGGAATGAACCTCGCCGAACACTTGCTCGAGCTGCTCGCGTTGAACGATCACGCGCACGCACCCCTAGAAGAACGCACGAATCGAGCACTGTGGGCCCTTGGCATAGAGGACGAAGACCTCGAGCAAGAGATCGAGGACGAGCTTCGCGATCTGCGTGAACGAAGGCGAGGCGCAGCGCGCGAGCACATCGCGCTAGGTACCCCCGGGCCCCCCCCCTCCCCCGTTCGGGTCCTTCCCGACCCGGAGACGCGGCGGGTAACGGCGACCGCTCGAATTGCCCAGGGTGTCGCACTGGAAATGGGTAGCCGGAGAACGTAGCCACGCGCTAGGCTCTGGCCGTGCCTCCGCAGTTCCGTTGCCTGCAATGCCGCGCAGATTGGAGCCTTGTCTCCGAGGCCGACGAGGCGCGCGTTCACCGGATCCCATGTCCCTTGTGCGGCGGCCGGATCACGCCGCGAGTTCGCTCGCTCGTTCCGCTCGCGCTCGCGGTCGGCGGGTTATGGTTCGCAATCGTCGCCGCGGGTTTCGTCCTGCTCCGCGGCTGTTCGAGTGCACCGCGCGCCGACCAGCTCCGCACGTCAGAGGCCTTCGACGACGAGGATCGAGCCGAGTTCGCGCGAGAGATCATCGACCAGGCGAACGCCGCGACCTTGGAAGGGCGCTAGCTGTGGGGACAAACCTTCCGCCTCCGCCTGGCTCTCGGCCGCTGCTGCTCGAGCGCCACAACCCCGAGGACTTTCTTCGGTGCGACTTCTGTGACGCGCCGCTGACTGTGCGCTCGATCGATCGTCGCGGCCGTTGCCTCAACTGCAGCGCGCCGACCGCGCTCGCGCCGCTTTCGGGTCCGATCGTCGGCGAGCACGTCGTCTACGTTCCCCCGGCCCCGGGGGCGACGCGCGTTGTCTCGCTCGGCCGACTATTCGACCTTCGGTTCGAATGAAATCCGCCCGCAAGCCGCGCGCGCGCTTTCCGCGCGATCTACGCGCATTGCTGCGCGACGCCGAGGCCGAACTGGAGCGCATCGTTCGCCGGCAGATCCGCAAGCTCGAGGCTCGGATCGCCGAGCTCGAATCGATCATCGAACGCCGCAACGCCGGGCGCCGCCGATGAGCGACCCGCGCCTCGATCACCTGGGCCCGCGGCCGCCGGCGTCGTCCGGCTGGCTCACCGTTCGCAACTGGCTCCGCGCCCGGAACTTTTTCCTCGGCCTCCCGCGCGCCGACTTCCCCTCGCCGCGCTGCGCGCTCTGCGCCGACCTCGTCTCACAATCCCCCGGCGACCGCTGCTCGCGCTGCGGCGCGCCGATCCCGGTCCAGGCGATCACGACTCCGGAGTCCTCGATCGACCTCGACACGCGCGAAACCCGATGAGCACCGCGATCCCTTCGAAACTGGCCGAGTCGATCGAGCTCTGGGATACGTCCGCGCTCCAGGACTACGCCGACAACCCGCGCGAGCACACTCCCGACCAGATCCGCCGGATCGCCGCGTCGATCTCCAAGTTCGGGTTTATCGACCCGATCATCGTCGACCGGAAGACGCGCGAGATCATCGCCGGCCACGGCTCGCGCGCAGCGGCCGCGCTGCTCGGCCTCCCGCGCGTCCCGGTCATTCCGATCGAGCATCTATCCGAGGCCGAGCGGCACGCCTTCGTAGTCGCCCACAACCGGCTCGCCGAGCTCTCTGCCTGGAACGACGACAAGCTCCGCGCGGTTCTGGGCAAGCTCCAGACCGCGCTCCCCGACTTGCCCGAGCTTGGGTTCAACGCGCCGGCGCTCCGACGTCTCCTCGCGCCCGAGCGCGCGACGCCGGCGGAGATCGACGCGACCAAGCGCGGCGAGGAGATCGAGCACCCCGCGACCAAGACCGGCGACGTCTGGATCTTGGGCGAGCACCGGATCGCTTGCGGCGACTGCCGCGAGGACAAGGTCCGGCGCGCGGTTCTGGGCGAGCGCCTCGCCGACGCGGTCGTCACCGATCCGCCCTACGCGATCTTCGGCAGTTCGACCGGCGTCGGGAGCGACGTCGCCGACGACCGCATGGTCCGCGACTTTTTCACGGCTGTCCTGCGCGCGATCGCGTCGTCGCTCAAGCTCAACGGCCACGGCTACACCTTCTGCGACTGGCGCAGTTACCCGACCTGGTTCGACTGCGCGCGCGGCGGGACCGGTCTCGTCGTCGCGAACTGCCTCGTCTGGAACAAGCGCGGAGGCCTCGGCTCGAACTGGCAGAACGCGCACGAGCTCATCGCGTTCTTCCATCGCGTCGCGCCGTCGAAGTCCATGTGGAAGCGCGGGCCGCGCGGCGGCCGGCCGATCGGCAAGCCGAACGTCCTGCAGCTCAACCGCGCCGGCGTCGGCGGGTTCGAGGGCGGCGAGAAGGGAACCGAGGACACCGTCACCGAACACAACGCCGCGAAACCGGTCGATCTCCTGCGCGAGTTAGTCTCGGCCTCGACCGAGCCTGGCGAGCGAGTACTCGACCTCTTCGCCGGCTCGGGCTCGACGCTCCTCGCTTGCGAACTCTCGCGCCGCGTCGGCCTTGGGATCGACGTCGAACCGCGCTGGTGCGACGTCACGGTCGACCGTTGGCAACGCTTGACCGGCAAGGCCGCCACGCTCGAGGCGGACGGTCGCACGTTCGCGGAGGTCGCGGCCGCGCGTCTCGCCGCGGCGAACGGCAAGCAACCGCGGCGCCGGCGCGCGGCGCGAGGCTAGGCCGTGGATCCGCTCTCGATCCGGGCCTACGCGCGGCACCGAAAGGAACTCGGCCTAACGGGCGGGACGCACCGCGCTGTCCAGGTCGCGATCGCGCGCGGCCGTCTGAAATCCTCGGTCTCGATCGAGAACGGGAAACCGAAGATCGATCCGGTCGCGGCCGACCAGGAATGGACCGCCAACACGGACACGCTGCGCGCGCGCGGCGGCGGCGACCCGACCAAGGGCCGGCCGTTCGGGTCGCTCGACGGGCCGCCGAAGGACGACGCGCGCGAGAGCGGAGATCTCTCCGTCGCCGACCAGGCGCGCCAGGCCCAGGCCTTCCGGCTCACCTACCAGGCGAAGCTCGCCGAGCTCGAATACCGCCAACGGGTCGCCGAGCTGATCGTCGCGGCCGACGTTCTCTTCGAACAAACCAAGGCCGCGCGCGAGCTGCGCGATCGCTTGCGCGCGATGCGCGATCGCCTGGCGCCATTGCTCGCGGCCGAGACCGATCCGCACCGCGTTGGCCTCTTGCTCGAGGGCGAGATCGACCGCGCGCTGGCCGAGTTCGTGCGTTCCCTGCAGGCGGCCTAGCCGATGGCCGAGCACAAGAGCGCGAAGTCCGTCGTCGCGGAGGCCTGGTCGAAGGGCCTCGAACCCGAACCGCGTCTCTCCGTCTGGCAATGGGCCGAGGCGAACCGCCGGCTCTCGACCAAGGCCTCGGCCGAGCCGGGCGAATACCGCGTCTCGCGCGTCCCGTACACGCGCGAGATCCAGGAGGCCTTGTCGGCCGACTCGATCGTCCAGCGCCTCATCGTCGTCAAGGCCTCCCAGCTCGGGTTCTCGGAGGTCGCGAACAACTTCCTCGGCTACATCATGGACCAGGCGCCCGGGCCCGCGCTGCTCGTCCTCCCGACGCTCGAGCTTGCCCAGCGCTATTCCAAGCAACGGCTCGCGCCGATGATCGCGGAATCGAAGAGTCTTTCCGGCAAGGTCCGCGAGGCGCGCGAGAAGGATTCCGGGAACTCGACGCTCGTGAAAGAGTTCCCCGGCGGGTTCGCGATCCTGGCCGGCTCGAACTCCGCGGCCGGCCTCCGATCGATGCCGGCGCGCTACCTGATCTGCGACGACGTCGACGCCTTCTCACCCGAGGCCGGCGAAGAGGGCGACCCGATCTTCCTCGCCGAGCGCGCGACGCTCACCTACGGCTCGAGGCGCAAGATCCTCAAGATCTCGACCCCGACGTTCGAGGGCCGCTCGCGCATCGTCCAGGAATGGGAAGGCACCGACCAACGGTTCTACAACGTGCCGTGCTGGCATTGCGGCGACGTCTCCCCGATGGCTTTCTCGGCCGCGACGCGCTTCGTCGTCGGCGCGCGGAAGTTCCTCGAGTTCGACAAGATCGGCGACACCGATCGAGCCGACCCGGGCTCGGTCCGCCTGCGCTGCGCGACCTGCGGAAAAGCCTCCGAAGAGCACCGCAAGACCGCGATGCTCGAGGCCGGCGTCTGGATCCCGACCGCCACGGCGACGAGCCAAGGCGCCCAGGGCTACCACCTATCGAGCCTCTATTCGCCGCTGGGCTGGTCCTCTTGGCGCGAGATCGTCGAGATCTGGGACAACTCCCGGAAGGTTCAGGCGCAGTTCCGCGTCGTCGTGAACCAGCGGTTCGGCGAACCTTGGCGGGAGAAGGGCGAGGCCCCGGACTGGAAAAAGCTCTACCGCCGGCGCGAGAACTACGAAATCCAACGGGTCCCGCTCGCCGCCTGCGTTCTGACCGCCGGCGTCGACGTCCAGGCCGACCGGTTCGAGGTCGAGGTCAAGGCCTGGGGCCCAGGTTGCGAGGGCTGGTCGATCGACACCAAGATCATTCCCGGCGGGCCCCAGGATCGCGAGGCCTGGTCGGACCTGGAGCGGCTCCTCGCGACCCCCTACGTTCACGAGACCGGCTGCGAACTCCAGATCGCGAAGCTCTGCATCGACACCGGCTGGGCGACCCAGCTCGTCTACGGCTGGGTCCGCCGCCAGGACCGCCGGCGCGTCGCGGCGATCAAAGGACGCGAGGGCTCGTCGGTCGTCGTCTCGACTCCGAAGAGGGTCGACGTCGTCGGCAAGACCGGGAAGGCGCTCCGCCGCGGCGTCGAGCTTTGGCACGTCGGCGTAGACGAGTGCAAATCGACGCTCTACGCCTGGCTCGGCATGGACGAACCGCTCGACCCGTCGGTCGAGGGCTATCCCGCCGGTTGGCAGCACTTCCCGCAATGGGGCGAAGAATACTTCCGGCAGCTCTGCGCCGAGCAAATCGTCCCGCGCACCGTGCACGGCCTGCGCCGCTACGCCTGGGAGAAGATCTACGAACGGAACGAGGTCCTCGACTGCAACGTCTACGCCTACGCCGCGGCGACCCTGCTCGGGCTCCCGCGCTGGTCCCCGGAACGCTGGACCCAGGCGCAAGAGGCGCTAGGCTCGGTCCCGCCGACACCGCGCGCGCGAACTCCCGAGGCGCGCTCGAACAAGCCGGCGACGCTCGAGCGCGGACCCGAATCGGGCCCGGCGCGCCCGCGCGGAGGTTACCTCTCGGGCTACCGCGGACGAGGACGAGGATGGCTGCAACGCTGACCGAGCTCGAGGATCTCGAGAAGGCGATCCGGACCGGCGCGCTCTCGGTCCGCGACCGGGTCGGCCGGATGATCACCTACCGTTCGCTCGCGGACATGCGCTCGGCGCGCGACGAAATGCGGCGCGAACTCGGCCTCGACCCCGATGCCGGCAAGCGCCGGCGCGTCTGGTCCTACACCCGCGGAACCTAACCCGATGCCCGTCGCCGCTCCGACTCCCCCCTCGAACCTCGGCCGGATCCTCGACCGCGTCGCGCGAGAACTGTCGCCTTCCTGGTTCGCTCGCCGGCAAAGCCAACGCCTGCGCGGCGAGCGCGCGGCCGCGGTCCGCGAACTGATCGCCGAGCACCGCGAGCGGATCTCGCGCCGGCACCGGTTCGACGACGTCGGTCTCCGGCGCTTCGACGCGGCCTCCCAGACCCCGCGGACCCAGGGCTGGATCGCGCCCCTCACCGCGCCCGACGCGGCGCTGGGCCCGGCGCTCGACCGCCTGCGCCAACGCTCGCGCGACCTCTCGCGGAACAACCCCTGGGCTACCAAGGCCTGCCGCGCGATCCCCTCGCACATGGTCCGCTCCGGAATCCGGGCGACCCTGAACCACTCGAACCCCGAGACGAAGAAAAAGGCCCAGGCCTTGTGGGATGCCTGGTTCGAGTCGAGCCAATGCGACGCGGACGGCCGCACGAACGGCTACGGGCTCGAGCGCCTGGTCGTCCGCCAGGTCGTCGAGGCCGGCGAAGTCCTCGCGCGCTTCCGCCTGCGCCGGCAGTCCGACGGCCTCGACGTCCCGCTCCAGGTCCAGGTCGTCGAGGCCGATCACATCGACTCGACGCGCGACAACTCGGCCGGCGTCTCGTCGCTCCCGAGCGCGCGCCGGCAACGTCAAGGGATCGAGTTCGACGCGCGCGGGAAACGCGCCGGCTACTGGCTCTTTCCCGAGCACCCGGCCTACGGGATGCTCTACAAGACATCGGTCTTCGTCCCGGCCGACAACGTCGCGCACGTCTACCGCGTCGAGCGCCCCGGCCAGGTCCGCGGGATTCCCTGGGGCGCGCCGTGCCTGCTCTCGCTGCGCGACCTGGGAGACTGGGCGGATGCGACCATGTTGCGCACGAAGCTCGCGGCCTGCTTCGCCGCCTTCGTCACGACCGACGCCGACCTCGACGATCCCGACGCGGTCGCCGCGACCCCGACCGGGAAGGACGTCGAAGATCTCGAGCCGGGCCTGGTCGAATACCTCCGGCCCGGCCAGACGGTCTCGTTCACGAACCCGCCGGGCGTCGAAGGCATGGACGAATTCCCGAAGGTCACGCTTCGCGGGATCGCCGTCGGCTACGGCGTCCCCGTGCACGTCCTCACGGGCGACTTGTCCGACGTCAACTTCTCGAGCGCGCGAATCGGAAACCTCGACTTCGACGCCGAGCTGGAGGCCTGGCGCGAGGACTGGCTCGTTCCGCAATTCCTGCAGCCGCTCTTCGCGGCCTGGCTCTCCCAGGCCTTCGTCGCGGGCCAGCTCCCCGAAGACGTCACGGTTTCTTGGACTCCTCCGCCGGCGCCGTTGATCGACCCGAAGGTCGACCTCGAGGCGGCGAAGGCGCGCGTCCGCGGCGGCGTCTCGACGATGTCCGAAGAGCAACGTCGCGCCGGCTGGCGCCCCGAAGAACTGCGAGAAGAAATGGCGGCCGATCTCAAGGCGATGGACGATCTCGACCTCGCCTCCGACTGGGATCCGCGCAAGCCGGAGGCGGGTTCTCCGTCGCCGCCGGCAGAGTCGGCGAACGACCCGAACGCGCCGCCGAAACCAGGCAAGGGAAAGCCGGGCGCAGCGCCGCCGGCGAAACCCAAGGCGCCGCCGCCCGCTGAGTAGGACCGTGGAGATCGATCCCGACGACTGGGGCGCGACCGAGCGGCACCTGGCCGCGCGAACGGGATGCACGCGAGAGGAGGCGGCGCGCGTCGTCGTCTGGTATGTCGCTCGAGCTGGCCTCGCGCGCGACTTCCAACGGATCCGGCGCCTCCTGATCCGAGCTCGACGCGCCGAGCGGCGACGCGAAACGGTTCGCGTAGCCTCTTGACTCGCCCCCCGCGAGCGCCAGACTCGGGCCGACATGGCGCTTCCCGTTGACCTCGCCTCGCGCAACGTCGCCGAACTGGACGAGCTCCAGCTCCGCGCCGACGTCGCCCCGTCGTCCTGGAACGACGAGGACCAGAGCTGCGAGGTCGTCTGGACCGCCGGCGCCGACGTTCTGAGGACCGACTGGTCGAGCGGCACGAAATACTACGAACGGCTCGACATGGCGCCGGGCGCCGTCGACCTGGGTCGTCTCAACTCCGGCCGGGCCCCGGTCCTCGACGCGCACAACGATTACAACGGGACCGATGTCGTCGGCGTCGTCGTCGCCGGCTCGGTCAAGATCGACCAGGTCGCCCGCACGGGCTCCGCGCGCCTGCGCTTCACGCGCGCGCCCGATGCCGCCCCGGTCGTCCAGCGCGTAAAGGAAGGCGTCCTCGCCTCGTTCTCGTTCGGCTACCGCCGCAACCTGATCGAGCAAACCGCCGAGCAACGCGACGGCGTCCCGGTCTGGGTCGTCCGGCGCTGGGAACCCTTCGAAATCTCGCCCGTTCCGATCCCGGCCGACGCCGGAACCGGGACGCGCGGCGCCCCGTCAACGTCCAAGCACCCCTGCGAAATCCTCCGCCGGAACTCCGAACCGATGAAGACTCCCGAAGAAATCGCCAAGCTCGAGGCCGACCGCAAGACCGAGGCCGATCGTCACGCCGAGACGACCCGCGCGGCGGTCGAGAAGGCGACGAGCGACGAACTCGCCCGCTCGACCGAGATCCGGAAGATCGTCCGGAAGGCGAAGCTCGACGACAAGGTCGCCGAGGACCTGGTCGCCGGTCGCAAGACGGTCGACCAGGCGCGCGCCGCGGTCCTCGATGCGCTCGCCGCGAAGGACGAGAAGGTCGAGGTCGACTCGCGCGTCGAGGTCGGCGACACCGATCGCGACAAGATCCGCGCCGAGTTCGCGGCCGGGATCCTCGCGCGCGTCGGGAAGAAAGACCCCAAGCGCGGCGAGCTCGCGCGCGCGTTCGAAGGGATGCGCGCGGCGCGGATCGCCGAGTTCTTCCTCAAGCGCGCGGGCGTCGATACCTCCCTGATGAGCGACCAGGCGATCGCGCTCCGCGTGATGTCGACTTCCGACTTCGCCCAGGCGCTCGCCAACGTCCAGGGCAAGACGCTGCGCGACGCCTACAACGAAGCGCCGCGCTCGTTCGAGCCGTTCGTTCGGCGCGTCTCGGTCAACGACTTCAAGCCGGTCTCGCGCGTCGCGATGTCCGGCGCGCCGTCCCTGCTCCGCACCGCGGAAGGCGCCCCGCTCGTCGACGGAACCTTGACCGACTCGGCCCAGGGTTACCAGCTCTTCAAGTACGGGACCGTCCTCGCGGTCACCTGGGAAACGATCGTGAACGACGACCTCGACGCGGTCACGAAACAAGGCCTGATGTTCGGCGCTTCGCTCGCCGGACTCGAGGGCGATCTCGTGTACGCCGTGATTACGTCCAACCAGGTCATGGACGAGGACGGCGTCGCGATGATCAACTCGGCTCACGCGAACACGACGACCGGCGCGCTCGGCGTCACCGCGATCTCGACCGCGCGCGGCAAGATCCGCAAGCAAACCGCGCCCGCGCCCAACTCGCGCGCGCTCAACCTCGAGGGCCGGCTCCTGCTCGTCGGACCGGATCTCGAAATCGAGGCCCGGAAGTATCTCGCCGACATCGTCCCGGAGGCCTCGGCCAACGCGAACCCGTTGCGCGACATCCTGCGCGGCGTGGTCTCCGACACGCGCCTCCCGGCCACGAAATGGTGGCTCGTCGCCACGCCGGACCAGATCGACACGATCGAACTCGCGAACTTGGCCGGCGTCGAAGACCTGATGATCGACACGGTCACCGACTTCCGGACGAAGTCCGTCCAGACGAGCGTGATGGCGGCCCGCGCCGCGGCGGCGATCGACTTCCGCTGGATCTGCGAGTCGAGCGGCGTCTAGTCCGCGCAACCCTCAACCTCACCCGAGCCACAACCCGGAGAACCTTCGATGTCCCTCGCCTCCTACAGCCCGTCCGATCCGCTCGCTGTCGTCCTCGCGGCGACGGCCGTCTCGGGCGTCCCGTTCATGTACGGGAATCTCCTCGTCTTCCCGATCACCGACGGCGCCTCCGGCGCGACGATCGCGGTCCATACCCAGGGCGTGCACACCTACTCCAAGGTCACCGGCACGGCCTGGACGGTCGGGATGCCGCTCTACTGGGACGTCGTCAACCTCAAGCTGACGCACACGTCGAACTCGGCCGCGAACCCGCGCGTCGGTTCGGCCGCGCGCGCCCAGGCCTCGGGCGACACGACCGGCCGGGTTCTGCTCGGCCACTTCTAGCCGCCTCTCGTGGCATGGGACTCGATCTCCGACGG
>Ga0310810_10000427_pt1 | contig 43192 bp, 39 predicted proteins | sample NCmetagenome_FD_207641 | JGI IMG/M metagenome (GOLD analysis project Ga0310810, IMG submission 207641) | Soil microbial communities from experimental microcosm in Duke University, North Carolina, United States - NC | ecosystem: Engineered > Artificial ecosystem > Soil microcosm > Unclassified ...
TCGGCGGTCAGCACGGCGTTGGCACTGACCCGCCACCCGACTGCTCTGGTGGGGGTCGGCGCCGTGCTCGTCGGCCGCGTACATGCGGAGCTGGCCTTGTCCGCCGACCCGCAGCGTTGTGGCGCGGTGTGGGTGGCTGGCACGCTTCGGCTCCGTGTCCGGGTGCTGGAGCCAGTATCGGCGGAGGGTGGGCTTACCACGCTACGACCGCTCGTCTCCTGTCGAGGCGTCATCTCGTCTCGATGGCCCGCCGGCGCGGCGGCCCGGGCGGGGGACGAAGGCGAGGTCGAGGGCCGGTGGGTGCCGCGCGTGGGGCGGGGCGGACGCCCGGAAGGAACCCTCGCCGTCGCTCGGGTCGGCCGAGCGAGCGCGGCACCTGGCCTCGCCGACCGGATTCGCAACCTGCTCGGCGCGGCCGGCGCGGCCTTGTATGGCAGCCGCGCGGGAATGGTGAGCGCGCTGGTGCTCGGCGGCCGAGGCGGCATCACACCTGACCTGCAGGATCGCTTCGGGCAGAGCGGACTGGTGCACCTGCTCTCCATCTCGGGGTTTCACGTCGGCCTGATCACCGCGTGGGTATACCTCCTCGCCCGGCTGCTGCGGCTCGGCCGGGCGCCGGCGCTCGCGGGCGCCGCCGTGGTGGGCGCCGCATACGTCGCCTTTCTCGGTTGGCCTGCACCGGCGGCCCGGGCAGCGGCGCTCGCCCTCCTCGCCGCCCGGTGTCGCATCGTCCAGCGGCAGGTCCAGCCCGACGCGCTGCTGGCCGCCACCTGCCTCGGCGTCCTTCTGCTCGACCCTTGGGCGATCCTGGATCTCGGCGGATGGCTTTCCGCCGCCGCGCTCTGGGGTGCCTCGCGATTCACCCGGTGGAGCGACCGCGCGCTCCGGGCCAACTTCTGGTGCCGAACCGGAGCGTCATCGGTGGGAGCCACTCTGGCCACGGCGCCGCTCACGGCCGGGAGCCTGGGGACGGTGGCCCCGATCGGTGTCGGTCTCAACTTCCTCGCCATCCCGATCGCGGCGGTGGCGGTACCGGGGGTGCTTGCGAGCCTGCTGCTGTACCCGGTCTGGCATGACGCCGCGGAAGGGCTGGCAGGCGGTGCGGGCCTGTGCCTCCACCTTCTGGAGATCCTGGCGGTCGCCGGGGCCGCGGTTCCCGGCGGGCACGTGGTGAGCGACCCGGGCGTGAAGGCCGCAGCGCCGTGGGTCCTCGCGCTCGCCATGGCACTCTGGGCCACGGGGAGCCGCAACACGGCGCTGGTGGCGGGGCGGCGGGCGGGCTGGGCGGTCACGCTCGGGCTCTGGGTGGGACTTGCGCCGACTCTGTCCCGGTCGGGTGACGAGGGGAACGACCTCGCGTTACATTTTCTCGACGTCGGGCAGGGCGATGGCGCCGTGCTGCGCACGCCGGAGGGCCGGTGGGTGGTCATCGATGTCGGGCCGGCCTCGCAGCGGAGCGACGCGGGCGCCCGGGTGGTGGTCCCGTTCCTGGAGCGGCACGGCGCGCGGTCCGTCGCGGCAGTGGTGGTCTCGCATGCCCACCTCGACCACATCGGCGGCGTAACGGCGCTGTTCGACCGGTTTCCCGTGGGTGAGGTGCTGGAGCCCGGCGCGCCGGTCGTCGATCCGTTGTATACCGGGTTTCTCTCCGCCCTGGACCGGCGGAGCATCTCATGGCACCCGGTCCGCCGGGGCGAGCGCTTCACCCTCGACGGGGTGCGCTTCACCGTGCTCCACCCCGAGCCGATGTGGGCCGGGTGGGGTGAGGACGTCAACGAGGACTCGGTGGTCCTCCTGGTGGAATACGGCGCCTTCCAGGCGCTCTTCGCGGGCGACGCGGGGTTCCCGGCCGAAGAGGTACTGCGGTCGCGGGTCGGCCGGGTGGACGTGCTCAAGGTGGGCCACCACGGGAGCCGAGGCAGTACCGGCGACGCCTGGCTCGATGCGCTTCGGCCGCGGCTCGCGGTGATCTCGGTGGGCCGGAACGACTATGGTCACCCGGCTCCGGCGACGCTGGCCAGGCTGGCGGCACATGGGATCCCGGTGCGGCGCACCGATCAGGAGGGCACGATCACCGTCTTGACCGACGGGACCCGCATGCGGGTCCGCAGCACGCAGGGCAGCCTCGAGCTCGACGTCCGCTAGGCGGGCGGCCGAACCATCATCATCCTGGGGGTTTCGTGCAGACGTCCGTGACCACGATCGAGCGCTTCATCTTCGACCAGGAACACCGCTATCCCGAAGCGACGGGCGAGCTGTCCAACCTGCTCTACGACATCGCGCTGGCCTCGAAGATCATCGCGGCGGCGATCCGCCGGGCGGGGCTGGTCAACATTCTGGGCACGGCCAACGCGCGGAATGTCCAGGGTGAGGAGCAGCAGAAGCTCGATGTGATCGCGAACGAGACCATCAAGAACTGCCTCAACCATACCGGCCGGGTCTGCGTGATGGGGTCGGAGGAGGACGAAGACATCATCCCGGTCCCTCCCGAGTACCCCGTCGGCAAGTACGCCATCCTGTTCGATCCGCTCGACGGCTCCTCCAACATCGACGTGAACTCCGCGGTCGGCACCATCTTCAGCATCTACCGGCGGGTCAGCATGGAAGGGCGGGGCACCGCTTCGGACGTGCTTCAGCCGGGATGCAAGCAGGTGGCGGCCGGGTACGTCATGTACGGGTCGAGCACCATGATGGTCTATACCACAGGGCAGGGGGCGCACGGCTTCACCCTGGATCCGACGATCGGAGAATTCCTGCTCTCGCACCCGCGGATCGTGACGCCCCGGGTTGGGAAGTACTACAGCGTCAACGAGAGCAATTTCGGCCGGTGGGACAAGGCGATGCAGCTCGCGGTGCGGGGCCTCAAGGGTGAGGTGCCCGACCTGATGCAGCCCAAGAACAGCCGCTATATCGGGTCGCTGGTGGCCGATTTCCACCGCAATCTGATCGCGGGCGGGATCTTCCTCTACCCGGCCGACAGCACCAATCCCCGTGGCAAGCTCCGGCTGCTGTACGAGGCGAGCCCGATGGCGTTCATCGCCGAACAGGCGGAAGGGTCGGCCACCGATGGGACGAACCGCATCCTCGACATCATGCCCACCGGGCTCCACCAGCGGACTCCGCTGGTGATCGGCTCCCGGCTGGACGTCGGGTTCGTGGCCGACACCCTGCGGCAAGCAGCCGCCCGCGCCAGCGGGCCGGTGATCCAGCCCGCCTTGTGACCACCCTCTACGGCCCAGGGGACTGGGCCGGCGATCCCGAACACGACCTCGGCCGCCCGGGCGCCTTCCCGTTCACCCGGGGCGTCTACCCCAACATGTATACCGGCCGGCTCTGGACGATGCGCCAGTATGCCGGCTTCGGCACCGCGGAAGAGACCAACGAGCGCTTCCGCCGGCTCCTCGCCGCCGGGCAGAGCGGACTCTCCACCGCGTTCGACCTGCCGACCCAGATGGGCTACGACTCGGACCACGAGATGGCCAGGGGCGAAGTGGGCCGGGTGGGCGTGGCCATCGACACGGCGGACGATCTGGCGGATCTCTTCCGCGGCATCCCGCTCGACCGCGTGTCCACCTCCATGACGATCAACGCCACCGCGGCGATCCTGCTGGCCATGTATGTGGTGGTGGGCGAAGAGCAGGGCGTCGCCCGTTCGGCCCTGACCGGCACGGTACAGAACGACGTGCTCAAGGAGTACATCGCGCGGGGAACGTACATCTACCCCGCACTCCCCTCGCTCCGCCTCGTCGCCGACGTGTTCCGCTTCGTGGCCGACGAGAAGATGAGCTTCAACCCGATCTCGATCAGCGGCTACCACATGCGCGAGGCGGGCGCCACGGCGGCCCAGGAGATCGGGTTCACCCTGGCCAACGCCCTCGAGTACGTCCGGGTCGCGGTGGACGCGGGTCTCGCGGTGGACAGCTTCGGTCCCCGACTCTCGTTCTTCTTCGCGAGCCACAACGATCTCTTCGAGGAGGCGGCCAAGTTCCGCGCCGCGCGACGCCTCTGGGCAAGGCTGGTTCGCGAGCGGTTCCAGGCCGGCGACCAGACCGCCCGTCTGCGTTTCCACACCCAGACCGGCGGGGTCACCCTCCAGGCGCAGCAGCCGCTCAACAACGTCGTCCGTGTGACGGTCCAGGCGCTGGCGGCGATCCTGGGGGGAACGCAGTCGCTCCACACCAACGGGTACGACGAGGCGCTGGCGCTGCCGACGGCGGAATCCGCCACACTCGCGCTCCGGACCCAACAGATCCTGGGCTATGAGAGCGGCGTCGCCGGGGTGATCGATCCGCTCGGTGGCAGCTACTTCGTGGAGAGCCTGACCGACCGGTTGGAGGCCGACGCGCGCAACCTGATCGAGGAAGTGGACGCGCTCGGCGGGGCGGCACGCGCGATCGAGCGGGGGTACTTCCAGGAGGCGATCGCGCGAAGTGCGTACGCACTGCAGCAGGCACAGGAGTCTGGCGATCGTGTGGTGGTCGGGGTCAACCGGTTCATTGATGACTCACCGCCGCCCAGCATTCCCACGCCGGACTTCTCGGCGCTCGAGACCCGCCAGCGCGCGCGACTGGCCGAGGTGCGTGCCCGCCGGAGCCCGGACGCGGTCCGCCAGGCTCTGGACGCCCTCCGGGCGGCTGCCGCCGGCACCGGTCCGCTCATGCCACACATCCTCGAAGCGGTACGCGCCCGGGCGACGCTGGGCGAGATCAGCGACCAGCTGCGAGGCGTCTGGGGAGTGTACCGGCCGGCGTAGCTTCGGTGCGGCGGTTGCCGTCTCGATGACGGCCCTTCCCAGTGCCTTCGTTAGGCTCCTGCGATGAGTCAGCACCGCTTGAACCCTCGGCCCGCCGATGATAAGTTCAATAGCTGATTTCGTTTAACCCCCAGCCGAGTACGCATGCCGACCTACGAGTACCGCTGCCCTGAAGGGCATCAATTCGAGAAATTCCAGAAGATCACCGAGAAGCCCCGCGCCAAGTGCCCGGTGTGCGGCAAGGCGGCGACCCGAGTCATCTCCGGTGGCGCCGGGCTCGTGTTCCGGGGGAGCGGCTTCTACATCACCGACTACGGCAAGGACGGGAAGGGCCCGCGGAAGCCCGAGGAGAAGCCGGCCGCCGAGAAGCCGGCCGAGAAGAAGGGTGAGACCGCCGCGGATAAGGAGACCAAGAAGGCCGAGCCGACCGCGAAGAAGGCCAAGCCCGAGTGAGCGACGCGATCCGGGCCGAGCTCGCGCGGGTGGCCGCGAGTCTCGGGGCCGATGGCATCGACTTCGTGCTCGAGCGGCCCCGCGACACGGGCCACGGCGACCTGGCGACCAACCTCGCCATGGTCCTGGCCCGCCGCGAGCGGACCAATCCTCGGCAGGTGGCGGAGCGGGTGCGCGGAGCCTTGCGCCTGCCGCCCGAGCTGGTCTCCCGGACCGAGATCGCGGGGCCCGGCTTCATCAACTTCTGGCTCGCCGGGGACGAGCTCGCCGCGGCGGCCCAGCGCATCCTGACGGAAGGTCCGGCCTACGGCCGCTCGACCGCCGGCGCGGGTCTCAAGGTCAACGTCGAGTTCGTCTCCGCCAATCCCACCGGACCCCTGCACGTCGGTCACGGCCGCGGCGCCGCCCTCGGCGACGCCGTCGCGACGCTGCTCGAGTGGACGGGGCACGCGGTCACCCGCGAGTTCTACATCAACGATGCGGGCACCCAGATCGATAAACTGGCCCAGAGTCTGTGGGCTCGCGTCCGCGAGGCGTCAGGCCGCGCGTTCGCGATTCCCGAAGGCGGCTATCACGGCGAGTATCTCCGGGAGAACGCCCGCCAGGTGCTGGAGCAGGAAGGGCCCGGCCTGGCCGAGCTGAGCGATGCCGACGGGATCGCCCGGTGCCGGGCGCTGGGCACCCGGCTGCAGCGGGAGGAACAGGACCGCGACCTCGCCGAGTTCGGTGTGCATTTCGACGTGCTGACGTCGGAGCAGGCGATCTACGATGCCGGCAAGGTGGATCAAGCGCTCGTCCTCCTCGCCGAGCGCGGGCTCAGCTACGAGGCCGAGGGTGCGCTTTGGCTCCGCACCACCCAATTCGGCGACGACAAGGACCGGGTCCTGCGGAAAGGCGACGGCTCGCTCACGTACCTGGTGCCCGACATCGCCTACCACATGGACAAGCACGATCGCGGGTTCGACCGCGCGATCGACGTCTGGGGCGCCGATCATCACGGGTACATCCCGCGGATGCGAGCCGTGCTCCTCGCCCTGGGCTATCCGCCGGATTTCTTCTCGGTGGAGCTGGTGCAGCTGGTCAAGGTGATCCGGGGCGGGGAAGAGGTGAAGATGTCGAAGCGTGCGGGCGAGTTCGTCACCCTCCGCGACCTGTACGATGAGGTCGGGGTGGATGCCGCGCGCTACTACTTCCTCATGCGGAAGGGAGCCACCCCGCTCGACTTCGAGGTGGACCTGGCCAAGAAGCAGACTGACGACAACCCGATCTTCTACGTGCAGATGGCGCACGCCCGGCTGAGCGGCATCTTCCGCACGGCGGAGCGCGAGCCGGACGGGGTCACGGGCACCCTGGATCTCGCCGGCCTGCCCGCCCCGCAGGACGCCGAGCTCCTCAAGAAGCTGGTCACCTTCCCCGATGTGGTCGACAAGGCGGCTCGAGAGCACGAGCCGCACCGGATCACCGTGTTCCTGCACGAGCTGGCCACCGTGGTGCACGGCTGGTATCACCATACTCGCGCCGTCGGCGCGCCCGAGGGTCCGGCCACCGAGCATGCCCGTCTGCTCCTCGCCCGCGCCGGGCGCATCGTTCTCGCCAACGCCCTGGGCCTGCTGGGCGTTTCCGCCCCCGACCGGATGTGATCCGATGAGCCTGCTCGTCGTCGGCAGTGTCGCGCTGGATTCGATCTTCACGCCTTTCGGCGAGACCGCCGACGCCCTGGGCGGATCCGCGGTGTACTTCAGCGTGGCGGGCTCGCTGCTCCACCCGGTGCAGGTGGTCGGCGTCGTCGGGAGCGACTATCCGGTGCACGAGCTCGACACGCTCGCCGCCCGCGGGATCGACTGGTCGGGCGTGGAGCACGCCGAAGGGGAGAGCTTCCGCTGGAAGGGCAAGTACAGCTACGACCTGCAGAGCCGCGAGACACTGGAGACGCGGCTGGGCGTATTTGCCCGCTTTCAGCCCAAGATTCCCGCGTCGTTCCGCTCGGCCGAGTACGTGTTCCTGGGGAACATCGACCCCGAGCTCCAGCTCGGCGTGCTCACCCAGGTCGAGCGGCCCCGCCTGGTCGTGTGCGACACGATGAACTACTGGATCCAGGGCAAGAAATCGGCACTGCTCGAGCTGCTGGCCCGCGTGGACGTCCTCATGGTGAACGACAGCGAGGCCCGCGAGCTGAGCAGCGACTGGAACATCCATCGCGCAGGCCGGTGGATCCTGCGGCAGGGGCCGTCCCGCGTCGTGATCAAGCAAGGCGAGTACGGCGCGCTCCTGATCGAGCCCCATCGAACCTTCTACGTCCCGGCCTTCCCGCTGGAGACGGTCTTCGACCCCACCGGCGCCGGCGACGCGTTCGCGGGCGGCTTCATGGCATACCTGGCACGCACCAGCTCGCTGACCGAGAACAACATCCGCCGGGCCATGGTGTACGGCGCGGCGATGGGCTCCTACGCGGTGGAGCAGTTCGGCATCAAGGGCTTCGAGCAGGTCACCCTCGACGCCGTGGAGCGCCGGGTGCGCGCCTTCCAGGATCTCACCCACGTCGAGCTCGCCGAGCGGCTGCCGTGACGCGGGAATACGCCGCCGCCGGGGTCGACCTCGAAGGGGCGGAAGCGCAGAAGCACCGCATCGGCCGGGCGGTCGCGGGGACCCGGACACCCCTCTCGGTCGGCAGGATCGGTGCCTTCGGGGGCATGGTGCGCATCCCCCCGGGGATGCGGTCGCCGACCCTGGTGCTCAGCACCGACGGGGTCGGCACCAAGGTGCTCGTCGCGCTCCAGGCCGGCCGATACGACACGGTGGGCGAAGATCTGGTCAACCACAGCGTCAACGACATCCTGGTCCACGGCGCCGCCCCGATCGCGTTCATGGACTATATCGCGGGCGCGGGGCTGGAGCTGGAACAGATCGCCGGGATCGTGGACGGGATCGCCCGGGGATGCCGTGCGCACGAGATGGCGCTGGCGGGTGGAGAGACGGCGCAGATGCCCGGCCTGTACCGGCCCGGGACCTTCGACCTCGCGGGCACCATCATCGGCGTGGTCGAAGAAGCGGAGGCGCTGCACGGCGACGCGATCCGTGCCGGCGACGTGCTGCTGGGCTATGCCTCGACCGGGCTCCACACCAACGGGTACACCCTCGCCCGGCGCATCGTCTTCGAGCGGATGGGACTCGGCCTCGACGACCGACTGGGTGACACCGGCGAGCAGGTGGCCGATGCGCTCCTGGCGGTGCACCGGAGCTACTCGGCCGCCATCCGGCCGGTGCTGAGCCGGATTCACGGCCTGGCGCACATCACCGGCGGCGGGATTCCGGGCAACCTGGTGCGGGTGCTGCCGGCCGGATGCGAAGCCGTAGTGGACCCGGCGAGCTGGCCTCTTCCACCCCTCTTCGTCACCCTGCAACAGGCCGGACAGATCAGCCCCGACGAGATGCGCGACGTGTTCAACCTGGGCATCGGGATGATCGCGGTCCTGCCACCCGACGCCGTTGCCTCCGCGCAGGGGGCGGCGGGCTCCGACGGCGTCGCCACCTGGATCATCGGCGAGATCCGCCGCGGCGAGCCCGCGGTCCGCTTCGGCCGCCGCTGAGCGGTGGACGAGCGGACGGCCATGCAGCACGCGCTCGACCTCGCCTGGCGGGGCTGGGGCCGGGTGCACCCCAATCCGCTCGTCGGCGCCGTGGTCCTCGACGGCGGCGAGGCCGTGGGTGAAGGCTGGCACGCCGAGTACGGGGCGCAGCATGCCGAGCCGATCGCGCTCGCGGCCGCCGGAGCGCGGGCACGCGGGGCGACACTGGTGGTGACGCTGGAGCCCTGCGCGCACCAGGGACAACAGCCGCCGTGCGTCGATGCGATTCTCCGCGCCGGCATCCGGCGGGTGGTGGCCGCGCTCCCCGATCCCAACCCGGTCGCGGCCGGCGGCGCGGCGCGGCTTCGCGAGGCCGGAATCCCGGTCGAGCTGGGACCGGGACGCGACGCCGCGGAGGCACAGAACGCCGCCTTCCTCCATGGGCTGAGCAACCCCGAGCGGCCCTTCGTCGCGCTCAAGCTCGCCACCAGTCTCGATGGCCGGATCGCCGATCTCGAGGGGCGCTCGCGCTGGATCTCGGGCTCGGAGGCGCGCGGCTACGTGCACTGGCTTCGTGCCGGGTTCGACGCGATCGGAGTTGGCGGACGCACCGCGCGTGCCGACGACCCGAGCCTGACGGTGCGAGGTGCCGTCACCCCGCGGGTTCCCCCCGGCCGGGTGATCTTCGACGCCGCCGCCGACCTCCCGGGCTCGCTCGGTCTCGTCCGCAGTGCGTCCGAGGTGCCCACCTTCGTCGTCGCCTCGCGGCAGGCGCCGGCCGCCCGGCTCACCGCGCTGGAGCGCGCCGGCGTGCGGGTCCTGGCGGCGCCAAGCTTGAGTGAGGGCCTGGCCGCGCTCCGCGCCGCCGGCATCAGCAGTCTGCTGGTCGAGGGAGGCGGGCGGCTCGCGGGCACGCTCATCGGCAACGGGCTGTGCGACCGGTTCTACTGGATCCAGAGCCCGGTCTGGCTCGGTGATCGCGGAGTACCGGCGATGGCGGAACTCCCCAGCGAGCCGATCGCCCGGGCGGAGCGGTGGCGGACGGTGGAGCGACGCGCGCTGGGCCAGGACACCCTCCTCGTGCTGGACCGGCGCTAGATGTTCACCGGCATCGTCACCGCGGTGGGTGAAGTCCGCCAGGCCCGCGAGGCCGACGGCGGACTCGAGCTCACCATCGCCTGCCCCTATGCCGAGCTGGCTGCCGGAGAGAGCATCGCGGTCGACGGCGCCTGCCTCACCGCGGCCAGTGTCTCGCCCGGTGCATTCACCGCCCACCTGGTGCGCACGACGCTCGAGCGCACCGGGTTCGCGGCGTATGCCGTCGGACGGCGCGTCAACCTCGAGCGCGCGCTCCGCGTGGGCGACCCCCTGGGCGGGCATCTGGTGCAGGGCCACGTCGATGGGGTGGGCACGGTGATCCGGGTGTCCCAGCACGCCGACGCGCGTCTCATCGACCTGCGGGTGCCGGACGAGATCGCCCGGATCTCGATCCCGCTGGGCTCGATCACCGTGGATGGCGTGAGCCTCACGGTCAACGCGATTTCCGCTCCGGGAACGATCCAGATCTCCCTGATCCCGTTTACTTTAGAGCACACCACCCTGGGCGAGCGCAGAGTGGGCGATCGGGTCCATCTCGAGGGGGATACGATCGGGAAATACGTGGCGGCCATGATGAAAGGGGAAGGGGGAAAGGGGAAAGGGGGCGGGTGAATGGGCGGGCGCCGGCACTTGCTAAGTGCTTCTGCCACCACAGCTTCACCTATCTCACTTCACCTTTGCTCTTAACGATTGGCGACGAGCATGCCCGGAACCTTCGGCACCATCGAACTGGCGATCGACGACCTGCGCAACGGCAAGATCATCATCGTCGCGGACGACGAGGACCGCGAGAACGAGGGTGATCTGGTCTGCGCGGCCGAGCTGGTCACGCCCGAGACGATCAACTTCATGACCTTGCACGGACGGGGTCTGATCTGCCTGGCCCTGACCGGAGAGCGCTGCGACCAGCTCGGCCTGCCCCAGATGACCGAGCGGAACACCGAGGAGCTGGCCACCGCCTTCACGGTCAGCATCGACGCGGAACGCCGGTTCGGCGTCACCACCGGCATCTCCGCCAGCGATCGCTCCACCACCATTCACGTCGCCATCAACCCCGCCACGATCCCGTCCGATCTGCGCCGCCCCGGGCACATCTTTCCGCTCCGCGCCCGGCCGGGCGGCGTGCTGCAGCGGGTGGGACAGACCGAGGCCAGCGTAGACCTGGCCCGTCTCGCGGGCCTGGTGCCCGCCGGGGTGATCTGCGAGATCCTGAATCCCGACGGCACCATGGCCCGTCGGGCGGATCTCCACGCGATGGCCGACCGGCTGGGGCTCACCTTCGTCACGGTGGCGCAGCTCGTCGCCTATCGGCTTCAGACCGAGCAGCTGGTCCACCGGGTGGCGGAGGCCCGGATTCCGACCGACTTCGGCGAGTTCACCATCATCGGCTACCGGAACGACGTGGATCGCGCCGAGCACATCGCCCTGGTCTACGGCGACGTGGCGGGCCAGCCGGACGTGCTCGTGCGGATGCACTCCAAGTGTCTCACCGGCGACGTCTTCGGCTCCCAGCGCTGCGACTGCGGGGTCCAGCTGCACCGGGCGATGGAGCTGGTGGCCCAGGAGGGCCGCGGCGTGATCGTGTATCTCGATCAGGAGGGCCGGGGGATCGGCCTGCTGAACAAGATCCGGGCGTACGCGCTCCAGGACGCGGGGGCGGACACGGTGCAGGCCAACGAGAGGCTCGGCTTCGCTCCCGATCTGCGGAACTACGGCATCGGCGCACAGATCCTGCGCGACCTGGGGCTCTCCTCGATCCGCGTGATGACCAACAATCCCCGCAAGCTCGTGGGCCTGGAAGGCTACGGACTGCAGATCACCGCCCGGGTTCCGCTCATTGCCGATCCCAACCGGGAGAACCGCGGCTACCTGCAGGTCAAGCGCGACAAACTCGGCCACCTTCTCGCCCACTGACGCCAGTGCCCGAGTTCCATCCCCGCCTTCGCGCAGCCGGGCGTGTGGCGATCCTGGTGAGCCGCTATAACGAGCTGGTCACCGCGCGACTCCTCGAGGGCGCGCGAGCCTGTTGCCGCGCCGCCGGCGTGCCCGACGGCGAGATCGACGTCGTGTGGGTGCCGGGGGCCTTCGAGCTCCCCGTCGCCGCCGCCGCGGCGGCCGCCGCCGGGCGATATCGCTGCCTCATCGCCCTGGGCGCCGTGATCCGGGGCGAGACGCCGCACTTCGAGTACGTCGCGGGCGAGACCACGCGCGGCCTGGGAGAGATCGCGCTGCGGCACCGCCTGCCCGTCGGGTTCGGCCTCCTCACCGTGGACACCCTGCAGCAGGCGACGGAGCGGGCCGGCGGGAGCGCGGGCAACAAGGGGTACGAGGCGGCGGAGGCCGCGCTTCTCGCGGCGGACGCCGTGGCGCATCTGGGCGGCGGCGATGCTGCGGATTGAGACCAAGAGCCGGGCGCGCGCCCTCCAGCTGCTCTACGCCTGGGAGTTGCGCGGCCACGCGCCGCTGGCCCAGCTCGCCACCGGTCTCAGTCGGCTCACCGGTCCCGAGCCTCGGGTGCTGGACCGCGCCGAAGCCTTGGCGAGCGGCGTGGTGGAGGCGGTCGAGTCCCTCGACGGCGAGGCAGCGCGGGCCTCGGAGAACTGGCGGCTGAGCCGGATGGCGGTCGTGGAGCGCAACATCCTCCGGCTCGGCATCCTCGAGCTGCGCCAGGGCGAGGTGCCGCCCAAGGTCGCGATCGACGAGGCGGTGCGACTGGCCCACTGGTTCGGCGGGTCGCGCGCACCGGGGTTCGTCAACGGCGTGCTCGACGGTATCGCCCACGCGCTGGGACGGCTGTGAGGGGCGAAGCCGGAGCCGCCGGATGAACATCCTGGTGGTCAATTGGCAGGACCTGGAAAATCCGCAGGCCGGCGGGGCGGAGATCCATCTGTTCGAGATCCTGGCCCGGCTCGCAGGCCGCGGGCATCGGGTGCGGCTGGTCTGCTCCGGCTGGCCCGGCGCGCCGGCGACCGCGACGGTGCGGGGGGTCGCGGTGACGCGCGTGGGCGGGCGCCATACCTTCGCGCTCCGGGGGCGCGCCGCGGTCCGCCGGGCCCTCCGGGCCGAGCGCCCCGATATCCTGGTCGAGGACGTCAACAAGCTTCCGCTCTTCCTCGCGATCGGAAGCCGCGTCCCGTTCTGCACGATCGTGCCGCACCTGTTCGGCACGACCGCCTTCGAGGAGGCGAGCTGGCCGGCGGCGGCCACGGTCTGGCTGAGCGAACGCCCGCTGGCGCGCGCCTATCGCCGCGGCGGGTGGCACGCGATCAGCGAGAGCACCCGCGACGACCTGATCAGCCGCGGCGTGCCGGCGGACCGGATCCGGGTGATCCATCCCGGTGTGGACAGCGCGCGATTCACGCCGGGCGGCGCGCGAGCGGTGCAGCCGACCTTCCTGTACGTCGGTCGCCTGAAGCGTTATAAAGGAATAGATCTCGCGATCCGGGCACTGGCCGTCGCCCGGCTCCGTCGGCCGGACCTCCGGCTGGAGGTGGCCGGGACCGGCGACTACCGCGCGGCGCTGGAGCAGCTGGCGGCGTCGCTCGGCCAGACCGAGGCGGTGACCTTCCATGGCTTCGTCAGCGAGGCCGACAAGCTGGGCTTGCTCCGGTCGGCCTGGGCCAACGTATTTCCATCACCCAAAGAAGGGTGGGGCATCACCGTCGTCGAGGCCGCGGCGTGCGGCACGCCCTCCCTTGCATCGGACAGTCCGGGTCTGCGTGACTCGGTGCGCCATGGCGAGACCGGCTATCTGGTTCCCCACGGCGACGTGGAAGTCCTCGCGAGCCGCATGCTCGAGCTGGCCGGTGATCCCCAGCTGGTAAGCCGGCTCGGCGCGGGAGCCCGGGCCCTCGCCGAGAGTCTCACCTGGGAGCGGACGGCCGACGAAACCGAGGCCCAGCTCCACGCCATCATCGCCGGGCGGGCCTGAGGCCCCCCGAGGAGGCTTCATCATGCAGACGACGATCACCGCCCGCCACTGTGAGATCTCCGACGCCATCCGGGAGCGCGCCCTCGCCGTGGTCGAGCGGCTGGGCAACATCGCCACCCGGCCGATGGAGGCGAGCGTGGTGTTCGACACCGACGGCCAGCAGCAGACCGCCGAGCTCCGCCTGCATCTGGCGACCGGCGATCTCCTGGTGGCCGGTGGCGAGGCGGCCGATCATCGGACCGCGCTGGACCGCGCCGAGGAGAAGCTGCGCAAGCAGCTGGAAAAGGCGAGCGCGCGGCCTCGTCGCTCGCGCCCGTCGGGAGCGAATCCCCTCTGATGCTCCGGCTCCGGGACTTCCTGGCGCGGCGGAACGATCCGCTGCAGCTCGAGGCGCTGACCGGCGAGGTCGGGCTCGATCGTCAGCTCCCCGACGCGGAGGTGGCGGGGCCCGGGCTCGCCCTGGCGGGCTATACCGGCCGCTTCGCCCCGAATCGACTGCACGTGTTCGGGGAGACGGAGATCACCTACCTGAACACGCTCCCGGCCGAGCAGCGGCGGCAATCGCTGGAGAAGTTCTTCGAGTTCGAGCTGCCGTGCATCTTCGTGACCAAGGGCCAGGAGGTGCCGGCCGAGATGCTCGAGCTGGCGCGCGCGAGGGGCGTGCCGGTCATGCGGAGCAAGCTCAAGACTGCGGAGTTCTATCGCCGGGTAAAGCCCGTGGTGGAGGAGGCCTTCGCTCCCCGCACCACGCTGCACGGCTCCTTGGCCGACGTCTACGGCGTCGGCCTCCTCTTCATGGGGCGCTCGGGGATCGGCAAGAGCGAGTGCGTGCTCGATCTGGTGGAGCGGGGCCACCGGCTGGTGGCCGATGACGTGGTGCAGGTGGTCCGCCGGGGCAACGACGTGCTGATCGGCCGGGGCCACGAGCTGGCCGCCCACCACATGGAGATCCGGGGCATCGGCCTGATCGACATCCCGGCGCTGTTCGGGGTCCGATCGGTGCGGCAGCAGAAGCGGATCGAGGTGGTGGTCCAGCTCGAGGACTGGGAGAACGCCAAAGACGCGGACCGCACCGGTCTCAGCCGGGAAGAGACGACGATCCTGGACGTGGCGGTGCCGAGAGTTGTAGTGCCCCTCAATCCTGGCAAGAACATCACCGTCATCTCGGAGGTCGTGGCGATGATGCACCTGCTGCGGTACTCCGGGGTGGACGTGGCCGCCGCCTTCAACGCCAGGCTGATCAAACGCATGAAGGACCAGCGCGGCGTCCGGGAGTACCTCCAGGAAGACTATGAGTGACGGGCTGCGCGGGGTGGTGGTGTGTCATGGGAAGCTCGCGCAGGGGCTGGTGGAGGCGACGGAGTCCATCAGCGGCGTGGCCGGCGCGCTCGTGCCGGTCTCCAACACCGACTGCGACCGCCAGGTGCTCGAGGATCGGGTGGCCGAAGCCGTGGACGGGCGCCCGTCGGTGGTGTTCGTCGATCTCGCCTCCGGCTCCTGCCTCTTCGCCGTGCTGAAGCGGCTTCGCGCGCTCGAAGGTGTCCGCGTCGTCACCGGGGTCAACCTGGCCATGCTGGTGGACTTCGTGTTTCACCGCGATCTCAGCCCTGAGGCCGCGGCGGAGCGGGCCGCGGCGGCCGGGGTCAAGGCGATCCGGATTCCCTGATGCCCATCGTGCTCTGCCGGGTGGACGACCGCCTCATCCACGGGCAAGTGGTGGTGGGGTGGGGGCAGGCCCTCGCCATCACCCGGATCATCCTGGTGGACGACCAGGTCGCCGCCAGCTCCTGGGAGCAGGATCTCTATCGCATGGCGGTCACGCCGGAGATCAGCATCGACTTCGCCAGCGTCGCGGACGCGGCCACGGCCATGCCGGGATGGCGCGACGATTCCCGCCGCACGGTGCTGCTGACCGGGGACCTCGACACCATGGCCGCCTTGCATCGCGCCGATCCCGCGGTGGTGCACCGGATCAACCTGGGAGGTGTGCACCATCGCCCGGGCCGGCGGGAGCGGCTGCCGTTCCTTTACCTGACCGACGACGAGATGCGGCGGCTCGGCGCGCTGGAGTCGTCCGGCGCCGAGATCAGCGCGCAGGATTTGCCGACCACGCCGCCCGTCGCGCTGCGAGCGCTCGCATGAGCGAGCTGACCCTCGTCTCGGGGCTGCTGCTGGTGGGGTGGGGGACCCTGGTGGCCCTCGACCTCGTGAGCGTGCCCCAGGCGATGATCGCCCGGCCCATCGCCGCGGGGGCGGTCGCGGGCTGGATGTGCGGCGACCTCGATGCCGGCCTCCGGGTCGGCCTCCTGTTCGAGCTGTTCGCCCTCGACGTCCTTCCCGTCGGCGCGGTCCGCTATCCCGATTACGGCCCCGCGACCGTCGTCGCGACCGCTCTCGCGGCGGGTGCGCCCTGGCAGTTCGCGCTGGGCCTGAGCGCGGCGCTGGGCCTGGTGCTGGCCGTGGTTGGCGGCCTGTCGCTGCAGCTGGTCCGCCGGCTCAACGCGCGCGCCATTCAGCACCGTGCCGCCGCGCTCGCGGCCGGCGAGAGCTCCGCCATCCGGCGGCTCCAGTACGGAGGGGTGCTGCGCGATGCCCTTCGGGGCGCGCTGCTCACCAGCCTCGGCCTGCTCGCGGCCTGGGTCATCGACTCGCGGGTGCGTCTCGACGGCTCGACCGCACTCGGGCTCACGCTGGTCGCGGTGGGCTGCGCCTTGAGCGCCGCCGGCGGCGGCGCGCTCCGGAGCGCGGGCCGCGGGGCCCGGCTGCGCTGGCTGGCCGCCGGGGCGGTGGTCGGGCTGGTGCTGGCGGTGCTGGCGTGAACGGCGGATGGCGGGCCTTCCTACGCCTCCTCGCGATTCAGGGGACCTGGAATTACGAGCGGATGCTGGGGGTCGGCATGGGTTACGCCGCCGAGCCCCTGCTCGACGACCTGAAGACGATCGACCCGGTGCGTCACTCGGAGGCGGTGGTGCGCTCCACCGACTTCTTCAACTGCAACCCCAACCTCGCGGGGCTCGCGCTGGGGGCCACGGCCCGCGCCGAGTACGATGCCGTCCCCGGCAGCCAGATCGCGCGGCTCCGGACCGCCCTCTGCAGTCCGCTCGGCGCGCTGGGCGACCAGCTCTTCTGGGCCGGACTGATCCCGGCCCTGCTCGGCTTCGCCATGGCCGCGATCGCGCTGGGGGCGCGATGGTGGCCGGTGCTCGGGTTCCTGGCGCTCTACAACGTCGCGCGCGCCCTCACCGGGATCTGGGCACTCCGGACCGGGTACGACAGCGGGATGAACGTCGGCGCGGCGATCGCCCGGTCGTGGATCCCGGGGGCGATCGCCCGGGTCGGACCGGTGGCGGGCTTCGCGCTGGGGCTGGCCCTGCCGCTCGTCGCCACCTGGTACCTGCGCGGGATCGGGTGGGCCGGCGCCCTGGGTACCCTGGCGGTGGCCGCGACCGGGATCGCGGTGACCCGGTGGTACGGGGCGGCACTCACCACGGTGCGCTTCGCCCTGCTGGCGATCCTGCTGCTCGTGCTCTTCCGCGGGATCTTCCCGTGATCGAGCGCCCGGCCACTATCGTGAATCAGGAGGGGCTGCATGCCCGGCCGGCCGCCCGCATCGTCCGGCTCGCCAGCAGCTTCGCCTCCGAGATCGAAATCATGAAGGACGGAGTCGGCGTGAACGCAAAGAGCATCATGGGCGTGATGATGCTGGCTGCCGAGTGCGGCAGCCAGATCACCATCCGGGCCGACGGGCCCGACGCGGAGCAGGCCCTGTCCGCCCTGGCGGAGCTGGTGGCCAGCGGATTCGGGGAGCCCTGACATGGCCCGCACCCTGCGCGGCATCGGCGTCTCTCCGGGCGTGGCCGTCGCCCCGGCGCTCCTCATCCGCTGGGATTTTCCCGAAGTGCCCGACCGCGGCGTCCGGCCCGACCAGGTCGATGCCGAGATCCGCCGCCTGCGGGAGGCCGTGGATCACACGGTCTCTCAGCTTCGCGAGCTGGGCGAGCGGGTGCTCCGTCGCGCCGGGCCCGAGGAAGCGCGGATCTTCGACGCCCAGATCCTCATGGCCCAGGACCAGGATTTCCTCAACTCGGTCGAGACCCTGATCCGGAACAACCAGCTCAGCGCCGAGACCGCCTACGAGTTCAAGGCGCTCGAGCTCCGCAACCTGTGGTCCGGAGCCGCGCGGCTGCGCGAGCGGCTGGCCGACCTCCACGCCATCCAGCTGCGCATGATCAACCGGCTGCTCGGCCAGACCGGACCGGACATCTCCGCCATGACCTCGGACGACCAGGTCATCGTGGTCGCCCACGAGCTCTCGCCCGGGCTCACCGTGCAGCTCGATCGGGAGCACGTCGTGGGCCTGGTGAGCGAGGAAGGCACCCGGACCGCGCATGCCGCGATCCTCGCCCACAGCCTGGGCATTCCGGCCGTGATGGGCGCCTCCGGGGCGCTGGCCACGATCCCCAACGGCGCCATGCTCCTGCTCGACGGACAGAGCGGTACGGTGGTGCTCGACCCCACCCGGGACGAGCTGGAGGAGGCCAAGACCCAGCTCAGCCGCCGCCACAAGCTCGAGCTGCAGCTCGAGGGCGTGGTGGAGCAGCCCGCGGTCACGCCCGGCGGCCGGCCGATCCTGCTCATGGGCAACGTGGACCTGCCGGAGGAGATCGAGTCGGCTCTTCGCATGGGGGCGCAGGGTGTCGGCCTGCTCCGCACCGAGTTCCTCCTGACCGGGCGCGCCACCCTGCCGACCGAGGACGAGCAGGCCGAGTACTTCCGCCGGGTCGCCGCCGCGTTCCCCGATCGGACCGTGATCATCCGCTCCTTCGATCTGGGGGGCGACAAGTTTCCCGCCGCGTTCAAGGCGCCGTTCGAAGCGAACCCGTTTCTCGGCTGGCGCTCGATCCGCGTCTGCCTCGACGAGCCGGCGGTGTTCCGGCCGCAGATCCGGGCCGTCCTCCGGGCCGCGGCAGGGCGGGACGTGCAGCTCATGCTGCCGCTGGTGACGAGGGTGGACGAGGTCCGGCAGGCCCGGGAGATGATGGCCGAGGAGGCGGCGTCGCTCCAGCAGGCGGGCGTGCGCGCCGCGCCGGAGGTGCCGGTCGGGGTGATGATCGAGACCCCGGCGTCGGTGACCATCGCCGACCGCCTCGCCGAGGTGAGCGCCTTCTTCAGCGTCGGGACCAACGATCTGACCCAGTACACGCTGGCCGTGGACCGCGGCAACGCCCGCCTCGCCGACCGCTTCACCCCGCACCACCCGGCGATCGTGCGCCAGCTGCATCGCGTGGTCCAGGTCGGGCGGGCGGCCAATCTGCCGGTAAGCGTGTGCGGCGAGATGGCGTCGGAAGCGCTCAGCGCGGTGCTGCTGATCGGCCTGGGATTCGACCGGCTCAGCGTGTCGCCGCCCGCGCTGCCGCTGGTGAAGTGGGTCATCCGCACCGTGCCCGAGGAGGCGGCCCAGGCGGCCGCGGCCGAAGCCCTCGCCGCGTCGGATCCCGAGGAGGTCTCCGAAGCGCTCCGGCGCGTGGTCGGCGAGTTCTTCGACGTCCGTCTGCTCGATCCGCAATCGGCGTTGCCGCGACGGGGGGGGCCTCGCTAGCTTGCACCGTCTTTCGGGCCTCCCTCGCTGCCCCCGCCGCCGGGACGGTCCACCACCTCCTCTCAGCCCTGAGCGTTTCCATGGCCGGTAGCAAGCGCCACGTCTTCACCTCGGAGTCGGTCACCGAAGGCCATCCCGACAAGGTGGCCGACCAGATCTCCGATGCGGTGCTCGACGCCATCCTGTCGCGCGACCCCGCGGGACGGGTGGCCTGCGAGACCCTGGTGACCACGGGCATGGCCGTGGTGGCCGGCGAGATCACCACCAGCACCTATGTACACATCCCCGACCTGGTCCGGCGCACGGTGGAGGCCATCGGCTACACCGACGCGAGCTACGGGATGGACGGCCGCACCTGCGCCGTGCTCACCTCGATCGACCGCCAGTCGCCCGACATCGCGATGGGGGTGAATTCGGCCCGGAACAAGGAGCAGGGCGCCGGCGACCAGGGCATGATGTTCGGCTACGCGACCAACGAGACCCGGGAGCGGATGCCGCTGCCGATCATGCTGGCGCACCGGATCGTGGAGCGACTGGCCGCCGTGCGGAAGGGACTTCCCGGCCATCCTCGGCTGGATTGGCTGCGGCCGGACGGAAAGTCGCAGGTCTCGGTGGAATACGAGGGCGACCGGCCGACCGCGGTGCGCACCGTGGTGGTCTCGACCCAGCATGCCGAGCGCCGCGGATCCCGCCAGCTGGGGCAGGGCACCATTCGCGAAGGCGTGATCGAGGAGGTCATCAAGCCGGTCCTGGATGCTCACGGCCTCGAATACCGCGGCACCAAGTTCCTGATCAATCCGACCGGCCGGTTCGTGATCGGCGGGCCGCATGGCGACGCCGGGCTCACCGGCCGGAAGATCATCGTCGATACCTACGGCGGCATGGCGCGCCACGGCGGCGGAGCGTTCAGCGGCAAGGATCCCTCCAAGGTGGACCGGTCGGCCGCGTACGCCGCGCGCTGGGTCGCCAAGAACATCGTGGAGGCCAAGCTGGCCCGCCGGTGCGAGGTCCAGGTGGCCTACGCGATCGGCGTGGCGCGCCCGGTCTCCGTGCTGGTGCAGACCTTCGGCACCGGCACCATGCCCGATGCCGAGATCGAGAGGATCGTGAACGAGGTCTTCGACCTGACGCCGCGCGGCATCATTGACGCCCTCAAGCTCAAGCGGCCAATTTACGGACAGACCGCGACCTACGGACACTTCGGCCGGCGGCCCTACAGCGGGGTCTATCAAAACGACGGCCGGTCCCAGAAGGTCGACTTTTTCACCTGGGAGCGGACCGACCGCGTGAAGGACCTGCTGTCGGCCGCCCGCTGAGGAACCCATGAGCGTACAGACCGCGGTGGCCAAGCACGACATCAAGGATATCGCCCTGGCGGACGAGGGCCGGCGCCGGACCGAGTGGGCCGAGCGGTCCATGCCGGTGCTGCGACAGATCCGGGCCCGGTTCGCCAAGGAGCAGCCGCTCAGGGGCACCCGGCTGTCCGCCTGTCTCCACGTGACCACGGAGACGGCGAACCTCATGATCACGCTCCGGGCCGCCGGGGCGGAGATCGCCCTCTGCGCCTCCAACCCGCTGTCCACCCAGGACGACGTCGCCGCCCACCTGGTCCGCGATCACGGGGTCCACGTCTACGCCATCAAGGGCGAGGACCACGAGACCTACTACACCCATATCGCCCAGGCCCTGGCCTTCCGGCCGGACATGACCCAGGACGACGGGGCCGACCTGGTCGGCTCGCTGCACATGATCGCGCTCAACCGGCTGGACGACCTGGCGCCGCCCATCCGCCGCTGGGTCGAGACCCTGTCGGCCGACGAGCGCCGGGCGCTGGTCGCCAACGTCCGCGGATCCACCGAGGAGACCACCACCGGGGTCATCCGGCTCAAGGCGATGCAGCAGGAGAAGGTGCTGCAGTTCCCCATCGTCGCGGTCAACGACTCGAACACCAAGCACATGTTCGACAACCGCTACGGCACCGGGCAGTCGACCCTCGACGGGATCGTGCGGGCCACCAACATGCTCGTGGCCGGGAGCAACGTCGTGGTCGCGGGGTACGGCTGGTGCGGGCGGGGCTTCGCCATGCGGGCCCGCGGCGCCGGCGCCCACGTGATCGTGACCGAGGTCGATCCGCTGCCCGCGCTGGAAGCGCGGATGGACGGCTTCGAGGTGATGCCGATGGCCGACGCCGCGCCGCTGGGCGACTGCTTCGTCACCCTGACCGGCAACGTCCACGTCATCCGGACCGAGCACTTCGCCGCCATGAAGGATGGCGCGATCGTGTGCAACTCGGGGCATTTCAACGTGGAGCTCGACCTGGAGGCCCTCGCCAAGCTCGCCTCCGAGCGGCGCACCGTGCGGAACCTGGTCGAGGAGTTCGTGGTGAAGGGCAAGCGGATCATGGTGCTGGGCGAGGGGCGCCTCATCAACCTGGCCGCGGCCGAGGGCCATCCCGCGAGCGTGATGGACATGTCCTTCGCCAACCAGGCGCTCGCCGCCGAGCTGCTGGCCAAGGAGAGCGCGACGATGGCCAAAGCGGTGCACCGCCTGCCGGCCTCGGTGGATCAGGAGATCGCCCGGCTGAAGCTCCAGAGCATGGGGATCGCCATCGATACCCTGACGCCGGAGCAGGTGGTGTACCTGGCCAGCTGGGACGCAGGAACCTGACGCCAGCCGGGGTGAGGGGAAGGATGACCCCCTTCACCTCGTAGAGGGGTAGATGATCGAAGTGACCGTGGCGCACCTGGGTCTCGACCGGACCACCAACACGCCGGTCGTGATCCTGCGGGAAAAGGAAGGAAGCCGGGTGCTGCCGATCTGGATCGGCCCCGCCGAGGCGAGCGCGATCGCCATGGAGCTGCAGGGCATGAAGGCGCAGCGTCCCCTGACCCACGACCTGCTCAAGCAGGTGCTGGTCGGTCTCGGCGGGGAGCTGCGCCGGGTGGTGATCAGCGCGGTCAAGGAGAACACCTACTTCGCCGAGCTGATGATCCGCCGGGACGACCACGTCTTCCAGGTGGACGCCCGCCCCTCCGACAGCATCGCGCTCGCGCTCCGCATGCGAGCGCCCATCTTCACCAGCGACCAGCTGCTCGACCAGAGCGGGGTCGAGACCGACGAACCTCCCCCCGACCCGTCGCTCGAGGCAGACAAGCTGAAGCAGTACCTCGAGAAGATGGATCCCCAGGACTTCGGCAAGTTCAATCCTTGAGGGCGCGCTGGCCGGCCCTCTCCCTGATCGCCCTGATCGCCCTGATCGCCGCTCGCCGGCCCGACCAGGCCGCGGCGCAAGCGCGGGCGGGGGGAGTGGTGGTGCGCGCCGAGGGCGCGGATTCGGTGCCGGTGCCGGGCGTCAGGGTCGTGCTCCATCGGGTCGGCCAGATGGAGCAGGGTCCGATGGACTCCATCGCCGCAGACGCGCGGGGACGGTTCCACTTCCGCTTCCGCGCCGACAGCGGCGCGGTCTACCTCCTGAGCGCGCGCTATCGGGAGATCGAGTACTTCTCCACGCCGGTGCACCTGGGGGCCCGGCCCGACACCGCCATCCGGCTGGTGGTCTACGACACGTCGACCGACACCCCGGTCACCCTCGCCGCCCGACACCTGGTCGTGCCCCGACCGGACGAGACCGGCACCCGCGAGATCCTCGACCTCGTCATCCTGCGGAACCCCGGCGACCGCACCCGCGTCGCGCCGGACTCGCTCGGGACCACCTGGGTCGGCATGCTGCCGCACGGGAGCGAAGGGTTGGAGGTGGGCGAGGGCGACGTGTCGCCGGACGCGGTCGTCCGCCGGGGCGACTCGCTCCTCGTGAGCGGGCCGATCGCCCCTGGCGAGAAGCAACTCGTGCTCCAGTACCACATGCCCGCCGGTTCGCGGGAGCTGCGGCTGCCGATCCAACCCGGGGCGAGAACCAACGTGCTGGTCGAGGAGGCCGGCGCCCGGGTGACGGGCCCCCTCGCCGTGGCCGACAGCCAGCAGATCCAGGGTCGCTCGTTCCGGCGCTGGAGCGGCGAGCCTACCGCGGCCGGGACCATCACCATCATACCGCCCCAGCCTCCGGGCGCGGGGCAGCGCTGGCTCGCGCCGCTGGTGGGTCTCCTGGCACTGGGTCTGGGCGCGGCCACCTGGTGGGCGCTGCGGCGGCGAGTGCCGGCGCCGGTCTCTGCGGGCGGATCGCGCGATGCCTCGTCGATTCTCGAGACGCTGGCGGAGCTCGACGCACGCTACGCCGGCCGGGACGCCGACACGCCCCCGGACGAATGGTCGGCGTACCAGGAGCGCCGCGCGAGGCTCAAGGCAGAGCTCGCCGCCGCGCTCGCCGCCCGATGACGCCGCGCCTGGTGCCTGGACTGATGTTGCTGGCCGCCCTGGCCTGCGGCCGGGCTTCGCCGTCGCCGACCGCCACCACCGTAGTGGACGACGCCGGCGACAGCGTCGCCGTCCGCACGCCGGCGCGCCGGGTGGTCTCCCTCATCCCCGCCACGACCGAGCTCCTCTTCGCCATCGGGGCGGGTGCCGATGTCGTGGGCCGGTCCACCTGGTGCGATTATCCGGCCGAGGCGGCCCGGGTCCCCAATCTCGGCGATGGCATCAATCCCAACGTCGAGGCGATCCTCGCCGCCCGCCCCGACCTGGTGGTGCTGTACAACTCGGCCCAACACGCGGCCGTGTCGGCCCGGCTGCGCGGGCTGGGCGTCCCGACCCTCCGGATCAACACCGACCGGCTGGCCGACGTCGGCCGGGTCGGCCGCCTGCTCGGCGGCCTGACCGGCCGGGTCCGCTCGGCGGACTCGCTCGCGGCGGCCTTCGATACCGCGCTCGCCGCGGCCACCGTCTCGCGGCCCGAGGGGCGGCGCCCGACGGTGCTCCTCCTGGTCTGGGAGCAACCCCCGATGACGATCGGCCGAGGCAGCTTTCTCAACGAGCTGGTCGAGCGCGCCGGGGGGGCCAACCTCTTCGCCGACGTGACCGCGTCGGCGGGGCCGGTGAGCATCGAGGCGGTCGCCGCGCGCGACCCCGATTTCATTTTCACTACGACGGATGGTCCTTCATCGTTCGCGCGGCGACCCGAATGGCAGGTGGTCCGCGCGGTTCGGGACCGGCGATTCCTGCGGGTGACCGGATCGGAGTTCAACCGGCCGGGACCACGTTCCCCGGCCGCGATTCGGGAGCTCGCCGAACGGCTCCGTACGGCGGCCCGGTGAAGCGCGCCTGGGCGGTCGCGCTCACCGCGACCGTCGCCCTCTCCCTGGTGGTCGGCCTCGCGGCCGGGGCGGTGCCGCTCGCACCCGGCGACGTCTGGCGCGGCATCACCGGTGCCGATCCCTCCGCCGCCACCATCGTTCGCGAGCTGCGGGCGCCGCGAGTGCTGCTCGCCTTCCTGGTGGGCGGCAGCCTCGCCGTGTCGGGAGCAGCGCTCCAGGCCATGATCCGCAATCCCCTGGCCGAGCCGTACCTCCTGGGTCTGTCGGGCGGGGCGGGGCTCGGCGCCGTGCTGGCCCTCGCGAGCGGCTCGGGCGGCCCCTGGTCGGTGCCGGTCGCCGCCTTCCTCGGCGCCGTGGCCGCTATCGCCCTGGTGTACCGTCTGACCCTCGTCGCGGGCCGCCGGCTCGACCCGCGGGTGCTCCTGCTGGCGGGCGTCGTGGTCGGCGCGTTCGCGGGGGCGCTCATGAGCGCCATCATCGTACTCGCCGACACGGCGGCCGTCCGCAACGCTTTTCTCTGGCTGCTCGGCGGCTTCGGCGGGGCCTCCTGGCAGGCACTGGAGGTCTTCGCGGCCTACGCGGTGCTCCCGCTGGGCATCCTCGCCTGGAGCGCCCGGGATCTCGACCTGCTCGCCCTGGGTGAAGAGCCCGCGCACCACCTCGGCGCGGAAGTGGATCGTACCCGGCGGCTGGTGTACGGATGCACCGCGCTCCTCACCGCGGCCAGCGTCGCCACCTGCGGCATCATCGGCTTCGTCGGCCTCGTGGTGCCCCACGCGGTGCGCACCGTGGCCCGTCCGCTCCACCGCGCACTGCTTCCGCTCGCCTTTCTGGTGGGAGGCAGCTTTCTCGTTCTCTCCGACGTGGTGGCACGCACGGTGGTGCGTCCGCTCGAGCTGCCCGTCGGGGTGATCACCGCGCTGGTCGGGGTGCCGGTGTTCGCCCTCCTGCTCCGCCGCACGCTCACGTGATTCTCGAGGCCAGGGCGGTCAACGTCCGCTATCGCGGGCTCCGCGCCCCGGCGCTCGATGGGGTGAGCTGCGGCGCGGCGCCGTCCCGGCTGCTCGCCGTGGTCGGACCCAACGGCAGCGGCAAGACCACGCTGGTCCGCGCCCTCGCCGGGCTGGTGGCGCCCGAGTCGGGCGCGGTGCTGCTGCGGGATCGGCCCGTGGGGAGCTGGAGCCGTCCGGCGCTGGCCCGGATCATGGCGGTGGTGTCGCAGCGGGAGGAAGTGACCTTCGCCCTCACCGTGGAGGAGGCGGTCATGCTCGGCCGGTACGCCCATCTCGGCCCGCTGGCCGCGCCCCGGGCGTCGGATCGCGCGGTCGTGGCCGACGCCCTCGCCCGGTGCGACGTCGGCGACCTTGCCGGCCGATCGGTGGATACCCTGAGCGGCGGGGAATGGCAGCGGGTGCGGGTGGCCCGGGCGCTGGCCCAGGAGCCCGAGGTCCTGGTGCTCGACGAGCCGACGGCGTCGCTGGACGTCCGGCACGAGATGGAGCTGTTCGAGCTGATCCGCCATTTGGTGAACGGCGGGCTGGCGGGCCTGGTCATTACCCACCACATCAACCTGGCGGCCCGGTTCGCCGATCACATGGTGCTGCTGGACCGCGGCCGGATCGCCGCCGAGGGTCGGCCCGCCGAGGTGCTGCGGCGCGAAGTGCTCGATCGGGTCTTCCAGTGGCCGGTGGCGGTCACCCGCTGGTCCGACGGCTCGCCCCAGGTCGTTCCCCTGCGCCGAGGCGAAGGAGACGCCGGGGCGCCGCCTTCGGCCCCCTTCCCGCTGTAACTTCCGGGATGCCTCGTCCAGTCGGGCAAGCCGGAGCGGCCCCCCGGGCGCTCCTCCTTCTCGCAGCGGGTCTCCTCGCCGCCTGCGCCGACACCAACGCGCCCGCGCCGGCCCCCGAAGAGGTCCTGCTCGTCGTCAACACCCGAAGCAACAGCCTGAGCATCCTGCCGATCGACCCGGCCGGGCAGCCCATGAGTGTCGCCCTCGGCGGAATGGGGTCCCGCCCCAACGGAGTCGCGGCCCGGGGCGAGATCGCGCTGGTGCCCCTCGGTCCCGCGAACGCGGTGGCGGTGGTGAATCTGCGGCAACGCAAGCTGCTCGATCGAGTCCCGCTGCCGGCCGGCTCGGGGGCCACCGGGGTGGCGGTGATCAACGACTCGATCGCCTATGTCGGCAACCCGGGCCTCAACACCGTGTCCCGGGTCAACTATCTCGACGGCACGAGCGTGGAGGTTCCCGTGGGTATTCGCCCGCAGGGGATCATCTTCGTACGCGGACGGGTCTTCGTGCTCAACGGCAACGTGGATCCCAGCGGCGTTCCGCTCGGCGCCAGCTGGATCACAGTGCTCGATCCGGCCACCAACCGGCCAGCCTCGGGCGTGGACTCGATCGCCCTCGGCGGCCCCGGCGGCGCGGCCTTCGCCGCGCCGGCCGCCGATGGGCAGTTCTACGTGGTCAGCCGCGGGACTCCCGGGCTGGCGGACGGCCGGCTGTCGGCGGTGGACCCGCTGGCCCGGGTGGAAACCGCGAGCTTCGCCGGCCTCGGCACCACTCCGGGTGACCTCATTTCCGACGGCGGCGCCCGGGTGTTCGTGAGCTCGCTGCGGGAAGGCGTCCTGGAATTCAACACCGACAGCAACGCGGTCGTGCGCGGGGTGGGAGAAGGGGTGGAGATCGCGTCCAACTCCGGCGTCGCGGTGGACAGCGATCGCCGCCTCTACGCCATCTCGGCCGGCGACTGCACCGCCGGGAGCGGCCTTGCCCACGTGCTGAACGACGAGCTGGAGCAGATCGACAGCCTTCCGCTCGGCCGCTGCCCCGGCCCGGCCAAGGTGGTCAAGGTGAGCCAGGACGTGACGGGCAGCGACGACGGCCTCCTGGCCGGCAGTCGGCCATGATCCGCGGACTTCCGCTCGGCACCGCCCTGGCCCTGGGGGCGGCGGGTGTCCGCCCCGCGGCGGCGCAGCTCGGCGAAGGCAATGCGCCTTGCCTGCAGGGCCAGACCTGGGGATTCGAGCGCAACGCCATCTGGGTGGACGACGGGTGCCGGGGCGAGTTCGAGGTGGTCCTCGCCGACGGCGGCCGACGGGCCGAATGACCGATGCCTCTCGTCACCACTCCCGCCATCGTCCTCTCCACGCTGCGCTATAGCGAAACCTCCAAGATCGTCCGGCTCGCCACCCGGGAGCACGGCGTGCAGAGCGCGATCGCCAAGGGCGCGCTGCGGCCGCGGAGTCGCTTCGGTGCCGCGCTCCAGCTCCTGAGCGAAGGCCAGGCCCAGCTGCTCACCAAGGAACACCGCGAGCTCCATACCCTCACGGCGTTCGACCTGGTGCACCTGCACGCCAGGCTGGCGACCGACCTGGACCGCTATGCCACGGCGTCGGTCCTCGCGGAGGTGATGGTGCGCTTCGCGCCGCCCGACCCTCATCCGGAAAGCTACGATCGCTTCCGCGACGCCCTCACCCTGCTCGAGGACGTCCCGGCGGAGTCGGTCGAGGCCCTTGGGTTCCGGGTAGTCTGGCAATTGGTCTCGGTGCTGGGGTTCGAGCCCGCGCTCGACGCCTGCGTGCGCGACGGCCTCGAGATCGCCGAGGGAGGATTGGCCTTCAGCACCCGCGAGGGCGGAGCGCTCTGTCCCACCTGCGCCGCCGAGCACGGCGCCACCCGCCTTCCCGAGCAGGCCCGCGCCGACCTGGCCGCGCTGCTCGATCCCGATGCGCCCCTCCCCATGCTCGACCGGCGCCACGCCGAGTCCCACCGGCGGCTGCTCGCGCGCTACATCCGCTACCATCTGGCCGAAGGGGCCGAGCTGCCGGCCCTGGAATTCTGGCTGGCGAGACCCTGGAAGGCGGCATGATCATCGGGACGGCGGGCCACATCGACCACGGGAAGTCTTCCCTGGTCACCGCGCTCACCGGCCGCGCGATGGACCGGCTCGCCGAGGAGCGGCGCCGGGGCATCACCATCGATCTCAACTTCGCGCCGCTGGAGCTGGGCCCGGGCCGCGTGGCGGGCATCGTGGACGTCCCGGGGCACGAGGACTTCGTGCGCACCATGGTGGCGGGCGCGTCGGGCATCGACGTGGCACTGCTGGTCGTCGCGGCGGATGAGAGCATCATGCCCCAGACCACCGAGCACCTCGCGGTGCTGGAGCACCTGGGTGTGCCGGTCGGAATCCCCGTGGTCACCAAGGCCGACCTGGTGGACCCCGAGTGGCTGGAGCTGGTCCTGCTCGAGGTCGCGGAGCGGCTCGCCGGGTCGCCCATAGCCTTCGGGCCGCCCATCGCGGTCTCGGCGCGAACCGGTCAGGGGCTGCCGGAGCTTCGTGAGCGTATCGCGGCGCAGACCGAGTCGGCTCGCCCGACCGGCGACCTGTTTCGGCTGCCGGTGGACCGGGCCTTTTCAGTGGCGGGAGTGGGGACGGTGGTCACCGGCACCAGCTGGTCGGGACGGGTCGAGGTGGGGGACGCGGTGGTGCTGCTGCCCGACGGCGCCGAGGGTCGGGTGCGGTCGGTCGAGATGTTCGGCCGCGCGTCCGGGCACAGCGAGCCGGGTGCGCGGACCGCCGTGGGCATCGCCGCGGTGGCGCGCGACGCGGTCCGCCGGGGACAGGTGCTGGTCCGGGCCGGCGACCCGTGGCAGGCGACCTCCGCGCTCGACGTGGAGCTCACCCTCGACCCTTCGGCGCCGAAGGCGTTCGGCCCACGTACCCGGGTCCGCCTGCATCTCGGTACGGCCGAGGTGCTCGCCCGCGTTCATCCCCGGTCGGCGATCGTCCCGGGGGGGCGAGGTCTCGCCCGGCTCGCCCTCGAGGCGCCGGTGGCGGCCCGCGGTGGCGACCGGCTGGTCATCCGGAGCTACAGTCCGGTCACCACCATCGGCGGCGGTGTGGTGCTCGACCCCCTCCCGCCCCCCCGCCGCGCCGCATGGCCGGTCGGGCTCTCGGCGTCGGCGCCCGGCGAACGGCTGCGGGCCCTGCTGAGCCGGCGCCCCGCCGGCGTGCCTCACGCCACGCTTTCCGTGCTCTTGGGCATGCCGCCCAAGGCGGCCACCGCCGTCGCGCGCGAGCTCGCGGGCGGGCGCGACACGGGCGGCATCTGGATCCTCGACGAGGTGGTACAGGCGCTCGGGACCAAGGCCCTGGAGCAGGTTCGACGCTTTCATCGGGCGCAGCCCAGCGAGCGGGGATTGCCGCTCGAGACACTCCGCCATGCGCTCCGCGCCCCCGAGCCGGTCGTGGAAGCCGCCCTCGGCGATCTCACCCGCGCCGGCAGGATCCGCCAGCGCGATGGGATCGCGGCGCTCGCCGGCTTCACCCCCAAGGTCGAAGGCGGCGACGCGGAGGTGGACCGCATCGTGGGGATTCTGGAGCAGGCGGCCCTCAGCCCGCCCAGCCTCGCCGAGCTCGAGGCGGCGACGGGGCGCCGAGATCTGGGGTCGCTCCTGCGCCTGGCCGCCGCGAGCGGCCGGGTCGAAGCGGTGGAGCGGGATCGCTACTACACCCGCGCGGCGCTCGACCGCTTTGCCCGGACGCTCGCCGAGCTCGGCCGGGAGGCCGACATCGTCCCCTCGGTGGTGCGGCAGCGGCTGGGCATCAGCCGGAAGTACCTCATCCCGCTGCTCGAATGGGCGGACGGGAAAGGGCTTACGGTCCGCGTCGGCGACGTCCGGCGGCTCCGCATTACCGGAAAGTCGCCTTGACACTGATTCCGGCGCGGCCCCATCTTCCGCGGTAACGTCCATCAGTGTCCCGTCCAGCACGGAGGTGCCTACAGTTCGACCCTTGTCAGCAGAGGAGCGCCCATGGTCCGCGTTGCGTGGCCGGGGTGGTTGCTCGGCCTTCTGGCGGGCGTCGGCCCGCCGGGAGCGGCGCAGGCGAATCCGCCGCCACCGCGGGTCGAGCTGAAGGAGAACTACCCCAATCCCTTTTTCCCGGCGACGACGATTCCGTTCACGATCTCCCCGGAGGTCTGTGCCGGAGGTCATCAGCCGGTGGTCAGCCTGAAGATCTACAACGTGCTGGTTCAGGTGGTGGCAATTCCGGTGCTGGCCAACGGGTCAGCCGAGCGGCTCGACAGCCTGAGACTCCGATGCGGTGAGTATCGGGTGCACTGGGACGGCAAGTACCTGGACGGCAGGCGGGAGGCGACCCCGGGAGTCTATTACTACCAGCTCACCGTTGACGGCGAGCGGTACACCCGGAAGATGATCGCTCAGCCGAGAGTTACCAGCGAACATTAGGGGCGGCGCGTAAGCGCCCGCCCCTCTGTCGTTTATAGGCGTGGGTATGTCATTTCGGCAGACTTTCGGGGAATGGGTATTGCTCACGCGGTACCCGGAGTCGTGTCCCCAAGTCCCATGAGGAGCCGATGATTCGACCAGAGCGATTGACCATCAAGGCCCAGGAGGCGTTTCGCGACGCGGGCGAGGACGCCCGACGCCGCGGCAACCCCGTCGTCAACGACGCCCATCTGCTGCTCGCGCTGCTCAGCCAGCCCGAGGGCGTGGTGCAGCCGCTGCTGCAGAAGGCCGGCCTGAATGTGACGGCCCTGACGCAGGCCACCGAGCGCGAGATCGGCCGCTTTCCCACCCAGCAGGGCGGAGGCGCGGAGCCGACCCTGAGCCGCGAGATCAACCGGGTCTTCGATCGCGCGGAGCAGGAGGCCAAGACCCTGGGCGACCAGTACGTCTCGACCGAGCATCTGCTGCTCGCGCTCGCCGACGAGAAGAACACCACCGCCAGGACACTGCTGAGCGCGGAGGGGATCGGCGTCGATGCGTTGCGGCAGGCCCTCGCGGACGTCCGGGGCTCGCACCGGGTGACCGATCAGTCGCCCGAGGGCAAGTACCAGGCGCTGGAGCGGTACACCCGGAACCTGACGGCGCAGGCGCGGGCCGGAAAGCTCGACCCGGTGATCGGCCGGGACGAGGAGGTCCGCCGCGTGATGCAGGTGCTGTCTCGGCGGACCAAGAACAACCCGGTGCTGATCGGCGAGCCGGGCGTCGGGAAGACCGCCATCGTGGAGGGTCTGGCCCAGCGCATCGTGAACGGCGACGTCCCCGAGTCGCTTCGCAACCGCGAGCTGGTGGCGCTGGACATCGGTCAGCTGCTGGCCGGCGCCAAGTACCGGGGTGAGTTCGAGGAGCGGCTCAAGGCCGTGGTGAAGGAGCTGACCGAGAGCGAGGGCCGGTACATCACCTTCATCGACGAGCTGCACACCATCGTCGGGGCCGGAGCCGCCGAGGGGGCGGTGGACGCGAGCAACATGCTCAAGCCGCCGCTGGCCCGGGGCGAGCTGCACGTCATCGGGGCCACGACCCTGGACGAGTACCGCAAGCACGTCGAAAAGGACGCCGCGCTGGAGCGCCGCTTCCAGCCGGTCCTGGTGGGCGAGCCGAGCGTGGCGGACACCATCGCGATTCTCCGGGGCCTCAAGGAGAAGTACGAGGTCCACCACGGCGTGCGCATCACCGACAACGCGCTGGTCGCCGCCGCGACCCTGTCCGACCGGTATATCGGCGACCGCTTCCTGCCCGACAAGGCGATCGACCTGGTGGACGAAGCCGCCAGCCGGCTCCGCATCGAGATCGACAGCCTGCCGCAGGAGATCGACGAGGTCGAGCGGCGGATCGTCCAGCTCGAGATCCAGCGGCAGGCGCTGCTCAAGGAAAAGGACAAGGCCGGGCGGGAGCGGCGGGAGGCCGTGGAGCAGGAGATCGCCGAGCTGAAGGAGCGGAGCGCCGGAATGAAGGCGCAGTGGCAGTCCGAGAAGAGCGCCATCCAGGAGATCCAGCAGATCAAGTCCGAGCTCGAAGGGCTCCGGAACGAGGTCGACCAGGCTACCCGCCGGGGTGATCTCCAGCGCGCGGCGGAGCTCCGCTACGGCCGCATCCCCGAGCTGGAGCGGCGGCTCGGGGCCGACGAGGCCCGCCTGCACGAGGTGCAGGCGAAGGCGCGCTACCTCAAGGAGGAGGTGGACGCCGAGGACATCGCCGAGATCGTGGCCAAGTGGACCGGGATTCCCGTGACCAAGATGCTGGAGAGCGAGCGCGAGCGGCTCACCCGGCTCGAGGGGGAGCTGGGTCGCCGCGTGATCGGCCAGGAGCAGGCGGTAACCGCCGTCGCGAACGCCGTGCGGCGGAGCCGCGCCGGCCTGGGCGATCCCAACCGGCCGACCGGGTCGTTCATCTTCCTGGGCCCGACCGGGGTGGGGAAGACCGAGACCGCCCGGGCGCTCGCCGACTTCCTGTTCGACGACGAGCGGGCGCTGGTCCGCCTCGACATGTCCGAGTACATGGAGAAGCACTCGGTCGCGCGGATGATCGGCGCGCCGCCGGGGTACGTCGGGTACGAGGAGGGCGGCCAGCTCACCGAGGCGGTGCGCCGGCGGCCGTACAGCGTGGTGCTGTTCGACGAGATCGAGAAGGCGCACCCGGACGTCTTCAACGTGCTGCTCCAGATTCTGGACGACGGCCGACTCACCGACAGTCAGGGCCGGCTGGTGGACTTCCGGAACACGGTGATCATCATGACCAGCAACATCGGCAGCCCCCTGATCGTCCAGGCCGGTGCCCAGACCGACGATCGGTCGTGGCTCGCGGTGGAGGAGAGGGTGCGGGAGGAGCTGAGGAACAGCTTCCGCCCCGAGTTCCTCAACCGGGTGGACGACATCATCGTGTTCCGGCCATTGAGTCGCCTGGACCTGGCCGAGATCGTGGACATTCAGCTCCGCCACCTGGAGAAGCTCCTGGCGGGGCGGCATCTGCGGCTGGAGGTGACGCCGGAGGCTCGCGAGTTCCTGGCCGACCGGGGCTACGACCCGGTGTACGGCGCGCGCCCGCTCAAGCGGGTGATCCAGCGCGAGCTGCAGAACCCCATCGCGCTGGAGGTGCTGGAGGGGACGTTCCACGAAGGCGACACCGTGCGGGTGGAGCGCGAGGGTGACCACCTCAGGCTGGTCCAGGGCGCCGCGGTCCCCGAGATGGCCAGTGCGTAGGGGCACGCCATCGCCCAGCGATCTGACCGGGATGCAGGCGGCGCTCCGCCTGGCCCGGGCCGCCTCGGTGCGCGAGGAGGTCCCGGTCGGTGCCGTGATCATCGCGGAAGGTGAGATCCTCGCCGAGGCCCACAACGAGACGGTGCAGCGCGGCGATCCGACCGCGCACGCCGAGCTGCTGGCGCTGCAGCGGGCGCTCCCCCGGCTGGGGGAGGACCGTCTCCCCTTCGCGACCATGTACGTGACGCTGGAGCCGTGCGCGCAGTGTGCCGGTTCCCTGGTGCTGGCCAAGGTCGGCCGGATCGTCTTCGGGGCTTACGACGCGCGCTGCGGGATGGCGGGGTCGGTCTACGATCTCCTCCGCCATCCCCGCCTCAATCACCGTCCGGAAGTGGTCGGTGGCCTCATGGCCGAGGAATGCGGGGACCTGCTCAAGCGGTTCTTCGCGAGTCGGAGGGCGACGTTGTAGAGGCGGTCCGGCGGTACGATGACCCCGAAGGCACGCGACCCTCCGATGTCACGCACATCGGAGGGTCGTTCAGGTCGGAGCCAGCGTGCCGTCCTACCGCCTACTTCCCCAGGTTCTTCCTCAAGTCCCCCGAGATTCAACATCGGAATCACCCCCTCCGTCGGCACCATCAGCACGAGATTGCTCGATGTCCGGAGATCGTGCAGGACCACCAGGTACTGCTTGGTCAGCGCCTCGGCCGTCCGCGCCTGATTCAGCAGCCGCTGCCGCCCCGGCGGGCTCCGGAGCTGCCGCGCATCCCGGCGGCCGCGGTGAACAGGAAGAACGCGGCGAGCAGGATACGAGCGCAACGCGTCGTATCGAGCGGAAGCACTGGAGGCCTTCCACCGGAGCCGTGCTGCCTAGTAAACTTCCCGCCGCGCGAACGCAGTCGATCCGTGCAGGACAGGTGTCCGAGTGGCTGAAGGAGCCGGTCTCGAAAACCGGTATACCGGCAACGGTATCGTGGGTTCGAATCCCACCCTGTCCGTCCCCCCGCGGTAATCCCCCACCACAATCGCCGTCCTCCCGCCGAGCGTCCCCCTCGGGTGATCCCGGCCGAGTCCGCCGGCGTCGGCCTATCTTGTTGAGATGCCCGCTTTCGCCGATGCCGTCGCCGGTTCGCTCCTCGGTCTGGCGGTGGGAGACGCGCTCGGCTTCGTGGTCGAGGGGGAGCCGCCCGGCGAGGCCGCCGCCTACGTGACCGATTGGATCCGCCCCGGGCGCGCCGCGGATCGCGCGCGGCCGGGCCATCGCTTCGGCCAGTACAGCGATGACACGCAGCTCGCTCGGGAGCTGCTGGCGAGTTTCCTGGATGGTAGGGGGACGTGGGCGCCCGCTGCGTTCGCCGGCAGAATCGCGCGGCTGTTCCAGCATGGTGCCGATGTCGGGGCTGGTCCGGGCACCCGGAGCGCCGCGCTCCGCATCGCGGCCGGCACTCCGTGGACCGAGGCCGCGACGCCGGCACCGTACGCCGGCAACGGCTCGGCGATGCGCGCCGGTCCGCTGGGACCGCTTCTGGCCGGACGCCCCGACGAGCTCCGACGGATCGCGGTGGAGCAGAGCGCCGTGACCCACCGCGATCCACGTTGCGCGGCGGGGGCACTGGCCATCGCCGGCGCCGCGGGGCTCGCCGCGACCACCTCGAGCCTGGTGCCCGGCGAGTTCCTCGAGACGCTGGCCGGGTGGATCGAGCCGGTCGAGCCTCGCACGGCGGAGGCGCTCGCGTCACTGGAGCCGTGGCTCGCGCTGGAGCCCCCAACGGCCGCGGACCGGATTCACGGGCTCGATCAGGGGTCGCCGTCCCGTCATGGCATCGGGTTCACGCCCTTCGTGACGACAACGGTGGCGTGGAGCCTCTATGCGTTTCTGCACTCGCCTGACGACTACCTGGAGTCGGTTTGCACTGCGATCGCGGCCGGTGGGGACACCGATACCACGGCGGCGATGACGGGGGCCATCGCCGGCGCCCGGATCGGGCCCTCGGGGTTGCCTTCGGCCCTGGTGACGCGGCTGGAGGACCGGGGTACCTGGCGAGCAGTCCATCTGGACCACCTGGCCCGGCGCTGTGCCAGGTTGATTCCGGCGGAGCCGTCTGACCCGTAACAGATTTACGGGATCCGACATAGGGCACTCTGTCTCAACTGCCTTCTGAGCCACTCCGGTCAGCCCCGGCCACCCACCTGCCATCGCGAGGACCCTCAAGCCACCTCGCCGTGGGGTCCGGAGGCTCGATCATACTGCACCGGCTCCGACTTCGGAGCTGGCCGAGATCCGTCGGATGTCGGCGCCGACGGCTACGCGACCAAGCCTGTGTCGGCCGACGAGCTGGGGCGCGTGATGGGGAGTGTCGCCGGGTATCGCCCGCGCGCGCCGGGTGATTATGTTCCGCTCTTTCCCGGGCTACACCCCCAGCCAGCGAGGCGCAGCGCTCCGTGACCACCCCCACCCGTGTGTCCATGCCTACCCGTGTGCTCGACCCCGACAGTCCGACGCCAGAGCGGATCGACTCGATCTTCGGCAGTGACGTCTTCTCGCGGACGATGATGCGGCAGCGCCTCCCCAAGGAGGTCTACCGCAGCCTGCTCCGCACCATCGACCGCGGGGAGCCGCTCGACCCGGCCGTGGCCGATGTGGTGGCAGCCTCGATGAAGGACTGGGCGATCGAGAACGGCGCCACCCACTACACCCACTGGTTCCAGCCGCTCACCGGGCTTACCGCCGAGAAGCACGACTCGCTGGCCGCGCCCGACGGCAACGGCGGCGTGGTGTTCAACTTCTCCGGCTCCGAGCTGGTGCAGGGCGAGCCCGACGCGTCGAGCTTCCCGTCGGGGGGCATCCGCGCCACCTTCGAGGCCCGCGGCTACACCGCCTGGGACGCCACCAGCCCGGCCTTCCTGATGCGGGGCGACAACAACGTCACCCTCTGCATTCCGACCGCCTTCGTCAGCTGGACCGGCGAAGCGCTCGACACCAAGATCCCGCTGCTCCGCTCGGTGGAGGCGCTCTCCAAGCAGGCGCTGCGCATTCTGCGGATCTTCGGCACCGACGCGGATGTCACCCGGGTGCACACCACGGTCGGTCCGGAGCAGGAATACTTCCTGGTGGACCGGGAGCTGTACTTCAAGCGGCCGGACCTGCTGATCTGCGAGCGCACCCTGTTCGGGGCCAAGCCGCCCAAGGGGCAGCAGCTCGAGGACCACTACTTCGGCGCCATTCCGCCCCGGGTGCTCGCCTTCATGGCCGAGTCCGAGCGGGAGCTCTATCGGCTGGGCGTGCCGGTCAAGACCCGCCACAACGAGGTGGCGCCGGGCCAATACGAGATCGCGCCCCTCTTCGAGCCGAGCCACATCGCCAGCGATCACCAGATGATCATCATGGAGACGCTGAAGCGGGTGGCCCCGCGCTACGGCCTGCAGGCGCTGCTGCATGAGAAGCCGTTCGCCGGCGTGAACGGCTCGGGCAAGCACAACAACTGGTCGATGAGCACCGACACCGGGGTGAACCTGCTCGACCCCCAGGACGACACCCACACCAACATGCAGTTCCTGGTGTTCCTGGTGGCGACCATCCGGGCGGTGGATCTGCACGGTGACCTGCTCCGGGCCTCGATCGCCTCGGCGGCGAACGATCACCGGCTGGGGGCCAACGAGGCGCCCCCGGCGATCATCAGCATCTTTCTGGGCAAGATGCTGACCGACATCCTGGAGCAGGTGGAGAAGGGGCTGCCCAAGCGCACCATCCGGGGCGGCACGCTGGACCTCGGCGCGCGCACGCTGCCGATGCTGCCGCGCCACTCGGGCGATCGCAACCGGACTTCGCCGTTCGCCTTCACCGGGAACAAGTTCGAGTTCCGCGCCGTGGGCTCGAGCGCCAGCATCGCCTGGCCCAACACGGTGCTCAACACCATCGTGGCCGAGTCGCTCGACTACGTCGCCACCGAGCTGGAGAAGGGCCTCGGCGCCAAGCCCAGCCCGGCCCGGCTGCAGCAGACGGTCATCGCGGTGCTCAAGAAGCTGATCAAGCAGCACAAGCGGGTGCTCTTCGACGGCGACAACTACTCCGAGGAGTGGCACAGCGAGGCCGAGCGCCGGGGACTTCCGAATCTGAAGAACTCGGTGGCGGCCTTCGACGTCCTGCGGGCCCGCAAGAACGGGGACCTGTTCCGGAAGTACGGGGTCCTCAACAAGGCGGAGTACGGGTCTCGCATCCACATCGCGGTCGAGAAGTACGTCAAACAGATCGCCATCGAAGCGGAAACGATGGTGTCCATGGCCAAGGGCCAGATCCTCCCGGCCGCAATCGAGCACCAGCGACGCCTCGCCGAGACGGTCTCCGCAACCAAGGCGGCCGGGGTGGATCCGGGGCTGACCGGCAAAGTGCTGAAGGAGTTCGTGGGCCTGGTGGACGAGTTCCGCCGCCGCACCGCAGAGGTCGAGCACCTCTCGGCCCACCACGAAGCAGACCCGATGCGGCACGCCGCGAGCATCACCCGGGATCTCAAGCCGAAGATGGACCAGCTGCGTGCCGCGGGCGACATGATCGAGAGCCTGGTCCCGGCCTCGCTGTGGCCGTTGCCGACGTATCGGGATCTGCTCTTCTTGAAGTGAGGGCGAGAGCGGCGCACAGGCGCTAGGGCGCACAGGCGCGAAGGCGCGCAGCGCTAAGTGGCAGATAATGCGAGACCCTCCGGGGGGAATCCGGAGGGTTTTCGTATCTTCGCGCCTGTGCGCCTGTGCGCCTGTGCGCCTGTGCGCCTGTGCGCCTGTGCGCCTGTGCGCCCGTGCGCCCGTGCGCCCGTGCGCCCGTCAGCCTACACCGGCCACCCCTCCGGCCGCTTCCGCGTCAGCACGAACAGCTCCGACGGGCACCGTGCGGGGGTAAGGACGCCGGCCATCGCCTGGAAGGCCATCGCCTCCTCGGGCGAGGTGTCGGGATCGAAGTAGACGGCGAGCGCTTCGACGAGGCGGGGACGATCGGGGCGGGCCAGGGCGTCCAGCCAGGGCTGCGGCTGGGTGAGGCGGCGGGGCTCGAGCCTGACCCGGACCGCGCCGTCGAGCCAGCAGGGGACCCGGCCCAGCTCATCCAGCATCGGCTCGGTCAGCAGGAAACTTTCGCCCCTGGGCGTGATGGCGCCGAACCGCAATCTGCCACGCTCGTTCCGGCGGTGAATGACCGCGCCCCAGCCGTATCCGGGGCGGGGCTGGTGGTACCACTCCAGAACGCGCAAGAGTTGCTCGCGCAACGCATCCACCACAAGGGGAGATTGCATACAGCCACCGGCGGAAAAGGTTACCGGACCACCACTCGAAAGGGGGATGCCGCCATTCCATGCATGATGCGGGCCAATGGCTGCACCGGCCCCCCGACCGACGCGTCATGTGAGTGGACGCCCCTGGCGTAGGCCCCCCAATCCCGCCACATTCCGCGCTCGTCCCACCCCGGCCACCATCGTCCCGAGCGACCCCGTGGATCAGGATTCCCCCCGGTCCAACGTCTTCTACCGCAAGCTGAATCGCCGCTACCCCCGCATCGTGCGCGGGGAGGGGTGTTACCTGTTCGACGCCGATGGGCGGCGGTATCTGGACGGCTCGGGCGGTGCGTTCGTGGCCAACCTTGGCCACGGCGTGCCGGAGATCGCGGCGGCGATGGCCGAGCAGGCCGGCAGAATCGGCTATCTCAACGGCACTGCATTTACCCACGATCCCGTGGAGCAGCTGGGGGCCGAAGTGGCCGCGCTGATGCCGGCGGGGCTGGACCTGGTCTATCCGCTCTGCAGCGGCTCGGAGGCGGTGGAGGCCGCCCTCAAGCTCGCGCGGCAGTTCTGGGTTGAGAGTGGGCGGCCGGCAAAGCGGAAGATCGTAGCGCTGGCGCCGTCGTATCACGGGAACACCCTGCTTGCCCTCTCCGCCTCCGGCCGTCCCCATTATTCGGCGACTTTCCGCGACTGGCTGGTCGAAGTCGTCCGGGTGCCGGCGCCGTACCCGTACCGGTGCGAGTGCCACGGGGCGCCGCCGCTCTGCCCGTCGTGCAGTGGCGACGCGCTCGAGGCCGCGCTGATCGCGGCAGGGCCGGACACGGTGGCCGCCTTCATCGCGGAGCCGGTCGGCGGCTCCTCGACGGGGGCGTCCCTGCCGCCTTCGGGCTACTGGAGCCGGGTCCGGCAGCTCTGCGACCACTATGAGGTGCTGTGGGTAGCCGATGAGGTGTTGACCGGCGCGGGCAGGACCGGCACCTGGTCCGCCCTCGAGCCCTACGGGGCGGTGGCGGACATCGTCACGCTGGGGAAGGGCATCGCCGGCGGCTATGTTCCGCTCTCGGCGGTGGTGGCGCCACGCCGCCTGGCGGAGGTCCTGGCCGCCGGCACCGGCGGGCTGCAGCATGCCCAGACCTTTTCCCACCATCCCGTGCTCTGCGCCGCCGGCGTCGCCACGATCAGGTACCTGCGTGAGCATCATCTGATCCAGCGCTGCGCCGAGATGGGTCGGGTTCTGCACGCCAGGCTGGCCGCCCTGCGCGAGCATCCGCTGGTGGGCGACCTCCGCGGGCGCGGGCTCCTGGCCGGCGTCGAGCTGGTGGCCGATCGGGAGAGCCGGGAGCCGCTGCCGCGCTCGGCCGTGGCGGCCGAGGCGCTGACAGCGGCCGCGCTGGACGAAGGGCTGGTCGTGTGGCCCAATACCGGGCATGCCGACGGCGTCAACGGCGATCTCGTGATGCTCGCGCCGCCGTTCGTGATAACCGAGGATCAGGTAGACGAGCTGGTGAGCTCGCTCGGCCGCGCGCTGACCCGCGTGGCGGAGCGGCTGGGAGCGGCACGATGACTACGGCGACCAAGATCACCTATACGACCGCGTCCGGGAATCTCGACGAGTTCCATCGGCAGTTCGACGTGGGGCTCGCCGCGGTGCGCGCCGCCGCCGGCCGGGAGCATCCCTGCCTCATCGGCGATCGCCCGGTCAGCGGCACCGGCAAGCCGCTGGAGGACCGCTCGCCCATCGACACCCGGATCCTGCTCGGCCGGTTCGCGGTGGCGGGCCCCGCCGAGCTGGACCAAGCGGTCAGCGCGGCCCGGGCGGCGCAGCGCGATTGGGGTCGGCGCCCCTGGCGCGAGCGCGTCGCCCTGCTTCGCCGGGCGGCCGAGCTGATCCGCGAGCGGAAATACGAGCTGGCGGCGCTCATGGCCATCGAGGTGGGAAAGAGCCGCCTGGAAGCGATGGGTGACGCCGAGGAGTCGGCCGACCTGATCGACTACTACGCCGCCCAGGTGGAGGAAGCGAACGGCTTCGTGCGGACGATGGGACAGGTCACCCCGGTCGAGCGGAACACCGACCTGCTCCGGCCCTACGGCGTGTTCGCCTGCATCGCGCCGTTCAACTTTCCGCTCGCGCTCTCCACCGGCATGTCGTCGGCCGCCCTGCTCGCTGGGAATACGGTCGTGTACAAGCCCTCGGAAGACACGCCGTGGACCGGGCTCCGGCTGGCGGAGATCTACCGGGACGCCGGTGTGCCGCCGGGTGTCTTCAACTTCATCCCGGGCCGCCGGGAGGAGATCGGCGACGCGATCTGGCAGCACCCCGGCGTGGACGGCATCGTGTTCACCGGCTCCCGGGAGGTCGGGCTGCGGATTCACCAGGGGATCAGCCGCCGTTGGGTCAAGCCGGTGCTGATGGAGCTGGGCGGCAAGAACGCGACGGTGGTGACCCGGAACGCGGATCTCGACGCGGCCGCCGAGGGCGTGATGCGCTCGGCGTTCAGCCTGCAGAATCAGAAGTGCAGTGCCACGTCCCGGGTGTACGTGGAGGGGCCGGTGGCGGCCGAATTCACGGAGCGGCTGCTGGACCGCACCCGGGCCATCCGGATGGGCGATCCCACCGAGCGCGACGTGTACTTCGGTCCGGTGATCAATGACCGTGCGGTCGCGCGCTACGAGCGAGCCGCCGCGCTGGCTCGGCAGGAAGGCACCGTGCTGCTGGGCGGGGCCCGCCTGCGCGGCGGCGTGTTCGATCACGGGCACTTCGTGGCGCCGACCGTGGCCCGGGTGCCGCTCACCAGCTCGCTCTTCCGCGAGGAGCTGTTCGTACCGATCCTCGCGATCGGCGAGGTGGACAGCTTCGACCAGGCGCTGGCCGAGACCAACGCCGCCGAGTACGGCCTCACCGCCGGAATCTTTTCCCGCGACCAGGCCGAGGTGGAGCGGTTCTTCGATGAAGTCGAGGCCGGCGTCTGCTACGCCAACAAGCGCACCGGCGCCACGACGGGCGCCTGGCCCGGCGCCCAGCCGTTCACCGGATGGAAGGGCTCGGGCTCGAGCGGCAAGGGCGGGTGCGGACCGTACTACGTGGCCCAGTTCACCCGGGAGCAGAGCCGGACGGTCATTACCTGAGATCTGGCAGATGAATATGGCCGCAGATGAACGCAGATGAACGCAGAGATGAAACAGGAAGATTGGGATCGGCAACTAACCTAATGAGCTTTGCATATGTCGGTTAACGATTCGCTGTCATCCCGAGCGAACGCGAGGGATCTTGCCCGGGAATGGTTCGAGCTAGGCGGAGAAGATCCTTCGGTCGCTGCGCTCCCTCAGGATGACACCGGGTTAAGCGACTTACGCAAAGCACATTAGTTAGACCAACGAACGATTCCATCAATTTCAATTGCGTTATATCTGCGTTCCCCTGCGTTCATCTGCGGCCATATACTTCGCTGCAACCAGCCAAGAGGTACACGCGTGCGCGACTATCCCAGGATCGTGGTTCCCCCGCCCGGCCCGAAGGCCAAGGCCATCGTCGAGCGCGACGAGGCCTGGGCCGCCCGCGCCTACATCAAGGAATATCCGCTGGTCATCGCGGGGGGCCGCGGACCCATGGTGGAGGACGTGGACGGCAACCGGTTCCTCGACTTCATGGCGGGGATCGCGGTCTGCTCCACCGGATACAACCACCCGACGGTGGTCAAGGCGGTGCAGGACGCGGCGGGGCGGTTCCTCCACATCTGCGGCTCGGATTTCTACTTCGAGTCGATGGCCGCGCTCTGCGAGCGGCTGGGCCGGATCGCCCCGGGCCCGTCGCGCAAACGGGTCTTTCTCACCAATTCCGGCACCGAGGCCACGGAGGGGGCGATCAAGCTGGCCCGCTACGCTACCCGCCGCACCGCCATCATCGCCTTCCGGGGCGCGTTCCACGGGCGCAGCACCGGGGCGGTGTCGCTCACCTCGAGCAAGGCCCGACAGCACGCCGGCTTCGGCCCGCTGCTGCCGGACGTGCACCACGTCCCCTACGCCTATCGCTACCGCTGCCAGTTCTGCGCCGATCGCGACGAGTGCACCCGCGGGTGCATCGGCGCCATCGAGGAGCTGTTCAGCCGGCATCTCGACCCGCGCGACGTGGCCGCCATCTTCGTGGAGCCGGTGCAGGGCGAAGGCGGCTACGTCGTTCCGCCGACCGGATGGCTGCGCGACCTCCGCGCCCTGTGCGACCAGCACGGCATCCTGCTGGTGGCGGATGAGGTGCAGTGCGGCGTGGGGCGCACCGGAAAGATGTGGGCCTGCGAGCACGAGGGTGTCGAGCCCG